>WBZM01002019.1_pt1 | contig 18262 bp, 15 predicted proteins | sample 5204271 | NCBI WGS metagenome assembly WBZM01 (sample SAMN12344346, study PRJNA552823) | activated sludge metagenome | biome: Activated sludge suspended growth; feature: Nitrification reactor; material: Wastewater; isolation source: activated sludge from nitrification reactor of wastewater...
TTAAGATGCATGCGCTGTCTCACCGTATGGCAGGTCGGTCGGATGGCTTATAGCTTTGTTGTTCGGCAACCGTGTTGGTGCGTATCATCGCCTGTCTACCATAACAAAAGATCTAAGGAGATTTTCGAGGAACTTTATACCATTGTATGCAATAGTAGCGCTCGGTTGTAACGCGATGAGTCCAACATCATGATCGTGAATACTGCTTCGACCAAGCTGCCAGCCCTTGATGACGGGCACCGAGATGACCTCAGACTCGCCGCGTCGAAAATGTTAGGGGCCGAGCGGCGCGCGTTCCAGGCGGCGATGGTCTTGAAGTACTGCTCCGGTAGTCCTCGGCAGGCCGAAGCGGTGTTTGGGTGGAGCCGCCAAGCGGTCGAACTGGGGTTGCATGAGCAGCGCACGGGGATCGTCTGCTTGAGTGCGCAGTCGGCCTTTGCGGGCGACAAATTGTGGGAAGAGAAGCACCCAGAGGCCGCGACGGTGTTGTGGGAGTTGGCCGAATCCCATGCGCAGCAAGACCCGACATTTCGCAGTACGATCGCCTTCACCCGACTGACCGCGGCGGAGGCCATCAACCAGTTACGGGCGCGGGGGGTGACGGACGCGGATCTGCCATCCCCCAGTACCATGGCCGCGGTGTTGAACCGCAATGGTTACCGGCTACGTCCGGTGCTCAAGGCCAAGCCCCAAAAAAAATTGCCGAAACCGATGCCATCTTCGCCAACATCCGGTCCAAAGACGGCGCGGCGCCAGGGGGTGGGGTCCTGCGCGTGAGCATGGACTGCAAGGCGACGGTGAAGATTGGCGACTACTCGCGCGGCGGGCGCACGCGCGGTGACACCCAGGCCGCCGACCACGACATGGGCTGCCAGGAAAAATACACGCCGTTTGGCGTGGTCGATGAAGACAGCGGCGCCCTGCACGTGGCCTTCGGCGGTTCTGCCAAGACCAGCGATTTCATTGTGGACAACCTCTCCGCGTGGTGGGAGCAGCAGGCGCCCGAGCGCCGCGACGGGGTGACCCTGCTCCAGATCAAGGCCGACAACGGGCCGGAAAGCAATGGCCGACGCACCCAGTTTCTTAAACGGATGGTGGACTTCGCCGACCAGATCGGGAAACCGATTCAATTGTTGTATTACCCGCCATACCACAGCAAATACAATCCGATCGAGCGCTGCTGGGGGATTCTCGAAAAGCACTGGAACGGGACCAAACTGGTCGACGCCCAGACCATGTTGGAGTGGGCCAAGAGCATGACTTGGAAGGGTCTCCGCCCGCTGGTCGAGATGAATCGCAAGGTCTACGACAAAGGCATCTCACTGTCGAAAGCCGCTATGCAGGCGGTCGAGGCGCGACTAAAACGCAACCCTGCTCTACCAAAGTGGGACATCCTTATCGAACCTGCTTGTGCGGTATGAGATTTTCCGGAAATCACCTTAGTTCCAGTTTGGCGGCCTTGGCCTTGATGGTGGCCAATGGACCTGCCCAGGCCGACCGTCCCGGGGGGAAGGCCGGCGTCGATTGGGGGAATCCCGCCGGTCAGGAATGCGTCGATTGCCACATGACGGAGAATCCTGGCCTTTATTGGGAGTGGAACCGCAGCCAGCATGGCCAGAACGGGGTCAACTGCCTGGACTGCCATGAGGCGAAGGAGGGGGATATCGATGCCTTCACCCATGAAGGCGCCCTGATCTCCATCGTGGTCACCCCCAAGGATTGCTCCAAGTGTCATACCACCGAATTCGAGGAGATGGACGGCTCCCATCACTCCAAGGCGGGCGATATCCTCGCCTCCCTGGACAACCTGATGGGCGAAGTGGTGGGTGGACCCGCGGCGGTCAACGCCGGCTGTCGTCAATGCCACGGCGGCAAGCTGGAATTCATCACCGAAGGCAAGGACAAAGGTCGTCCCCTGCCGGGTAGCTGGCCCAATACGGGTATTGGCCGGCTGAATCCCGATGGGTCCAAGGGCTCCTGCACCGCTTGCCATGGCCGTCACCGCTTCTCTCGCGAACAGGCCCGTACCCCGGACACCTGCGGTAAATGCCATGTCGGTCCCGACCATCCCCAGATCGAGGTCTACAACGAATCCAAGCACGGCATCATCTACCGCGCCAAGATCGACGAGATGAATCTGGATTCGGATAAGTGGATCGCCGGTGTGGACTACTCCGCCGCCCCCACCTGCGCCACCTGCCACATGAGCGCTGGCCTCAATCAGCCCAAGACTCACAATGTCGGTGAGCGTATCTCCTGGACCCTGCGGCCCCCCATCTCCACCAAGATGAATCTGGTCAAGTTGGAGAACGGCAACGAGTTCGACGTCCCCGAGGGCAAGGAGATTCCCAAGGTTGGCGACGAGGCCAAGGGCTCCAAGGTAATCGAGGTCATCACTTGGAAAGACCGCCGCGCCAAGATGGAGAGCATCTGCTTCGGTTGCCATTCCACTAGCGTGATCGAGGGCCATTACAAGCAGTTTGACGATGTGGTCGACCTCTACAACGAAAAGTTCGCCAAGCCCATCGCCGCCATCATGGGCGAACTCAAGGACAAGGGCTATATCACCCCCGCCCCCTTTGACGAGAACATCGAGTGGACCTGGTGGGAGATCTGGCACCACGAGGGCCGTCGTGCTCGTCATGGCGCCGCCATGATGGGTCCGGACTATACCTGGTGGCACGGCATCTACGAGGTGGCCAAGCACACCTACTTTGAGTGGATACCGGAGCTCAAGGAAGTGGTCATCAAAAAGGACAAGAACGACAAGGTCGCCAATGCCCTGCTGGAGAAGTACTTCAAGCCCATCGACGGCCATGACTGGTACTTCAATGGTATGAACAAGGAGGCCTTGGAGAAGGTCCGCGCCGGCTTCGAGGCTCGCTACGGCAAGGGCGCCTTGAAGTAACCTGAAGTAAAATCAAGTAAAACAAGGCTGTGATGCCAACGCCTCCGCCATACGGAGGCCAGATCCCGCGCGGGGCCCCGGGTCCCGCGCGGGTTTTTTTGTGGGCCTGGAGCGGCCCGGCACCGCTGACCAGACACTACCATGGGTGAGCAGCAGTGCCACCCGACCCGGGGAAAACGACAACCCGATTGGCGGTGGTCATCACCGCGCCGAGGAACCCGAGGAATACCCGCCATGTCCATTCGTCCCCTTGTTGTACTGCTCCTCGTCTGCGCGGCCTGCCCGCCGGTGCAGGGACAGGCCCCGACGCCATCTCAGACCCAGATAGCCGCCGCCCACCCGGCCCCAGCCCAGGCCCAGGCCCCAGCCCAGGCCCAGGCCCCAGCCCAGGCCCAGGCCGGTGCTGGCGCCCCGGATCTGCTGCAGCGCGGCGAGGCCCTGCTCAATGAAGGCAAGCTACCCGAAGCCCTGGCGGTCCTGCGGGAGGCGGTAGCGGCCGCGCCCCAGTCCTCCACGGCCTACCAACGCCTGGGTGGCGCCCAACTGATGAGCCAGGATTATGCCGACAGCGTCGAGAGCTTTCAGCACGCCATCAGCCTGGACGCCACCAACGCCGCGGCCTTTGTTGGCATGGGGATGGCCTACCTGCATACCGGCCGCTTCGGCCAGGCCCGCGCCGCCATGGTGGAGGCCAAGCGTCTCGACCCCAGCAAGCAGGACAAGATCGACGAGGTCATCGCCTGGATCGATCAGCGGGTCAGCCACTAGCGGCGGTGCCTGGGCCCTTTGTTAAGCGTCATTAAGAGTCCAGAATCCCCCGTGGCACTTTGCTGAAGGTTCCTCACGAACGCATCTTTATAAAGCATCTTTATAAAGATCTTATATGGACTCATCGCAAGGTACCTGCCCTGGTGCGCACCTATGACCTGCCCCGCATGCTCCGGGCGCAGGCGTGGCTCTGCGAGCCGGGGCGCAAGGCCGCGGGCTTTGGGCCCCGCGCGCTACTCGGCGCGGTAGCGCGTCAGCACTTCGTTCAGGCCATCGAGCAAGTCCTGACGATGGTTGAAGTACCTTCGTCGAGCGAATCAATGGCCGATTCGTCACTCCGCTCGTGGTGCATCGGGACGGAAGAATTTACGGCTTTATTCGGGTTGCCCGCCATCTCATAATCTTCGACGCTGAACATGCGCCGCAGGATCTCCGGTTCGATCTGGGGTGCTGGTATAGCGTCCGCCGGTGAGGGTGGATTGATCAGTCTGGCGGGGGTTGCCACAATGCATGATCAGTTCACCGGCAGGCGTTGCAATTGGCGCAGGAGGCCCCCGATGCTTGCAATCGACAATCTGGCCAAACACTTTGATGCCGTCGAGGACCGACCACTCTTTGCCACGGTGTCCATGCGGCTGGCGCCCGGGGAGTCCGTGGCCATCATGGGCGAGTCGGGGGTCGGCAAATCCACCCTGCTCAACTGCATCGCCGGACTGGAGGGGGTGGACGGGGGCCGGGTCCAGTTGGGGGAACGGGACCTGACGGCCCTGGATGAGGATGCCTTCGCCTGCCTGCGGCGGCGGGACTTCGGCTTCGTCTTTCAGGCCTTTCATCTCCTGCCCCATCTTACCCTGGCGCAGAATGTCGCCCTGCCGCTGTGGCTGCTCGACCGGGATGCGACCGAGGCGGACGAGCGGGCGCGGGCCATGCTGGCGCGAGTCGGTCTCGACCGGCGCGCCGACGACTGGCCGCGGCATCTGTCCGGCGGGGAAATGCAGCGGGTGGCCATTGCCCGCGCCCTGGTCCACGCGCCCCGGCTGGTGTTGTGCGACGAGCCGACCGGCAATCTGGACCCGGGGCGGGCGCTGGGCGTGCTGGAACTCCTGTTCGAGGGCATTCGTGGCGCTGGGGCCATGGGCATCATGGTCACCCATTCGCGGCAGGCGGCGTCCTTCGCCGATCGCGTCCTGCGCCTGACGCCCCAGGGCCTGGTCGATGCCGCCGAGCCCTCATGATCGCTCCGGGTTTGGCCGAGGCCGCCGCGGCCTGATGAACATCCAGGCTTTGATCCTGGGAGTCGATCCAGCATGCCTCGCCTGAGGGTCCTGGGCTGGCGGCCTGACCCCATCCTTTGGCACCTGTTCCTGGCCAGCCTGTGGCGACGGCGTCTGGAGACCTCGCTCTCCGTCCTGGCCATCGCCCTGGGGGTGGCCCTGGGCCTGGCGGTGCAGCTCATCCATGCCGAGGCCCTGAACGAGTTCGGTCGCGGCATGCGGGTGCTCAGTGGCGAGGCGGATCTCCAGGTGGTCGGGCCTCAGGCCGGCTTCGACGAGGCCCTATATCTCCGCCTGGCCCAGCGGTCGGAGATTGCCGAGGCCAGCCCCCTGCTGGAGATCGAGGCGCGCCTGCCGGGACGGGAACGAAACCTGCGCATCCTAGGGGTCGACCTCTTCCGCCTCGTCCGGGTGACGCCCACCCTCCTGCCGGTGGCAGCGGCGGGAGCGGAGGCCCCGCCGGCCGCGAGGCAGGCGATCCAGCCGGCAAGGATGGAGGAGACCTCGCCCACTTTGAGAGAGAACCCCTTGACGGCAGCGGGGGCGGAGGCACCAGAGACAGCGGGGGAGGGGACCTTGACGGCGTCGGGAAAGGAGACTCAGGCGACCGCGTGGGATGAGACCCAGGGCCCGGCCTTGGCGGCACCCACGGTCAGACAGGATTTCCGCCTTCAGCCCCTCCAGGAGGGTGTCCTCTTCCTCAGCCCCGCCGCCGCCAGCCAGCTCGGGCTGACCAGCGGGGAGCAACTCGCGGTCCAGTCGGGGCTGGGGCAGGCCATCCTCACCATCGCCGGTCAGGTCCCCGGGGCGGGCAGGGGCCAGGCCCTGGCGGTGATGGATATTGCCGCCGCCCAGCGGACCTTCGGCCAGATCGGGCGCCTGTCCCGCATCGACCTGCGTCTCGCCCCCGGCGTTGATCGCGAGGGGCTGCGGCGGGACCTGGCCGTCGAGCTGCCGCCGGGGGTCTCGCTTCATACCCCCACCGAGGCCCAGTCGGAGCTGGAGGGCCTGTCCCGAGCCTATCGGGTCAATCTGACCATGCTGGCGGCGATCGCCCTCCTGACCGGGGCCTTCCTGGTCTTTTCCGCCCAATGGCTGGCCGTGGTGCGTCGCCGGCAGGAGTTCGCCCTGGTCCGCGCCCTGGGCCTGGATCGGGCGGGGCTGCGGCGGGGGCTGCTGGCGGAGGGCGCCCTGCTGGGCCTGGTGGGGGGCTTGGTGGGCGTGGTCCTGGCCCATGGCCTAACCGCGCTCGCCTTCCGCCTGCTGGGGGGCGACCTGGGCGCGGGCTATTTCCGCGGCCTGACGCCCGCCCTGAGTTTTCAGCCCGGGCTGGTGCTGGCCTATCTGGGCCTGGGCGTGGTGGCGGGGACGGCCGGGGCCTGGCTGCCGGCGCGGGAGGCGATGGGCATGGTCACCGCCCGGGGCCTGCGGGCTGGCGACGAGGCCGAGGCCTACCATGCCAGCCCGCGCTGGGGTCTCGCCCTGGGTCTCCTGACCGCCGCGGCCCTGCTCTGTGGGTTGCCGCCCCTGGCCGGGCTGCCCATCGGCGGCTATCTTGCGGTGCTGCTGTTGGTGGTGGGGGCGGTCCTGCTCCTGCCAGGGATCACCCCCCTGGTGCTCCGCCCGCTGCCTGGACGCGGCTCGACCCTGTGGCTCCTGGCCCGGGCGCGCCTCGCCGCCGCCCCCGGCCAGGCGGTGGTGGCGGGCGCCGGGATCGTCGCCAGCGTGGCGCTGGCGGTGGCCATGGCGATTATGGTCAACTCCTTCCGCGTCTCCCTTGAGGCCTGGCTGACCCAGATGCTCCCCGCCGGTCTCTACGTGCGGGCGGCCCCAGCGGGGACCAGCGGTTATCTGGATGCCCCTGCCGTGGCGCGACTGGCGGCCTTGCCCGGGGTCCAGGGGATCCGCCCCATCCGCTACGAGACCTTGCGTCTTGGGGCCGGGGGGGAGGCGATGACCCTCATCGCCCGGCCCATCGGCCCGGAGGCCCCGCTGCCCCTGGTCGCGGGCAGTCTGGAGGCGGGCGATTCCTATCATCATCTCGATCCGGCGCTACACCGGCATCCCTCTGCAGGTCCCGATCCGGCGGACTTGAATGTGCATCCTGGCACAGTTCCCGATCCGGCGGACCTGGATTCGCATCCCGGCGCACTCCCCACGGCCCCGAACCCGGAGACCCCGAATGCCCCGGGCAAGCCCCATTTCCTCCCCGGCGTGCCCGCTCCCGCCTGGATCACCGAGGCCGTGGCAGATCGTCTGGGGCTCGGCGTGGGCGATCCCCTCGACTTGCCCCTGGGGGGGCGAACCCAGCGCTTTCAGGTCGCCGGCATCTGGCGGGACTATGCCCGGCAGCAGGGGGCGGTCGCCATCGAGATCGCCACCTATCGCTACTTGACCGGGGACGACGGCGTCAACGACCTGGGCCTCTTCCTGGATGCCAGCACGGACCCCCAGGCGTTGATGCCGGTCATTCGCGACCTGCTGGGCGAGGCGGTGACGGAGATGATCCTGCCGGATGAACTGCGGGGCATGATCCTGGCGATCTTCGATCGCACCTTTCTGGTGACCTATCTCATGGAGGCGGTGGCGGTGATGATCGGCCTCTTCGGCATCAGCACCAGCTTCGCCGCCCTGGCCACCAGCCGGCGCAAGGAGTTGGGCATCCTGCGCCATCTCGGCCTGTTGCGCCGCCAGGTGGCCCACCTGCTGGCCCTGGAGGCCGGCCTGACCGCCCTGGTCGGGGTCCTGGTCGGGCTGGTCACGGGCGGGGCCATGGCCCTGATCCTGATCAAGGTCATCAATCCCCAGAGTTTCCACTGGAGCATGGAGGTCCAATGGCCCTGGGGACTGCTGCTGCTCTTCAGTCTGGCAATGATCCTGCTCTCTGCCCTGGCCGCGGCCCTGGCGGGTCGCCAGGCCATGCGCCAGGAGGCGGTGCTGGCGGTGCGGGAGGATTGGTGATGCGCGGGTCAGGGCGATGGCTTTCGGATCGCGCCCCTGGCCGAGGACAAGCAAAGACCGGCCGGGATCGTGGGGGAACGGGGAAGATGAGCGTGTTTCAGAGTGCTTGTGCGGGGGTGGGCAGGCGGTCCAGGCGGTTTGCGGACCCAGGGAGGCTGTGGTCATGCCCCTGGCGTCAGGGTGGCATGGGTGCCCTGGTACACCTGTCGGTCTCCCTGATTCTTTTTCTGGCCCTGGCGGCGGTGCTGCCGTTCCGGATCGCGGCGGCGGAAGTGGCTGACGCCTTGGGCAAGGTGGCTGATCAGCCAGGGGGCCATTTCGCCCCAGTCGTCCCGGATCGCCCCCTGGTCTTTCCACGTGACACTGGCGCCCATCCGGACTATCGCATCGAGTGGTGGTACATCACTGGCTGGCTCAGCGAGGCGGAGGGGGGCGACCGGGGTTTTCAGATCACCTTTTTCCGGGTCGGTACCGGCATCGGCGCCGATAACCCCAGCCGCTTCGCCCCCCGTCATCTGATCCTCGCCCACGCCGCCATCGCCGATCCCGCCAGAGGTCGCCTGCGGCATACCGAGGCGGCGGAGCGTGCCCTGGAGCCTCTGGCCGGGGCGGCCACCGACCGGACCCACGTCTGGCTGCGGGACTGGGAACTGCGACTGGTGGACGCCGAGGAAGAGGTTGGGAAGGAGGTTGGGGATGAAGGGAAGGATGCCGTTAAGAACGCTGGGGTGGTTGCCGGGAAGGCAGATGGTTATCTGGCGCGAATCGCAACCCCGGACTTTACCCTGAATCTCCGCCTGACCCCGCCGGGTCCGCCGGTCCTCAACGGCTGGGGTGGATTCAGCCAGAAGACCCCGGACCCGACCGCCGCCAGCTACTATTACAGCCGTCCCCACCTGGCGGTGACCGGCCAGTTGCGGCTGGACGGCGTGGACCGGGCAGTGACTGGCCAGGCCTGGCTGGATCATGAATGGTCCAGCGAGCTCTTGTCGCCCGAGTCAGCGGGCTGGGATTGGATCGGGATCAACCTCCACAACGGTGGCTCCCTAATGGCCTTTCAGATGCGCCACCGGGATGGGGGCGTCCTGTGGACGGCGGGGAGCCTGGTGGTGCCCCATACCGTACCTTGGCCTCCGACGCCACAAAGCGTTGAGCCGCAGACTCTGCCGTCACGGGCCCTGGGTCCGTATGCGCAGGAACCATATGCCCTGGAGCAGGAGACGCTAGCTCAAGGGGCACAGGAAGCGGATGCCCCGATGCCGCGGATCCTGGCGCCGAAAGAGGTCCGCTTCCGGCCTGGGCGTACCTGGCAGTCTCCCCGCACGGGCAAGACCTACCCCGTGACCTGGGAACTGGACATCGCGGGGCAGAGTTGGAGGTTACAGCCGCTGATGGACGATCAGGAACTGGATGGGCGACGTTCCACCGGCGTCGTCTACTGGGAGGGCGCGGTCCAGCTTCTGGAAGGGGAGCGGGAGATTGGCCGGGGGTATCTGGAGATGACGGGTTACTGATTGACAGGCATCCATACGAGCCCGCTTCGGATATGAACGTCGCAGAGGACGCGCATTATGCGACCAGGCGAAGGGGTTCACCGGTAACAAGAATGCGGGCGTACTCCAGACATGCCGTGATGTCCTCCCACTCCAGTTCCGGATGATCCATGAGGATTTCCTCGGTGGACATCCCTGAAGCGACCAAGTCCAGCACCACTTCAACGGGCCAGCGCATGTGGCGAACACAGGGTTTGCCGTGACAGATATCAGAGTCAATCGTGATACGGCTTAGGTTGGACATGGGGGATCTCCTCAAGCATGCTGAAACTGAGACGCGCCGTCGCTAAGGCACTCCCCGCATTGAGGCCAAAAATCGAGATGCACCCTCTCTATCTCACGCAAACGCTGGCCGCTTGGGACAGCCCCCAACGGGATGCCGTCCTGAAGCATGAACTCGAACGGGTCGATCCTGAGTTGCTGCCCTTGCGGGAGGCCATGGCCCACGGCAATCAGGTCGCGGCGGAGCCGGTCCGGGTGCTGGTGCTGACGACCGGGGAGGATGCGGGCGCCACTGGAGCTGAAGGCGGCGACTATCGGGCGCGGGTTGGCCTCCTGTTCGCCAGCCTCGTCGGCGGTTGCCAGTGCGCGGATGACCCCGGGCCGCTGGAGGCACTGCCGGAGTATGCGGAGCTGGAGATCTGGATCAACCGGCGGACGGGGGCGGCGCGGTGGCGGTTGCTCGACTGATTTAGTCCGGGCCAGGGCCGCTTGCGGTCTCCCCCGTCGAACGGGTGCGGTTGAGACCGATGGCCATGGTCCCGATGCGCCGGTAGAGATCGGCGCAGGCCTCCGCGGCCAGGTCCTCCAGGTTCAGGAAGGCGTGGACCATGCCGGGGTAGTCGACAAGCTCCGCCGAAATGCCCGCCGCCTTCAGCCGTTCGACATAGACCCTTCCCTCGTCGCGCAAGGGGCAATATTCGGCCGTGAACACCAGGGTGGCGGGGTAGGCCGGGGTCAGGGGCATGAAGAGGGGTGATAACGCCTGGCGGTTCTCGGCGTGGCGAAAATACTGATCGAAATACCAGACGATGCGCTCCCGTTCCGGGATCCAGCCCTTACCCAGGGTCGTTGCCGAGGGTTGCGACAGGGTGTAGTCCAGGCTGGGGTAGATGAGGACCTGACGCTCGATGCGCACCCCGGGCTCGTATTGGCACAGATGGGCGGCGCTGGCGCACAGGGCGCCCCCGGCGCTGTCACCGATCAGGGCCAGGCGGCGGGCGAAGGGCAGGGGTCCGGGCACGGATTTCAGCAGGGGAAAGATGCCCTTGATGCCGGCCATGAGGTCCTGGAGCCCGCAGGGGTAGGGGCACTCGGGGGCCAGCCGGTAGTCCAGGGAGCAGATCAGCCAGCCGGTGGCCGCGGCCAGTTTGCGCGCGATGGGGTCGTAGACGCTCAGGCTGCCGGAGATGTGGCCGCCGCCATGGACGAAGAGGGCCACCGGCGGGGCCTGGTCGGGCGTGGCCTCCGGGGCGGGGTGGTAGAGGCGGACGGGGACCGCATGGTCCGGCCCCGGGATCAGCTCATCGCGCACCAGGGGGATAGCAGGAATGCGGCTGTGGAAGGGGCGGGTGATGGCCTCGAGGCCCTCCCGGGCGGTGACGACGGTGTCGCGCAGGCCCTGCTCCGCCCGGAACTGGCGGATCTCGCGCATGCGGGCGATGAACTGGCGTAGGGGCGCGGGGAGGTTATCGGGCAAGGCTGGCATGAGAGATTTTCCCTGGTCTGACGATCATCAAGGCGGTGTCGGCGCTTCCGGGTCGGGTGGCGTCTGGCGGGGGACGCCGTGAATCCGTCCCTGGAGGCTTGGCAACCGCATCCATGCGGTTGACACCCCCACCAGACGCCGCCCGACCCTCCCTCTTGGGCACAGAAAATGCCCTTACATCAGGCATGAAGGGGCTGGGGGGTTAGCCGGTCAGCTCTTCCAACTCCACCAGGCCCCCGGGGTTCTTGGCCTCCACCTGGCGATAGGCGTCGTAAAGGGCGGCTTGCAGGGCCTCTTCCATGACCGGGTGGTAGAAGGGCAGGCGCAGCATCTGGCCGACGGTGAGGCCCAGTTCGATGCACCAGCAGATGCTGTGGGCCAGGTTCTCGCCCTTGGGGCCGATCATCTCGGCGCCCAGGAGGCGGCCGCTGGCCCGGTCGGCGTAGATGCGGAGCAGGCCCTGGGTCTTGCCCATGGTCAGGGCGCGGCCGACCGGGGCCATGCGGATCTGGCCGATGACGGTAGTGGCTGGGTCCAGTTCGCTGAAGCGGGTGCCCACGGCGATGATGTTGGGGTCGCTGAAAATGATGGCCAGGGGCGTCTTGCGGCGAAAGGCGGTGTCGCCCTGGCGGGCGGCGTTATAGCCGGCGATCTTGCCCTCGTCCCCGGCCTCGTGAAGGATGGGCCGCTCGCCGTCGACGTCGCCGGCGATATAGACCGGCAGGTCCCCGACGCGCATGGTGCGGTTGTCGAAGGGCGGCAAGCCGCGGCGGTCCAGGGGCAGGCCCAGGCACTCCAGCCCCAGGCCGGCGACGGTTGGGGTACGGCCGATGCAGCACAGCACCTTGTCCACCTCCACGCTCACCTCGCCGGCGCTGACCCGCAGCCGGCCGTCGGCGGCCTCGGCGAGGGTCGCTGGCTGGCCCAGGTGCAGGGGGAACTCCTTGCCGAGGATCTCCCGCGCCTGGGCCAGGACCTCCGGGTCGCTGATGCCACCGATCGTGTCGAGCTGGTCGAAGCCGGTGACCGCGACGCCCAGGCGGCGGAGGCTCTGGCCCAGTTCCAGGCCGATGACGCCCAGGCCGATCACCGCCACCGCGGCCGGCAGGTCCTCCAGTTCGAAGATCTCGTCGCTGGTGAGGATGCGGTCGCCAAAGGCGCGCCAGGCCTCCGGCACCAGGGGCCGGGAGCCGGTGGCGATGACCACCGCCCCGGCGCGGATGCGCTGCTCGCCGACCGCGATCAGGGTCGGCTCCAGGAGCCGGGCATAGTCCTGGAGGAAGCGCTCCGCGTCCATGCCGTCGGTGCTGTTGGACAGGACCCGGTCGACCAGGGTGTCGCGGATGTGGCGAACGTGCTCCAGGGCCTCGGGGGCCTCCAGGCGCAGGTCCGAGCCGCCGGTCACGCCGTAGCGCGGGAGACGGCCGCTGGTGTGGAAGTCGTCGGCGACCTGGATCAGGGCCTTGGAGGGCATGCAGCCGACGCGGGCGCAGGTGGTGCCCGGCTCGCCACCGTTGATCAGGACGAAGGACTTGCCGGCCCGGCGGACCTGGCCCATGGCGTTGAGCCCGGCGGTGCCGGAACCGATGATGGCGACGTCGACGTATCTCTCTTCCACGGGGGACCTACCTCTGCTGCTGGGACTCGCTACGACTGGGGTGCCTATTATGGGCCTTGGGCTCAACAAGCCCAATCGCCGCCCCGCGGGCGAATGCTCCGTGAGGTGGCTTTTCATCAAGATTGCCTTGCATCCGTCACCCTTCATCCCCGCCACCCCCCTCTTCGCCATTCCACCACGATCCTCCACCCAGGGCGAGGCTACAAACTGGTAGAATCGTCGCGCTTTATACCTATCGCATTTCGGTTTTTGGCCTTGATGGGGGGCGGGGGCGTCTGACGGGGGTATCGACCGCAAGGAGGTGGTCGTCAAGCCTCCAGGGATGGATTCATCCCTCATCAGACGCCACCCGACCCGGAATAACCGAATATTGAGGTGCGATGACTTCGAGCCCGTTCACACTGAGTCTTGTCATGACTGGCGCTGCAAATTCCCGTTTTCTGATCTCCCCCGGCGGGGCCTTGCGCGGGCGCCTGCGGGTGCCCGGGGACAAGTCCATCTCCCATCGTGCCATCATGCTTGGCGCCCTGGCGGACGGGGAAACCCGCGTCAGCGGCTTCCTGGAGGGGGAGGACAGCCTCGCCACCTTGGCGGCTTTCAGAGCCATGGGGGTGACCATCCAGGGGCCGGAGGCGGGGCGCGTGCTGATCCAGGGCGTCGGCCGGGAGGGCCTCCGCGCCCCGGCGGCGCCCCTGGATCTGGGCAACTCGGGCACCTCCATGCGCTTGCTGAGCGGCCTGCTGGCGGGGCAGGGGTTCCCGGTCACCCTGATCGGTGATGCCTCCCTGAGCCGACGCCCCATGCGCCGGGTCACCGAGCCCCTGGCCCTCATGGGGGCGCATATCGAGACCAGCCCCGGCGGCACCGCGCCCCTGCATCTCAAGCCCGTCACCGGCCTGCGCGGGATCGACTACGCCCTGCCGGTGGCCAGCGCCCAGGTCAAGTCCTGCCTGCTCCTGGCCGGCCTCTTCGCCCAGGGCCGCACCTGCGTCACCGAACCGGCCCCCACCCGCGACCACACCGAGCGCATGCTGGCCGGTTTCGGCTATCCGGTCGAACAGCGGGGGGCGCGGGTCTGCCTGGCGGGGGGCGGGCGCCTCACCGGCTGTGACCTGGACGTACCCGCCGACATCTCCTCCGCCGCCTTCTTCCTTGTCGGCGCCAGCATCGCCCCGGGCTCGGACCTGACCCTGGAGCATGTCGGCATGAACCCGACGCGCGTCGGGGTGGTGAATATCCTGCGGGCCATGGGGGCGGACATCCAGGTCCTGAATCCACGGCAGGCCGGGGGCGAACCGGTGGCGGACCTGCGGGTGCGCCACGCCCCCCTGCATGGCATCCGCATCCCCGAGGACCAGGTGCCCCTGGCCATCGACGAGTTCCCGGCCCTGTTCATCGGCGCCGCCTGCGCGGAGGGCGAGACCCTGCTAACCGGCGCCGAGGAGTTGCGGGTCAAGGAGAGCGACCGCATCCAGGTCATGGCCACGGGTCTGGCGGCCCTGGGCATCGACCAGCAGCCGCGGCCCGATGGCATCCTCATCCGCGGCGGCACCCCCCGGGGCGGGGCGATCGACAGCCAGGGCGATCATCGCATCGCCATGTCCTTCGCCATGGCAGCCCTGCGCGCGACCGGTCCGATCGACATTCACGATTGCGCCAACGTGCGCACCTCCTTTCCCGGCTTTGTCGCCCTGGCCGCCGGCGCGGGGCTTGCCATCGAGGAACTTGCAGCATGACCCAGCCCGCGTCCGGGACCCCCCCGGTCCCCGTCATCACCATCGATGGCCCCTCCGGCACCGGCAAGGGGACCATCGCCAGCCTGGTCGCGGCCCGCCTGGGCTGGGCCTGCCTGGACAGTGGGGCCCTGTACCGGGTGCTGGGGCTGGCGGCCGAGCGCGCCGGCCTGGACCCCGGGGATGGCGAGGCCCTGGGGCGTCTGGCCGCGGGGCTGGACATCGCCTTCCGGGACGGCCGGGTCCTGCTGGCCGGCGAGGATGTCTCCGCCGCCATCCGCACCGAGTGTGCGGGGAATTTCGCCTCCAAGGTAGCCGCCCATCCCCAGGTGCGCGCCGCCCTGCTGGAGTGGCAGCGCGCCGCGGCCCGCCCGCCGGGCCTGGTCGCCGATGGCCGGGACATGGGCACCGTCGTCTTTCCCGACGCCGAGGTGAAGATCTTTCTCACCGCCAGTCCGGAGGAGCGGGGCAAGCGCCGCTACCGGCAGTTGCGTAGCCAGGGACAGGAGGCCAATCTCAAGCAACTGGTGCGCGACATCGCCGAGCGCGACGAGCGTGACAGTCAACGCGCCGTCGCGCCCCTGCGCCCGGCGGTCAACGCCCTGGTGGTGGACACCACCAGCCTGACCATCGACCAGGTCCTGGAGCGGGTCCTGGACGTCGCCCGGCAAAGCCTCGCCGGGGCAGATCCCCTGGTAGGCTAGCGCTGCTCTCTACTGACCGACGGTGGATGACCCAACGCCGGGTGTCAGGCGATCCTTATCCCCACCCGGCCTTGGCGAGGGGGACCCGCCCCCGGCCGGTCGGGGCGTCAGGGCATTGACTGGAGGCGAGTTTGCACGGCCTCACCTTGCAGATGACCTTGGAGGTGATCAACACGGCCTGCGTGATGGTCGTGGTCGCCTACATGATCATTCGGGCCGACCCCGGGCTGCTGGATGCGGGGCGGCAGACGGGCGCCAGGACCCTCGTCAAGCTGAGCTTGCTCTTTGGGGCCTTTTCGCTCTACGGTGCCTTCAATGCCATCCATGCCTTCGAGGCGGTCATCAGCCTGCGCCATACGGGGGCCATCGTGGGTGGCTTCATCGCGGGCCCCTGGGTCGGTCTGGGCGCCGGCCTCATCGGCGCGATCGACCGCTACCTGCAAGGGGGGCCCTCCGCCTGGTCCGCCGTCCTGGCGGTGATCCTCGCCGGGACCTTGGCGGGTCTCTATCTGCGGTACATCAACCGCAACCGTATCCCCGGGGTCGCGGAAGCCGCCTTCTTCACCGCCCTCTACGAGATGGGCGCCGGCTATCTGACCCTGATCTACGTGCCGGATTTCACGCGGGCCTGGCAGATTGAAAGCGGGATTCGGATCCCCCTGGTGGTCGGTAACGCCATCGCCGTGGCGCTCTTCATTGGCTGCGTCAAGGTCCTGGCCCAGGAGCGCGATTTGCGCCAGTCCCGGGAACGGGCCGAGGCCGCCACCCGGGCCAAGAGCGACTTCCTCGCGCAGATCAGTCACGAGATCCGCAATCCCCTCAATCTGGTGCTGGGCCAGGCGCAACTGCTGGCCCGGGAGCCGCTCGCGCCGTACCAGCAGGCCATGGTCAGGCGGATCCATGACGCGGGCGACTCCCTGCTGTTCATCCTCAATGACCTCCTCGACCTGGCCAAGATCGAGGCCGGTCATCTCCTCCTCCAGCCGCGGCCCTGCGACCTGGCCCGGCTGTCCGCCCGCCTGGCCGAACTCATGGCCCCCCTGGCCCAGGCCAAAGGGCTCGCCTTGCGCGTCACCGGTCCGCCGCCCGGCGAGGAGCCGCTGAGCCTGGATGGGCATCGGCTCTTGCAGGTCCTCACCAACCTGGTCCACAACGCCATCAAGTTCACCGACCGCGGGGAGGTGGCGCTGCGGCTCCAGACCCAGCGGGTGAGCGATACCAGCGTCCGTCTGCACGGCGAGGTGCAGGATACGGGCGGCGGCATCGCCACGAAGGACCTGCCCCTGCTTTTCACCCCCTTCACCCAGGGCGAGGCGGGTGTCCAGTACCGCTCCGGTGGCACGGGACTGGGCCTGGCCATTTGCAAATGGCTGGTTGAACTCATGGGGGGCACGATCGAGGTCCGCAGCCAGCCGGGGCAGGGGACGACCTTCTGGTTTGAAGTGAACTGTGAGATCGCCACCGGGGCCCTGGGTGACCAGGGGGAGGAAAGCGGCTTCCTGGCCTCTTGTCACCCTGGCCCCGAACCCCGGCTGGTGGGCAGCCATTTCCTGGTCGTGGACGATAGCGAGGAGAATCTGGAGGTGGTGGCGCAGGTCCTGAAGCGGGAGGGGGCTCAGGTCAGCCTGGCCCTCGATGGTCAGGAGGCCTTGGACCGTCTGCATGCCGCGCCGGGGGCCTTCACTGCGGTGCTCATGGACTTGCAGATGCCGGTGCTGGACGGACTGAGCGCCACCCGGCTCATCCGCGCTGAACCCGCCCTGGCCAGCCTGCCGATCATCGCCCTCACCGCCAACGCCCTCCAGGCCCACCGCCAGGCGGCCCTGGCGGCGGGCATGAACGAGGTCCTGACCAAGCCCTTCAACCTCGACCTGATGGTGTCCATGCTCGCCCAGTGGGCCGGGCCCCGACAGCCGGTGGGCCCGGCGGTGGGCCCGGCCGGGGGCGAAGCGGACCCCGCTGTCGCCACCTCTACCACGCCGGTCCCCGCCAGGCCAGTGACCGGAAAGCTGGTCCCCGGCAACTCAGTGATCGTCACGCCGGTCTCCGGCAGGTCAGTGGTCGAAATGCCGGCCGCCGGCAGGTCAGTGACCGAAATGCCAGCCAACAGCAGCTCAGTGATCGTCACCTCGACCGCCGGCAAGCCAGTGACCGTCACACCTACCTCGGCCAGGTCAGGGACCGAAATGCCGGCCGCCGTCATCCCGGTTTCACACCCGCCATCGCCATCGCCATCGCCATCGTCATCGCCCGAGAGCCACACCTTTCCCTTCATTCCCGGCCTCGACCGGGAACAAGCCGCCAGGGCCTTGTGCGGTAACGAGGCCATGCTCATGGATTTCCTGGAGCGGTTCGCCACCCGGTACGGCAACCTGATAGAGGCGTTGCGCGCCGGGCTCGCCGATGGCGACGGCGACCCCAAGGCCGTCGCCCGTCAGCTTCACCAGTTGCGGGGCTTCGCGGCCAACTTCGGCGCCTTGGGCGTGGTGCGCGGAGCGCGCATGCTGGAGGAGGCCCTGCTACGGGGCGATGACCCCCGGCCGGAGGAATGGGCCGAAGTCGAGGACCAGATCCGCATCGTTATCGACGCCAGCGCGCCCTGGCGCCAGGCCCTCGACCAGCCCATGGGACAGGCCCGAAGCAAGATCACGGCCCCGCCGGCGCCAGCGTAACCGGCCCACCCGACCCGGGAAAACCAAAGAATGCCGCCGGCCAGGGGGAGCAGACTTCCTGAGGGCTGCATGCCAGTGGCTAAGCCGTCATGAATACAGCAGCTTAGGGCTTCGCGGCCAGCCCTGGCGGGAACAATGGCGGCCATCCTGGCCTTCCATGCCGTCGCCACCCTGCCACCGAGCAAAAAGGGCTTGATTAGGATAGTCTTTTCGGTCATCCTTTGCCCCCCTGACGCCCGGGCCATGCCTGGGCGCGCGAGTTTTCGGTTCCCCCTCGCCGCATCGACGCAGCCGGTGGTGGGTCAGCCGCAAGTCGGTCGCCCCTAGCGGCCTTTTTTTAACCAAACCATCGGTCTCTCCCGG
>WBZM01002021.1_pt1 | contig 18258 bp, 12 predicted proteins | sample 5204271 | NCBI WGS metagenome assembly WBZM01 (sample SAMN12344346, study PRJNA552823) | activated sludge metagenome | biome: Activated sludge suspended growth; feature: Nitrification reactor; material: Wastewater; isolation source: activated sludge from nitrification reactor of wastewater...
TTTGGACATTTCTTTCTCCTGGTTCCCGAATTCAGTTGGCGCTCGCTTCTTCTCGCGGCAGCACCGGGAAGAGGCGGGTAACGACGATGAAGCCAAGCACTGCGATCGCGGTCATGCCGAATGTGACAAGCAACTCGGGAACCGACGGGAAGTAGCGCCAGCCCGGACCCGTGTCGTAGCCGATCAGATAGCCGTTGAGCCGTAGAAGAGCCCCGCCGAGCATGATCGCGGTTCCCCCGAGGAAGAGCCGGGCCGGGTTGCGGCGGGCCTCCACCGTGCCAACCAGCGCGAAGGGCAGGCAGAACAGGATCATCTCGATCCAGAAGAAGATCGCCACCAGGCCAAAGCTGAATGCGTTGCCCCAGGCGCCGCGTACCGTCAGGTCGACTACGCGCACAACCAGATAGACCCCGAGCATGCCGAGCATCACCTTGGCCATCGGCCCCAGCATGTTCGTCTCGATCTCCCGCCGGTAGGCCGCGGAAGCGAGGCAGGACTCGAACAGCACCACGCCGTAGCCCATGAGGATCGCCGACAACAGGTAGAGAAGCGGCACGATGGGAGTCTGCCACAGCGGATTGACCTGGCCCCCCATCAGGATCAGCAGCGTGCCGATCGACGACTGGTGCATCATCGGCAGTACGGTGCCGAGGGCGATGAAGAAGAAGAGCACCCTGCCCAGTTTCTTCTTGGCCACGTTCAGGCCCCACTTCTCCATGAAGACGGGCGCGAACTCGATCCACATGACGAGGATGTAGATCGAGATGCACAGCGCCGTCTCGAGCATCGCCGAATTGAGGTTCCAGGAGCCTGGCCACAGGATATGCCAGAAGTTCCAGTAGCGCCCGAGGTCGAACATGACACCGACGCCGGCCAGCGTATAACCGAACAGGCTCGTCAACAGGGCGGGCCGCACCAGCGGGTGATACTCGCCCCGGTTAAAGATGTAGACCATCATCGCCACCGAGAAGCCGCCGCAAGCGAGAGCCGAACCGATGAGAACGTCGACCACCACCCAGAGACCCCAGGCGTAGCCGTCGTTCAGGTTGGTGACCGCGCCCAGGCCGAGTATGAAACGTGCGGCGAGGACCGCCAGCGCCAGCGCGATGAGGATGCCGCAGACGACCGTGGTGTTATTGATCAGCTTCCCGCCGACCGGCGCCGTAGGCAGATGGGCGCTCATGACTCGCCTCCTTCGGAATCATCGTCATCCTTCCTGACATTGCGCCTGGCAGCCCAGGTCATGGCGCCGAGAACGGCGATCGGCATGATCATGCCCTGGTACAGCGTATGCTGGATGGTCTCCGATGTTGACGCGGACGACTTCGGCGGCAGCGCGGGCATGCCGACCTTCTCGAACTCGACCGCCGATAGTTTGAGCACCTGCGTGCCGCCGTACTCGGTTTCGCCATAGACGTGCTGGATGTACTTGCCGGCCTGCACCTCGTAGCTCTGGTCGGGTTCCTTGCGCCAGGTGCTGGCCTTTTCCGCCTCGGCATCGCTGTACGGAAGGCGGCCGCGCGGAATCCTGGTCGTCTCGCCCGGCTTGAGCGCCAGCCGCCGCCTGGCTTCGGCCAGCAGGTCGACGGTGCGGCCGAACAGTGTCGCGCCGGTCGGGCAGACCTCGGCGCATGCCGAGTAGTGGCCGTCCTTGTGGCGGTCGTGGCAAAGCTCGCACTTGCCGATGCGCCCGGTCGGCGAGTCGTACTGGTACTTGGGAATCCCGAAGGCACAGGCGGCGACGCAGTAGCGGCAACCAAGACATACATTGGCGTCATAGGTGACGATGCCGGTCACCGGATCCTTCTGCATGGCCGATACCGGACACGCCGACACACATGACGCATCGGCGCAGTGCATGCAGGACGTCTTCATGAACGAGAAGCCGTTGATCTCGGCATCCTTTGTTTCGCCGGTGCCGTTGGTATAAACCTTGATCAAGTTGAAGGTGTGACCGGTCGTGTCGCGCGGGGTGTCCCACAACCTGTCCGCCGTCTTGAATTCGGGCGGATTGTTGTTCGCCTCCTTGCACGACGCCACGCAGGCCTGACAGCCGACGCACAGCGTCGCGTCGTAGAGCAGCCCGAGGCCACCGGGCGGGTTCGTCAGGTTGCCGCGAGCACTGGCTGGAGCCGGAGCCAGGCCGGTTGCGGCGGCACCGCCGCCGGCCAGGCAGCCCTTGAGAAAATTGCGTCTGCTCAGCATCTCACACCTCCGCTGATTCGCTGCTGGCCTTGCCAGCGTTCTTCGCCCTTTCCATCTCCTCGGCCTTGTGCGAGAGCCCGAGATTCTTCGTGAACTTCGCCCCGGCGCCGATCGCAACCCCGGTGACCGCCGCCAGCACGGCGGCGGAGCCAAGTGTGGCGCCCATGCCTTTCTCCTCGACGACGCCTGGCAGGAAGACGCCGGGCTGGATGTTCTTCATCTTGGCCACGGCGTGGATCGGCTTCTGGAAGCCGACGCCCTGCTCTGTGCAGCCGATGCAGGGATGACCGCAACCCACTGGCCAGGTCCCCGCTCCGGCGTCGCCGAAAAGGATGACCGAGCAGTTGGCGTAGGTTTCCGGACCCTTGCAGCCGAGCTTGTAAAGGCAAAAGCCATGGCGGTGGGCGTCGTCGCCGAATTCGAGGGCGAAGCGCCCGGCGTCGAAGTGCGCGCGGCGTTCGCAGTTCTCATGGATCAGGCGCGAATAGGCGAATTTGGGCCGGCCCAGATGGTCAACCTCGGGCAGCTTGCCGAAGGTCAGGAACTGGACGACCGTCGACAGGAAGTTGTACGGGTTGGGCGGACAGCCGGGGATGGTCAGCACCGGCTTGCCGAGAACCTGCGAGGCGCTGGAGGCGCCGGTCGGGTTGGGGTCGGTCGAGGGCATGCCGCCCCACGAGGCGCAGGAGCCGATGGCGATCACCGCCGCCGCATCGGCGGCGCACTCCTTGAGCAGGTCAATCGCGGTCTTGCCGCCGATCTTGCAGTAGATGCCGCCGTCCTTGGTCGGGATGGCGCCTTCGACGACGAGAACGTACTTGCCCTTGTTCTCGGCCATCGCCTTGAGCCGCGCTTCCTCGACCTGATGGCCGGCGGCAGCGAACAGCGTCTCGTGATAGTCGAGCGAGATCACGTCGAGGATGAGTTTCTCCAGCGCGGGGTGCTCGGCGCGCAGCAGCGATTCGGTGCACCCGGTGCACTCCTGGAAGTGCAGCCAGATCACGCTCGGACGCTTCTTGGTCGCCACCGCTTCGGCGATCGCCGCATCGGCGCCCTGCGGCAGTCCCAGGGTCGTTGCCAGAACCGCACAAAACTGCAGGAATTCCCGGCGCGTCATCGACAGGCGTGTTGCCGCCGCGTCGATCCGCTCGTCACTCTCCAGCAACATCAGATCTTGCTTGGCCATGAACCCTCCTCCTCTTGCCACCTTGGTACCGGTCGCCGACCGGCAATGTCTCTCTGTTGGGGGTTTGGCTATAGCTGTTTTGTGGAGGCTTCCGGGCAAGAACCAGGCCAGAAATGAATTTGGCCTTTACTCAGTTACTTGGATGGATTCAACAGGAGAAGCGCTGGCGTCGTGCGGAAACATTGTTTCCACAATCCCGCCGCTTGTGGTCACAGTCTTTGCATTACGGCAGGATGTTCGGTTCAACCTGGAAACCGCAGTTGGACGCGCCCGCTGGTGCGTTTGGGCGGGTGACTGGCACGAAGCGACAACGCCGCAGGCTCATGCCTGCAAGGCGGAGCGACAAAGCCAGACGCCCGACCGGACGTGCCAGCGGGTGCGTAGCGCTCTCACCCATAGGGTGATGCTTGGCGGAGGGACAAGAGTCGGTGTTCATGAGGCTTCTCAAGGGAATACAAGTGGTCAACTACGGTTTCCAGGTTCAACCATCCGGCGCGCCACCCAGCCCTGCCCGAGCGCCAGGCCGCCGTCGTTGGGCGGGGCCTGGCGCGCCTCGAGCAAGCTTGCGCCCCGCGCTTCCAGGTGCCGGCGCAGGGCGGACATCAGCACGGCATTCAGCGCGCAGCCACCGCCGACCGCAATTCTTGCCCCTTTTTCCCGGTCGACCGCACCCAGCGCCCACTCGGCGAGGGCCGCAGCGATCGTGGCGTGGAACAGCGCGGCGCCACGGCCGGGTTCGTCGCACTCGAGCAGGATCGGGACCAGGGGCGAGAAGTCGAGTTCGCTGCCCCGGATCGCATACCCACCGGGTAGCGCCGACTCGGGACCGTGGGCGGCCGCCAGCCCCTCCAGTTCCATCGCCGCCTGTCCCTCGTAACGCGATTCGGCGCGCAGCCCGAGCAGACCCGCGGCAGCGTCGAACCAGCGGCCGAGGCTGGAGGTCGGGGGGCAACGCAGATCCCGGGTGAGCATGGCCAGCAGCGGGCCGGCATCACGCCCGGGATAATGTCTCTGCAACCAGCCGGTCACTTCCCCGTCCAGTCCGGCGCCATGCAGGGCCGCCACTGCCATGCGCCATGGTTCGCGGGCAGCGCGGTCGCCGCCGGGGAGCCGAAGCGGCCGCAGGCGGGAGAGCCGGTCGCACCTGGCGCCGTCGACCCGCAACAGTTCCCCGCCCCAGAGGCCGCCATCCGGCCCGAGCCCGACCCCGTCGATGGCGACGCCGATCAAGGGCTCGTTGATACCATGATCGGCGCAGATCGCGGCAATATGGGCGTGATGATGACCGACGCCAAGCGCCGGAACCGCCAGTTTCCCGGCCATTTCCGACGCCAGACGGGTTGACGCGAAATCCGGGTGCAGGTCGTGCGCGATCAGTTCGGGCTGCACATCGAGGATGGCGAGCAGGTGGGCGACGCTTTCCTCGAGAAAGCCGATCGCCGCCGCGTTGTCGAGTCCGCCGATGTGCTGCGACAGGAAGGCCTGCCTGCCCTTGAGCACGCAAACCGTGTTCTTCAGGTAGCCGCCGAGCGCCAGCACGGTCGGCCCGTCGCCGGCGAGCGCGACCGGCACCGGCACGTAGCCGCGGGCGCGGCGGATGAAGGCGGGGCCGGCGCCGACGACCGAATCGTCGCAGCGCACGACGATCTCGCGATCGTGCATCAGGAAGGCGTCGGCGATCCCGCCCAGGCGCGCCAGCGCCTCGTCTTTGCCGGTGACCAGCGGTTCGCCGTGCGGGTTGGCGCTGGTCATCACCAGCAGCAGGTCGTGGCGCTCGTGCAGCCAGTCCGTCCCCGCCGGCCGCCCGGCGGCCTCGTGCCAGAGCAGCAGGTGCAGCGGCGTCGCCGGCAGCATGACGCCCAGCCAGGCCAGGCCCGGGGCGATACCAGGCAACTCCTGCGGGCCCTTGCGGCAGAGCACGATCGGCGCGGCCGCCGCGCGCAGCAGGGCGCGCTCGCCGTCGCCGACCTGGGCGAGCCCGGCGAAGGCCGCTTCGTTCAGGCCCATCACAGCGAAGGGCTTTTCCTCGCGCTGCTTTCGCCGGCGCAGTTCGGCCACCGCCGCCGCATTGCGGGCGTCGCAGGCTAGGTGGAAGCCGCCGAGGCCCTTGATCGCGACGATGCGTCCGGCGCGCAGCAGGGCGACCGTTTCCGCGAGCGGGTCGCCGGGCAGGGGCCGGCCGTGTGCATCGACCAGCGCCAGACGCGGCCCGCAGTCCGGGCAGCAGGTGGTCTCGGCATGGAAGCGGCGGTCAGCCGGGTCGGCGTACTCTGCCGCGCACGGCGGGCACAGCGGGAAGGGGGCGAGGCTGGTCTGCACGCGGTCGTAGGGGATGCGCCGGCTGACCGTGAAGCGCGGGCCGCAGTGCGTGCAGGTGGTGAAGGCATAACGCCAGCGCCGGCCGGCCGGGTTGCAGATGTCGGCGATGCAGGCCGGGCAGATGGCGGCGTCGGGGCCGATCGCCGTGCGCACCGCCCCCGCCACGCTGTCGAGGATCACGAAGCCGGGGCCGGCGACCTCGGCGGGCTCCACATCGATTGCATCGATGCGCGCCAGCGGCGGACTCTCGAGCGGTAACCGGCGCAGGAATTCGGGCAGTTTTTCACCATCGACCGCAACCGTCACCCCGTCGCCGTCGTTGCGCACCCAGCCGACCAAGCCGAGCTCGTTCGCAAGCCGCCAGACGTAGGGACGGAAGCCGACGCCCTGGACGAGGCCGCGGATGCGGAACAACCGGCCGGTCATGCCTCCACCTTGAGATCTCCCCGATGAAAAGCATGAAGCTTACGCCGAGCCGTCGGTTCGCGCATATACAATGCCAGCCAGATAGCCGACGCTCAACTCTTGCCCTTCAGTGCGCAGCGATTCCGAATTCCTCCCCGACTCCGCGGCCGCCCCCACCGGGGATACGCCTCGCAGCAAAGCACGATGTCTCAGTATCGATCTCGAAGTCGGTACCCGTAGTGCCGTCATTCACAAATTGGCCGCACTTCGCGGCGACACGGACGCGCAGTTGAGCTATCCGCCCGGCAAGCTGCCCGACGCCCTGAAGCAGCTCGATGCCCTGGCCGACGATGCCGCATTCCTGCTCGGCCATAACCTGATTGCCTTCGACATTCCGCAGCTGCGCGCCGCCAACGCCAATCTTCGGCTATTGACCAAGCCGGCCATCGATACCCTGCGCCTCAACCCGCTGGCCTTCCCGAAGAACCCCTACCACCACCTCGTCAAGCATTATCAGGACGGCCATTTGCTGGGCAACCGCAAGAGCAATCCGCTGCTCGATGCCGAATTGGCCCTGCGGGTATTCGGCGATCAGGAAAGGAGCCTGCAGCAGACCGCACCGGACCTGCTGGTTGCCTGGCATTGGCTGACCACGCGCGATCAAACCGTTTCCGGGCTGAACAGCTTCTTCATCACCGTTCGCGGTCGCAGCGCCCAGCCGGCCAGCGAAGCGAATGCAAAGGCTGCCGTTCAGCGCCTGCTCGCCGACAGGGCGTGCGTGACAGCCAGCCGACACATCATCGGGACGGCAGCGCAGGTTGCCTGGCCGCTGGCCTACGCGCTGGCCTGGCTGTCGGTGGCCGGCGGCAATTCGGTGATGCCGCCCTGGGTGCGTCATCAATTCCCGGAATCTGGGCGCCTGATCCGCCAACTCCGCGACATGCCCTGCAGGGCCCCCGATTGCGCCTGGTGTCGCGGCGAACATGACGCGCTGAAGCAGTTGCAGCACTGGTTCGGCAAGACCTACGCATTCCGTCCCGAGCCGGTCGCCCAGGACAGTGGACAGCCGCTGCAGCAGGTCATCGTCGAAAGCGCCATGCGCGGCGAGCACAACCTCGGCATCCTGCCGACCGGCACCGGCAAGTCGCTGTGCTACCAGATTCCCGCCCTGTCGCGCTTTGTCCGCACCGGCGCGCTGTCGGTCGTCATCTCGCCGCTTGTCGCACTGATGGAGGACCAGGTCAAGGGTCTGCGCGAGCATGGCATCGACTGCTGCGCGGCGATCAACGGCCTGCTCAACATGCCGGAACGGGCCGACGTGCTCGATCGCGTGCGCCTGGGCGACGTCGGCATCCTGCTCATTGCCCCGGAGCAGTTGCGCAATCGCAGCGTACGAAAAGTGCTGGCGCAGCGCGAAATCGGCGCCTGGATTTTTGACGAGGCGCACTGCCTGTCGAAATGGGGCCAGGATTTCCGGCCGGATTACCGCTACGTCGCCCGCTATATCTCCGAGAGCCGCGACGCCTCACCGGACAAGACGCTGCCGCTGATTCAGTGCCTGACCGCCACCGCCAAGCCGGAAGTGGTCGCCGACATCGTCGGCCATTTCCGCGAAAAGCTGGACATCGCCATGCGCGTGCTCGACGGTGGCGCCTGGCGCAACAACCTGCGCTTCGACGTCATCCCGACCACGCCGGGCGAAAAATACGATCTGGTCGGCCGCCTGATCGCCGACGAATTGCCGCCGGAGAAATCCGGTGGCGCCATTGCCTACTGCGCCACGCGCAAGCAGACGGAAGAGCTGGCGCAGTTTCTCCGGCAAAAAGGCCTGGCGGCTGCGGCGTATCACGCCCGGCTGCCGCCGGAAACCAAGAAGGAAACGCAAAAGGCCTTCATCACCAGCGGACTGCGCGTCATCGCCGCCACCAACGCCTTCGGCATGGGCATCGACAAGCCCGACGTGCGCCTCGTCGTCCACGCCGACATTCCCGGTTCGCTGGAAAACTACCTGCAGGAAGCCGGCCGTGCCGGCCGTGACCGGGTGGCGGCGCGCTGCGTGCTGCTCTACACCGCCGACGACGTCGAGCGCCAGCACAGCATGTCGGCCAATTCGCGGCTGTCGCGGCGCGACATCCAGAGCGTGCTACGCGCCCTGCGCCAGATTCAGCGCAAGAAGAACCGCGATGAACCCATCGTCGCCACCTCGGGCGAGATTCTCGATGAAGACGAGGAAGGCAGCTTCAAGCGCGACATCGCCACCGACGACACCCGCGTCCGCACCGCCGTCGCCTGGCTGGAAGAAGCGGGCCTGGTGCGACGCGAGGAAAACAGCGTGCAGATTTTCCCCTCCTCGCTGCGGATCAAGGATCTCGCCGAGGCCGAAGCCAAGCTCGCCGGCAGCATTGCTGCGGTCGACCGGAAAAAATACCTGAATTTGCTGCAAATCCTGATGACCGCCCCGGCCGACGAGGGCATCACCACCGACGAGCTTATGGCCAGTGCCGGTTTCGAGGCCACGGCCTTGCGCGAGGCGCTGTATCTCTTCGACCGTCTGGGCATTTCCAGCAACGACACAGGCATGACCGCCTTCCTCCATGTCGGCGTCGAAAATGCCTCGAAAAAGCGCTTCGAGTCGGCCTGCGCGCTGGAATCGGCGCTGATCGCCCAGCTGCGCGAATCAGCACCCGATGCGATTGCCGGCGACGGCTACCCGCTCAACCTGCGCCTGCTGGCCCAGCGCCTCAAGGATGAAGGCCACAGCCAGGCGCTGCCCCACGGTCTTGGCCTGATCCTCAAGGGCCTGGCCGGCGATGGCCGGGACGGCCCGGACGGGCGCGGCAGCATCACGCTCAAGCGGGGCAACGACCCGGAAACCGTATTCGTCGCCCTCAACCGCAGTTGGGCGGCGCTGGACAAGACCGCCGAACGACGCCGCACCGCCGCTGGCCTCCTGCTCGCCCACTGGCTGTCCTGCCTGCCCGGCGGTGCGCGCGGTATCGACCTGCTGGCCGAGACCACGCTGGGCAAACTGGCCGCCAGGGTCGCCGGCGACGCCCTCCTCGCTGCCGAGCATGGACATATCGACAAGCTCGTCGACCGCGCCCTGCTCTGGCTGCACGAACAAGAGATACTGCGCCTGAACAAGGGGCTGGCCATCTTCCGCACGGCGATGACCTTGCAATTGGAGAGCAACTGGAAGCTGCAGTTCGAGAAAAGCAACTACCTGCCGCTGCAACTGCACTACAACGAGCTGACCCGGCAAATCCACATCATGGCCGAGTACGCCGAGCGCGGCATCGAACGCATGGCCGACGCGCTGCAGCTGGCGATGGACTACTTCAGCCTGTCGCGCGATGTCTTCTGCAAACGCTGGCTGCCCGGCCGCGAAGATGAACTGGAACGGCAAACCACGCCGCAATCCTGGGAAAGAATTGTCGAAACGCTGGCCAAGCCCAACCAGCGCGCCATCGTCGCCGACGACCGTGAAAGTACCAACACGCTGGTCTTGGCCGGGCCGGGCGCCGGCAAGACGCGGGTGCTGGTGCATCGCATCGCCTACCTCGTCCGGATCCGCCGCGAGAACCCCCGGGCCATCGTCGCGCTGGCCTACAATCGCCATGCCGCGCTGGAAATCCGTCACCGCTTGCGCGAATTGATCGGCAACGACGCCCTGGGCGTCACGGTGCTTACCTGCCACGCGCTGGCCATGCGCCTGGTCGGTGCCAGTTTTGCCGAGCGCGGAGCGCAAAGCGACGACGATTTCGACGCGATCCTCAGCGAAGCCACGGCGTTGCTCGAAGGACGGGGGTTGCCGCCGGAGGATGCCGACGTGCAGCGCGACCGGCTGCTGGCCGGCTTCCGCTGGATCTTCGTCGACGAATACCAGGACATCGGCCCCGCCCAATACGCCCTGATCTTGGCCCTGGCCGGCCGCAAGCGCAGCGACGAGGACGGCAGGCTCAACCTCTTCGCGGTCGGCGACGATGACCAGAACATCTATTCCTTCACCGGCGCCTCGGTCGAATTCATCCGCAAGTTCGCCGAAGACTATCAGGCGCAAACCCGCTTTCTGGTCGAGAACTACCGGTCGACCGCAAACATCATCGCGACCGCCAATGCCCTCATCGCCCTGGCCAGCGACCGCATGAAGGCAAGCCAGCCGATCCGGATCAATTCCGCCCGCAGCAAATCACCGCCGGGCGGCGACTGGCAAGTCCGCGACAGCGTCGCGCGAGGGCGGGTGCAGATCATCCGGGCCGGGCGCAACGCCGAACAACAGGCGATGGCCGTGCTGACCGAGATAGAAAGGCTGCGCGCACTTGGACTCGACCTTAGCCGAACCGCCGCCATCGCCCGCCGGTGGAAATACCTCGATCCCCTGCGAGCCGCCTGCGAGGCGCGCAACCTGCCGGTCAGCATGGCCGACGAGGACGCGCCGCCGCTCTGGCGCCTGCGCGAGACCCAGGCCCTGCTCGCCTTTGCCGAGACCCAGGGGGCGCTCGTCTCGTCGGGCATTCTCTCGGTCTGGCTGGCCGCACTGCCCGCAGAGGGCTGGGCCGACAGCTTGCGCGACGCGGTTAGCGCCTTTGCCGACGACACCCAGGGCGCCGAGGTCATGCTCGACTATTTCCGCGACTGGCTGGCCGAGTGGGGCCGCGCCAATCGCCACCGGCAAACCGGCCTGCTGCTGCTCTCCGCACACCGCGCCAAGGGGCTGGAATTCGACCATGTCTTCGTGCTGGATGGCGAGTGGCGGGCACAGAAAGGCGAGGATGGCGACGCCGCCCGTCGCCTCTACTACGTCGCCATGACCCGCGCCCGCCGGACGCTGACCCTGGCCCGCCTCGACGGCGGCAATCCCCTCGTCGACCGCCTGCCCGACTGCCCAGCCCTGCTGCGCCGGCCGGCCAGCGAATGGCTTCCCGAACCTGCCGGCCTGGATCGTCGCTACGTCATTCCGGCCCTGCGGGAGATCGATCTGGGATTTGCCGGGCGAAAGGACATGCAGGCTAGCATTCACTCGCGCATCGCGGCACTCAAGGTCGGCGATATCCTGCAGTTTTCTGCCGATCAACGCGGCTATGCTCTGTTGACCCCGGACGGCATCGCCGTAGGTCGCCTGTCAAAAACATTCATGCCGCCGACCGACCTGCGCTGCATCGCCGCCCATGTGCACGCCATCGTCGTCTGGCGCAAGCGCGACAGCAGCGCCGACTATGTCGCGCGCTGCAAATGCGACCGATGGGAAGTGGTAGTGCCGGAACTGGTGTTCGCCCCGTAGCGTCGCCCTCGTCGTGCGGCTGAGATACACACGCGTCGCAGCGGCTGTCGTGCCGCCGGCATGCCCTTATCGGGCGGCCAGCTGCCGCTCGAGTTCGGCGATGCGCGCCTTGAGCGCGTCGACCGATTCGGCGCGCCTGGCCCCCTGCGCCACGAGGCCGGCCGTGATCCAGTCGACCCAGGCGCTCATGCCCTCGCCGCGAGTGGCCGAGACGCGCAAGACGGTCAGGTCCGGATTGACGCGGCGGGCGTTGGCCTCGGCGAGGTCGGCATCGAAATCGAGGTGCGGCAGCAGGTCGCACTTGTTGAGGAGCATGACGTTGGCGGCGCGGAACATGTCCGGATACTTGAGCGGCTTGTCTTCGCCCTCGGTCACCGACAGGATCGCGACCTTGTGGTGTTCGCCGAGGTCGAAGGCCGCCGGGCAGACGAGGTTGCCGACGTTCTCGATCAGGAACAGCGAGCCGTCCGCCGGCTTGAGGCGCTCGATGGCGTGGCCGACCATGTGCCCGTCGAGGTGGCAGCCCTTGCCGGTGTTGATCTGGATCGCCGGCACGCCGGTGGCGCGGATGCGCTCGGCGTCGTTCGAGGTCTGCTGGTCGCCCTCGACGACGGCGATCGCCACCTTGTCGCGCAGCAGTTCGATGGTCTTCACCAACAGCGTCGTCTTGCCCGAGCCGGGGCTGGAGACGAGGTTGAGCGCGAAGATCCCGCGCTCGTCGAACGCGCGCCGGTTGGCGTCGGCGTAGGTGTTGTTCTTCGCCAGGATGTCCTGCTCGATCTGCACCATGCGCGACTGACTCAACCCGGGCGCGTGGGCGCGCGCCGGGCCGGCGCCGAAATCGAGGTCGCCGCCGATGCCATGCGCGTGCGCATGTTCGTGTTCGTGCTCGCCCTGGTGCACATGCGGGTGGGAATGGGCCGTCCCGTCGGCGTGGTGGTGGCTGTGCTCGTGGGCCGCCGGGGCCGCCGCGCCGTGCTCGTGGTGATGGTCGTGATCGTGGCCGTGGGGGTGGCTATGCACCGTCCCGTCGGCATGCACATGCTCGTGCGTGTGCCCCTCGCCCTCGGTCTTCGTCTCGCCCGCCCCGCAACCGCATACCGTACACATCGCCCTGTCTCCTTCCGGCCCGCATCCCGCCTATTCGATCTCGATCTCGCGCACCCGCATTTCCGTGCCCGCGCCCGGCTGCAGGAGGCCGCCGCCGCAGGCCGGGCACTCGCCCCACTGCTCCGTCATCGGCACCGTCGCGCCGCAGGCGACGCAGGTGCCGGCACCGGGGATGTCGATGATTTCCAGCGCCGCATCCTGCGCGATGGTGCCACGGGTTACCGCGGCGAAGCAAAAGCGCAGCGCCTCCGGCTCCACCGACGACAGCCGACCGATTTCCAGCACCACCAGCTTAACCTGTTGTGCGCCTTCGCGCACCGCCGTTTCCTCGACCAGTTGCAGCACGCCCGCGGCAAGCGACATTTCATGCATCGTTTACCTCCAGCACATGGGGCAGACAGGGATCGAGAGCCAGAACGGCAAGCTGGAGCGACCGCTTCGCATCCTCCGACGAGGCGAAGTGCGCGCCATCGAGCAGACCCCGGAGCGCGCCGGCATCGGCAAAGACGACGTCGGTCGGCGCCGTGACGCGATAGCGCGTCACCGTGCCCGCCTCGAGGCGCACCGCATGGGTGAGCACGCCGCGCGCCGTCACCGTCTGCGCCACGCCCCAGCCATTTCCCCCCGCCGCCGCGAGCTGAAAGGGAGCGCCGCTGGCCAGGGCCGCAGTTGCGCGTTCGACTTCGGCGATGCGCCCGCGATAAGCGGCGCGAATCGATGGCGGCGCGCTCAGCGCTGGCCGGAAGTCCGCGCCTTCCCGCCAGCGGGCGAGCCATTCGTCAGGCGTCGGAGCAACTGGCCCGCAGGCTACGTCGCTGTCGCGGTCGACGAGCCTGGCGAGGCATTTTTCCGCGAGGCCATCGAGGACGTCGGCGAGCAAGCGCCTGGTCGCTTCGGCGCAACACCCGTCATGCCGCGCCGCACGCCAGGCAATGAATGCCGCCTGCGCCGGGGGCAAGCCGAGTGCCGGCGGCCAGTCGAGCAACAGACGCCAGAGGTTTTCGTGCAGCATCTCGATCCACAAGCCGGCATCGTCCGCCGGCTGCGTTGCGTCGCCCGCGGCTGCCGCCAGCGCCGCCTGCGCCGTTAACCGTTGCGCCCGGGCGCAGATCGCGTAGAGGCAGGGCACGATCCTGACCACCGCTTCCGGCGACTGGCCGACAAACAACTGCGCCACTGGCGGGCGCCGGAGCGCGACATCGACATGCTTCAGCCGACCCTCCGCGAAGTCGGCCCGGACGGTGAGCAACCCTGCCGTCGTCACGCGCCGGGCCCCGGCAACGCCAAAAGCGCCGGCCGCGCGCAAGTCGGCGAGGCGGGCAGCTTGGAGTCTGGGCGGACGATGGAGCGAAGTTCAGCCAATACGAAACGCCTTTCATGGTTGCAGACATCGGCACCGGAACAGCGCGCTATGTCCGGACCGTTTGCCAATGGTACATAATGCGGGCGAAACCGCATTTCCCGAAGCCCCATGTCACGCACCTCGTCACCGCCAGCATCGACCCCCGCCGGAAGTTTCGGAAGATGTCTTCTCCGGGCAATCTGCCTGACCAGTGCCCTGGCAATCGTCGGCGCCAAGCCTGCCGCCGCAGCCAATAACCTGCTCTGGTTCAGCGAAGGGCGGCCAACGCCCGTCGCGCGCAAGGCAACCGACCTGCTGGCAGGCGCCGCCGAAGACGGCCTGAATGCCCATGACTATGGCGCCGATCTGCTGCGGAATGCAATCGACAATGCCGCCAGCGGCCCCGCTCCGGCGAGCGACACGGTCATCCAGCTCGAGCGGGCGCTGACTGCCGCGACACGGCGCTATCTTGCCGATCTGCGCTCAGGCCGCATCGACCCCCAACAGCTCGACGAAAACTACAACGGCGCATCGGGGCCAGGAATCGACCCCGATGCGCTGCTGGTTTCGGCCGTTGCCGACGACCGCCTGCCGGAAGCGGCGCGCAGTGCGCAACCCCCGCTCGCGCAATACGTTGAACTGCGGGAAGCGCTCGCCCGTTACCGGCTCCTGGCGGGCAATCCGGCCTGGCTCAAGCCCTTGCCGTTGCCGGCCGACGGCAAGCTTCAGCCGGGGCAGACTTATGCCGGCATCCCGGTCCTGAACCAGCGGCTGAAGGCGCTCGGCGACCTGCCCGCCAATGGCGCGCCGCCGGCACGCTACGAAGGCAGGCTGGTCGACGCCGTCAAGTCGTTTCAGGAGCGCCACGGGCTGACGCCGGATGGCGTCGTCGGCAAGGGCACCCTCGAGCAACTCAATGTGCCGCCCGAATTCCGGGTCAGGCAAATCGAACTGGCGCTCGAGCGGCTACGCTGGACGCCGCTGCTGCCGGCGTCCCGCGCCATCGTCGTCAATATTCCGGAGTTCCGGGTGCGCGCCTATGAGGTTCGCGACGGCAAGGTCGAAATGAAGGTCGCGATGAACATCATCGTCGGCAACGCGGCCAAGACGCGCACGCCGATCTTCGACGCCGAGATGCGCTTCGTCGAGTTCAGTCCGTACTGGAACGTGCCACCGTCGATCGCCAGAGGCGAAACGCTGCCCAGGCTGCGCCGCGAGCCAGGCTATTTCGACCAGCAGGGATTCGAATTCGTCGGTCGCGACGGCAGGGTTGTCAGCGGCTTTTCCGAGTCCAGTCTGGACGCGGTCCAGCGCGGAGAAATGCGCATCCGCCAGCGGCCCGGCGCGCGGAACGCGCTCGGCGACATCAAGTTCATCTTCCCCAACCCGGACAACATCTACCTCCACCACACGCCGACCCCGCAACTCTTCAAGCGCGACCGGCGCGACTTCAGCCACGGCTGCATCCGCGTCGAGGAACCGGTGGCGCTGGCGAAATTCGTCCTCGCGGACGAGCCGGACTGGACCGAGGAGCGCATCGTGCAGGCGATGACCAAGGGCAGGTCGGCGACGCTGCGCCTGCGGGAACCTTTCCCGGTGGTCATTGCCTACACGACCGCCGTCGTCAGGGACGGGAGGATTCGTTTCTTCCCGGACATCTACGGCCACGACAGGATCCTCGACGAAGCCCTCCGCCAGCGCTCGCAGTCCCTTAGCGCTTCCAGGGTGATGGAAATTGGCGTAAAATCAAACCATTAGTTTATTCATTGAACTGTATGCCGAATCCGCAAGTTCACTCACGCCGCCTGTTTCTCAGTCACGCAGCCAGGCTGGCCATGGCGGGCGTCGTCCTGCCGCTCGCGAAACCCGCGCTTGCCTCGCTGCCGAACGCGCGCAGCCTGGATTTCGATCACACCCATACCGGCGAGCGGGTTTCGGTCGTCTTCGCCGTCGGGAGCCACTATGTTCCCGACGGGCTGAGCACGTTGAACCGTTTCCTGCGCGACCATTACTCTGGCGAAATCGGCCAGATCGACCCGCAGCTATTCGACCTGCTGTACAAGACACGCCAGGAGCTCGGTTGCGACCAGCCATTCCACGTCATTTCCGGCTATCGCTGCCCCACCACCAATTCGCGGCTGCGCAACTCGCGCGGTGGCGGTGTCGCCCGAAACAGCCTGCACATGCACGGCAAGGCGATCGACATCCGGATTCCCGGCGTTCCGCTTTCCGACCTTCGCGATGCGGCGATGTCACAGAGCGTCGGCGGCGTCGGCTTCTACCCGCGCGACAAGTTCGTCCATCTCGACACCGGCAAGGTGCGTTACTGGTAGCCCCGATCGGCTGAACGAGGGAAAATCCCCACCCGGGCTCGCCGCCGATTCGCGGCGCAGCCGACCGCTGACCCGTCCTTGCCCGCCAAGCCTGCCGACTCGCGTTCCTCGCGGGGTCACCAGCGGCCAGCCCTTTGCCGGCGGGTCGCGATCATTTCCCTCAGGCGAATGCGCCTGCCTGAACGAAGGCCATGACGCTAAACACCGCCCCGACGGCGCCGAGCAGAGCCATCAGGGCGTAGAAGCTGTTGCGCATCCGCTCCCCCTTGAGTATCAGGCTGACGGCACCCATCACCAGGCAGATCTGCAGGAAGAAGGTGGCCATGTCGAAGGTATCCCCCGCGGCTCCGAGCGACTTCGCTTCCGCTTCCCATTCCCGGGCACCCTTGACCTGCCCCAGCTTGCCCTCTTCTTCGAGAATCCAGTTGTCCTGCCCGACCGCTTTCGAGCCAAAGAGGATTTCCTTGCGCTCCTTCCGGTAGCGTCCGATGTCTGCGTCGAGGCTGGCCAGCAGCTTGCCCATCTTGCCCTCGGCTTCGGGCGGGATCACCCGCGAATCGAGCAGTATCCGCAGGAGGTCCCGCTGCCCCTCGACCAGTGACTGCTTGATGCCCTTTGCCTGATACCATTCGAAGGCGTTGGCCTTCTGGTTATGGGCGATGATTTCGTCATCACCGTACTTGCCCGCCCCCAGATCGGTGATCGCCAGCACCGCGGCCAGGATCGCAAGCGTCAGCCCGCAGATCATCTCGAAGGTGCTGGATTTCTCGCCGTCGTCGCTCATCGTGTTCCTCCTCTCGCAATCAAAACGTCAGGCGCCGATTCTATCCAAGCATGGAGTTTTTGTTGCGCCCAATCCGCTTCCGGCGCGCGCTCGCGCCATTCTGTCAGGACCGCTCGATGGCAACATGGCGGTGCCGGGCGGCCCCGCCCACGAATCCCATTTCCAACCTGCGCTGTGTTCCGGAACCGTCTGGTCGGATGACAGTTTCGATTCGGAACCTGCCGGAGGGGTCGCACGGATCCATAAGGTGTTTCCGCTGGTGCGCCCCGGCGTGGCGGCGAAATGTGGATCATCGCCCTCCTCGCCGAAGGCGTTGCCATCGATCTGCGGTATGATGTCCAGACACGGCCCGAGCGCAATCATAACCGATGAACCACTGAACCAGGCAGGTCAATGACCTCCGAGCACAGAACCTTGTGCGTGCTGTTTGCCGACGTAGCCGGAAGCACGCGCCTGTACGAAAGGCTGGGCGACGCCCAGGCGCTGCGCGCGGTCGGGATGTGTCTGACCTGCATGCGTGAAGCGACGCATGCGTGGCGCGGCCGCATCGTCAAGTCCATAGGCGACGGCGTAATGGCGGTCTTCGACACTGCCACGGCGGCGATGCACGCGGCATGCGCGATGCACATGAAGGTGGACGACCTTCCGCTCGTCGCCGGCGTCAAGCTCGGCATCCGCACAGGTTTCCAACATGGGCCGGTCCTGGAGGAGGGCAGCGACTACTTCGGCGATACCGTGAACACCGCGGCCGGTGTGACCGCGCTGGCGAAATCCGACCAGATCTTGACCACTGCCGACACGATTGCCGCTCTTCCGCCCGCACTGCGCAAAGCCTCGCGCGCCCTGGACAGCCTGAATTTGAAGGGCAAGCTGGAGGAGATCCGCATCTTCGAGATCATCTGGCAGGAACCGGGTGATGTCACGGTCATAGCGGAGGACCTTGCCCCTCCGGCAGCCTTTTCGACGCGGCTCTTGCTTCAGTACCGTGGCGCCCAGATCATACTTGACGCGAATCGAGGCCGCGTCGCCGTCGGGCGCGACGACGTCTGTGAGGTCGCGGTGAGCGGCAAGCGAACCTCACGCCATCATGCGCGGATCGAGTGGCGCAGGGACAAGTTCGTACTGACAGATCAGAGCACGAACGGAACGTTCGTGCTGTTCGACGGCGAGCCCGAGATAGTATTGAAGCGAGAGGAGGTTCCGCTGCGCGGCCGCGGCTGGATCTGCTTCGGCAACAGCGTCACGCAGTCGGAGTCCGACATCATGGAGTTCGAGGTTCTGAACTGATAGCTG
>WBZM01002025.1_pt1 | contig 18214 bp, 17 predicted proteins | sample 5204271 | NCBI WGS metagenome assembly WBZM01 (sample SAMN12344346, study PRJNA552823) | activated sludge metagenome | biome: Activated sludge suspended growth; feature: Nitrification reactor; material: Wastewater; isolation source: activated sludge from nitrification reactor of wastewater...
TGCTGACCGAGGAGATCGGTCGCACGGTCCAGCAGGCCCTGGAGGATTTGCCAACCGATCTGCGCACGGCCATCGTCCTGCGGGAACTCGAGGGCCTGAGCTATGAGGAGATCGCCGAGGCCATGGATTGTCCCATCGGCACGGTGCGTTCCCGCATCTTCCGCGCCCGGGAAGCCATCGACAAACGGCTGAGTCCCTTGCTAAATCCCTGAACTTAGGGGTCCACCACTCATGAGCGAACAACAGAGAGAACATGTCTCCGCCCTCGCGGATGGCGAACTGGATCCTGACCTGATCGGCCCGACGATCCGCGCCCTGGAGGCCAACGCGGATCTCCAGGCCCGTTGGGAACGTTATGGCCTGATTGGCGCGGCCCTGCGGGGCGAAACCGTCTCGACGGAGTACCGCTGCATTGCCGCGCGGGTCCGGGAACAGCTCACGTCGGAGCCCGTCCCGCTGTTGGCGCCGCTAAAGGCCGGTCAGACGCCTCATCGCGGCCAGCGCCGGGATACCCGGCCCAGACGGGGGGCTTACGCGGGTATGGCCCTTGCCGCCAGCGCCGCCTTTCTCGTCGTCTATGCCCTGCCACCCCTGTTCAGCAGCCGCCCAGCCACCCAGCCCGCTCCCGCCCTGGCTCAGGTCAGCGCGCCCGGCGGCACCGCCAGGCCCTTGACGTCCGTGGTTGCTGTCAATCCGGGCGAGGCCGCGCCCCGGCTGGTCCGCCTGGAACCGACCACTGGGAAGGGTGCCGCGCCCCGCTGGCATGCGGCGGAGCCCAAGCTCCAGCCCAAGCTCGACCAACTCCTGCTCAATCATCAGGCCAGTTCCCCGACCTCCGGGATCAAGGGCCTCTTCCCTTATGCCACGGTCGTGGGCTATGAAGCCGGACGCTGAGTCCGCCGCCCTGCGGCCCCAGCGCTTGCCAGTTACTCCCCCTATGAGGCATGGGGTGATCTCCCTGGCCCTGCTGGCAAGCCTGGCGACCGCCCCCCTCACGGCCAGCCCCCCCGCGGACCGGGACCCGGACCTGGAACCTTTCGAGCGCATGGGGCAGGCCCTGGGCTCCCTCAGTTACGAGGGTATCCTGGTCTATTCCCACGAGAACCGGATGGAGACCCTGCGCATCCAACAGCGGGTGGTGGATGGCCGGGTGCAGGCAGTGCTCGAATCGCTCAATGGCCAGCCACGCCATATCCAGCAGGATGGACCCCAGGTGATCTGCCGGCTCTCCGGCGAGCATCTCATCGCGGTGGCGCAGCGCGCCCTGAGTCAGCAGACCCCGGCGGGCCTGCCCCTCAAGGCCCGGGAGCTGGCGCCCCACTACCTGGTCCAGTCCCAGGGCCAGACACGGGTGGCCGGGCGCCCGACGCAGGTCATGGCCATCCTCCCGGGAGACGATCTGCGCTATGGTTACCGCTTTTACCTCGATACCGCGACGGGTCTGCCCCTGAAAACGGACCTCCTGGATGCCGACACCGGGATTATCGAGCAGATCATGTTCACCTCCCTGACCCTCGATCCGGCTGATCCTGGGTCGCCGCCCACCGCGCCGCCGGCGCCCCTGGCGCCAACCATGGCCGGGGGCTCCAGGCCGAAGGCCATCAGCCCTCCTGCCATGCCCGTTGCTCCCCTTGAGCCCAGCGGTCCGCCGGTGATCCCTTCCGCCACCCAGGCCGCCGGCCATCCGGCCTTGGCGCCACCGGGCGCCCCGGAGGCCGCCAGTATTCCCGCCGCGACGGCCTGGACCTTCCAGGGTCTTCCCCCGGGATTCCTCCTGGCGGTCACCGAGCGCATTCCGGACGCGGCGGGCAACCCGATGGAGCACTTCATCATTTCCGACGGGCTGGCCACCATTTCGGTGTACGTGGAGTCCGCGGCCCAGGAGGGCCTGAACGGGCCCTCGCGGATCGGCGCCATTCATGCCCAGGGTGGCAAGATCGCGGGCCATCAGGTGACCGTGGTCGGGGAGGTCCCGGCCCGGACGGTCGCCGCGGTGCTGTCCGCCTTGCGGCATCAGCCGGAGACCGGGGGATGATCGAAGAAACGGGCCAGGTCCTCGCCCTGCGCGGAGAACTGGCGGAGGTGGTCTGTCACCGCCGGAGCGCCTGTGGCGGTTGCACGATCAATGGCGCCTGTGGTACCTCCCTGCTGGAGCGTTGGCTCGGGCGACACCCCCTGCACCTCCTGGCGGCCAATACCATCGGCGCCCGGCCGGGTGAACCGGTGGTGGTCGGGGTGCCCGCCGCGACCCTGCCCCTGGCGGCGGCCATCGTCTACCTGCTGCCGCTGCTGACCTTGTTCCTCGGCGGGTTGGCCGGTGACTGGTGGGCAGGGCTGAATGTCACCCCCGGCGCGGATGGACCGGTCCTGATCGGTGGGGGCGCGGGCCTGGGCCTCGGTTTCTGGCTGTCCGCCCGATTCAATGCCCGGCATGCCCGGGACCCGCGATTCCAGGCCGTCATCCTGCGTCGGGCTGACACGGGGCCAGTGATGGTCCCCCTCACCGCGGCTTACGGGACCCCGGCTGGCGACGGCCGCTGACAGCTTGTGAGTAATTGATCCCCCTTTCCGCCCCCCTGTTTCTGGAGACCTTATGAAAAGATACCCCTTGATCCCGGCGGGACTCCTGCTCGGCCTGCTGGCCCTCCTGGCCCCCTTCGGCCTCAGCGCCGGCGCCTTGCCGGAATTCACGGCCCTGGTGGAGAAGGCCGGTCCGGCGGTGGTCAATATCAGTACCCGCCAGTCCCAAACGCAAAGTCCCGCGACCCCGCCCCATGGCCAGATGATCCCGGATCTGCCCGAGGATAGCCCGCTGCATGACTTCTTCCGCCGCTTCTTCGGGGAACAGGGCGGCGAGGACATGCTGCCGGATGACGATATCCAGTCCAAGTCCCTGGGCTCCGGTTTCATCATCTCCAACGATGGTTACGTCATGACCAACGCCCATGTGGTGGATGGCGCCGATGAGATCATCGTCCGCACCAACGACCGCCGGGAGTTCGTCGCCACCATCATTGGCGCGGACAAGCGCAGCGACATCGCCCTCATCAAGGTTGAGGCCAATGCCCTGCCCACGGTCAAGATCGGCTCGGCCAAGGACCTGAAGGTCGGGGAATGGGTCCTGGCGATCGGCTCCCCCTTCGGCTTCGATCATTCCGCCACCGCCGGCATCGTCAGCGCCAAGGGGCGCAGCCTGCCGACCGAGAACTATGTACCCTTCATCCAGACCGATGTCGCCATCAACCCCGGCAACTCCGGCGGCCCCTTGTTCAATCTGGACGGTGAGGTGGTGGGGGTCAACTCCCAGATTTACAGCCGGACGGGGGGCTTCATGGGCCTGTCCTTCGCCATTCCCATCGACGTCGCCATGGACGTGGCCGACCAACTCAAACGCACCGGCCGGGTCACCCGCGGCTGGTTGGGGGTCCTCATCCAGGACGTGACCCGGGACCTGGCGGAGACCTTCCGCATGCCTCAGCCCATGGGGGCCCTGGTGGCCCAGGTGGTGCCCAACGGCCCGGCGGCGACCTCTGGTTTGCAGCCCGGCGACGTCATCCTCGATTTCAATGGCACGCCCATCCATGAATCCAGCGCCCTGCCGCCCATGGTCGGCGTCCATCCGGTGGGTCAGCCGGCCAAGGTCACCGTCCTGCGCCGGGGCGAGACCCGCGTCATGGAACTCATGATCGGCGAACTCCCCGAGGACACGGAGGTTACCGACAAGGGTGACGCCCAGGAGCGGCCGAACAAACCCAACCGAATCGGCCTCATCGTCGAGGATCTCAGTGACGAAGATCGCGACCAGCTTGGGGTGGGTAAGAGTGGGGTCTTCGTCGCCAAGGTCGAGAAGGGGCCTGCCGAGCGTGCCGGCATCCGGGTGGGTGACATCCTGCTGATGGTCGACAACAAGGAGGTGGAGAGCGTGTCCAAGTTGCGCGAGTTGCTGGACACCATCGAGCCCGGACGCTCCGTCGCCGCCCTGATCCAGCGCAACGAGGGCCGCATCTTCGTTGCCGTGCGCTTGCCTAAGGACTGAGGCACCGCGCCGGGGGGGGCAGGCCGGCGGCAGGAATCCCACGAACCCGCCCGGGCGGGTTCTGCTATGATGCGCCGCTCCCCCTTTGGCGCCGGCCCGCAATCACTTCGCGCTGCTCCGGCCCCAAGGCCCCATCGCCCCACCTCCCAGCCTGACGGACATCGATGGCCGATCTGAGTCATATCCGCAACTTTTCCATCATCGCCCACATCGATCACGGCAAATCGACCATCGCCGACCGCTTCATCCAGCTTGCCGGCACCCTCAGCGACCGGGAGATGTCGGCCCAGGTGCTGGACTCCATGGATATCGAGCGGGAGCGGGGGATCACCATCAAGGCCCAGAGCGTGACCCTCGACTACCGGGCCGCTGATGGCGAGACCTACCAGCTCAACTTCATCGACACCCCGGGGCATGTGGACTTTTCCTACGAGGTCTCGCGTTCCCTCGCCGCCTGCGAGGGGGCCCTGCTGGTGGTGGATGCCGCCCAGGGCGTCGAGGCCCAGAGCGTGGCCAACTGCTACACCGCCATCGAGCAGGGCCTGGAGGTCCTGCCGGTCCTGAACAAGATCGATCTGCCCTCGGCGGAGCCGGAGCGGGTGATCACCCAGATCGAGGAGATCATCGGCCTGGAGGCCAAGGACGCCCTCAAGGTCAGCGCCAAGACCGGCCTGGGCATCCCCGAACTGCTGGACACCCTGGTCAAGCGTATCCCGCCGCCCCAGGGTGACCCGGAGGCCCCGCTCCAGGCCCTGATCATCGATTCCTGGTTCGACCCCTACGTGGGGGTGGTGTCTCTGGTGCGGGTGGTCAACGGGGCCATCAACCGTCGGGACAAGATCAAGATCATGTCCACCGGCCGCGCCTATTCCGCGGACAGTATCGGCGTCTTCACCCCCAAGAAGCTGGAGCGCAAGACCCTGGGTACCGGCGAGGTCGGCTTCCTGGTGGCGGGGATCAAGGAAATCGACGGTGCCCCGGTGGGGGATACCGTCACCCTGGCGGATCGCCCGGCGGAGCAGGCCCTGCCAGGCTTCAAGGAGATGCAGCCCCGGGTCTTCGCCGGGCTCTATCCGGTGGACTCGGACGCTTACGAGGAGTTGCGCGACGCCCTGCGCAAGCTGCGGCTCAACGATGCCGCCCTCTTCTATGAGCCGGAGGTCTCACAGGCCCTGGGCTTTGGTTTCCGCTGTGGCTTCCTCGGCATGCTGCACATGGAGATCGTCCAGGAGCGGCTGGAGCGGGAATATGATCTCGACCTGATCACCACCGCCCCCACCGTGGTCTATGAGGTCCTGCTCACCAACGGCGAGGTGGTGAAAGTCGACAACCCCGCCGACCTGCCGGAACCGGCGGTGCTGCGGGAGATCCGCGAGCCCATCATCGAGGCCCACATCCTCACCCCCCAGGACATGCTCGGTGGGGTCATGACCCTGTGCATCGAAAAGCGCGGGGTGCAGAAGAACATCCTTTACCTGGGCGGCCAGATCCAGGCGACCTTCGAGTTGCCCCTCAGCGAGGTGGTGCTGGACTTTTTCGACCGCCTCAAATCCGTGAGCCGCGGTTACGCCTCTTTCGAGTATGCCTTCAAGCGTTTCCAGGCGGCGGACCTGGTCAAGCTCGACGTCCTCATCAACGGCGACAAGGTCGACGCCCTGTCCACCATCGTCCACCGCGACAGCGCCTCCAGCCGGGGGCACGACCTCACGGTGCGCATGAAGGACCTGATCCCGCGGCAGATGTTCGAGGTCGCCATCCAGGCCGCCATCGGCAGCAAGATCATCGCCCGCACCACGGTCAAGGCCTTGCGCAAGAATGTGCTGGCCAAATGTTACGGTGGCGACATCACCCGCAAGCGCAAATTGCTGGAAAAGCAGAAGGCCGGTAAGCGGCGCATGAAACAGGTCGGCCGGGTGGAGATTCCCCAGGAGGCCTTCCTGGCCGTGCTCCAGGTCGGCAAGGATAACTGATCCCCCTCTTTCCTTTTGATCCCTTTTCTCTTAAAAGCTTGGTATCCGGCTCATGAATTTCGATTTTCCGGCCTTCCTCGTCCTGGCCACGGTCCTCACCGGGGGCATCTGGCTCCTGGACGCCCTGCTCTTCGCCCCCCGCCGCCAACGGTTGGCGGCCGAGGCAACCCTGGGGGCCGAGGGCCAGGTTCGCGCCCGAGTGCGGGTCAAGGAACCCGTCCTGGTCGAGTATGCCCGTTCCTTCTTCCCGGTCATCCTCATCGTCCTGCTACTGCGCTCCTTTCTGGTGGAGCCCTTCCGCATCCCCTCCGGGTCCATGATGCCGACCTTGCTGGTAGGCGACTTCATCCTGGTCAACAAATTCGCCTATGGCCTGCGCTGGCCCGTGCTTGACAGCAAATTCCTCGATCTCGGCGAACCCCAGCGGGGCGACGTCGCCGTCTTCCGCTTTCCCCTGGACCCGGGGACCGATTACATCAAGCGCATCGTCGGCGTGCCCGGGGACGAGATCGCCTATCGCAACAAGACCCTCTACGTGAACGGCCAGGCCGTGCCCCAGACAACCGATGGGCTTTACACCGGGGTAGGCGCCGGGGCCGGCATGACCGGCTCGCGGATCGCCGATGAGAAGCTGGGCGAGGTGGAACATCGCATCCTCACCCATCCCCGCGCCCCGGACCTGGCGCCGGGGTGTTACGAGCTCCTCAAGGGCCCGGTCAAGGTCCCGGCGGGCTATTATTTCGCCATGGGCGACAATCGCGACAACAGCAACGACAGCCGCTGTTGGGGCCTGGTGCCGGAGGGCAACCTGGTCGGCAAGGCCTTCGCCATCTGGATGAACTGGGACGGCCAACGCGAGGGCTTCCCCATCGACTGGAGCCGGCTGGGTACCCTGATCAAATAGGGTCAGCCGCAGGAGGCTCGACCCCGGTCAAGCTGCGCCAAACCTACCCCCTCGCGGAGGATGTCCCATGACTCAGTCCCCTCGCCATGCCAGCCAAGGTTTCGGCGTCATCAGCACCCTCATCCTGATCGCGCTGATCGCCGGGGCGGCTACCGCCGCTTTCAAGCTGGGTCCCCATTACCTCCAGTTCTGGACCGTCCGTTCGGTCATGGAGGATATCTCCCGGGACCCCGCCACCGCGGCCATGGGTCCCCAAGGGGTTATCCAGTCCCTGGAAAAGAAGCTTTACATCAATGACGTACGCTCCGTAAGCCGCGACAGCTTCACCCTGGAAAAGGCCCAGGTCGGCCGCGAACTGAGCGTTCATTACGAGGTGCGCGAACACCTTTTCGGCAACCTGGACGCCGTGCTGGTCTTCAGCCATCTGAGCCTCATCCCCTGAGCGTGCTCCGCGATCCGCAACGCCTCGCCCGGCGGCTTGAGCAGTCCTTCTCCCGTCCGGAACTCCTGACCCAGGCCCTGACGCATCGCAGCGCCGCCGGCCCCAGTAATGAGCGGCTGGAGTTCCTCGGCGACGCCCTCCTGGGCTTCGTCATCGCCGAGGCCCTGTGGGAGCGCCTGCCCCAGGCCGACGAGGGAGAACTCAGCCGCACCCGCGCCACCCTGGTGAAGAAGGAGGCCCTGGCCAGACTGGCGCGCGAGTTGCAGTTGGGGGACTACCTGATCCTGGGAGCCGGGGAGGCGCGTACCGGCGCCCAGGGTCGGGATTCCATTCTCGAGGACGCCCTGGAGGCCCTCTTTGGCGCCGTCTATCTCGATGCCGGGTTCGCCACCGCCAGGCAACTGATCCTGCGCCTCTTGGCCGCGCCCCTGACCGCGGCGGTCAGCCAGGGCCAGGTCAAGGACCCCAAGACCCGCCTCCAGGAGGCCCTGCAGGCCCGCCGCCGCCCCTTGCCGGTCTATGAGATTCTCGACATCGCCGGCAGCCAGCACGAACAATCCTTTCAGGTCTCCTGTACCCTGCCGGACCAGGACCTGAGCACCCAAGGCACCGGCACCAGCCGGCGCCGCGCCGAACAGGCCGCGGCGGAACGGATGCTGGAGATGATCCCCCATGACGCCTGAACCGAACCGCTCTCAACCGGACCGCCCCGAACCGAATGATGCTGAACCGGATGGCTTCGAGCCAAACCGTTCTGAGCCGATTCTCTCCGAACCAAATCCCTCCGAGGCCTACCGGTCCGAATTGGAGCATTCTGAGCCGAACCGCTGTGGCCTGGTAGCCATCATCGGCCGCCCCAATGTCGGCAAGTCGACCCTGCTCAACCGCATCCTGGGTCTTAAGCTGGCCATCACCTCCCACAAGGCCCAGACCACGCGGCACGCCATCCTCGGCATCGAGACCACCCCTCGCGGTCAGGCGATCTTCGTCGATACCCCCGGCCTCCATCAGCGGGGGGAAGGGGCCTTGAACCGCTACCTCAACCGCACGGCGAAGGCCGTGCTCGCCGACGTGGACCTGGCGCTGCTCCTGGTGGAGGCCGGGCGTTTCACCCGCGAGGACGAGCAGGCCCTGAGCATCCTGGCCGGGAGCGGCATGCCGGTCATCGCCGTGGTCAACAAGATCGACCTCCTCGACCAGAAGGACCGGCTCCTGCCCTATCTCCAGGCCCTGGGAGCCCGCCATGGCTTCCGGCACCTGATCCCGGTGTCGGCCAGGCGCGGCGATCAGGTGGACAAACTGCTGGATCTGGTCATCGCCGCCCTCCCGGAGGCGGAGAACATCTACCCCGAGGACCAGTTCACCGACCGCTCCGAGCGCTTTCTGGCCGCGGAACTGGTGCGGGAGCAGATCACCCAACGCTATGGTCAGGAACTGCCCTACAAGACCACGGTGGAGATCGAGCGTTTCGTGGCCGAGCCCGACGGCCGCTACCGCATTCATGCCCTGGTCTGGGTCGAGCGTGATAGCCAGAAGGCCATCCTCATCGGCCACCGCGGCGCCGCCCTCAAGGCCGCCGCCACCCAGGCCCGGCTGGAGATGCAGAAGCTCTTCGGCTGCCCCGTGCACCTGGAGGTCTGGATCAAGGTTAAGAAGAGCTGGTCCAGCGACGAGGCGGCCCTGGCCAGCCTCGGCTATGGGGATGCCTGATTCTCTGGATCGGGTCCATGGGCCACACCTGCCACGGCCTTGCCGTTTTCTGGGGCATGGTGCGCTTCCTCAAGGTATACACATCGCAATTCAGTTTTCGGCATAGTGTAAGGGAGGGTCGGGTGGCGTCTGACGGGGGTGTCGACCGCAGGGAGGCGGTCGTCAAGCCTACAGGGACGTATTCACGGCGCCCCCCGCCAGACGCCACCTGACCCGGAGAATCCGAAAATTGATCTGCGAGATGAATAGTAGCCGTGGCACCCATACCCCGTGAGCCGCTGCAACGCTGCTTCGTCCTCCACCGGCGCGACTACGCTAATACCAGCCTGCTCCTCGACCTCTTCTCCGCCGAGGCGGGACGGTTGCCGGTTCTGGCCAAGGGGGCCAAGCGGGGCCGCGCCGCCCTGGGCGCCATCCTCCAGCCCTTTCACCCCCTCTGGGCGAGCTGGGCCGGACGCGGCGAGGTGAGGAGCCTGACCAGCGCCGAAGCCACCGGCAGCCCCCTGGCCCTGAGCGGTCAGGCCCTATTCTGCGGTCTCTACCTCAATGAGTTGCTGATCCGGCTGCTGGAGCGAGGCGATCCCCATCCGAACCTGTTCGCCTTCTATCACGCCGCCCTCCAGGGTCTGGCGGGCGGCGAGCATCTGGAGACGGGGCTGCGTCAGTTCGAACTGCGGCTGCTGGGGGAGCTCGGCTATGGCCCCCTGCTGGATCAGGCCGAGGATGGCCCCATCCGGGCGGAAGACCGCTATCACTGCGTCCCCGGCCAGCCTCCCCGTCGGGTCCAGGTGGGGGAGGGGAATACCCAGGCCCTCCAGGGCGCGACCCTCCTGGCCTTGGTTGGGGGAACGACCCTCGGGGAGCCGTGGATGGCGCGAGAGGCGCGGGACCTGCTTCGCCGGCTCCTGGCCCCGCACCTGGGTACCCGGCCCCTCAAAAGCCGTGAGCTGTTCCGCCAGGCCAGGGGTAAAATGCCCCATCTCTCAACCAGGACCTGATCTTCAACTCGGTCCCGTCCCCGCCGGGTCCCTTGTGCCTGACAGCGCAGGCTGTCCTTCGCCGGCCCAGGTCTTGGGGACCAGCGCCCAACTTCCTGATGCGGCGGAGAGCGGGCGATGAGCGCCCTTGATCATCGCCGGCCGGCTGTCGTCGCCCTTGTCACCGGAGTCCTCACCCAGCATGTCCAGCCCCCCCGTCCTGCTTGGCGTCAATATCGACCACATCGCCACCCTGCGCCAGGTGCGTGGCACCCGCTATCCCGAACCCATCCAGGCCGCTCTGGTGGCCGAGCAGGCCGGGGCCGATGCCATCACCCTGCACCTGCGCGAGGATCGCCGCCACATCCAGGACCGGGATGTCGAGTTTCTGCGCCACATCCTCCAGACCCGCATGAACCTGGAGATGGCGGCGACCGCGGAGATGGCCACCGTGGCGACCCGCATCCGGCCGGCGGACTGCTGCCTGGTGCCCGAGCGACGCGAGGAGCTCACCACGGAGGGGGGCCTCGACGTCGCCAGCCGCCAGGCGGAGCTGACGGACTATTGCGCCGGCCTGGCCGAGGCGGGCATCCGCGTGTCCCTCTTCATCGACCCTGATCCAGTCCAGGTGGAGGCCGCACTGGCCATCGGCGCCCCGGTGGTCGAAATCCACACCGGGGCCTATGCCGAGGCCCCCGACCCGGCCAGCCGCGATCTGGAGCTGGCGCGGATCTCTCAGGCCGTGACCCTGGGCACCGGCCTGGGTCTCCACGTCAATGCCGGCCACGGCCTGGATTACCACAATGTCCGGGCCATCGCCGCCATCCCCGGCGTCCGCGAGCTGAATATCGGCCACGCCATCGTCGCCCGGGCGCTCTTCACCGGCCTGGACCGGGCCGTGCGGGAGATGAAGGCTCTCATCTCCGGCGGCGAGTTTGGTTAATCCGGATCGGGCGGCAGCTTGGTTTGATCCGGGTCGGGTGGCGCCTTGCGCTTCCGCATCGGCGTGGGGCTCAAAATGGTCAAGCAGATGGGTTAGCCTGGAACTCGGCCCACTCCAGGATGGCCCGGATCCGGGGGTTGACCAGCGCCAGGGCCTCGTCGTGTCCGACCCAGCGGAACTCCTGGTGTTCTGGCCGGCCAAGCTCCGGGCTGACGGGCAGGAAGACCTCGCCCCCCGGGCTCTCCGCCAGGTAATAGCGGGCGATCTTGCCCCGACTGTAAGGGGGGGTCTCGATAAAGATCTCGCCCCAGCGAAAGTCCAGGTCGTGGAGGCCCGTTTCTTCCCGGACCTCCCGCCTGGCGGCGGCCAGGGGGGGCTCGCCTGGTTCGATCTCCCCCTTGGGAAAGTCCCAATACTGGTAACTGCGCAACAGCAGGTACCGCCAGCCCGCGGGGAAGCGGCGCACCACGACCACGCCCGCGGAGCGCCTGGCGTGCGTCATGCCTGGATCAAGGCTGCTCCCGCCGGCGGGCGCGCTTTTGCTGCAGGCGGATGAGCGCCAGGAGCGGTCCGGACAGGGCGTAGGTCAGGAACCCCAGAAACAGGATCACCGGGGGATGCAGGTAGACGAGGGCGAAACCGAGCATGATGATCACCGCGGCGACGAAGGGTACGCGGTTGCGCAGATCCAGGTCCTTGAAGCTCCGATAGCGAAAGTTGCTGACCATCAGTAGCCCGGCCAGGGTGGTGAGGACGGCGGCCAGCCAGTTAACGTCCGCTCCCGCGATCCCCTGATCGGCGCCGATCCAGATACCGGCGGCGACGATGGCCGCCGCTGAGGGGCTGGGCAGGCCCTGGAAGAAGCGTTTGTCGGCGATGCCGATCAGGGTGTTGAAGCGCGCCAGGCGCAGGGCGGCGGCGGTGGTGTAGATGAAGGCGGCCAGCCAGCCGATCTTGCCCAGACCGTTGAGGGCCCAGCCATAGGCCACCAGGGCCGGGGCCACGCCAAAGGCCACCATGTCGGAAAGGCTATCGTACTCGGCGCCGAAATCGCTCTGGGTATGGGTGAGGCGCGCCACCCGCCCATCGAGCCCATCGAGGATCATGGCGGCGAAGATGGCGATGGCCGCCGCCTCGAACTTGCCCTGAATACCGGCGATGATGGCGTAGAAGCCGGCGAAGAGGGCCGCCGTGGTGAAGAGGTTGGGCAGCAGGTAGACCCCGCGACGGCGGCGGGGTGACGGGCCTTGGGGTGCGCCAGGCGATTCAGGCACGTCAGCAGATTCAGGCGGGGGCAGGGAGTCATCCATCGGGGCGGGTCCGGAGGTGTGAAGGTACTGAGGAGTATAGGAACTCAGGAGTATAACGGCCCTCTGGTGAGGGCGGAAAGCTGGGGATTCCGCCCGGTTCAGTGCAAACGCGGCTTCTCTGGCGCGACCTCGCGGCGTGGTGGGCGAATCAGCGGCAGGGAGCCATGGTGCTCGGCCAGGTACCAACGACCCTCCTGGCGGAGGTAGACGTTGGTGGCGATCAGCCGGTTGGCGGCCTCCGCCGGGGCCTGGGGAGGGCGGATGCGCTCTTCCACCAGGTGGACGGCCAGGGTCTCGCTGCTGAAGGCATCGAGGCGACGATACTCGACGGCCGGTGGTTGGGCGCCATTGAAGATGCTCCGCCAGCCGTCGAGCACCTCGTCGGCGCCGCGCAACAATTGCCCGCCGGGGTGGATGCACACGGCCCGCTCATTGGGCAGCCAGAGGCCCACCATCCGCGTGAGGTCAAGGCTGGCAAAGGCCGCGTAAAAGGCGGCCTCGACTTCGGCGGGGGTTTGGTAGAAGTCCGCGGGGGAAGGGGCCTGGCTCACTGGGGCTGACCTCCCGGGACATCGGACATCGTCCCTGGCCCAAGCCTGTTGACCCTGTCCTCCCCCTCGGCAGTGGCAGGCAGCAGGGCGGCCAGGACCCGCTGGAAGCGCGGTTCAAGTTCGTCCTGACGGTCCGCCGGCATCGGGCCGATGAGATACCAGCGCTCCAGCAGACGGGACGCTTCGGCGAGGGGGTCGCGCTCGCCGGCGGCGAGGTGTTCCTGCAAGCGGTTGACCTGCAGGGCCAGGCGTTCCTGGGCACAGGCCGGGGGGGAGTCGATCCGGGCCAGGATCTCCAGGCCCAGGCACAGCTCCGCCCGGGCGCGGGCGTTGGCCTCGGCTTCCGCCGCGCGCTCCCGCCACGGCAGGCCGGATTCTCCCGCCGTGAGCCAGGTCCGGGCCTGATCAAATCGCGCGGTGATGGCGGCCTGGAGGGCCGAATCGACCTGGGGGGGGAGGGCGGCCCAGGCGGCCTCGGCGCTGGCTAGAAGCTCGGAGCCGGCGGGGTCGTTGGCGGTAGGGTCTTCCAGGGCGCTTTCCAGGGTCACGCATACCTCGGCCTGGCGGGCAAGCAGGTCCAGGGTCCGACGCCGCTGGTTGGCCTGGTACTCACGGCTCAGGGTCCGGAAGCGCTCCTGAAGCTGGTGCCAGCGCCGCGCCAGGTCGGAGGCGACCTGGCGCGGCACTGGCAAATGCAGGCACTCCTGCCAGCGGGCGGCAAGGCTTGACAGCAGCCCCGGGAGGTCGGAGGGCCAGGACGTCTCCGTCCGAGCCAGCTCATCAGTCAGGATCTCCGCCTCGGTAAGGATGACCTCCCGCCGCTGGCGGTTGTCCTCCAGTTCGGCGGCCTGGGCTTCGTAGCGCTGGCGGCGGCGGGCGAAGACGGCGTCGCAGCCGGCGCGGAAATCCTGCCACAGGCGATTTTCATCCCGCTGGCGGGCGGCGACGGTGGTATGCCACTGGCTCTGGAGCCGCTTGGTCTCGTCAATGGCCGCGGCCAGATCGGGGGCATCGACCAGGGCGTTGACTCGGGCGATCAGTTCCTCCTTTAGGCGCTGATTGGCGGCCCGCTCCGCGGCCAGGTGGTCATCGAGGCGCTTCAGGGCCGCCCGGAAGCGGCGCTCGAGGGCCCGGGCCTGCCGGGGTTCGGCCTCTCCCAACTGCTCCCAGCCGGTACGCATCTCGCGTTCGGCGCGCTGGGCCTGCCGCCAATCGACCCGCGTCCAGTCCACCTGATCGAGGAAGGCCTCGAGCTGCGCGCACACCGCCTCCCGGGCGGCGCGGGCCGCCTCGCGCTCCTGGTTGCGCTGGTCAAGCCAGGGCTTGCACAGAGCGTAGACCTGATCGGCCGCGGTCTGGAAACGCGTCCATAGGGGCTGGTTGGCGGGGGCCCCGTCCTGCTGCAGCGCCTTCCATTCCCCCCGCAGGGACTTGAGACGTTCGACCTTGGCGGGAAGGGGCAGGTCCTGGGTCACCAGCTCCTCCATCGCCTGGCAGAGGCCCTGGCGATGGGTGTCCGCCCCCCAGCGCCGCCATTGCTGCAACTCCCGCAGCCGCGGGCTGAGGGCCCGCAACCGGGCCTTGAGGCCCTGGGCTTGGGGGCTGAGGTGACCCGCCTGATCCGCGGCCTCGACCGCGGCCTGGATGCTCTGAAACAGGGGTTCGGCATGCTTCAGCTCGCCCCCGGTCAGGGCGGTCTCCAATTCCACCAGCTTGTCCGCCGCCTGCTTCAGGCGCTGGTCTAGGTGCTGAAGCTGCCGGTGCTGGCGTTCCTCGAGCTGGCTACGGGCGTCGATCACCGCGGCCAGCAATTCCTGATCCGGACCCGTCAGGGTGGGGAGCGCGCGGACCGGTTGCAGCAGTTTCTCCAGTACGGGCAGGGGGAGGGGTGCGGACTGGTCGAGGGTCGTCCGGGCCTCGACCAGCCAGTGGGCGAGGCGGTCACTGGCCTGGCGTTCGTCGAGCAGGGCCGCCAGGCGGGCGCGAGCCGTGTGGCGAGCGGCCTGGAATTGGGCCGCCAGCGACGTGGGGGCGGTCCCCAGGGCCGCCCACCGGGTCGCGACGGCCTCCAGGGTCTCCGTCAGGCGCCCCGCGTCTTCGAGTCGTGCGGCGGCGTGCAGGTCGGCGATCAGCATCTGGCGGTCGGACTCCGCGGCATCTAGGGCCACTTGGCGTTCCCGCGTGTCGGCCAGGCTGGCCTGGGCCTCGGCCTGGGCCTGGAGGTGGGCCGCATGGGCGGCCTGGAAGCGCTCCCGTTCCCGCTGGAAGCGGGCCTGGGCATCCGGTTCCACCTGGTCGGCCAGCTCCGCCCACTGGCGCTCGATGAGCTCGAAGCGCGCCCGATCCTGGCTCCAGTTCTCGAAGCGACCCAGGCCCTCGAGTTGCGCGCAGAGTTCCTCGCCCCGGGCGCGAATCCTGGCCGGACGGGCCTCTTCCTCCGCCAATTCCTTTAGACGGGCGTTAACCAGGCGATGGACGCGCTTGTCCTTCTTGCCAATGTGCCGGGCGACCTGTTCCAGGGCCCGGCGATCACGCAGGCGTTCGGCGGCGGCCACCCGCACCTGGGTCGCCGCGTCGCCCAGGGCACGAGCGGCGAGAAGGTCCTGGTCCGACAGGCGGGTGAGGGCGGCCAGCCGCATCTCGGGCTCCCGGGCCTCGGTGGCGACTGCCGTCAGGATTCTCTGCTCCAGGGGGCGGGCCTCGTCGAGGTTGGCGATCACCGCCAGGCGGTGGGTCAGGTCCAGGGTCTGTGCCGTCTCCCCGCCGCAGATCAGATGGCGGTAACGGGCCAGGGCCAGTTCCCGCACACCGGCATCTTCGTCTTCCTCGGCCAGCCGCCGTAATTCGACCAGGTCGGTCGAACGATGGCAGGCGTCCAGACGGGGATTCCGCGCGCCACCGGTCCAGAGGCCCGGCTTGGTCGGCGGCAGGGCTTCCGGTGCGCGACGCGAGAATAAGCGCTTGAAAATCATGATTCTTCCTGGGTGCGGAACACGGGGCTTGGCCAGCCCTGAGGTTCGGGGGGACATCAGCCGGTAGCCGGTCGTCGGCTCCAGGCTGGGGTGGATCGCGAAGGCCATCAGCCCTCGCCTGACAGGATCGGTTCTCCGCTCTGGCTTTGTCCGTCCGGACACCGCGATGCCTGAGGGGTGAAATTGTAACCGAGCCACCCTTGGCAGGGTGGTGGGATGAAGAATCTTGCCGTAGGCAGGCCACAGGCTACCCGCGGATGGGGATTGGTTGAATTCCGGAGGATTCCCGGAGATTAGTGCCCGGAAGCGAGTATCTCGCGCAGGGTCATCTCATCCTCCTGCAGGGCCAGACCAGTGACGCTCGCCAGGACGCGCAAGAGGTGGGGAAAGGGTGCCTCGGCGGCGAGACGGGGTTCGCCCTCGAAGCAGTCGTTATAGGCATCGGCGGCCCGCCGCAAGAACTGCCGCAGCTCAGGGGGGACGGCAGGCGGGGAAGGGGGAGGGGGAGGGGCCGAGACAAGTTGAGGGCACGACGCGGTTACCTGGGCATCCAGGTCTGTGGAGGAGGAGGTCGCCGCTGCTGCCGACCCCGGCTCCAGTCCTGAAGTCGAAAAGGCCGTCTTCAGGTGCAGCAGTTCCAGGCGCATGGAATCGAGGTAAGCATTGCCGTAACCCCGGGCGAGACAATCCGAGTCCTCCAATGCCCCCAGGAGTGTTGCCCGTTGCGTCGGGGTCAACTCGGCCAGGGCCTGTGCCAACTCACCGGCCAGGTGAGCCAGGGTGAACAGGGCGGGGGAAGAGGAAGGGATAGGTTCAGGACCCGGCCTGGTGTCAGACGGGGGAGGGATAGTGGCAAGAGTGAATACGGTTGAGGCTGGGTCCGGTGGAGCGAGGGTCGGCGGGGCTGGCGTTGCCCCGGGGGTGGGCGTGGCGGCGGGGCCCTGGGAACTATTCTCCGGGCCGGATTCAGGTGGTCGGGGGGCCTGGACCTGCTCACCAGCCGCCGGCATTTCATCCAAAAGCCGCCGGCAACCGGCAAGGTCGTATTCCAGGGCGGCTAGGAAAATCTGCCGGCTGTCCTCGTCCCCCAGGTCCTCGGCCTCTAGCACGCTCAGCAAAGCGGCCCGCTGCGCTGGCCCAAACCGGCAGGGTTCGACAAATCTCGGGCCTGAGGTCCGCTGTTGGGGACGAGGCCGGGCAGGGGGGGTGGGGATAATTGCCTCTGGGTCTTCATCCGGTAAGACGACAGGGGGGTGGGCACGAATCCAGTGGGAGCCTTGACCCCGACCGAGCAGGAAGATGGATTCCGTGGCCACGGTGGTTACCTCATCGCGAGGGAAGTTCACGACTGCCGGGAAGGATACGCCAGACACCTCTGGTTGCTCTATAAAGTAAAGCACAACTAGCGGGATTTGCCCCGGGTGAAAAGCGCGTCCCTAACAAAGGGGTTAGCTCGCCGCTCCGCGCCCACGGTGGACATGGGGCCATGACCGGGTATGAAACGCAGGTCGTCGCCCAGCGGAAAGAGTCGCTCGCGGATGGAGGTGATCAGGTCCTGATGGTTGCCGCGGGGAAAGTCGGTGCGCCCGATCGAACCTTGAAAGATGACATCACCAACCTGCGCCAATTGATTGGCTGAGGAATAGAAAATGACATGGCCAGGGGTATGGCCAGGGCAACGGATGACCTCGAGTCGGACGGTGCCGAATTCGATCTGGTCCCCCTCATCCAGCCACTGATCCGGGGTGAGGGCCGGGATCGGGGGGAAGCCGAAGCTGGCGCACTGGCTGGGCAGGGACTCCAGCAGAAAGGCATCCTCACGATGCGGACCGACAATGGGCAGATCGAAGTGTTCCGCCAGTAGGCCCGCGGCCCCCACGTGGTCGAAATGACCATGAGTCAAAAGGATTTTCTCCAGGGCGACCCCCGTCTCCCGGATCAGTGCGCGCAGCCGCTCCAGGTCGCCGCCGGGATCGATGATGACCGCCCGCTGCGTCTGATCACACCAGAAGAGGGTGCAGTTTTGCTCGAGGGGCGTAACGGGCAGGATACGAAATTTCAACATGAAGTTTATCGGACTACCGATTGAATAAGAATGGAAAAATGAAAAATCAGAACTGATTCAGGGCGTCACTTGAGGTCAGTTCTCATTAGCGTCAGTGGATCCAGATTGTCCACCGAGCGCTCGATACGGCGTATGCCATCCAGTCCCTCGGCGAGCATGATCTCCAGCGGGGTCCGGTTGGAACAGCGGGGATTGGGGGAGGTGACCCAGAGATTGGCCGCGTAACCACAATGGGGAAACAGTTGATGGATGGCATTGTCCAGACGCAACAACAGGGCTACCCGGGTCCAGACCTCCCGATTGTCCGGCAGGCTGGCCCCGTGGCGCAGCCGAC
>WBZM01002026.1_pt1 | contig 18213 bp, 10 predicted proteins | sample 5204271 | NCBI WGS metagenome assembly WBZM01 (sample SAMN12344346, study PRJNA552823) | activated sludge metagenome | biome: Activated sludge suspended growth; feature: Nitrification reactor; material: Wastewater; isolation source: activated sludge from nitrification reactor of wastewater...
CGCGCTGTCGATCGGCGAGGGCAAGTGGAGTGTGTTCCTCGAGCGGCCGATGTCTCTCACGCTGATCGTCGTGATCGTGCTGGTGCTCGGCCTGCCGCGGCTGCTGCGCCTGCGCCGCAAGCTGCGGCGCGCGCCCTGAGCTAGTCGGCGGCGCCGGCGTCGAGCGCGCGCCGGCGCTGCGCCTCCAGCGTCGGCGCGTCCGCCGGCCGCACCGGCCACCCCTGCAGGTGGCGCATTGCGATCTCGGCCAGCGCCGCGATCCACGGATGGCTGTCGTTCAGGCAGGGGATGTAGTGGAACTCCATGCCGCCGGCCTCGAGGAAGGCTTCCCGCGCCTCCTGGTCGATCTCCTCGAGCGTCTCGAGGCAGTCGGCGGTGAAGCCGGGGCACATCACGTCGACACGCTGCACGCCTTGCTTCGCCAGCTCGATCAGCGTCGGCTCAGTGTAGGGCTGCAGCCACTCGGCCTTGCCGAATCGGCTCTGGAAGGTGACGACCAGCTGCCCCGGCGCGAGCGTCAGCCGCTCGCCGAGCAGACGCGCGGTCTTCAGGCATTCGCAGTGGTAGGGGTCGCCGAGCAGCAGCGTGCGCTTGGGCACGCCGTGGAAGCTCAGCACCAGCTTGTCGCCGCGCCCGTTCGTCTGCCAGTGCGAGATCACGCGCTGGGCGAGCGCCTCGATGTAGGCCGCGTCGTCGTGGTAGCGGTTCACGAAGCGCAGCTCTGGCACGTGGCGGATGTTGCGCGACCAGTCGGCCACTGCGTCCCAGGCGCTGGCGGTGGTGGGCCCGGAGTACTGCGGGTACATCGGCAGCAGCAGGATGCGCGTGGCGCCCTCGGCCTTGAGCGCGTCCATCACGCTGGCCACCGACGGGTTGCCGTAGCGCATCGCGTGGCGCACCAGCACCGGCTGGCCGCGCTCGCCCAGGTAGCCCTGCAGCAGCTTGGCCTGCTTCTCGCTCCACACCAGCAGCGGCGAGCCCTCGGCCATCCAGATGCTTTCGTACTTGCGCGCCGACTTGGCCGGCCGCACACGCAGGATCACGCCATGCAGGATCAGCCACCAGAGCGCGCGCGGGATCTCGACCACGCGCGGGTCGCCGAGGAACTGCGCGAGGTAGCGGCGCAGCGCCGCCGGCGTGGGCGCATCGGGGGTGCCCAAGTTGACGAGCAGCACCGCGGTCCGTTCGGCGGTGCCGTGGCGTCGGGCGGGTTCGGCGGCAAAGGTCATGTCGGCAGGCGAGTGGCGCGCGATTATCGGCGAGGCGCCGCGGGGCACGTCACGACGGGGCCTTGGCGCGCAGGGCCGCCAGCGCCTGGCTGACCTTCTCCATCTCGATCGGCTTGGTCCAGTAGCCCTGGAAGCCGCTCGCACGGGCACGCTCGAGGTCTTCCGGCATCGCGTCGGCCGAGCACATGAAGGCCGGCACGCCGGCCAGTTCGGGCCGCGCGCGCAGGCGCTGCAGCAGTTCGTGGCCGTTCATGTCGGGCAGGTTGGCGTCGAGCACCAGCACCTGCGGCTGCCAGACCTGCACCATGGCCAGCGCCTCGGCGCCGTGCTCGGCCACCTGCAGCTCGATGCCGCCGAGCAGGCGCATGGCCTCCTCGAACAGCAGCGCGTTGATGCGGTTGTCCTCGACGTAGAGCAGGCGCAGGGGCGCGACCGGCGGCGTCGTCTCGACCGGGGTCGCGGCGGCCGCTTCGGCCAGCGGGGCGGGCGCGCGCGGCGGGGCCTCGGCCGCCGGCAGCTCGATGCGCGCCAACGTGCCGGCACCCGGCACGCTGCTGAGCGCGACCGATCCGCCCATGCTCTCGATCAGGCTGCGCGTGATCACCAGGCCAAGACCGCTGCCCTCGATGCCGCTGCTCTCGTGGCCGAGGCGCTCGAAGGGCTGGAACAGGCGAGCCAGCTGTTCGTCGGTCAGGCCCGAGCCGGTGTCCTCGATGCCGATGGCGCAGCGGCCGGCCTCGGCCGGCAGGCCGGACACCACGACCCAGCCGCCGCGACGGTTGTACTTGACCGCGTTGGACACCATGTTCATCAGCACCTGGCGCAAGCAGCGCTCGTCGGCCCGCACCCACTGGTCGCGAGGCACCTGGTTGGTCAGCGCGATGCCCTGCGCCTCGGCGGCCGGGCGCAGCAGGTCGAGCGTGGCGTCGAGGAAGGGCGCGAGCTCGATCGCGCGCGGCTCGAGCGCGGCGCGGCCCTCCTCGACGCGCTGCAGGTCGAGCACCTCGTTGACGAGTCCCAGCAGGTGCTCGCTCGCGCGCAGAATGTGATCGGCGTATTCCGCCACCTTGGCCGAATCGCCGGCGGGCTGCAGCCGCAGCAGCTGCGAGAAGCCGATCACCGCATTCAGCGGCGTGCGCATCTCGTGGCTCATGCGCGAGAGGAACTCGCTCTTGGCCTGGCTGGCGAGTTCGGCGGCCTGCTTGTCGAGCAGCGCCTGCGCGGCGTCGTGACGCTCGGTCACGTCGCGGAAGCTGACCAGGCACGACGGCGTCCGTACCTCGGCGGTGGTGCGAAGCGCCTGGGCGGTGAGCAGCACGCGCCGCACGCTGCCGTCGGGTCGGTGCAGCACCAGCGGCAGCTCACGCGCCGCCGCGCCGCCTGCCAGCACGCGCCGCACCGGGTGCGCCTCGGGCGGGATCGGCCGGTCGTGCTCGTCGTGCAGCCGGTAGCCGAGCTGGCTCAGCCGGTGGCCGGTCAGGCGCTGTGTGTCGGCACCCAGGATCTCCACTGCCGACGGGTTGAAGGCCACCACGTTCCCGTCCGGCCCCGCGACGATCAGGCCGTCGCTGATGGTGGCGGCCACCGATCGGTAGAGCTCCTCGCTCAGGCGCAGGCGCTCGGCGTCGACCACGCGGGCCGTCACGTCGGTGAGCGTGGCCAGGTGCTGGACCACCTGACCCTGCGCATCGCGGATCGGCACGATGCTCAGCTCGTTGAGGAATCCGCTGCCGTCGCGGCGCCGGTTGGCCAGCACCACGGTGCAGGGCCGGTCGGTCGCCAGGGCGGTGCGCAGTTCGTGCAATGCCGCCGGGCGGCTGCGCTCGCGGTCGAGCAGGAAGCGACAGTTGCGGCCGAGCACCGTGTCGCGGGCGTAGCCGGTCAGGCGCTCGAAGGCCGGGTTGACGTAGACGATCGGCTCGTCCGGCTGCGTCGCGTCGGTCATCACGACCGGCATCGCCGCGTCGGCCTCGACGGCGCGCTGCAGCACCAGCACTTCGCGTTCAAGCCGGCGCAGGTCAGTGAGGTCGCGCGTCAGGTAGAGCACCTGGCCGTCGTGCATGGGCGCCGCGCGGGCCTCGAACACGCGCGTCCGGCCGTCGCGCGTGACCGCCTCGTACTCGAGTCGCTGCACCTCGCCGCTGCGGCGTGCGCGCTGCACGGTCTCGAGCGCAAGGCGGTCGTAGGGCGGCGCGAGCGCCGCCGCGAAGGGCCGGCCGGTCTGTTGCGTGAAGGGCTCGACCAGCGAAGGATGGTGCTCGTCGCTGCACAGCACGTAGTGGTCGTCGCGGTCGATCACGAACCACAGGTCGGGCACCGCGCGCAGCACCGCGCCGAGCTGAGCTTCGGCCTCGAGCCTTCGACGCTCGGTGCGCTCGCGCTCGGTGATGTCGATCGACAGGTGCACCGTGCTGCCGTCGGGCAGGCGCTGGTCGGACACCAGCACCGTGGTCTCGCCGAAGCGCAGCGTGTGCGGCGTGGCGTCGGGCGAGGCGAGCGAGAGGCGCCAGCGGACGAACTCGTCCTCCCGCCCGGCGGCATCGGGGTAGGCGCCGGCAGCCACCATCGCGCGCACCAGCGATTCCCAGGTGTCGTCGCCGGGGCGGGCATAACGGCCGATCTGCCGATGCCACGCCGCGTTCGCCGCCTGGACGCTGCCGTCGGGGCCGCTGATCATCAACCCGGCGTGCACCGCATCCATCGCGCGCAGCAGCTGTTCGCGGGCGCGGTCGGCGACCTGGCGCCGCGCGACCTCGACCGACACGTCGCGCGCGGCGCCCCGATAGCCGACGAAGCGGCCATGGGCGTCGAAGCGGGGCCGGCCGCTCATCGCGACGAACATCGTGCCGCGCGCGCAGTCGCGCTCGCCGATGCCGTCGCGGAAGGGCTGGCGCGCCGCGCGCAGCGCGCGGTAGCGGTCCCAGCTCTCGCGCTCCTCCGCGCCCGTCGGCGGCCGGTTCAGGTTCATCGAGTGCATGCCGATCTCGACGCTGGCCGGCCAGCCGGTGTGCGCCTGCACGCTGTCGGACACCCAGGTCAGTACGCCGTCGGGGTCGGTCTCCCAGAGCCAGTCGCTGCCGGCCGCCGCCGCGCTGCGCTCACGCTCCAGTGTGGCGGCCAGGCGCACTTCCCGAAGACGGCTCTCGAGCAGCGTCTGCGCAACGCGTGCCGCGTCCGCCAGCGTCGAGGCATCGACCCGATCTGCGGCGTGCCGCTCGACGGCTCCCACGACGCGGCCGTCGAGCCACACGTCATGACGCTGGCACGTCGCGCCCGTCGCGGCCCGTGCGCCGAAGACGTGCGACGTGGCACCGTCGTCCAGCCTGAGAGTCAGCGCGGCGCCGCGCAGCAGCGCCGCCAGCGCATCCCGCAGGAAAGGATCCTCGTCGAGCCGCAGTTCGGCGAGCAGGGCAGGGCATGCGGCCGAAGCGTCGTCGGCCATCCTCAGAGGAACAGGTCGTGCGGCTGCGTGTCCGCGAACTTCATCACCTCGAAGCGCACGCAGGGGCCGTCGGCTTCGGTGGGCGGGGTGCCGAGCCCGATCAGTCCGCTGCCGTGCAGCGTGCAGGTGCCGCGCCGCAGGCTGATGACCTCGGGGTCGTGATCGAAGCGCACGTAGGTACCGTTGTAGCTCAGGTCGGTGAGCTGGAAGGTGCCGCCGTGCCAGTCGATGCGTGCATGCGAGCGCGACACGCGCGTGTCGTCGATGCAGTAGGTCACCTGCGGGCTGCGGCCCAACACCACCGGCAGGTCGGTGCCGCTGTAGACCCGGTTCTGGCTGGTCCAGATCAGGCGGATGCCCTCAGGCTCGGGCGAGGGCAGCATGTCGCCGAACGCAGTGGCGGCGGTGTCGCCCGGGTTCCGCTGCGCCTCCAGCAGGAACACGTGCACCGGCTCGACGCGGCCGCGCAGTTGCATGCGGTCGAGGCTGCGAAAGCGCCCGCGCTGGGCCGGCGGCAGGCCCGCCAGCACCACGGAGGTGAGCAGCGTCTCGTTGTCGCCCGCGTGGTCGAGCAGGCGCGCGGCGACGTTGACGGCGTCACCGAACACGTCGCCCGACATCTGCACCACCTCGCCGCTGGCCAGCGCCACCTGCACCTTCAGCGGTTGCGGCAATGAACTGCCCGGGCCGCCGATGCGCTCCATCGAGTCGTGCATCTCCTCGGCGGCGGCGAGTGCGGCCTTGGGCAGGATGAACATCGCCATCAGGCCGTCGCCCAGCGTCTTCACGACCTGGCCGCCCATGGATTCGACGATGCGCGCGAGCAGGGCAACGCTCTGCGTGACCACTGCGGTGGCCTCGGCGTTGCCCATCGATTCGTACAGCGAGGTGCTGCCACGCAGGTCGGCGAACAGGATGGTGCGCTCGACGATCTGGGTCATGGCCAAAGTTTATCGCCTGCGTGGCGGTCTCCCCAGCGAAAAGGGCCCCCTAGAGGGCCCTCGTCGCAGCTTGGAGACGCCGGTGTCGCCTCAAAGGTTGTCGAGATAGGTGCGCAGCTTGTCGGAACGGCTCGGATGCTTGAGCTTGCGGATCGCCTTGGCCTCGATCTGGCGGATGCGTTCGCGCGTGACGTCGAACTGCTTGCCGACCTCCTCGAGGGTGTGGTCGGTCGACATCTCGATGCCGAAGCGCATGCGCAGCACCTTGGCCTCGCGCGGGGTCAGCGAATCGAGGATGTCCTTGACCACATCGACCGGGGCCACGTTGTTGGTGTCCTCGATGAAGTCGCCCAGGTGCGAATCGTCGTCGTCGCCGATCGGCGTCTCCATGGAGATCGGCTCCTTGGCGATCTTCATGATCTTGCGGATCTTGTCCTCGGGAATCTCCATCTTCTCGGCCAGCGTCGGCGCGTCCGGCTCGTAGCCGAACTCCTGCAGGTGCTGGCGCGAGATGCGGTTCATCTTGTTGATCGTCTCGATCATGTGCACCGGAATGCGGATGGTGCGCGCCTGGTCGGCGATCGAGCGCGTGATGGCCTGGCGGATCCACCACGTCGCGTAGGTCGAGAACTTGTAGCCGCGGCGATATTCGAACTTGTCGACCGCCTTCATCAGGCCGATGTTGCCTTCCTGGATCAGGTCGAGGAACTGCAGGCCGCGGTTGGTGTACTTCTTCGCGATGGAGATCACCAGGCGCAGGTTGGCCTCGATCATCTCCTTCTTCGCGTCGCGCGAGGCCTTCTCGCCCTCGTTCATGCGCTTGTTGATGAGCTTGAGGTCCTCCAGCGGCACCACGGCGCGCGCCTGCACGTCGGTCAGCTTCTTCTGCAGCTCCTGCACCGGCGGCAGGTTGCGCGCCAGCACGGTGCTGTAGAGCTTGCCGGCGGCGACTTCCTTCTCGGCCCACTTCAGGTTCAGCGCGTTGGGCGGGAAGTTCTTGATGAAGTAGTCCTGCGGCATGCCGCACTTGTCGACGATGATCTTGCGCAGCTCGCGCTCGTAGCGGCGCACGTCGTCGACCTGCGAACGCAGGATGCCGCACAGCTTCTCGATCGTCTTGACCGTGAAGCGGATCGTCATCAGCTCCGCGCTGATGGCGTGCTGGGCCTTGTCGTACGACGGCGACTGGTAGCCGTCCTTCTCGAAGGCCTTGCGCATCTTGTCGAAGTTGACGCGCAGCGAGTCGAACTTGACCATCGCCGCGGCCTTCAGCTCCTCGAGCTTCTTGGTCAGCGCCTTGCTGCCGCCAGCACCGTCGTCGTCGTCCTCGTCGTCGAAGAAGTCGACGTCCTCCTCGGCCACGTAGTCGTCGGCCTCGTCCTCGCTGACGAAGCCGTCGACCACCTCGGAGATCTGCATCTCGCCGGCGGCGATGCGCTCGGACATCGCGAGCAGCTCGGCGATGGTGGTCGGCGAGGCCGAGATGGCCAGCATCATGGCCTGCAGGCCACCTTCGATGCGCTTGGCGATCTCGATCTCGCCCTCGCGCGTGAGCAGCTCGACCGTGCCCATCTCGCGCATGTACATGCGCACCGGGTCGGTGGTGCGGCCGAACTCGGAATCGACGGTCGACAGCGCGGCTTCGGCGGCCTCCTCGGCCTCTTCCTCGGTGGCGGTGGTGGTGCCGCCGCCGGCGATCAGGAGCGTGGCCGCATCGGGCGCCTGCTCGTAGACCGCGATGCCCATGTCGTTGAGCATCGAGACGATGGCCTCGAGGATCTCGTTGTCGACCAGCTTCTCGGGCAGGTGGTCGTTGATTTCCTGATGCGTCAGGAAACCCCGCGTCTTGCCCATCTTGATGAGCGTCTTCAGCTCCTGGCGGCGCTTGGTGACCTCTTCCTCGGTCAGCTGCGTCTCGTCCAGCCCGAATTCGCGCATCAGCGCGCGCTCCTTGGCGCGCGAGACCTTCATGCGCAGCGGCTTGGCCTTCTCGGCCTTGGCACCGCTGTCGTCGGCCGCCTCGGCCTCCGGTTCGCCCTCGAGCTCGGCGTCGATGTCGGAGAAGTCCTCCTCGATCTCCTCCTTCTTGCCCTTGCCGTCGTCCTTGGCCTTGCGCCCCGGCTTGCCCTTGGCGGGGACCTCGGCCTTGGCGGTCTTCGCCGGCGCCGGCTTGGCGGCCGCCTTGGCCGGCTTCTCGGCCGCAGCGGCGGTGGCGGGCTTGGCCTTCTTCTTGTCCTCGACCTCGGCCTTGGCAGGCTTGGCGGCGGCCTTCACGGCCTTGGCAGGAGCGGCGCTCTTCTTCGCGGTCATGCGATTCCTCGGATGGTAGGGGGCCATGCGGCCGGCGCGCCCCCGCGGGCGGCGCCGAGCCGGTACCAATGCTCAAGCGGAACGGCCGCCTCGGGCGCACGAAAGCGCACGAACGGCCGGTCGGCATCGGGCGGGCAAGCTGGCGTGAACAGTCCGGAGGGTGCAGCCCTTGCGGGTAAAGGGTGGCCTTCTGTGTGACCCTGTGTCGCAGGGTGGCCGGGGCCCGGAGGTGCTGCTGTCACTCTTGCCGCGCATACGAAACCCTTCATTATAGGCCAACGCGGGCCATGTCGAAGGGGTGCTCTCAGCGGCGGCCGAGGATGCGCATGATCTCCTGCTGCCCGGCGGCGCGGCGCAATTGGGCGATCGAGGTGCGCAGGTCGTCGATCGACGGCTCGATCGCGGGGTCTTCCGCATCGACGAGGCGCAGCGCCTGTGCACCCCATTCCTCGGCGCCCAGCCGTTCGCGCAGCGCGGCCCAAGGAAGGTTGCCTTCGTCGGCCGCGAGCCGGTCGATCAGCCGGAACGCCTGGCCGTGCCAGCCCTCCAGCGCGCACAGCGCCTCATGGTCTTCGGCGGAAAGCTGCGCCCACCAGCCGCTCTCGAGCAGCAGCGCCCACAGTGCGCGGTCTTCCGGCTGGCGCGGCATGGTGCGCCGCGGCGTCGCCGGGCGCGGCGGGCTGCGCCGTGGAGGCGCCGCATGGCCTTGGGCCTGGGTCTGCCAGGCGGCCGCCAGCTCCTCCACCGGCAGCGCGGCCACGGAGGCGATCTGCCCGAGCAGCTGGCGCTTCAGCATGCCTTCCGGCAGGGACTTCCACAGCGGCTGCGCCTGCACGACGAAGCGCGCGCGGCCCTCGGCCGTGGCGGTGTCGAGATCGGCGCGTGCGGCATCCACGAGCTGGCGCGACAGCGGGACCGCCTGCGCGATGCACTGCTCGAAGGCCTCGGCGCCGAACTCGCGCACGTAGGAGTCCGGGTCGTGCTCGGCTGGCAGGAACAGGAACCGCACGGTGCGTGTGTCGGTGGCATGCGGCAGGCTTGCCTCCAGCGCGCGCCCGGCGGCACGGCGCCCGGCGGCGTCGCCGTCGAAGCTGAACACCACCGAGTCGGTGAAGCGGAAGAGCTTCTGCACGTGTTCAGCCGTGCAGGCGGTGCCGAGCGTGGCCACTGCATTGCCGAAGCCGCTCTGGGCCAGCGCCACCACGTCCATGTAGCCCTCGACCACCAGCGCATAGCCGCGCTGCCGGATCGCCGCGCGCCCCTCGTAAAGGCCGTAGAGTTCGCGGCCCTTGCTGAACACCGGGGTCTCGGGCGAGTTGAGGTACTTGGGCTCGCCCTGGTCGATGACGCGCCCGCCGAAGCCGATCACCTCGCCCTGCACCGAGCGGATCGGGAACATCACGCGGTCGCGGAAGCGGTCGTAGCGCTTGGTCTCGGCCTCGTTGCCGTCCTCGGCTGGTTTGGCGATCACCAGTCCGCTCTCCTCGAGCAGCGGGTCGTCGTAGTGCGCGAAGGCACTGGCGAGATTGCGCCAGCCGTCCGGTGCGTAGCCGAGCCCGAAGCGCGCCGCGATCTCCCCGGTCAGCCCGCGGCGCTTCAGGTAGTCGATGGCCCGCGGGCTGCTTCGCAGCGTCTTGCGGTAGTGGTCACCGGCGCGCGCCAGCACGTCGGTCAGCGTGGCCTGGCGCTGCTTCTGCGCGGCGGCGCGCTCGCGTTCGGCCGGCGTGCTCTCGTCTTCCGGCACGGTCAGGCCGACCTGCTGCGCCAGGTCGCGCACCGCATCGGGAAAGCTCATCCCGGCCAGTTCCATCAGGAAGCCGACCGCATTGCCGTGCGCGCCGCAGCCGAAGCAGTGGTAGGTCTGGCGCGAGGGGCTGACGATGAAGCTGGGCGTCTTCTCGCCGTGGAAGGGACACAGGCCCTTGTGGTTGATGCCCGCCTTCTTCAGCTGGACGTGGCGGCCGACCACGTCGACGATGTCGGCGCGGGCAAGCAGTTCCTGGATGAAGCCGGGCGGGATCACCCGCCAAAGTCTACGCGGTCGGCGTCGGCCGGCCGGCGAAGCCGCGTACCCACGGCGGCAGGCGATCGGCGGGCATCGCTGCCGCGATGCCGTTGCCCTGGCCGGCATGGCAGCCGAGCTCGACCAGCCGCTCGGCCTGCGGCGCCGTCTCGACGCCCTCGGCCACGACCTCGCAGCCGAAGCTGTGCGCCAGCGCGATCACGCCTTCGACGATGGCCTGGTCCTGCCGATCCTCCAGCATCTGGTGCACGAAGGAGCGGTCGATCTTCAACTGGTCGAGCGGCAGGCGCTTCAGGTACGTGAACGTGGAGTAGCCGGTGCCGAAATCGTCGAGCGCGAAGCGCACGCCGAGTTCGCGGCAGCGCTGCATCAGCTCGCAGGTGTAGTCGACGTCGGCCAGCGCCGCGGTCTCGAGCACCTCGAGCACCAGGTGCGCTGCCACGCGCCGTTCGTGGCGGGCCAGCAGCGCCGCGAGTTCGTCGACGAACGAGGGCTCCTGCAGGTGGCGCGCCGAGACGTTGATGCTCAGGGAGATCTCCAGCCCGTCGTCGAGCCAGGCGGCGAGCTGCGCGATGCCTTCGGCCAGCACCCAGCGCCCGAGCGCCACGCCCAGCACGGTATGTTCCACCAGCGGCAGGAACTGCGACGGCCCGACCAGCCCGTGCTCCGGGTGCTGCCAGCGCAGCAGCGCCTCGGCGCCGAGCACGCGGCCCTGCTTCATGTCGACGCGCGGCTGGAAGTGCAGCGCGAACTCCGAGGCGTCGAGTGCTTCCTGCACGCGGCCGAGCGCGACGAAGCGGTCCTTGGTGCGGCGGTCTTGCTCGGCGTCGAAGAACAGATAGCCGTTGCGGCCTGCCTGCTTGGCGCCGTACATGGCCTGGTCCGCGTGGCGCAGCAGCGCGTCGCCGTCGGCGCGGTCGAACGGGTAGACGGTCGCGCCGATGCTCGCCGTCACCGCCACCGGGCCTTCGGCCAGGCCGATGTCGCAGGGCTGCGCGATCTGCCGAAGCACCCGCTCCACCGCATGGTGGCTCTCGCGCAGCGTGGCCGTGCGCAGCAGCAGCGCGAACTCGTCGCCGCCGACGCGCGCCGCGACGTCGTCGCCGCCCGCCCAGCTGCGCAGCGACGACTGCACGCGTGCCGCCAGCGCGGCGATCAGCCGGTCGCCGGCAGCCTCGCCGTGGCGCTCGTTGATGGCCTTGAAGTGGTCGATGTCGAGGTGGCACACCGTGAGCAGCGAGCCTTCGCGGTGGCTGGTGGCCAGAGCCTCCTGCAGCAGAAGCGCCAGCCGCGCACGGTTGGGCAGCCGCGTCAGCTCGTCGTAGTGGGCCTGTCGCGCCATGCGCTCCTGCAGTTGCCTGTACAGGCCGTCGGCTGCCTCTTCGCGCGCGTGCGCCTCGCGCACGCCGTGCACGTCGCGCAGCGTGGCCACCACGCGCACGGGCTCGCCGTCGGCGATGCGCTCGGCGGCCAGGGCATTGAGCTCGAACCAGCGCCAGCTGCCGTCACGGCACTGCAGCCGGCATTCGATGCGCACCGCTTCCGAGCGGGCCTCGTGCAGTGACGCGAGCGTGGCCTGAACGTCGGCGCGATCATCGGCGTGCAGCCGCGACCAGAATCCCTGCGCCGGTTCGAACGAGCCCAGCGGCGGCTCGCCCAGCAGTTCGTTCCAGCGCGGCGAGAACTCGATCTCCGAGCGGCGCAGGTTCCAGTCGGCCACGCCCAGCTGAGACGCGGCCAGCGCCAGCTGCCAGCGCTGCTCCGAGGCCGCGAGCTCCCCGGTGAGCGCCGTCACCAGCAGCGGCATGGCCGAAAGGGTGGCGAGGTAGCCGGTCAGCATGGCCAGGCCCGATGCCGGCTGGGGCTGGGCGAACGGTCCCAGGCCTGCCACCGTGTGGCCCACCGCGACGGCCGCCAGCAGCAGCATCGCGGCCGAGGCCGTGAACACGCCGGTTCGCAGCGCCAGCCAACCGAGCAGCAGGTAAGGCAGGAAGAGCAGCGGCGACACGCCGCCGCCCTCGGTGCGGAATCCGAACCAGGCCGCGGCCACGGCCGCTGCGGCGAGCATGGCACTGCGCAGGCCGGGCGCCAGCAGCCTGGCCAGGCGGCGCCGCGACACCGTCAGCAGCGGCACGCCGACGACCATCACGCCCATCAGGTCGCCCAGCCACCAGTAAGCCCAGGCGCGTGGCGCTGCATGCGCGGGCAGACCGCCGCCCACCAGCAGCCAGAGCACGCCGTTGCTGGCGGTGAGCGCGGCGACGCCGACAGCGCCCAGGCCCAGCAGACGCAGGTCCTGGCGGCGGTCGAGGGCGGGGTGCATGCCATAGCGGCGCAGCAGCCCCGCCATCAGCGCCATCGCCAGGCCGTTGCCCAGAGCCACCAGGGCAGCGGTCCAGAACGGCAGTCCGGTCGATAGCGCCACCAGCAGCGCTGCAATCGCGACAGCCGGCCACAGGCGCGGGCCGAGGCGCAACAGCGCCGCGAAGGCGAGACCGGCCGGCGGCCAGATCAGCGTGACGTTCTGCCCGATCTGCGGCGCGGCCAGCCCCAGCACGCCGCTCGCGTAGTACGCCGCACAGAGCAGCGCCGCCCAGCCGAATGCGGCGGCGTCACCCTGCGGCAGCAGGACGGCGTGGCGAAGGGTGCGCAGGCGCGTCACCGCAGGCTCGCGCGGATCAGACCTTGAAGTCGTCGAGCGATCGTCCGGAGGCCAGTGCGGCCTTGAGCCAGTTCGGCTGCAGGCCGCGTCCGCTCCAGCTCTCGCCGGTGGCGGCATTGCGGTACTTCGCAGGCACCTTGCCGCCGGCCTTGCCTTTCGGCCCGGCGCCCGGAGGCTTGCCGCCGAGATCGGCCAGCGTGAGCCCGTATTCGGCCATCAGCGAGCGCACCTTGGCGATCGCGTCGGCGCGATCGCGCCGCTTGGTCTGCTCGATCTCGCGCTCGAGCGCTTCCTTCTGCTGCAGCAGTTCCTGGAGGGTGGCCATTCGATACTCCCCGGAAACCCGATATTCCGGCGGAATGATTCTAGGGGCGAGTCCGCGAAATCCTCGCCCCGTCAATCAATGGCAAACCCTCGGATTCACTTGTAGCCGACGCGATCCAGCATCTGCTGGACCTTGGTCTGGTTGGCACCGGTAACGGCCACCGGAATGGTTTCCGACTTGAACGGGCCGAGCGCCGTCAGGGCCGGATTGGCCGTCTTCACGCTGGCGACCACGGGCCATTCGTTGTTGCCGTCGGCGAAATAGGCTTGGGCGGAATCGCTGGAAAGGTATTCGAGAAACTGTCGCGCGGCGTCGCGGTTGGGCGCGTGGCGGGCGATGGCGGCACCGGCGATATTCACGTGCGTGCCCCAGGACGACTGGTTCGGATACACGACACCGACCTTTTCGATCACGGCCCGGTCGTCGGGATTCGTCGATCGCATCATGCGCGCGAGGTAATACGTATTGGTGAGCCCGATCTGGCACTCGCCGCTGGCCACCGCCTTGATCTGGTCGGTGTCGCCGCCCTTGGGCGCCCGGGCCATGTTGGCGACCATGCCCTTGAGCCAGGCTTCGGTGGCCGGTTCGCCGAGGTGCTGCATCACCGCGCCGAACAGCGACAGGTTGTACGGGTGCGAGCCCGAGCGCGTGCAGACCTTGCCCTTGTTCTTCGGATCGCCGAGTTCCTCGTAGGTGTCGACGTCGTCCTTCTTGACGCTCAGCTTGTTGTAGACGATCACGCGGCCGCGCGTCGAGAAGCCGAACCACTGCGAGCCCTGGCCGGCATCGGCGCCGCGGAGCGTCGCGGGAATGCGCTGCTCGAGCACGGTCGACTTGAACGGCTGGAACAGTCCGTCGGCCTCGGCGCGCCACAGTCGGGCCGCATCCACGAGCAGAATGACGTCGGCGGGGCTGGCGCTGCCTTCGCTCTTCAGGCGCGCGAGGATGCCGGCGTCGTCGGCATCGACGCGGTTGATGCGGATGCCGGTGGCCTTGGTGAAGTTGGCGTAGAGCGCCTCGTCGGTCTGGTAATGGCGCGCCGAGTAGAGGTTGAGCACCTTCTCCTGTGCGGCCGCGGGCAGCGCGGCAGCAAGGGCGACGAGCGAGGCGAGGGCGGCGAGGCGAATCTTCATGCGGGCTCCTGGGTCGGACGCCCGCATTTTAGCCACAAACGAGAATCGTTCTCAGTAGCGTTCGTTTGTGCGAGATCAAGCCCGCGCCACAAGGAGCCTCAGGCCGAAGGCGGGACGTAGCCGGCCGGTTGCTCGGCCCCTTCGCCGAAGAAGAACTTCTCCATCTGGCGCGCGAGGTACTGGCGAGCGCGCTGGTCGGCCAGGTTCAGACGGTTCTCGTTGACCAGCATGGTCTGGTGCTTCAGCCACAGCTGCCAGGCTTCCTTGCTGACCTCGTTGTAGATGCGCTTGCCCAGGTCGCCGGGGTAGGGCGCGAAGTCCAGCCCTTCGGCTTCCTTCTTCAGGTACGAGCACTGGATCGTGCGGGGCATGAGGGAACTCCTTTCACAGTTTCTTGACGAGGACCTGCGAGCGCCGGTCCCAGTTGTACTTGCGCTTGCGTGCCTCGGGCAGCCAGTCGGGATCGACCGGCGCGAAGCCGCGCTTGATGAACCAGTGCATGGTGCGCGTGGTCAGCACGAACAGGCTCTCCAGGCCCATCGCCTTGGCGCGCTGTTCGACGCGCTTGAGAATCCGCTCGCCGTCACCTTGGCCCTGCACGTTCGGCGACACGGTCAGCGCCGCCAGTTCGCCGGTGCGCGCTTCCGGGTAGGCGTACAGCGCCGCGCAGCCGAAGATCACGCCGTCGTGCTCGATCACGGTGTAGTGGCCGATGTCGCGTTCGATCTCGGTGCGGCTGCGCTTGACGAGCGTGCCGTCCGATTCGAACGGCTCGATCAGCTGCAGGATGCCGCCGATGTCGTCGGACGTGGCCTCGCGCAGGCTCTCGAGCTTCTCGTCGACGACCATGGTGCCGATGCCGTCGTGCGTGAACACCTCCAGCAGCAGCGCGCCGTCGACCGCGAAGGGCAGGATGTGCGAACGCTCGACGCCGCCGCGGCAGGCCTTGACGCAGTGGCGCAGGTAGAAGGCCGGCTCGGTGGGCAGCGTCGGCGCGGGCAGCGCCGCGATCAGGCGTTCGGCGTCGGCCAGCGCGAGTTCGGTATCGATCGGGCTCTCGGCGTCGTCGGCCTGCTCACGGATGCCGGGGATCTCGGTGATGAACAGCAGCTTGTCGGCCTGCAGCGCGATCGCCGCGCTGGTGGCCACGTCTTCCATCGTCAGGTTGAAGGCTTCGCCGGTGGGCGAGAAGCCGAACGGCGACAGCAGCACCAGCGCGCCGGTGTCGATGGCCTTGCGCACCGCGGTGGCGTCGACCTTGCGCACCACGCCGCTGTGCATGAAGTCCACGCCGTCGACGATGCCGACCGGACGCGCCGTGAGGAAGTTGCCCGACACCACGCGCACGATCGCGTTGGCCATCGGCGTGTTGGGCAGGCCCTGCGAGAACGCCGCCTCGATCTCGAAGCGCAGCTGGCCGGCGGCCTCCTGCGCGCAGTCGAGCGCCACCGCGTCGGTGATGCGCATGCCGTGGCTGTAGCGTGCCGGGTGGCCCTTCACGCGCAGCTGCTCGTTGACCTGCGGGCGGAACCCGTGCACCAGCACGATCTTGATGCCCATCGCGTGCAGGATGGCCACGTCCTGCGCGAAGCGGTCGAGCTTGCCGGCGGCGATCAGCTCGCCGGCGATCGCGACCACGAAGGTCTTGCCCCGGTACGCGTGGATGTGGGGCGCCACGTGGCGGAACCAGGGCACGAACGTGTGGGGGAAGACGAGGCTCATCGGCGCGCGGGATCGGGGTGCGGCTGCGATTGTGCCGCAGGGTCCGCCCGCGCTTCGCGCGGCGCCGCGGCCGGGACGCGGATAATCCGCGCCCCGTGCCTCCGCCCGCCGCCACCGCCATCCCGCCGATCGACTTTCCCGAATCGCTGCCCGTCTCCGCGCGGCGCGAGGAGATCGCGCAGGCGGTGCGCGAGCACCAGGTGGTGATCGTCTGCGGCGAGACCGGCTCCGGCAAGACCACGCAACTCCCGAAGATCGCGCTCGCCCTCGGCCGCGGGCTGGGCGCCGGTGGCAAGGGCCTGATCGGCCACACGCAGCCGCGCCGCATCGCCGCCTCCAGCGTGGCCAAGCGCATCGCGCAGGAGCTGAACTCGCCGCTCGGCGAGGTGGTGGGCTACAAGGTGCGCTTCCAGGATCGGTTGCAGCGCGGCGCCTCGGTCAAGCTGATGACCGACGGCATCCTGCTGGCCGAGACGCAGAGCGACCCGCTGCTGCGCGCCTACGACACGCTGATCATCGACGAGGCGCACGAGCGCAGCCTCAACATCGACTTCCTGCTCGGCTACCTGCGGCAGATCCTGCCGCGCCGGCCCGACCTGAAGATCATCGTCACCTCGGCCACCATCGACGCCGACCGCTTCGCGCAGCACTTCGCCTCGGCCAAGGGGCCGGCGCCGGTGATCCAGGTGTCCGGCCGGCTCTACCCCGTCGAGCAGCGCTGGCGGCCCTTCGAGGAAAGCCGCGAGTTCGACCTGAACGACGCGATCGGCGAGGCGGTCGACGAGCTCTGGCGCGAGGGCAGCGGTGACGTGCTGGTGTTCCTGCCCGGCGAGCGCGAGATCCGCGAGGCCGCCGAGCACCTGCGCAAGCACCATCCGCCGGGCGTCGAGATCCTGCCGCTGTTCGCGCGGCTGTCGCAGCAGGAGCAGGACCGCGTGTTCGAGCCGCACGGCGCGCCGCGCATCGTGCTGGCCACCAACGTGGCCGAGACCTCGCTGACGGTGCCGGGCATCCGCTACGTGGTCGATGCGGGCACGGCGCGCGTCAAGCGCTACAGCTACCGCAACAAGGTCGAGCAGCTGCAGATCGAGCCGGTCAGCCAGGCCGCGGCCAACCAGCGCGCCGGGCGCTGCGGCCGCGTCAGCAACGGCATCTGCATCCGGCTTTTCGACGAGAAGGATTTCGCCGGCCGGCCGCGCTTCACCGACCCGGAGATCCTGCGCTCGTCTCTGGCCGGCGTGATCCTGCGCATGAAGGCGCTGGGCCTGGGCAACGTCGAGGACTTCCCGTTCCTCGAACCGCCGCCGCGGCGCGCCATCGCCGATGGCTACCAGCTGCTCTCCGAACTCGGCGCGGTGGACGAGCAGAACCAGCTGACGCCGATCGGCCGCGAGCTCTCGAAGCTGCCGCTCGATCCGCGTGTCGGCCGCATGATCCTCGAGGCGCGCGATCGCCAGGCGCTGACCGAGGTGCTGGTGATCGCCGCGGCCTTCAGCCTACAGGACGTGCGTGACCGGCCGCTCGAGCAGCAGCAGGCGGCCGACGCTGCGCACAAGAAGTTCGACGACGAGCGCTCGGAGTTCATGGGCGACCTGAAGCTGTGGAAGTGGCTGGAAGACAGCAAGGGAGGCCACGGCGAGCACAAGCTCAGCGTGCGCAAGCAGGAGCAGCTGCTGCGCGACAACTTCATCTCGCCGCGCCGCGTGCGCGAGTGGCGCGACCTGCATTCGCAGCTGCACACCGTGGTGGCCGAGCACGGCTGGCGGCTCAACGCCTCGCCGGCCACCTACGAGCAACTGCACCTCTCGCTGCTCGCCGGGCTGCTGGGCAACATCGGCTGCAAGAGCGAGGACGAGGACTGGTACCTGGGCGCGCGCGGCATCCGCTTCCACCGCCATCCGGGCACGCACCTGTCGAAGAAGCCGGGGCGCTGGATCGTCGCGGCGGAACTGGTCGAGACCACGCGCCTGTTCGGCCGCGGCATCGCCGCCATCGACCCGGCCTGGCTGCCGGGCATCGCCGCGCACGTGATCAGGAAGCAGCTGCTCGAGCCGCACTGGGAGAAGAAGGCCGCCGAGGTCGTCGCGCTGGAGCGCGCGACGCTGTACGGCATCGTCGTCTACAACAACCGCCGCGTGAACTTCGGCACCATCGATCCGAAGGCGGCGCGCGAGATCTTCATCCGCGAGGCGCTGGTGGGCGGCGAGTGGGAGACGAAACTACCGTTCCTCGCCGCCAACCGCAAGCTGATCGCGCAGGTGCAGGAGCTGGAGCACAAGTCGCGCCGTCAGGACGTGCTGGTCGACGACGAGCTGATCCACGCCTTCTACGACGCGCAGATCCCGGCCGAGGTGGTCAGCGGCGCGACGCTGGAGCGCTGGTACCGCGACGAATCGAAGCGCCAGCCGCGCCTGCTGATGCTCACC
>WBZM01002030.1_pt1 | contig 18177 bp, 15 predicted proteins | sample 5204271 | NCBI WGS metagenome assembly WBZM01 (sample SAMN12344346, study PRJNA552823) | activated sludge metagenome | biome: Activated sludge suspended growth; feature: Nitrification reactor; material: Wastewater; isolation source: activated sludge from nitrification reactor of wastewater...
GTCGGCGTCCGCCGCCGAGCCCGCCTGGTCGGCCGGGTCGGCCGGGTCGTCGTCGGCGCCGAGCGCGAGCACCACGAAGCCGAGCGCGGCGATCAGGCAGGCAGCGACGGCGGCCAGGGTGATCACGAGCCCACGACGCGATCGGCGCGGGCCGTCGACGGGGGTGGTCGGCGGGTTCGACACGGTGCTCCGCAGTTTCGCGCACGCCACTCCGGACCGGCCGTCACGGGTCAAGCAGCTCGACGGGGTTCTTGACCGGATCTTGATCCACGCGCCTGGCGCGGCCTCATGGCGCGCCGGACAGTGAGGATCACTATGCGAATCGAAGGCATCTCCGAAGTGTCGGCTCCCCAGCTGACCGGCAATGCGTTCGAGCAGCATGCGCCCGTTCGGACGGCGACGACCCAGCGGACCGCACGTCCTGCTCAGAACGACCGACCCACGACCGAGGTCCTCGCGGACGCCGTCGTCGACGTACACGACAGTACGGCGTCGGCTCCGTCCGGCCAGGAGGTCGAGTTCAAGGTTCCCTTCCGCGTGGTGGCCGCCGGCCAGCAGCAGTCGGGAGTCATCGACCGGGACGGCGACGGCATGATCACCTTGGGCGATCTGCCGTTCGACTACTTCCAGATCTCGCGCCAGGCGAGCCGGAAGTTCATCACGCCGCCCTCGGAGGACATTCCCTTCTGACGCGGTCACCATCGGGTGGCGCGGTCATCGGGTCGGCCCACCGGGGTCCCGCCACGCACCCGCCCGGGTGTGGTCTGATGTGAGGCCATGGACGACCGTTTCGCCGACCAGGCGATGCTCGACGCCCTGCCGTTCCCGTTCAGCGTGTGGGAACCGATCCGGGTCGACGGCACGATCGTCGACTTCCGCTGCGTGAAGTCGAACCGCACCGCGGACGAGCGCATCGGCGCACTGCTGGCGGGCCGGACCCGCCTCGCCGGTCTCGAGTACGACGCCTGGTTCCACGGCATCCCCGACGCCATCCCGTGGCAGGAGTTCGTCGAGGTCGTCGAGGAGCAGAAGGTGAAGACGATCGAGGCCTCGGCCCCCGGTCATCCCGACACCTGGTTCGAGAACGTCAGTGCGCCCTACGGCGACGGCTTCGTCAACTTCGTGCGCGACATCTCGAAGCGACGCCGGGTGATGCGCGCCCTCGAGTCGAGCGAGGAGTTGTTCCGCGAGACGATGGACGCGCTCGCCGACGCGGTGTTCCTCGCCGACCCGGTCGCCGACGCCGACGGCCACCTGGTCGACCTCCGGCTGCGGTACTGCAACGAGGCCGCCGGCCGGATGCTCGGCGCCACACCAGCGCACCTGATCGGTCGCGAGTGCGGTCAGATCTTCCCCGAGACCGTCACCGGCGACGGTGAGCGGCTGCTCGAGGTCGTTCGCAGCGGCCTCGCGACCCGCTTCGACATCCCCTGGGTCGACCACGCCTCGTTGCGCGGCTCGTTCGAGGTCGACGCGCTCCCCGTCGGCGACGGGATCGTGATCGTCGCCCACGACGTCACCGACCGGGTGCTCGCCCAGCAACAGGCGCTCGAGAGCGAGCGGCTCTACCGGTTGCTCGCGGATCATGCCGGCGACGTGGTCATCGCGGCGAAGCACGGCCTCGTGCAATGGGCCGCCCCATCGCTCGAGCGCCTCCTCGGCTGGACCTTCGACGACGTGCGTGGGCAACTCGCACTCGACTTCGTGCACCCCGACGAGCGCGACATCGCCGACAACGCCGTGTACAGCGCCTCGTACACCACACGCCATCGGGTGCGCCTCCGTCGGAAGGACGGCTCGTGGCGCTGGGTCGATCTGCTCGCCCGGATCGCCGGACCCGACGACCATCCCGAGCACCCGCTCGTGATCACGATCATCGACGCCCAGGCCGAGGTCGAGGCACGCGATGCGTTGCAGCGCGCCGAGGAGGACCGGCTGCACCTCGACGAGCGCGTCCGCGAGGCCGCCCGGCTCGAGAGCCTCTCGCAGCTCGCCGGCGGGGTCGCCCACGACTTCAACAACCTGCTCGTGGGCATCCTCGGCAATGCCGAGTTGGCCTTGCAGGACCTGCCGTCGTCGTCGCCGCTGCGCAGCCGGTTGGTCTCGCTGTCGGCCGCCGCCCAGCGTGCTGCCGAGCTGACCCGCCAGCTGCTCGACTTCACCGGCCGACAGCCGCGTGAGCACCTGGCCATCGATCTCGCACCGCTGATCGCCGACACGATCGACCTCGCGCACTCGCTGACGTCGAAGGAGGTCACGATCGGGTTCGCGACCGACCAGCGGCCGCGCGGTGTGTTCGGCGACCGGAGCCAGCTCCAACAGGTCGTCATGAACCTGCTGATGAACGCGAGCGAAGCGGTCGACGCCCACACCGGCCAGATCCACGTGTCGCTGTCGTGCGTCGACCTCACCGCCGATCCGGACGTGGACGCCGGGGAGTACGTGTCGCTCGAGATCACCGACAACGGACGAGGCATCGACGTCGAACAGCTTCGTCGCATCTTCGACCCGTTCTTCACCACCCGGTCCGACGGCCGCGGGCTCGGCCTGGCCGTCGTCAGCGGCATCGTGCGCGCCCACCGGGGCACCGTCCGGGTGCGCAGCGAGCTCGGCCAGGGCACGACGTTCACGGTGCTGCTCCCGGCGACCGACCTGCCCGATCCCGTGCCGTCGGCGACCACGTCGTTCCGGCTGCACCGACAGCCGACCGTGATGGTCGTCGACGACGACGACCAGGTGCGCGACATCGTCGGCGACGTGCTGCGCCGCGCTGGTTTCCAGGTGCTGGCGGTCGCCCGTGGCCGCGAGGCGATCAGCTTGTTCGCCACCCGGCACGCCACGATCGACTGCGTCGTGCTCGACCTCACCATGCCCGACCTCACGGGCGACGAGGTGATGGTGGTGTTGCGTGCCGTGTCGCCCAACGTGCCGATCGTGCTGATCAGCGGGTACCTCGGGTCCGATCCGGTGCGCGAGGCGGCCGCGATGAAGGCGACGGACTTCGTGCAGAAGCCGTTCCTTCCCGACGATCTCGTCGACGCCGTCCGACGTTCGCTGCACCAGACCCCGTTCCAGGGGAGCTACGAGGTCGACTACGGGGCCACCGATGGGGGCGACTGACCCGCTGCCGTTCTGGTCGCGAATCCTCTCGATTCCCGAGAAGATCCGCGACCAGAAAGGGTTGTTCCTCGCGGTCTCGCTCGCCGTCACGCTCGCCGGGCCGTCCGTGCGCGCCTCGGAGGGCGCCGATGATCCGGCGACGCAGCTGGCCGATCGCTACGCGCCGGTGCTGATGCCGCGCACCCAGTCCGAGCGCTGCGGGCCCGGCGAGGCCTACCTGCCGATCGACGTCTCGGTGCTGTGGGACCGCCCCGACGTGGTGCTGCGCACCGAGGCCGCGTCGATCACCGGCCCGTCGGAGTCCGAGGTCGCCGCCGCCGGGCCCGGCGCGCATCTCGACCTCCCCGGCAACGCGCTCCGACCTGGCTGCGACTACGAGCGCTTCGAGGACTCGCTCGGCGCGGCGACCACCGTGTACGCGCGGGTGGTGCCCGACGGCGACGGCGGCCTCGCGCTGCAGTACTGGATGTTCTACGTGTACAACGACTGGAACGACCGGCACGAGGGCGACTGGGAGATGATCCAGCTGCTGTTCGACGCGCCCGACGCCGCCGCGGCGCTCGAGGTCGGACCCGAGCTGGTCGCGTACGCGCAGCACGAGGGTGCCGAGCTGTCGTACTGGGACGAGGGGCCGATCCAGGTGGTCGACGGCACCCACCCGCTCGTGTTCCCCGGGCGCGGCAGCCATGCCTCGTACTTCTCGTCCGACGACTGGTTCGGCAAGAGCGCCCAGAGCGGGTTCGGGTGCGACGACACGAGCGCCCCGAACAGCGAGGTTCGGCCGCAGGTGGTGCTGCTGGCCGACGGCGCGCTGCCGGCGTGGACCGCGTTCGCCGGTCGGTGGGGCGAGCCCCAGCCCTCGTTCAACAACGGCCCGACGGGGCCGGCCACGAAGGGTCGCTGGACCGAGCCCCGCGAATGGGTCGACGACGAGGGTCGATGGGGCGCCGTGCCGCTGCCGGCAGGCGGCTCGAAGGTCACGGACTTCTTCTGCACCGCCACCGCCGCCGGATCGAAGGTGATGTTCCGGGCGCTCGACGAGCCGTGGCTCGTCGCCGCGATCGGCTCGCTGATGGTGCTGGCGATCGGCGGCCTGGCACTGCGTACCCGTTGGCGCCCGGTCGTGATGCCACCGAGCGATGAACCGCGTCGCGGCGGCCAGATCCTGCTCACCGCAGCGAGCGTCGTCCGACGCGAACCGGTGCGGTTCGGGCAGCTCGGACTGCTGCTGCCCCTCGCGGGTGTCCTCGCCACCGCCCTGCAGGCCGCCCTGTTCACGATCACCGGGGTGGGCGCGCTCGAAGGGGTGCTCGGACGTGACTCGGTGTTCGGCGGCCTGTTCGCCACCGCGATCGGACTGGTGCTCGTCGGACCGGCGATCGCGATCTCCGCGGTCGCAGCGATGGAAGCCGTCCGACATCCCGAGTCGGGACGAGCCGACGCTCGCGGGCTCGTGTCCGTCGCTCGGCGGCACACCCGCGCGATCGGCACGATGCTCGTGTCGTTCGTCGTGGTCTTCGTGGGGTTCGCCACCGCGGTGCTGGTGCCGGTCGGACTGTGGTGGCAGGCGCGCAGCGCGGTCGCGGTGCCGGCGGCGCTCGACAGCCCTACGCCGTTCGGCCGGAGCGCGGCGCTCACGCGCGGGCACCGTGTCCGGGCGCTCGGCATCACCTGGGTCGCGGTGGCCGTCGGCATCGTCACACCGCTCCTGGTGGGGTTGGCGGTGCTGCTGCTGACCGACCGGTCGTTCACGTTCGTCAACCTGGTGTCGGGCGCGGTCGGACTGTTCACGGTGCCGTTCGCCGGGGTGATCGCCCAGCTGCAGTACGACGACCTGTGCGCCCGTGCGTCGGTGGTTCCCACCTGACCGCGCCTTCGCCACGCACGATCGGGCGATATGTACAGTACTGTACAGACTCGTGACGAGCCACCAGCAGCCTGCATCTGGCGGGCGTCGACGGAGCACGCGTGCCCCACGGGCGGTGCGTTCGACCGAGACGTACCGGCACCTGCGCAACCCCTTCCCCACCGCCCGTGTGATCAGCGACGACGAGGTCGCCTCGATCCACGAGGCGGCGCTCGCGTACCTGCAGCGATCGGGGATCCGGGTGCTGTTGCCCGAAGCACGCGCCGTGTTCGCCGCCGCCGGCGCGAGCGTCGACGAGGACGACCTGATCGTGCGACTCGACGTCGAACTCAGCCGAGCACTGATCGCCTCGGCGCCGGCGTCGTTCTCGATCACGTCACGCAACCCCGAGCGGTCGGTGCACATCGGCGGCGACTCGCTCATGCTCTTCCCGGCAGCCGGCCCGCCGTACGTGTCGGACCGGCTGCGGGGCCGACGCCCCGGCACGGCGGCCGACCTCGACGACCTGATCCGGATCACACAACACAGCGAGGTCCTGCACACCACCACGCCCACGGTCGAACCCCAGGACCTACCGTTGCCCGTCCGCCATCTCCACAGCACCCGCTCGACGCTCGTGCTCAGCGACAAGGTTCCGTTCGTGTACGCACGTGGACGCCAGGTGGTGGCCGACGGCTTCGAGCTGATTCGGATCGCTCACGGCATCGGCGAGTCCACCTTCCACGAACGCCCGTACTGCTGGACGAACATCAACACGAACTCCCCCCGCCAGCTCGACGTCCCGATGGGCATGGGCATCATCGACTTCGCACGTGCCGGCCAGGTGGCCGTGATGACGCCGTTCACGCTGTCGGGGGCGATGGCGCCGGTGTCACTGGCCGGTGCGTTGCTGCTGCAGCACGTCGAGGCGATCGCGGCGATCGCGCTGGCACAGGCGGTGCGCCCGGGGGCTCCGGTCGTCTACGGCGCGTTCACGTCGAACGTCGACATGCGTTCCGGCGCGCCGGCGTTCGGCACGCCCGAGACCGTGCGCGCCGCGATCGCGAGCGGACAGCTCGCCCGCCACCTCGGCGTCCCGTGGCGGTCACAGGCGGCGAGTACGTCGAACACCGAGGACGCACAGGCCGGCTACGAGACCATGACGTCGCTGCTCGGCTGCCTCTACGGCGGGGCGAACCTGATCATCCACGCAGCCGGCTGGCAGGAGGGCGGACTCACCGCGTCGTTCGAGAAGCTCGTCCTCGACATCGAGATGCTGCAGGTGCTCGCCGAGTCCCTGCAGCCGATCCTCGTCGACGAGGCCGAACTCGCGATCGACGCCATCGACGCGGTCGGGCCCGGTGGCCACTTCTTCGGCACTCCCCACACACTCGAGCGGTTCGAGACCGCGTTCTACCAACCCGAGGTGTTCACCCGCGACAACTTCGGTCGCTGGACCGAGACGGGTTCACGCGATGCGCGTGATCGCGCCACCGATGTCTGGCAGCGATGGTTGGCCGAGTACCTCGAGCCCCCGATCGACGGGGCCGTGCGCGACGCGATCGACGATCACGTCGCCCGCCGCATCGCCGATGGCGGCGCTGCCCCGGAGTCGTGACGTGCCGGCCCGAGCACACCAACTCCCCCACACGCGAGCGTCGCGCAGCGACTGGGTGGACGCCGCGCTGGCGATGCTGATCGGCGATGGCGCTGCAGGAGTGAAGGTCGCTCGTCTGGCCGATCGACTCGGCGTCAGGCGTTCGAGCTTCTACTGGTACTTCGAGGGCAGGGATGACCTCGACGCCGCGCTGCTCGACGTCTGGGAGTCGCGCAACGTCGGACCGATCGTCGAGCATGCATCGGCGGACGCGCCGACGATCACCGCAGCGGTGCTCCAGGTGTTCCGCTGCTGGGCCGATCCCTCGCTGTTCGATTCGCGACTCGAGTTCGCTGTGCGCGGCTGGGCGGGGCTCGACGAACGGGTGCGAGAGCGGCTGCACATCGCCGACGAGCGCCGAGTCGGGGCACTGGCCGACATGCACCGCCGCCACGGCGACGACGAGACGACCGCGACGGTCCGAGCGCGAGTGCACTACCACGCGCAGATCGGCATGTACGCGCTCGGTGTCGACGAGTCCATGGACGAACGGCTGCGACTGACGCCCACCTATGTCGCGGTGTTCGCCGGGACGCCGGCTTCGCCGGCCGAGCTGGATTCGTTCAGCACGTGGGTGCGCTCATTGCCTGCCCACTGATGCGTCGTCGTGCCACCAGCGCAGCACCTCGGCGGCCACCCGTCGCGGGTCGACCTGGGCAGCGGTGTGGCCGAGGCCGTCGAGATACAGATGGGTGGTTCGGGGCACCAGGCGGCGGACGACGTCGGCCATCTGGCGGTAGATCGGCTGCGAGTGCTCGGTCGACACCACGCGGACCGGCGGCAGCACGAGCTCGAGCGCGTCGAACGGGTTCGGCTCGCCGGGTGTGCCGTACGTGCCCTCCATCGCCGCGAAGATCCGCCGCAACATCGACACCTCGTTCGCCGGCGAACAGCGCAACACCACCGTCCCGTCGTCCTCGTCGGCGAACCCGTCCCGCACGAACGCCTCGAGCAGCTCGGGATGCCAGCCGACGAACGCCCCGCGTCCGGTGTAGCGATCGATCACCTCGGCCCGGCTCGCGAACGACGCGCGTCGCCGCTCGAAGACGGCGATCGCCTCGGCGTGGAACGGTGCCATGTCGGCGCGCACGTCGCGGTCGGCCGGGTCCATCGCCGTGGGCTCGATCACGAACATCCGGCGGAACGCCTCGGGTCGTTCGGCCGAGGCCAGCAGCAGGTCGGTCGCCCCGGCGCTGTGACCGACGGCGTACGCGTCGCGCAGCCCGAGCGCATCGATCACGGCGACGGCGTCGCGCGCGAAGTCGGTGAAGTCGTACGCGTCGGTGGGCGCACTGCTCAGGCCGTGGCCTCGACGGTCGATCGACCAGACGTCGAACTCGTCGGCGAGCAGGTCGATCACGCCGAGCCACGTGCTCGCGCAGAAGCCCGTGCCGTGCGTCATCAACGCCACCGGTCGGCCGGGCGCCGCGCGACGGTGCACGGCCACCCGACCCGCATCGGTCGCGACGTGGACCACCTCGTCGAACGTCGTCACGCCTGCGAGCTTGCCAGATCACCTGGATGACGGGATTGGACGGTCACCCGCCCGGGTAGAGGCCTCTCCGTGCCGCACCGACGACGAACCAGCTCCGAACGACTCGCCGTCGGGGACGGCCGCGGCGCGGCCGACGGCGGCAGTGCGAGCCAGGTGGATGCCGCTCCCCCGTCGGCCGACGGGCCCGGCGGCGAACGCCTCCGGCTGGCGCCGATCGTCGGCGCGGTCGTCTTCGTCGTCGCGTCGGTGGTGGCGGCGCGTGCCGCGGTGCGGCTGACCGACATCGTCGGTCTGGTGCTCTTCGCCGCGGCGGCGGCCTGGCTGCTGTGGCCGGTTCAGACGCGGCTCCGCCGTCGCATCGGCACCGGCGGCGCGACGACGGTGCTGGTGTTCGGCGCCCTCGCCGTCGCGCTGGCCGTGGGCGCGCTGTTGCTTCGCGACCTCCGCGGTGCGTCGGACGCGTTGGTCGAGCGGCTCGAACGGCTCGATGCCGCGGGCGGCGAGAGCTGGACCGACCGCGTCCGTCGTTCGCTCCGGATCGGCGAGGGTGTCTCGAACTGGGTGTCGTCGCTGCCCGGCTCGGTCGTGGCCGACGAGGCGGGGAGCCCGGCGATCGGCCGGCGCGTGGTCGACCTGATCGTCGTGATCGTGCTGACCGGCTTCTTCCTCGTGGGTGGGCCGACGGTGATCACCGCCCTGGTCGGCCGGTGGCCGAGGTCGGAGCGCGAGCAGGTCTGGACCTTGCTGCGCGACATCGACCACCGCGGGGGCGGCTACCTGAGGCGCACCTCGGTGACGATGGCCGCGTGCGCGTCCGTCGTGGCGCTCGTGGTGTGGGCGATCGGCTGCCCCGCGCCCGTCGCGCTCGGCCTGTGGGCCGGCTTCTGGCTGTCGGTGCCCACGGTCGGCTGGATCGTCGCGGGTGTGCCCGTGGTGTCGGTCGCGCTCGAGGCGGCGCCGTTGCAGGTGGTGGCGCTGACCGCCCTCGTGATCACGTTGGCCCTCGGCACCCGCTCGCTGCGCTCCCGGCGAGTGGCCTCGTTGCGACCCGGCGCGGCGGTGGTGACGGTGTGCCTCGCCACCGGCGTCGCCGCGAGCGGCGGTGCCCTCGCACTGTTGCTCGTCGCCTGCGGCGTGGTGGCCACGACGGTCGCGACGTCGCCGGTCCGTGTCCGGATCCCGATGCCGCCCCGCGACCATCGATCGATCGTCCTCGGTCCCGTGGTCCTGCCCGGTGGCGCGGCCGGTGTCGCGTGGGCGTTCGGGATCCTGACCGTGACCGTCGTGGTGATCACCACGGTCGCCCGCGCATCGAGCGCGGCGGTGTGGATCGTGACCGCGCTGCTGATCGCGGTGGCGGCCGAACGGCCGGTGGGTTCGCTCGTCCGCCGCTGGCGGGTGCCCCGACGCGTGGCGACGGGTGCGTTCCTGCTCGGGACGTCGGCCCTGCTCGTGTCGTTGCTGGCGACGCTGGTTGCGCAGGGGCCCGACTCCGCATCGCGTGCGCTCACGCGGCTTCCGGCCGTGATCGACGACCTGGAGCGAGCCCCGTTCGTCGGTCGCTGGTTGTCGGAGCGGGACGCGGCCACCACGATCGCCGACCAGCTCGACCAGCTGCCGGGTCGGATCGCGAACACCGACGGCGCGTCGAGCTGGTTCCCGACGATCGGAGCACAGCTGGCGGGCTTGCTGTGGGTGCTGGTGCTCGTGACCGCGTTCATGGTCGACGGGCCGAGGCTCGCTCCCGCGCTCGAGCGCCTGGTGCCGGCGCGGTCGAGACGTCAGTACCGACGGCTGGCCGAGGTGACCTTCCGCGCCCTCGCCGGCTACGCCGCTGGCGCGGTGCTGGTGTCGACGATGAACGGGGTGGTGGTGTTCGTGCTCGCGATCGTGCTCCAGCTCGGCCTCGCCCCGGTGCTCGCGCTGTGGGCGTTCCTGTGGGACTTCGTGCCGCAGGTCGGCGGGTTCATCGGCGGTGCACCGCTGTTGCTGTTCGCGCTGGTGGCCGGTACCACGCAACTGGCGATCGCGACCGTCGTGTACCTCGTGTACCAGCTGGTCGAGAGCAACGTGATCTTCCCCGCGATCATCGGCGACGCCGTCGACATCCCGGGTTGGGCGGCGATGGTGGCAGCGCTCGCCGGGGCGGCCGTCGCCGGCGTGGTGGGGGCGATCGTGCTCACACCGCTGGTGGGTGTGGTGAAGCTGGTGTTGGTCGAATGGCGCCGCCCCGACTTCCCCGGCCGCACCGCGGCCACGCTCGGCTCGGGGGCGACGCCGGCGTCGCCGTCAGCGTGAGCCCTGGCCGTCGTCCACCTTGATCGTCGTGCCCGTCACCGCTTCCGACGCAGGCGACAGCAGGAACAGCAACGTCGAGTCGAGCAACGCCGGGTCGAGCAGGCGCTTGCGCGGGAAGTACTGGGTGATGTCGCCCATGCGCGCCAGCATCCCGTCCATCATCTCCGAGGCGAACGCGCCCGGCGCGATGCCGTTGACGTTGATGTGGTAGCGGGCCCACTCGACGGCGAGCACCTCGGTCATCCGGTGGATGGCCATCTTCGACACCGAGTACAACGCTGCGCCGTTGCCGCTGTACGTGAACGCGCCGACGGACGAGATGTTCACGATGCGGCCCGGCCGCTCAGCTGCGATGAGCCCCCGCGCGACCTCGTTGGCGAGCAACCACGGCCCGCGGACGTTGGTGTCGAGCACCGCGTCGGTGAGTTCGAGCGACATCTTGTGCGCCCGCTGGGCGTCGGGGATGCCGGCGTTGTTGACGAGGATGTCGACCAGGCCGAGCGCCTCGGTCGCATGCGCGACGGCCTGCACGATCGACTCGTCGTCGGTGACGTCGAGGGCGATCGGCACGCACGTGCCGCCGTCGCGCTCGATCTCGCGGGCGAGCTCCTCGAGACGGTCGACACGGCGGGCCGTCACCGCCACCTTCGCACCGGCGGCGGCGATGGTGCGGGCGAACCGGTACCCGAGCCCGGAGCTCGCGCCCGTCACCAGGGCGACGCGGCCGGTGAGATCGTTCGACACGTACGGCAGGGGAAACGACGCGGTCATCGCCCGAGCGTTGCAGCTCCGTCGACCGCCGCCGAAGTCGCAGCGCCCTGGAGGTCGGCCCGTGGGGCGTTGCGCATCAACCAGTCGACGAGCGCGGCGGCTGCCGGAGCCGGCGTGGCGGTGCGGGTGAGGATCGTGAACGGATGGTCGGTGGCGATCCGGCCGGTGCCGACCCGCCGGAGCCGACCGTCGGCGATCAGATCGGCCACGAGGTGCGCCCACCCGATCGCGAGCCCCTGCCCCTCGGTGGCCGCCTGGACGATGAGCGAGTAGTCGTTCGACCGGTAGCCGGCCAGTCGTCGCGGCCGGGGCACGCCGACCTGTTCGAACCACTGGTACCAGTCGAAACGCGGTCGGAACCGCTGGTCGAGGTGCAGCAGCGGCGCCTCGACCAAACGCGCCGGCGGTACGTCGTCCCACTGCGCAGCCACCTCGGGAGCGGCGACGAGTACGAGCACCTCGTCGCAGAAGTGACGCGCGTGCAACCCCGGCCACGGCCCGCGACCGAGCGGGATCCAGACGTCGGCCTCGTCGCGCCCCACGCCCCGATCGGTGTCGTTCGTGTGGCAGCTGATCTCGACGTCGGGGTGCTCACGCTTGAACCGGGCGAGCCGCGGCATCAGCCAGAGCGCGGCGAGCGAGGTCGACACCGACAGTGTGACGGACTGTCGGCGGGCGTTGCCGGCCGCGTCGACCGCGCGATCGATGCGATCGAAGCCCTGTCCGACCTCGTCGGCGAGGCGCTGCCCGACGTCGGTCAGCGAGACGCCCGTCGAGCGCCGTTCGAACAGCCGGGTACCGAGCGAGCGCTCGAGCCGGGCGATGGCATGGCTCACCGCCGACTGTCCGATGCCCGCCTCCTTGGCCGCTGCCGTGAAGCTGCCCGTGCGGGCTGCGGCGAGCAGCAGCCGCAGGTCGCCGTCGCCCGGTCGCTCATGATCCTCGTTCATGCCCCGATGTTAGGAAGTCACGATTGTCGAGGCGATCGAGCTGTCGTACCGTGCGCGACATGAGCGCTGAAGATGCCCGCCGGACCGAGGTGATCGGCTTCATCGGCGCCGGCAACATGGGCGGACCGATGTGCCGCCGGCTGCTGGCCGCCGGGCACCGCGTGATCGCGTTCGATCGCTCCGACGAGGCGCTGCAGGCCGTCGCCGCAGCCGGTGCCGAGGTGGCGACCGGCGCCGCCGACGTCGCGGCACGCTGCGACGTCCTGCTCACCTCGCTCCCCCGACCCGACCACGTCGACAGCGTCATGCGCGGGGCAGGCGCACTCGCAGCGCTGCGCTCCGGGTCGCTGTGGATCGACCTGACGACCAACCGCAACGAACTCGTGCACCAGCTGGCCGCCGAGGCGCCCGCCGGCGTGTCGGTCGCCGACTCGCCGGTCACCGGGGCCGTCGACGGTGCTCGCAACGGCCACCTGACGCTGTTCATCGGCGGCGCCGACGACGACGTCGCCCGCGCCCGTCCGATCCTGGAGCATCTCGGCCGCGTCATCCACTGCGGGCCACGGGGCACCGGCAACGCGGTGAAGCTCGTGACGAACCAGCTGTGGTTCATCCACGCTGCGGCGCTGGGTGAAGCGTTCGCACTCGGCATGGCCAACGGCGTCGAGCTCGGCACGCTGTGGGAGGCGATCACGAACAGCGTCGGCGACTCCTTCGTCGCCCGCCACGACGCTCCCTCGATCTTCGCCGGCCACTACGACCCGTCGTTCTCGCTCGACCTGTGCAACAAGGACCTCGGTCTCATCGCCGAGCTCGCCCAGGCGGTCGGGGCGCCGCTGCCGCTCACCGACACGGCCCGCCGACGCTTCGCCGAGGCGACCGAGCGGTACGGCCCGGCAGCCGCGGAGCTGCACGTGGTGCGTCAGCTCGAGGAGGACGCGCAGCTGTCGATGCGCCTCGCGGGCGATTGGACGCCCCCGTGGGAAGCCTGACGTCACCGATCCGACGGCCCGAAGAACAACACGACCCACACGACCCACACGCCCCGCTCAGCGACCAGGAGGATGCCGTGCGCATCGGATTCATCGGCCTCGGCAACATGGGCAGCGCCGCTGCCCGCAACCTGCTGCGCGCCGGTCACGACCTCTGGGTGCACGACGTGCGCCCGGACGCCGCGCCCGACCTGCGCGACCGCACCACCCGGTGCACCTCACCGCGCGAGGTGATCGACCACGTCGACACCGTGTTCACGATGGTGTTCGGGCCGGCGCAGATCGACGACGTGGTCCGCGGACCCGGCGGTCTCCTCTCCGGATCGTGCGACGGCCGCCTCTGGATCGACATGACCACGAGCCGACCGGCGCTCATGCGCGAGCTCGCCGACGAGTTCGAGGCGGCCGGCGGCAGTGCGGTCGACGCGCCGGTGACCGGCTCGATCGACTCGTGCATCCGCGGCGACATGATCCTCTTCGTGGGCGGACGCGACGAGGCGGTCACACGAGCTCGTCCGCTGCTCGAGGCCGTGGGCGTGCCCCGGGTCGTCGGGCCGTACGGCAACGGCTACGTCGCGAAGCTCGTCAACAACCAGCTCTGGTTCATCCACGCCGCGGCGATCGGCGAGGCGATGGTGGCGGCGAAGGTGAACGGGCTCGACCCCGATCTGTGGTGGGAGGCGATGAAGGGCGGCGCCGCCGACAGCTTCGTGATGCAGCACGACGTCCCGTCGATCCTCGCCGGGCACTACGACCCGTCGTTCCGGCTCGCGCTGTGCATGAAGGACCTCGCGCTCGTCGACGAGCTGCTCACCGCGAGCGGCACTCGCGCCGAGCTCACTCGCGCCGCTCACGCGCGATTCGGCGAGGCCACCCAGCGCTACGGCGAGGACGCCGGCGAGATGACCGTGTGCAAAGTGCTCGAGGACGACGCCGGCATCGACCTGCGAGCAGCAGGCAGCTGGGTGGCGCCGTGGGAGGTGCGCCACCCGACCGATCCGGCGTGAGCCGGGCCGTCGGGTGGCGCGCCGACCCGGGTCAGCCCATCTGGCTCGTCTTGGTCGGCTGCACCTTCACGACCACGCGGTGGTCGGTCGGCTGGTGCCACGGGTAGACGTCCTGGCCCATGTACTTCTTCGCCATCGAGTTGATGAACGCGTTGCCCGGATCGTCGACGATCTCGACGACCGTGCCACGGATCTCGAGGTAGCGGTACGGGTTGGTGGAGTCGACGATCGACAGGGCGACGGCCGGGTTGGCCTGCAGGTTGCGGTACTTCTGACGGCCGGTGGTCTGGCTGAACAGCACGTGCGTGCCGTCCCAGCCGAACCAGACCGGGTTGTTCTGCGGCAGACCGTCGGGTCCGATGGTGGCGACGTGCGCGAGGGCGGTGGTCTCGAGGAGGTCGGCGTGCGATGCGGGGATGCTCATGGGGCCAGTCAACCGCCACCCGGTCGGATTGCATTCCCCGGCGGCGTGTGCCGTCGCCAGCCGTCGACCACGTCGACGATGTCCGGGAAGGTGTCGACGAACGCGTCGACCCGGTAGGGCGCGAAGTCGTCGCGGGTACGGACGGCGCTCTGCAGGCACGCGATGAACCGCATGCCGGCCCCGATCGATGCCGCGGCGTCACCGGGCGAGTCGCCGACGTATACGCAGCCCGACGGCTCGATCTCGTGTGCGGCGAACAAGGCGTCGAAGGCCCGGGGGTCGGGCTTCAGGTGCGAGATGTTGTCGGCGTGGAACACCGCGGTCACCCGATCGGCCAATGCGTGGTCGTCGGCCAGGAAGTGGGCGACCTCGGTGAGGGTGCGTGACGTGAGCAGCATCACCTGCAGGCCGGCGGCGACGAGCCGGTCGATCGCCGCCAGGTTCTCGTCGGCGATCACGTCGAGGCGGCCGTCGCGTACCGCCTCGGCGAGCAGTGGTTCGTACGCGGCGGCGAAGGCCGGCAGGTCGATGCCGGGTGAGCGCAGCGCGATCGCCTCGTGCAACGGCAATCCCCACGAGGCCTGATGGACCTCGCGGGTCATCGGCGAGCGGCCCATCGACTGCAGCACGGAGTTCTCGAGCTCGAAGCACGCCGCCTCCGTCAGACACAGCGTGTCGTCGACGTCGAGCACCACCGCGGAGACCACCCGGTCACGGTACTGCGGGGTGTTCCGCCCGGCTCAGCCGTCGGCGAGCCCGGTTCCGTCCACGATGTCGTCGGGGCTGTCGTCCGGGCTGTCGTCCGTGCTGTCGAACGACGAGGCGAGGACGGTGCTGATCTCGAGCCTGCGCAGCAGGAAGGTGCGCTCGTCGAGGCGTTTGCGACGCATCCAACTGGTGACCTCGTCGTCGCATTTGCTCGCGTTGCACGCCCGGCAGGCCGGCACGACGTTGTCGAGGGTGTAGCGGCCGCCGCGGGCGATGGCCAGCACGCAATCACGCTGCAGCGCGCGGTCCTGCGCCCCGCAGTACGCGCAGCCGCCCCATGCCGCCCGGAGCGCAGCCCACTGCGACGTGGTGAGGTCGTGCTCGACCCGGGCCATCCGCCGCGTGCGCCGTCTGGCCGCCCTGGCTCGCCGGGTCCTGCTCACCGCCACGGCCGCAGCGTAGGGCGGACGCACCCGACGATCGGGGCAAGTCCGAGGCTGTCGGCGACCCACTAGTTCGTGACCTGGACGTAACCGTTGACGAAGTTGTTGTCGTTCAAGTTGGCGTCGGTGATCGCGCACACGCCGACCTCCCACGTGCCCGGACCGGGCACCACGGTGCCCGTGACCGCGTACGACACGCGTACGGTCGAGACTTCGACCACCGAGTAGTCGGCGCCGTTGAACCCTGTCAGGGCGTCGGCCGTGCCGCTGGTCCGGTAGCACAGGTCGAGTTGGGCCGTCGCTGCCCCGGTGTTCACGCCGATCGGGACCATGGCCGAGCCCGTCATCCGCTGGCCGGCTGCGACGGTGACCGTGGTCGTCGGTCCCATGAACGTGTAGCTGCCGGAGACGAACAGCGTGTTCATGTAGCCGGTGAATCGAGCAGTCGACACCACGCCGGTCGGCCCCGCCGGACCGGTCGGCCCCGCCGGACCGGTCGGCCCCGCCGGACCGGTCTGACCACCCGAGGCGTCGGCCGGGAGGAAGTAGCCGGTGATGTCGGCGATCAGATCGACGCTCCCACTGCTGGCGAAGAAGCTGATCCGACCGGTCGACCCGAGCGACGAGTTCACCGAGTTCGGCGTCGGCGCCTGCCCGGCGAGCCAGTTCAGTGATGACGACAACGGCCGGGGCGAATCGGCTGGCCACGTGGTCAGGAACCCGTTCGACGTCGGATTGGTGGACGTGACGTTCATGTTGACCGCGGTGGCGTTCGACGGCACGGTGCAGTTGCCGTTGGTCCCGTGCACCTGGATCGTGTAGGTCTCGCCGCCGACCAGCGGTGTGCTGCGGGGGCCGACGACCGTGTCGGGCCGCGTGTCGACGATGCGACAGGGGGTGATCGACACGAACGTGCTCGGGCTCGAGTCGGCGGCCATCGTCAGCGCGAGGCCGCCTCCCCCGATCGAGACGGCGACCGCGGCGCCGACGGCCGCGTATCGGCTGCGCCACAGGTGGTTCGGCACGGCCCGCCGGCGTCGTGGCGTGGCGGACCGTCGTCCCTCAACATCCAGGTGCATGGACGCACTATCGGCTCCTGCGGCCGCCGTCTTGATCGATTCTTGACGGTTGAAGCATCGGGAATCCGGACCGAGTCGAGCGTCGAGAACGGAGAGGAGATCGCCCGACCGGAAGACGCAGAACGGACGACGAGACTCGAACTCGCGCACCAGACGTTGCGCGGCGTGTCCGCGATCGGCGGCGAGCTGACTCCATCTCGGGTCAGACGTCGGGTCGCTCTCGAGAGCGATGACGTTGTGCCCTGGTCGCCGACACGTCGGTGGATCACGTTGGCGTTGACCGAAGGTCGGTCGGGTCGAGGCTCGACAGGCGGTGGAGCGCCGCAGGTCGATTCGAGACCTGGAGTCTCAAGGAGGGACGTCATGCCTCGCGCTGCTGGGGATCGCTACACCTGTGAGAAGTGCGGTGCCGTTCTCGTGTACGAGGTGGCATGTCCGTGTCCTGCCGACAAGCCACACGTCGAGATCTGCTGCGGTCAGCAGATGGCGAAGGTGCCGGAGAAGTAGTCCGGAGCCGATCGAGCGTTCGCCGTCCCCGACGGTGGATCGGACATCGTGGATGGTGGCCGGTGCGTACCCATCCGGGCCACGCACCGGTCGCCCCATGTCAGGGCACCTCGCACGGCACGGCGCGTCGCTCGGGACCTTTGTCACGATACGGGGTGGGGTAGGAACCCGAAGCCCTCGTCGTGGGACCTCGTTGGTGGAAACCGATGAGAAGGGGGACCGAGCGATGAAGTACCGGACACTGGCGATGATCGCGTGTTCAGCCCTGGTGGTACCGCTGGTGTCGTGCGGTGACGACGAGTCGTCGACGGACAGCACCGCAGCGACGACCGACGCACCGGCGACGACCGACGCAGCCGCGACGACCGACGCAGCCGCGACGACCGACGCAGCCGCGACGACGGAGGTCGCGCTGGCCGGCACGCTGACGGTGATGGCGCCGGGGCCGTTCAAGGGGCTGTTGGAGGCCGCGACGGCCGAGTTCGAGGCGGCCCATCCAGACGTGACGGTCGAGCTGAACCTGGGGCACGTGCCGACGCTGCTCACGCAACTCGAGGAGGGCGTGGTCGCCGATGTGCTGATCACCCCGGATGCCGGCACGATGGGACAGGCGGGCACGAAGGGCCTGACCGCCGGTGATCCCTCCGTGTTCGCGAAGGTCCCGATGGCGTTGGTCGTCCCGGCAGGGAACCCTGCTGGCGTCGTCGATGTCGCAGCGTTGGCAGACGAAGCGCTCCGAGTCGGTGTGTGCGCGGCTGAGCTCCCGTGCGGCAAGTTGGCCGATCAGCTGGCGGGCAAGGCCGGGATCGTGATCAGCGCTGACACGCTCGAGACCGGCGGGTCGCCCGGTGTCGTCACGAAGGCCTCCACCGGCGAGATC
>WBZM01002032.1_pt1 | contig 18153 bp, 17 predicted proteins | sample 5204271 | NCBI WGS metagenome assembly WBZM01 (sample SAMN12344346, study PRJNA552823) | activated sludge metagenome | biome: Activated sludge suspended growth; feature: Nitrification reactor; material: Wastewater; isolation source: activated sludge from nitrification reactor of wastewater...
GAGCCGGAGTTGTTCGTCAATCACTACGGCAGCTCCGAGATCTACACCTTCTCGATCAACCAGCGTGCGGCCGAGAAGCCCGGGTGTGCGGGACGTGCCGGACTCAATACGCGGCTGCGTGTCGTCAAGCTCGACCAGCGCGACCCGGAGCGCCTGGCTGCGCCGATGGAAGAGGGCCAGATCATTGCCGAGCTGCGCAGCGACGAAGCCTTCGAGGGCTACCACAAGCGCCCCGATGCCGACGCGAAGAGCCTGCACCGCGGCTGGTACTTCACCGGCGACACCGGCTATGTCGACCCCGAAGGCGATCTGTTCGTCACCGGCCGCGTCGACGACATGATCATCAGCGGCGGGGAGAACATCTCGCCGGTCGACATCGAATCGGTGCTGTCGCTCCATCCGGCCGTCGACGAGGTGGCGGTGGCCGGTGTGCAGGACGAACGCTGGGGCCAGAAGGTCGTCGCCTTCGTGAAGGTGAGCCGGCCCGTCGACGCACAGGCGCTGGACGCGCACTGCCGCGACAGCGACCTCGTCAACTTCAAGCGCCCGCGCGACTACGTGTTCGTGCGCGAGATCCCCAAGAGCCCGGTGGGCAAGGTGCTGCGACGCAAGTTGCAGTCGGGCGAGTACGAGCCGCTGGACACCACGCTGCCCGCCATCCCACCGGCCTGAGGAGAACGCGCCGCCATGACCCATCTGCACACCGCTGCCCACACCAGCCTGCGAGGCTGGCTCCGCCATCTCGCCGCCAGCGACCGCCTTGCCGCCATCCGGCCCGGCGTGGCGCTCGAACACGAGCTTGCCGCCATCGCCAAGCGTCTCGACGGACGGCAGGCGGCTCTCTTTCCGCACCCAGGGGGTCACCCGATGCCGGTGATCTCCGGCTTCATGTCACGGCGCGCCTGGATCGCTGAAGCGATGGGTGTCCCGGAGGCCCGCCTGCTGCAGCACTTCCGTGCGGCTGCCGAGAGGCCGCTGGCCTGGCGGGAAGTGGACCCAGCCGCAGCGCCGGTGCAGCAGATCGTGCACCGCTTCGCCGGCGGCGCCGCCGACATCCGCGCACTGCTGCCCGTCCCGACGCACAGCGAACACGATCATGGCGCCTACATCACCGCCGGCCTGGTGATCGCCAGGAATCCGCGCACCGGCGTGCAGAACGTCTCGATCAACCGGATCCAGATCCACGGCCCCGACCGGCTCGGCATCCTGATCCTGCCGCGCCATCTGCATGCCTTCTTCGCGGCCGCGGAAGCGCAGGACGAAGCGCTGGAGGTGGCGATCGCGATCGGCGTGGACCCGCTGACGGCGCTCGCCTCGCAGGCCATCGCCCCGATCGACTGCGACGAGCTGGAAATCGCGGGCGCCCTTCATGGCCAGCCGCTGCCGGTCGTGAAGTGCCTGACCAACCAGGTGCGCGTGCCGGCCGAGGCCGAGATCGTCATCGAAGGCCGGCTGCTGCCCCGCGTGCGCGAGCCGGAGGGTCCGTTCGGCGAGTTCCCGAAGTACTACAGCGCCCGCGAGGAACGCGAAGTCATCGCGATCGATGCCGTGACCCATCGCCGCGACCCCGTGTTCCACACCATCGTGCCGGCCGAGATGGAGCACCTCCTGCTCGGCGCGATCCCGCGCGAGGCCACCTTGCTGGCGCATCTTCAGCGCAGCTTCCCCAACGTGACTGACGTGCACCTGACGGTCGGCGGCGTTGCGCGCTACCACCTCGTCGTCCAGCTGAGGAAGACGCGCGAAGGGCAGGCCAAGAACGTCATGCTCGGCGCCTTCGCCGGGCACTACGACGTCAAGCAGGTGATCGTGGTCGACGAGGATGTCGACATCCACGATGCGAACGAAGTGGAGTGGGCCGTGGCGACGCGTTTCCAGGCCGACCGCGACCTCGTCGTGATCGCCGGAGCGCAGGGCTCCGCGCTGGATCCGTCGACCACGGTCGGCTTCGCCGGCAACAAGCCTTCGCCCGAGTGGCAGGGCTTCGGCGCCAAGATGGGGCTCGACGCGACCAAGCCGCTGGCCAGCGCCGAGCATGTCTTCACGCGCGTGCGAATTCCCGGCGAACGCGATGTCGATCTTGCCCTGGCCGTGGCGGCCACCGGCGCCGCCGCCCTGGTCGGCACGCCGCTGGAGGCCGAATGAAGCGCCTCATCGTCGCGATCACCGGAGCCAGCGGCGCCGTCTACGGGGTGCGCCTGCTGCAGCTGCTGCGCGCCGTGCCCGGGGTGGAGACGCACCTCGTGCTGTCACAGGCCGGCGGGCTGACGGTGGCGCAGGAACTGGACATGACGCGCAGCGACCTGGAAGCGCTGGCCGACGTCCTTCACAACCCGCGCGACATCGGCGCGTCGGTGGCCAGCGGCTCCTTCGTCACCGAAGGCATGGTGGTGGCCCCCTGCTCGATGAAGACCCTGGCCAGCATCGCGCTCGGCCTGGCGGACAACCTCGTCAGTCGGGCCGCCGACGTCGTGCTCAAGGAACGGCGCCGCCTGGTCCTGCTGGCGCGCGAGACACCCCTGAACCAGGCGCACCTGCGCAACATGCTGGCGGTCACCGAGATGGGCGGAGTGGTCTGCCCGCCGGTGCCTGCGTTCTACCAGCGCCCGCAGTCCCTCGACGAGGTCGTCGAACACACCTGCGTGCGGGTGCTCGACCTGTTCGGCCTGGGCGAAAGCGCGGCCGCTGCCTCCACCCTCACCGTGCGTCGCTGGTCGGGGCTCGCCCCGTCGGCGACCGCATGACTCTCGACACATCAACCAGGAGACAAGAATGAAGATCATCGCCCTCGCGGCCGCAGCCGCCTCCACGTTGCTGGCCAGCCTGCCGGCGGCCGCCAAGCTGAACTCCTGCGATGGCCCCATCGTGTTCGGCACCACGCTCAGCGAGACCGGTCCCTTCTCCACGCTGGCGGACCGCTGGCGCAAGATGACCGAGGTCTTCGCCGAGGAGATCAACAAGAGCGGGGGCATCGCGGTCAAGGCCTGCAACAAGAAGCTGCCGCTGCAGTTCGTGATCTACGACGACCAGAGCGTGCCGGCCACGGCCGTGCAGCTCTACGAGAAGATGGCCACGGTCGACAAGGTCGACTTCTTCGTCGGCCCCGACTGGAGCTCGATCGGCGGCCCGGTTCCGCCGATCGCCGACAAGTACCAGATCCCGATGGTGATGGCCAACGTGGCCACGCCGGCGCTCTACGACCGTGGTCTCAAGTACACCTGGGGCACACCCTTCCCGGTCGTTCCCAACTGGTCGGCGCGCTACTTCGACATGCTGACCAAGGTCAGTCCGAAGCCGCAGTCGATCTACTTCATCACCCACGACAACCCGGTGATGAAGGGCATCACGGCGACGTGGAGCAAGAAGGCCGAAGCGCAGGGCCTGAAGGTGCTCGGCAACGAGACCTTCAGCCCCGAACTCAAGGACTTCACGGCGCTGATCGCCAAGGTGCGCGCCGCCAAGGCCGACGTCATCTACATCAGTGCGTACGACAACGCGTCGGTGCCGCTGGTGCAGCAGATGCGACAGCTGAAGGTGCGCGCGATGGACGTGCACCACACGATGCTGACGGGCGCACTGGCGCGTCAGGTGGGGGCCGACATCGAGGGCATGACCGGTGAGCTGAGCTGGTACCCCGGGGTGAAGGGGGCCTACAGCGAGTTGGTCGAGACGGTGATGCAGCGCTCCAACGTCACGATGTTCGACTACATCTGGACGCTCGGCCGGCTGACCTCGTACCTGGCCATGGTGCAGGGCATCGAGAAGGCCGGCGTGGTCGATCGCGAGAAGGTGCGCGAGGCGCTCTTCAAGGCGACGATCAAGAGCCCGGCCGGCGACGTCACCTTCGACGAGCGCGGCTTCCCGAACACGGGCGCCTTCACCGTGCAGATGCAGAACGGTAAGGTCAACGTGGTGTGGCCGCCGGAGGTCGCCACCGGAAAGCTGGCCTGGCCTTCGCCGAGCTGGCAGCAGTGACGCCGGCGCTCGCACACCCATCATGGAAGTCCTGCTTCAGGTACTGATCGGCGGCGTGCTGCTCGGCGGACTCTACGCGCTGGTCGCTTTCGGTCTCTCGCTGATCTACGGCGTCGTCCGCATCCTCAACTTCGCGCACGGCACGCTGCTGGCGGTCTGCGGCGTGGCGGCGAGCCTGGCCTTCTCGGCCTGGCAGATGCACCCGGCGCTGATTGCGGCGCTGCTCGCGCCGCTGCTGTTTGCCTTCGCCTGGGCCTACTACCACCTGCTGCTGCGTCCGCTGGCCTCTCGCAACCACTTCGAAGGCACCGTGGGCACGGTGCTGGTCACGGTGGGCACGCTGATGATCCTGTCGGACCTGACCGCCAAGGCGGCCGGTGCGACCCAGCGCAACATCCCGCTGCGCCTGCCGGCGCTGGAGTTCGGTGAGATCGTCGTCTCCAGCACGCAGATGCTGATCCTCGGCGGCATCGTCGTGCTGACGATCGTCATGCACCTGCTGCTCAAGCACACCTGGTTCGGCCGGGCGGTGCGGGCGGTGACCCAGGACGCCGTCGGCGCGCAGATCTGCGGCGTGCGCAGCGTGCACATGAAGGCGCTCACCTTCGCCTTCGGCTCGGCCACCGTCGCGGTGGCGGCGGTGCTGTACGTGCTGTCCTTCCCGGTCGATCCCTACATGGGCTTCGGCCTGACGGTGAAGGCCTTCACGATCATCGTCGTCGGCGGCATCGGCAACCTGCCGGGCGCGCTGCTGGCCGGCGTGTTCCTCGGCGTGGCCGAGGGGCTCACCGGCCTGTACTGGAAGCCGGAGTGGGCCCCGGCGCTGAGCGTGATCGCGATGCTGCTGATCCTGGTCGTCTGGCCCAAGGGGCTGGGGAGGTCGGCATGAAGGGGCTGCACCGTCTGCCCCCTCTGCTGGGGCTGGGCCTGGTCGCGGCGCTGCTCGTGCTGCCGTTCAGCGGCAATGCCTACCTGACCACGTTCGCCTTCACGGTGCTGATCGCCTACATCCTCGGCCAGAGCTGGGATTGGGTGGCCGGCGAGATGGGCTACGTCAACCTGGGCCACTATGCCTTCTACGGCATCGGTGCCTATGCCTTCGCCATCGTGCTCGTCGGCGGATCGCCGTTCTGGCTGGCCTTCGTGGCGGCGCTGGGCGTCACGGCCATCGCCGCGCGTCTGCTCGCGGTGCCGCTGTTCCGCCTGCACGGCGACTACTTCGCCTTCGCGTCGCTCGCGCTGCTGCCGCTGCTGGAGGTGCTGGCCTACAACCTGACACCGATCACGCGAGGCGCCGACGGCATCGTCCTGCCGGTGGCCCAGGTGCTCCAGCCGGCCTATCTCATCGCGCTGGCCGTGTGCGTAGTCACCTTCGTCGTCACGCTGCGCATCCACGGCGCCCGCTTCGGCTATGCGCTCAAGAGCATCCGCAACGACGAGCAGGTGGCGGAGACGGTGGGGGTGCGCATCGCGCCGGTCAAGCGCCGCGTGCTGGTGCTCTCCAGCCTGTTCGGCGCCGCGGCGGGGGCTCTGCAGGCCTGGCAGATGAGCTACATCGACCCTGCCACCGTCTTCGGACTGAACGTCGCCCTGGCACCGATCGCGATGGTGCTGTTCGCCGGCTCGGGATTGCGCTACGGGCCGCTGATCGGCGTGCTGCTGCTCGCCTCCATGCAGCAATGGCTGCTGGTCAGCGTCAAGGGATTCCAGGCCACGCTGTATGGCGCGACCCTGCTGCTCATCGGCCGCTTCATGCCGGGCGGCTTCCTGCGCGCGAAGTGGGTGCGGCGCGTTCCGGGTCTTGCGGAGTTCGGCCGCGAGCACCACGAACATGCGACGGCCTCCGCCATGCAGGCGCCTGGACAGGCCGGCGGCGAACTTCCGCTGCCGACTCTGCAGGTCGCCGGGGAGCGGCCTCTCATCGAACTGCAAGGCGTACGCATGCAGTTCGGCGGCAATGTGGCCGTCAACGACGTCAGCCTGTCCATCCGCGCCGGCGAGATTGTCGGGCTGATCGGTCCCAACGGTTCCGGCAAGACGACGCTGTTCAACTGCATTTCCCGGGTCTATACACCCACCGCGGGGCGAGTGCTGTTCGACGGACAAGACCTCGCAGACCTGGGGCGCGATGGCATCGCGCGACTCGGAGTCGGACGCACGTATCAGATTCCGCGTCCGTTCTCCGACCTGACGGTGCAGGAGAACATCGCCATCCCTCTGATGTTCGGCGCGAATCCGCTGTCGCCGCGCGATGCCCTTCGCGAGGCGCGGGCGTTCGTCGACTACGCAGAACTCGGCCCGCGGCTGTACGACCGCGCCGACGCGTTGTCGGTGCAGGAGAAGAAGGCGCTCGAATTCGCACGCGCGCTGGCGTGCCGCCCGCGGCTGCTGCTCGTCGACGAGGTGGCGTCGGGTCTCACCCCCGCCGAGGTGAGGCGCTTTGTCGAACACATCCGCCACGTGCGCGACCGCTACGGCATCACCGTGATCTGGGTCGAGCACATCTTCTCCGCCCTGGAACAGGTCGTCGACCGCGTGATTGCGCTCGAGCAAGGCGTGCTGATCGCCGACGGCCCGCTCGACGCTGTGGTCAGGAACGAGCGGGTGCTCGCCACCTATCTGGGCGCCGCCGCAACGGCCCCCCAGGCCTCTGCACCACCGATGCTGATTCGAGGAGTTGCCTGATGCTCAGCCTGACCCGACTCGCTGTCGATCACGGCAAGCTGCGTGCGCTGTGGGACGTCTCGATGCACGTGGGGCACGGTGAACGTGTCGCCCTGCTCGGTGCCAACGGGGCCGGCAAGTCCACGGCGATGGGTGCCATCGTCGGTCTGTACGCCGTGGCATCCGGCGGCATCGAGTTCGATGGCGCACCGTTGCAGCGCGCCTCCACAGCGCAAACCGTCGGCCGCGGCATCGCGCTGGTGCCAGAAGGACGGCGGCTGTTCCCCGGAATGACGGTTCAGGAGAACCTGGCCATGGGCGCCTACGCCGCGGCGTCCCGGCGTGCACTCGACGAGCCCCTGGAGCAGGTTTTCGGCCTTTTTCCGATCCTGCGCCAGAAGGCCAGGCAGAACGCCGGCGAACTCAGTGGCGGGCAGCAGCAGATGGTGGCCATCGGCCGCGCGCTCATGTCGCGCCCGCGCCTGCTCCTGCTCGACGAGCCCTTCATCGGCGTGGCGCCTCTGTTGGTCGAAGAGATCCTCGCCGCGCTGCGCCGCATTGCGGAGCAGGGCGTGACCATGCTGCTCGTCGAGCAGAACACCCATCGCGCACTCGACTTCGTCGATCGCGCCTACGTACTCGAGAACGGACGGACCGTGCTGGAGGGCAGCCGCGAGGACTTGCTCGGCGACCCGGCCTTTGCCGCCAAGTTCCTGGGCCTCGAATGAACCTGGAGACACTTCAATGACGAGAGAAGAAGAGATCGTCGCGCGCTCGAATGCGTTCCGTGCGCAGTACCGCGCCGACACACCGGCCTGGTACCGCGGCGAAATGCATCTGGCTTTCACGCTGGTGTTCACCTTCGGCGTGATCCTCTACTGCGCCTCTCGCCTGCAGCAGCCCTCGTGGCTGGAGTGGGTCGGCGTGGTGCTGCCGATGTTCCTGTTCGGCAACTGGGCCGAATGGGCGGCGCACCGCTACCTGCTGCACAGCCCGAAGAGTCTGCTGAAGTCGGCCTACAAGCGCCACGTCAACACGCACCACCAGTTCTTCTCGCACAAGACGCTGGACTACCACGGCCATCGCGATTGGCGGGCACTGCTGTTTCCCCCGTTCGCCCCGGTACTGTTCGTGCTGGCGGCGCTTCCGCCTGCACTGCTGCTGGGCTCGGTATGGACTCCCAACACCGGCTACATCGCGATGCTGACCATGGCCGCGTACTTCCTGATGTACGAGGGGCTGCACACGCTGTCCCACATCGAACATCCGCTGCTAGACCGCCTGCCGCTCGTCAACACCGTGCGGCGCATGCACGTGCTGCATCACAACCCGGACTTCATGCACACCCGCAACTTCAATCTCACCTTTCCGATCTGCGATGCGCTGTTCGGCACCAGCGACCTGGACAAGGGCGTGATAGCCACGCTTTTCAACGGCATGTCCGACGTCGCCCGCAAGCCCGAGGACCGCGCCCGTGTCGAGGCGCAACAACAAGAACGCGGCCGCGCTGCCGCCAGGAGCCTGTGATGCCTCCCGTTTCCGAAGCCCGGCTGGCAGGCCGGACCGCCATCGTCACCGGCGCCGCTCAGGGCATCGGGGCACGCTACGCCGCGGCGCTGGCCGCCGCGGGCGCTACCGTGGCCTGCTGCGACGTGCTCGATGCCGAGCCGGTGGCAGCACGCATTCGTGATGCCGGGGGGCGCGCGATCGCACTGCGCGTCGACGTCACGTCACCCGAATCGGCGCGCGCAATGGCGGCAGCCACGCTCGAGGCCTTCGGTCGCATCGACGTGCTGGTCAACAACGCCGGACTGTTTGCCAACCTGGCCATGAAGCCGTTCGACCAGATCGACGCCGGCGAATGGGACCGGGTGATGGCGGTCAACGTGCGAGGCAGCTTCGAGTGTGCCAAGGCGGTCGCACCGCAGATGCGCGCGCAGGGCTACGGCAAGATCGTCAACATCGGATCGGGCACCGTGTTCAAGGGCGCCCCGATGCTGCTGCACTACGTGGCCTCCAAGGGTGCCGTGACCGCCATGACCCGTGCGCTGGCACGCGAGCTCGGCGATGCCGGCATCCGCGTCAACACGCTGTCGCCGGGGCTGACCGCCAGCGAGAACACGCTGGCCAATCCGGCGTGGCAGGGCGCGGTGAGCGCCAACAACATCGCCAGCCGCGCGATCAAGCGCGAGGTCACCCCCGAGGACTTGTGCGGCACGCTGGTCTATCTCGCCAGCGCGGAGAGCGACTTCGTCACCGGCCAGGTGATCGTGGTCGACGGCGGCTCGGTGATGCATTGACGAGGCCGACATGACACTCGATGCACAACTGCTGATCGATGGCGCCTGGCGCGCCGCGCAGGGCGGGGCGACCGCGGCGTCGGTCAATCCCGCCGACGGGCAGACCATCGGCCGCTATGCCGCGGCCGGCCTGGCCGATGCGCATGGCGCGATCGCCGCCGCCAGGAGGGCCTTCGAACGACCCGACTGGGCCCAGGCGCCGCGGCTTCGCCAGCAGGTCATGCTCCATTGGGCCGATGCGCTGGAGCGCAAGAGCGACGAACTGGCGCGGCTGCTGACGCTGGAGAACGGCAAGGTGCTCGCGCAGTCGCGCGGGGAGATGGCCGGTGCGATCTCGGAGATTCGCTACTACGCCGGGCTCGCGCGCACCTACCCGGGCCATGTATTCGAAGTCGAGCCGGGCGTGTTCTCCACCCTGATCAAGGAACCGGCCGGGGTGGCCGGCCTGATCATCCCCTGGAACGCCCCGGTGGTGCTGCTGATCCGTGCGCTGACACCGGCGCTGGCGGCCGGCTGCACCGTGGTGATCAAGCCGGCGCCGCAGTCCGCGCTGATCACCGCGGCGGTGATCGCCGAACTGCACGCCGTGCTCGCCCCGCTGGGCGACAAGGTTCGAGGTGTCGTCAACCTGGTCAGCGAGCGCGGCCACGAAGTGGCCCAGGCCCTGGTCACCTCTCCCGAGGTGGACGTGATCAGCTTCACCGGCAGCAATGCCACCGGGGCGCGCATCATGGCTGCGGCCGCGCCGACGATGAAGAAGCTGTCGCTGGAACTCGGTGGCAAGGCTGCCTGCCTGGTGTTCGACGACGTCGACGTAGAGCGCGTGGCGGGCCAGCTGGCCGCGGCCGCGACCATCATCTCCGGCCAGCAGTGCACGGCGGCGCGGCGCGTGCTGGTGCACGCCTCGCGGTTCGAAGCGATGAAGGGGGCGCTGTCGCGCGCGCTGTCGTCGCTGTTGGTGGCGCCGGGGGACTTGCCGGGCGCCCAGGTCGGCCCGCTCATCGATGCGGCCTCGCGCGAGCGGGTCGCGGCACAGATCGAGCGCACGCTGGCCGAGGCCGACGAGGTGGTCCTGCGCGGCGGCCGGCCCGGGGGCGCCCTGGCGGCGGGCTGCTTCCTGTCGCCCACGCTGGTGGCCCACCGCGATACCGGCGCTTTCTTCCTGCAGGAAGAGATCTTCGGCCCGCTGGTCGTCATCGAGCGCTTCGAGGACGAGACCGAGGCCGTCGCACGCGCCAACCACAGCGAGTACGGCCTGGCGGCGAGCGTGTGGACGCACGACGGCGCCCGCGCGATGCGCGTGGCGCGGGCGCTGCGCAACGGCACCGTCTGGATCAACGACCACAACAAGCTCTTCGCCGAGGCCGAGACCGGTGGATACCGGCGCAGCGGCCTGGGCCGGCTGCACGGCGTCGACGCCCTCGTCGACTTCACCGAGATCAAGCACATCTATCAGAACGTGGGCGTCGTTGGCGCCTGAACCCTGCATCCGAGGAACTGCCATGAAACTTCACGAACTCGCCCATCCCGCCGCCGTGCTGCCCGCCGAGCTCGACGGCTTTCGCATCGAGCTGAAGCCCGAGCAGGAGCGAGCCGACATCGTGCTCGACCGGCCGCCGTTCAACGTCGTGAGCATGCTGGCGCGCGATCAGCTTCGCATCGCGTTCGAAGCGCTTGATGCCGACGAGCGGATTCGCGTGATCGTGCTGCGAGGCGCCGGCGAACACTTCTCCAGCGGGGGTGACATCAAGGGCTTCCTCGCGGCGACGCCCGAGCATGTCAGCAAGCTGGCCTGGAACGTCGCGGCTCCTGCGCGCTGCAGCAAACCGGTGATCGCGGCGGGCCGTGGTTATTGTTTCGGGGTCGGCTTCGAGCTGTCGCTGGCCTGCGACTTCCGCCTCGCCACCGAGACGACGCTCTACGCGCTGCCCGAGCAGAAGCTTGGCCAGATTCCCGGATCCGGCGGTTCAGCACGGCTGCAGAAGATGGTGGGCATCACGCGCACCAAGGACATCGTGATGCGCTCGCGGCGCATCTCCGGCCGCCAGGCCCTCGAGTGGGGCGTGGCCACCGAGTGTGTGCCCGATGCCGAGCTCGAGCGGGCCACCGATGCCCTGGTGGACGAACTGCGCGGCTTCTCCCCGATCGCGCAGCGCACCGCCAAGAAGCTGCTCAACGACACCGAAGACTCACCGCTGTCCATCGCCATCGAGCTGGAGGGCCACTGCTACTCGCGCCTGCGCAGCTCGGAGGACTTCCGCGAAGGCGTCGAGGCGTTCCACAGCAAGCGCAAGCCGGCCTTCGTCGGCCGCTGATCAGGTCAATCTACCGCCTGCAAGGAGGCTGCATGGTCACCGAAATCTCCAGATCCCGTCGCGCGCTGACGCTGGCTGCCGGCGCCGCCGCGCTGGCGGGGCCGTGGCTCACGCCGGCGCGCGCCGCCGACTATCCCGGCGGACCGCTGCGCATCGTCGTGCCCTACCCGGCGGGCGGCTTCAACGACACGCTCGGGCGACTGATCGCGAAGCAACTATCCGCGGCGTGGAAGGTGAGTGCCGTGGTGGACAACAAGCCAGGTGCCGGGACGGTGATCGGTACGCAGGCCGTGGCCACGGCCCCGGCCGATGGCCAGACGCTGCTGGTCATCCAGTTCCCGTTCGCCTCGAACCCCTGGCTCTACAAGCTGCCCTACGACACCGAACGCGCGTTCGCGCCCGTGATCCTGGCAGGGCGCTCGCCCATGGTGCTGGTCACCCATGCGGGCAGCCCCTATCGCAGCGTCGCCGATGTTCTGACGGCGGCGCGCGCCAGTCCGGACAAGATCAACTACGGCACCTCGGGTGCCGGGTCGTCCAATCACCTGGCCATGGTGCTGTTCGAGAGCCAGGCCGGCGTGCGCATGAACCCCGTGCCCTACAAGGGCAGCGCCCCGCTGATGACCGACCTGTCTGGAGGGCACGTCGGGCTTGCCGTCGACCTGCTGCCGCAGGTGCTGCCGTTCATTCAGGCCGGCAAGGCGCGCGCGCTGGCGATCGCAAGCCAGCGTCGATCCCCCCTGCTTCCGGACGTGCCCACCGCGGCCGAAGTCGGCCTGCCGGGCTACGAGGTGTCGTCCTGGCACGGCTTCGTCGTGCCGGCGGGGACGTCGCAGCCTGTGATCGACAAGCTCAATCGCGAGATCAACCGAATCCTTTCCACCGAAGAGGTCCAGCGCGCGTTCGCGGCGCAGGGCGTCACGCCCGATGGTGGCTCACCGGCTGTGCTGCGCGACTTCATCGCCAGCCAGATGACGCTGTGGAAGCGCGTCATCGATCAGCACGGCATCAAGGCCGAATGAACCCAAACACAACTCCAGGAGACAGACCATGAACCGACATCACCTCAACACGCTGGTCGCCGCTCTCGCGATCGCCGCACCGCTGGCTGCATCCGCCCAGACCGGACCGATCCGCGTCGGCGTCGTCACCCCGCTGTCGGGCACCTACGCCGGCATCGGCCAGCAGGTGAAGTGGGGTCTGGACCTCGCCGCCGCGCAGATCAACGCGGCCGGTGGCGTGATGGGCCGCAAGCTGGAGCTGGTCTACGAAGACGAGGAGGCCAACCCGGCCGTGGCGACTCAGAAGGCCGAGAAGCTGTTCCAGGTCGGCAAGGTCGACTTCCTGACCGGCACGGTGAACTCGGGCTCGACCCTGGCCGTGGGCCAGGTGGCCGAGCGCAACAACCGCTTGATCGCGACCACGGTGTCGTTCGCCGATTCGATCACCGCCGACAAGTGCAGCCCCAACGTGTTCCGCGTCAATGCGCGCGCGGGCATGCAGAGTGCTGCGCTGGCCGACTGGATGGCCTCGACGCAGAAGAACGCCAACGTCTTCTACCTTGGGCCCGACTACGAGATGGGCCGCAGCACGGTGGCGGCCTTCAAGGCAGCGGCCGAAGGCAAGGGGGCGAAGACCGCCGGCGAGGTGTTCGCGCCGCTGGACAACAAGGACTACTCGCCGTACTTCGGCCAGATCCGCGGCGCCCGCCCGACCGTGATCTATACCTCGGTGGCCGGCAACGACACGGTTCGGCTGTTCACGCAGATGGCCGAGTTCGGTGTTAACCGCAACGTGCAGGTCGTCGGCGCGTCGGGCACGGTGACCTCGCAGAACCTCGGTGCCATCGGCAAGGCTGCCGACGGCTTCGTCACCGGTGTCGGCTACTCGTCCAGCATCGACTCGCAGGAGAACCGCAAGTTCGTCGCCGACTTCGAGGCTGCGAACAAGTCCAAGCCCGATCTGTACGGCGCCGACTCCTATGGCGTTCTGTTCTTCTACAAGGCGGCGGTGGAGAAGGCCAAGAGCACCGACACCGACAAGGTGCGCGAGGCGATGCGCGGCCTGCAGTGGGCCACCCCGCAAGGCAACAAGACCATGCGTGCCGGCGACCACCAGGCGATGCAGGACATGTACGCCGTGAAGGTCGAGGGCGGCCAGTTCCGCATCGTCGGCAAGGTGGCGGCCGAGGCCGCGATCGGCCCCGACGCCTGCACCCGCTTCTGAGGCGGGCAGCATGCTGGACTGGCTGCAGTTCGTGCTGGCGCCACAGGTCGTCAACGGCCTGTCGATCGGCGTGGCAGTGGTGCTGATGGCGCTCGGGCTGACGATCATCTTCGGCCTGCTCGACGTCATCAACATGGCGCACGGCGAGTTCTACGCCATCGGCGCCTACGCGGCGCTGGCGCTCATCGGCGTGGGCCTGCCGTTCTGGTGGGCGCTGGCGCTGACGCCGCTGCTGATGGCGGCGGTGGGCTATGCCACGGAGCGAGCGCTGATCCAGCGTGTCTTCCACAGCAAGGACCGCCACACGCTGACGCTGCTTCTGACCTTCGGCATCGCCATCATCCTCGAGGACATCCTGAAGATCGTCTTCGGCGCGAACCCGCTGCGCATCGAGCAGCCGATCACCGGCGCCACCGAAATGTTCGGGCTGTTCTTCCCCAACTACCGTCTGTTCCTGATGGCGGTGGGCGCGGTGGTGATCGCAGCGGTGTGGCTGGTCGTGTTCCGCACCCGGCTCGGCGCGATGGTGCGTGCCGCCGCCTTCGACCGCCACATGGCCGCTTCGCTGGGCGTGCCGGTGAGCGTGGTCTACGCCGGTACCTTTGCCTTCGGCGTGGCGCTGGCCGGCCTGTCGGGCGTGCTGCTCGCGCCGATCTACTCGGTGTTCCCGACGATGGGGCGCGACTTCGTGCTGATCGCCTTCAGCGTGGTGATCATCGGCGGCATGGGCTCCATCAAGGGCGCGGTGATCGCCGGACTGCTGCTGACCCAGGTGCAGTCGATCTCGAGCCTGGTCATCTCGCCGGTGTGGAGCGATCCGCTGTTGTTCGGGATCATGGTGCTGGTGCTGATGTGGCGCCCGCACGGTCTGTTCGGGAGGCTCGGCCATGGCTGACGTTCTCACCCTCGGTCGGGCACCCGCCCCGACGGCCGGTGCGCGGCGTTCCGCGGTGCGCTGGTTGAGCTACGCCTTCTTCGCGATGGCCTTGCTGTTCGCGGGCGTGGCGGCCGCGCTCGGTGACGTGTTCTTCTTCCGGCTGGCCACCGAGTCGCTGATCTTCGGCGGGCTCGCGCTCAGCGTCGACCTGCTGCTCGGACGCACCGGCCTGCTGCCGCTCGGGCAGGCGCTGTTCTTCGGCTTCGGCGCCTACGTCTCGGCGCTGACGCTCAAGCATCTGGCGCCCTCGCTGCCGCTGGCGCTGGCGGTGGTGCTGGTCAGCGGCACGCTGGTCGGCCTGGTCGGCGGGCTGATTGCGATCCGCGCCAAGGGCGTGTACTTCGCGCTGATCAGCTTCGGGCTGGCCCAGGTGGTCAGCAAGATCGTCTTCAACACCCGCGAGCTGGGCGCGTCGGACGGGCTGATCGGCGTGCCGGCGCCGGTCGTCCAGCTCGGCGTCGCAAGCCTCGACACCGCCCATGCGCCGAGCTTCTTCCTGCTCGTGCTGGCCGGCATGGCTGCACTTCTGGCGCTGCTGATGCGCCTGATGGACACGCCCTTCGGACGCCAGCTCGACGCGATCCGCACCAACGAGCACCGCCTGGCTTTCCTCGGCTTCGATCCCTGGCGCTACAAGCTGGCGGCCTTCGTGCTCGCGGCCGACATCGCCGCGCTCAGCGGCGCGCTCTACCCGATGCTGCGCGGTTTCGTCTCCCCAGAGCTGATGTTCTTCCAGGTCTCGGGCAACGCGGTGATCAACGTGATCGTCGGCGGCACGGGCACCTTCGTCGGTGCGCTGTACGGCTCGGCGCTGCTGACGGCGCTCAAGTCCGTGGTCGGCTCCTTCACCGCCCACCATGCCATCGTGATCGGCGCGTTGTTCGTCGTCTCGGTGATCTTTTTTCCCAAGGGTCTGGTGGGCTACCTCGCGCCGGCCCTGGAGCGCCGCTGGAGCCGCCGATGAGTGATGCCATTCTGCAGGTGCGCGACCTGACGGTCCGCTTCGGATCGCTGGTGGCGGTCAATGGCGTGGCATTCGACGCGCAGCGGGGACACATCACCGCCGTGATCGGCCCCAACGGAGCCGGCAAGAGCAGCCTCTTCAACCTCATCAGTGGCGCGATCAGGCCCAGCGCCGGCCGGGTGGTCTTCGAAGGGCGCGACCTGACGGGCGCCAGCCCCGAGCGGATGCTCGCGGCCGGACTCTCGCGCTCGTTCCAGATCACCAACCTCTTCTTCGAACTGCCGGTCCGCGAGAACCTGCGCCTGGCGGCCCAGTTCGTCGAGGGTGGGCGCGGTCTGCTGCGGCATGTGTCGGCCAGCCGGGCTGCGCAACAGCGCGTCGACGAGCTGATCGAGCGCTTTGCGCTCCGATCGCGCGCCGACGAGCTGGCGGGGTTCCTGTCCCACGGCGAACAACGCCGGCTCGAGATTGCCGTGGCGCTGGCGGCGCGACCGCGCCTGTTGTTGCTCGACGAGCCGACCCAGGGGATGAGCCATGCCGACACGCAGGACACCGCCGCGTTGATCCGCAGCCTGGTGGACGACGGGCTGTCCATCCTGCTGGTCGAGCACGACGTGGACCTGGTCATGGACTTGTCCGACCATGTCGTCGTCATGCACCAGGGCGCCAGGCTCGCCGAGGGCCGGCCGGAAGTGGTGCGCGCCGATCCGGCCGTGCAGTCGGCCTACTTCGGGGACGTACAGGAGTCCGCCCATGCTTGAACTGCGCGACGTCCACACCCACTACGGCCTGAGCCATGTGCTGCAAGGCGTAAGCCTGCACGTGAATGCCGGCGAGGTGGTCGGCCTGTTCGGGCGCAACGGCGTGGGCAAGACCACCGTGATGAAGACCATCGCCGGCTGGGTGGCGCCGAGCCGCGGAACGGTGCTGCTGGACGGCGCGGCGATCAGCGGCGTGCCGCCCGAGCGCATTTGCCGTCGCGGCCTCGGCTTCGTGCCCGAAGACCGGCGCATCTTCCCGGGCTTGACGGTCCAGGAGAACCTGGTGCTCGGCTTCATGCAAAGCCCCGGCCGCAGCCGCGCCGAGGATCGGCGCAGCCTCGACGCAATCTACACGCGCTTTCCGCGCCTGGGCGAGCGGCGCGGCCAAATGGGCACGACGCTGTCCGGCGGCGAACAGCAGATGCTGGCCATGGCGCGGGTGCTCGTCGGGGCACCCCGGTTGCTGCTCATCGACGAACCGACCGAGGGGCTGGCTCCGAAGATCGTCGACGAGATCTTCCTGCTGATGGAGGGGCTGCGCCGCGACGGCATCCCGATCCTGCTGGTGGAGCAGAACATGCATCGCGCCATCGGCATCGTGCAGCGCTTCTACGTGCTGGAGCGCGGAGCCGTCGTGCTCGAAGGCGATGGTGGCAATACCGCGCACCGGGAAGCGCTGGTGCGGCAGTTGGCGGTCTAACGTGACGGCAAGCGACGCGCGCATCGCATGGCTGCCGACGGCCGAGGCGCTCGAGCGCGAGGGCGCCGAGGCGATGGCCGGCCTGTCCGTGGGCGCATCAGCGGGGTTCCGCGCCGTGGCGATCGGCCCGGCCACGTCGGCCAGCGGCATCGGCCTGGCAATAGCGGCTGAAGCGAAGCGCCTCGGCATGCAGTGCATCGTCCTCGAGGAGGCGACGCACTACCGGCTCGGCGCTCCGCTGGGCGAGGCGGAACGCCGGGCGCAGGCCTATGCGCTCTCGCGCGACGGATTCGACGGGATGGTTCTGTGCGTAGGCCCCAGGAGCCGTACGCGGGCTGAATCGCTGCTGGCAACAGCCCGTGCGCTCGTTCGAGATTTGGACCAGCGCGACTGGGAGTCTTACCACTAGCTCCTCGGCTATTTCGGTGGCCGCAGCCGATTGTGGAAGGCAAAGATGCTGCTCGGCTGACGGTCTGGGATCGGCACCAACCACCGTGGAGTCGATGACTTCACGCACGAGTGAGCGTCAGCGACAAGTTGGGGCCGTGTGCGCAATGGCCGCGTTGGTTGTGTAGAAGGCTTAGCCGGTGGATCAGCCTGCATAACGCCGCCTCGCGGCTGGTTTCCGGGCGCCCGCGGGCGCTATAGATGACGCGCCTGCCGCACAGTTGCCCGGGACGCCTGCAAAGCCGCGCCAGCCTGACCTTTCGAACGATCGCTTTTGGGCGCCTGATTGGGCGTGACGAACGTCGCAGATGGGTCGGGCTGCGACGGCCACCCCCTCGGACTTACCGCCGGAAAGCCGACATCTGAGGTTCGATGCTCGGAAGCTGCCGCTCGCGGACGAGTGATGCCGACCCATTGCTGAAGTACGGTCGCTTGAAGAGCAGACATCCGCAGCAGGGAGACCGAGTCCCGATAATGTTTATGTCAATTCTTGAGGATTGCGGGTGCTACGTACCCCGCATGGCGGCGTAAGAGCTCGTACGAAGGCAATTGGCGGCGGCAACTCCACCTTCCGAGAGACAGGCCGTCGACGTGAGTGTTGGCGTTACCGCAAAACACAGCCCTCGCCGTCGCACGTTGGCCGTGCCTTGCCAGTTCCGACGCGATCTGGGAGCACCGCCGCCGCGACCGCCGGTCTTTCCGCCAGCAACTGCCCGATCGCTGCGCCCAGCACCAGGTCGTCGACAACCCCAAAGCGGTGCAGTCTCGCGCGGCCCTGCCGATCGAGCAGCACGACACTCGGCGTGCCACGCAGACCCCACTGCGACATGGTCACAGGCAGCGGTCCAGTCTCGTCTGCCTGGT
>WBZM01002035.1_pt1 | contig 18112 bp, 20 predicted proteins | sample 5204271 | NCBI WGS metagenome assembly WBZM01 (sample SAMN12344346, study PRJNA552823) | activated sludge metagenome | biome: Activated sludge suspended growth; feature: Nitrification reactor; material: Wastewater; isolation source: activated sludge from nitrification reactor of wastewater...
AGAAGGTGATGGCGAAGATGCGGTCGGGGCGGATCGCCATGAGGCGGGCGATGTTGCGATCCTCGGCCACGGCGCGGATGCGCATGCCGACCGGGGTATGGCTGATAAGCACGAACAGCGTCGCCACCGTTGCCACGCTGACGCCGATCACGATCAGGCTGAAGACCGGCACCACGAAGGCACCGAAGTGAAGGACCTCGGATGTGATCGCGGGAAAGGGCTTGGGGTTGGACCCCTGCGGATAGAAGGTGCGGATCAGTTCGCGGATCACGGTGCCAAGGGCGACGGTCGCCACCAGCGCCATCATGGCGGGGGCGGTGCGGAACCGCCGGATCACCAGCCAGTCGAGGACCACGCCCAGAAGCCCGATGGCCAGCATCGCCGCGACGATGGCCAGAAGCAGAACCCCGGTGCCGGTCAGCGGCACGGCCGCCGCCGCCACCGCCTGAATTACCGCCAGTGCGACGAAGGGCGCGGCCATCGAGACGTCCCCGTGCGAGAAGTGGATGACATCGAGAACGCCGAACAGCAGGCTGAACCCCAGGGCGATCAATGTGTAGATGCTGCCCAGCACCAGCCAGTTGAGCAGGTGCTGCACGACCAGAGCGTCCATCGGATCCTCCCTAAAACTCGGTGGCGCGGTTGTGGTCCGAAGGGAATAGTCCCTGCATCCGACCCGGCGCAAAGGAAAAGCCTGCCGGGCTGGCTAAGGTTTTCTGATGCAGACCTTCGGAAATTGCGACTTTCTGTCTCACCCCTCATCAAACAGCTTGCACCCGAGGCTGAGCCCCCCGGGGCCGGGTGTTCGAACCCGCCGGCACGTTTGCAGACTCAGCCCGGAACAGGACCAACAGGGAGACGAAAATGAAAGACAACTCTATCCGCCGCCGGTCGGTGCTGGTCGGCGCGCTCATGTCCGCCGCCGTGCTGGCGATGCCGGCCGTGGCGCAGGACAAGCCCCTGATCAAGCTTGGCTTTATCGGGCCGCTGAGCGGCGGCAACGCCCAGCAGGGCCTTGGCGCGCGCAACGGATTCCTGCTGGCGATCGAACAGGCGAATGCGGGCGATTATCCCTACAAGGTGGAAGGGGTCGTCCTGGATGACGCCTCGGATCCGCAGACCGGCGTTTCGGCCGCGATGAAGCTGGTCAACGATCCCGAAGTCGTCGCCGCCACCGGCCACTGGAACAGCTCGGTCGCGCTGGCCACCATCCCGGTGTTCAACCGCTTCCAGATGCCGATGATCGTCTGGGGCGCCATCAGCCCCAAGATCACCGACCAGAACCTGCCCGAGATCACCCGTGTCACGCCGACGCTGGTGACGGAAAACAAGCCCCTGGCGGATTGGGCGGTCAACAAGCTGGGCGCGAAGAACATCGCGATCGTCTCGGACACCAGCGACTACGGCGTCGCCAATGCCGACAGCTTCGCGTCCTTCCTGGCCGAATCCGGCGGCGCGGTGACCAGCAAGGACCTGTTCCCCGTCGGCACCACCGATTTCCGCACCAGCCTGACCAAGCTGAGTGACGCCAAGCCGGATGCGATCTACTTCGGCGGCGTGATCGCCGATGCGGGCATCCTGCGCAAGCAGATGGCCGAGGTCGGGCTTGATGTGCCGATGATCGGCATTTCGGGCTTCTACGATCCCGAATACATCGCGCTGGCCGGCGATGCGGCCGAGGGTACGATGGTCAGCTATCCGGCCGCCCAGTCGAACGACAAGCTGGCGAAGATGGATGCCGACTATGCCGCCCGCGCCTTTGCCGAGCCGCAAAGCCCCTACACCAAGTACGCGTTCGATTCCGCCAACATCCTGCTGACTGCGATCGCCCAGACCGGCATCGAGGACAAGGCGGCGCTGGCCCAGGCCATCCGCGGCATCAGCTACGATGGCGCGCTTGGCGTGACGACCTTCGACGCGAACGGCCAGACCCAGATTCCGGTCGCCATCGAGATCAAGGAAGTGAAGGACGGCGCTTGGGTCACCCGCGCCGAATGACCTGAAGGCCGTGCCGGGGCCCGTTGGCCCCGGCATTGGAAAAACTTCGGCAGGGCCAAGGAATTGCGTATTTCCGCCCGTCCTCGTCCCCCTGCTAGCAAGGTTTCGAGCCCGGAAATCGCGGCGATCCAGCGAACAACCGAATCCCCCGGAAGGAGGCAGAAGGACAATCAATGATCAGAACAGGCCAGCAATACAGGGACTCGATCCGCGACGGTCGCCGGATATGGGTCAACGGCGAGCGTGTCGCCGACGTGACAAGCCACCCGCAGTTCAAGCCGCTTGTGGACATCCGCGCCCGCATCTTCGACATGCAGCACGAAGAAGCCCACCGCGACATCATGACGGTCGTCCAGGACGGCGAGCGCAATGCGCTGGGCAGTGCGCTGCCCTACACGCAGGACGACTGGTGGGCCAAGCGCCGTGCCACCGATCACCTGCTGAACGAGGTGGGCGGCGTCGTCACGCGCGTCGGCGATGAAACCGTGGGCGAGATGTGGTCGCTGTTCGACGGGCAGGACGTGCTCAACGAGGTGGACCCCCAGTTCTCGAAGAACATTGAGCGGCACATCCACCGCGTCCTGAAGGAAGACCCGTTCCACGTCTCGGCCAACACCGACCCGAAGGGTGACCGGTCCAAGGCGCCGCAGGACCAGGACCCCGACATGCTGCTGCATGTCGTCAAGGAAACTGATGCCGGCATCGTGGTGCGTGGCGCGAAATACGAAACCGCCGCCGCCTATGCCAACCAGGCGTTCACCAAACCCACGATTGCGAACTGGGGCAACAACGCGCTCAGCGACTATGCCGTGGGCTTCATCTGTGACCTGGGCAGCCCGAACCTGCGCTTCATCTGCCGCACCGGCTTTGCCGGCCGCGCCGATGCCCGCGACTACCCGCTGGCCAACAGGTTCGACGAAGTCGACACCATCGTCATCTTCGACGACGTGCTGATCCCGTGGGAAAACGTGCTGTTCTACAAGCACACCAGGGCCGCGACCTTCATCCGCGCGACGCTGCACCGCTATTCGGCCTTCGCCTTCGTGCAAAGGAACCTCAAGGTCGCCGACATGATGATCGGGGCGGCGCTGTTCAACGCGCGCCAGACCGGCCTCGACAAGCAGCAGGCCGTGCAGGAAAAGCTGGCGCAGCTGGCCGTTTACCGCGAAGGCATCAACGCCCACCTGACCGCCGCGATCGCGCTTGGCGAACGCAGCCCTGCCGGGCTGATGATGCCGAACCAGTCGCTTCTGTACACCGGGCGGGTGCTGGCCTGTTCGCAACTGCACGAGATGATGCATATTGCGCGCGAACTCTGCGGCGGCCAGATCTGCGTCACGCCGGACGTGGCCTCGTTCGAGAACCCCGAGACCAAGCCCTGGCTCGACAAGTACTACACCATCAATGACGAATGGGCGGCCGAGGACCGGCGCCGGCTGCTGGCCTTCGCCCGCGACCTGCTGAACAGCGACTACGCCGGCCACCGGCTGACCTTCCAGCTTTTCGCGCAGTCGCCCCCCTTCGCGCACCTGGCCGCGGTCTACCGGAACTTCGACTGGGATGGCCCCTTGGCCTTCGTCAAGGAAGCCGCCGGCCTTTCCGATCGCGTCATGGGCGGCCAGACCCTTTCGGCCGGCGACAGCGCGGTGTCGAGCTGGTTCTCGACCGACATGGCCACGCACGCCCGGCGCGCGGCCGCCGAGTGATCCTTCGGGACGCGGCACCCGTGCAGGGTGCCGCGCCCTTCAATCAAAATCGGCGGGCCCGGCCCGCCCAAACCACGGAACTGCCAGAAATGATCCACAAGCGGCTTCGCCCCTTCAACACCAAGAAAACCTACCCCGAGCAGAAGCTCGACAACGACCTGAGCCAGGGCGTCGTCGCGCGGGGCACGATGGTCTTCCTGCGCGGCCAGGTCAGCCAGGACCTGGACACCCGCGAATGCCTGCATGTGGGCGATGCCGGCAAGCAGACGGCCAAGACGATGGAAAACATCAAGATGCTGCTCGAGGAAGCGGGCAGCTGCATGGACCACATCTGCCGGATCGTTGTCTACCTGACCGACATCCGCTACCGTGAGGCCGTCTATCAGGAGATGGGAAAATGGATGAAGGGCGTGCATCCGTGCTCGACCGGTCTGGTGGTTCCGGCGCTGGCGCGGCCCGAATGGGTGGTCGAGATCGAGGTGACGGCCGTCATCCCCGACGCCGCCTGAGCCGGAGGCAGCGATGACCTTCTCGATCTCGGCGCGCTGCCCCGACACGGGCATGTTCGGCATTGCGGTGTCGTCCTCCTCGCCCTGCGTCGCGGCGCGCTGCGCCCATGCCCGGGCCGGGGTCGGCGCAGTGGCGACGCAGAACGTGACCGATCCGCGGCTGGGCCCGAAAGGGCTTGACCTGATGGCATCGGGGCTGTCGGCCGCGGATGCGCTCGACGCGCTGAAGCGCGATGCGCCGCATCTGGAATACCGTCAGCTCGCGCTGGTGGATGCCCAGGGGCGCACGGCCTCGTTCTCGGGCGCGAACACGCTGGGCACGCATCGCGTGGCCACCGGGCCGGGCGTTGTTGCGGCCGGCAACCTTCTGTCCAGCCCTGCGGTCCCCGAAGCGATGGTCGCGGCTTTCACTGCCGGGGCCGGGCAGGGGCTGGGCGACCGGCTGCTCGCGGCGATGCGCGCCGCCGAAGCAGCCGGCGGCGAGGAGGGGCCCGTTCATTCCGTGGGCATGCTTCTCGTGCGCAAGGAAGCCTGGCCGATCGCCGATCTGCGGGTCGATTGGGCGGATGAGGATCCGATCGCTGAAATCACCGCCCTGTGGGACCGGTGGAAGGGCGAGATGGAGGCCTATGTGTCCCGGGCGCTGAACCCGTCGGTCGCGCCGAGCTATGGCGTTCCCGGCGACCTGTGACGCCGGGCCCGGGCGCGCCGCGCATGCCGCGCGCCCGGGCGTCCCGCCGACCGATGCGCAGCTTCGCCACCGCCGGTCGCACGGCTGCAACGGCATCGGAAAAGCCTAAGCCGTTCCTCCGATGATGATTCTTTCCCGGCGGGCCGCCAGGGCGCATGGTGGCCGCGGAAACGCGCTAACGCTCTGGAGAGAAAAGATGAACGGATTCGGGCGCATTGCGAAAACGGTCTGGAACCGGCTCAGGACGCGGCAGCGGCTCGAGAGCCTGTCTGAATCGGCGGCCGCCGATTTTGGCGTCTCCCGCGCCGATCTGTGCGAGGCGGCGCTGCAGAAGGGCGACGTACCCGAACGGATGGAGCGGATGTCCGCGGTCTTCGGGGCCGGGGCGGCCTTCCGCGCGGCAGACCGCTACCGCGTTCTCGACATGTCGCGCGTCTGCACCTGCTGCACCGAGCGGCACGACTGCACGCACCTGCTGTACGGTGCGGCCGGGACGGCATCCCGAGAAGCGGATTTCTGCCCCAATGCCGCAGAGTTCCGGGCGCTCGCGAAGGCCGATGGCGGTCGCCGTGTCGCCTGATGCCGCCGGTCGGCTGGTCTGTGCGGCCCGGATCGCCTAGACCGGCGCGGTCAGCGCAACGGACAGGAACGACATGCGGTTCACACTTCGACAACTCAGTTACTTCGTGGCCGCCGGCGAAACCGGAAGCGTGACCCGCGCCGCCGAGCAGGTGAACATCTCGCAGCCTTCGATTTCGGCGGCGATCTCGCACCTCGAAACCGAATTCGGTGTCCAGCTGTTCGTGCGGCATCATGCGCAGGGGCTTTCGCTTACTCCTGCGGGACAGCGGCTCCTGGTGGCGGCGAAGGATGCGATCCGCACCTCCTACGGCCTTTACGATGTCGCCAGTTCGGCGATGGGTGCGGTGGCGGGGCCGATCAACGTCGGATCCTTCCGCACCTTCGCGCCGCTCATCATGCCCGAGTTGTGGCAGAAGTTCGTGGCCCTGCACCCTGACGTGCGGATGCATGTGACCGAGGGCAGCGAGGCAGAGCTGCTCGAAGGGCTGCGCACGGCGCGCATCGACATCGCGCTGACCTACGAAATCAGCATGACGGCCGACATGCAGTTCGAACCGCTGGCCGAGCTTTCGTCCTATGTGCTGCTGGCTGCCAGCCACCCGCTCGCCGCCCGTCCCAGCCTCAGGCTGGCCGAACTGGCCGACGAGCCCTTCGTGATGCTGGATCTGCCGCTGACCCGTCAGTATTTCCTGTCGCTGTTCGACCGGGCCGGCACCGCCCCCCGGATCGCCGCCGAGACAAGCTCGCCCGAGGCGCTGCGCTCCTACGTCGGGGCGGGAATCGGCTTTTCGCTGATGACCGTCCGCCCGCGCAACCTGTCGGCCGAAAACGGCCGCCCCCTGGCCTATGTCGAGCTCGAGGACGACTGCCCCCCGATGAAGATCGGCCTTGCCTATCTGAAGGAACTGAAACGGTCCCGCGTCACGCTGGCGTTCGAGGAATTCTGCCGCGCCCTGATCCGCGACGAGGGCCTGCCCGGCATGGTCCGGCGGTCGCCACGCTAGGGGCTTTCCTCACTTTTTCTGAGGCCGGAACGCCAGAAAAGCCTTCTTTCTCGATGACCCGTCCGCTGGGAAAATGCCGGGAAAAGGCTTGCCCTCCGGGGACAGCCCCCAGCGCAGAAGACGGAGTTCCGGCAGTGGACATGAACCCCAACCAGGCCATTCGCACGAGGTTTCTCGAAGGGATGAGCCATGCGGCCTGCACGGTGAACATCGTCACCACCGACGGCGCCGCGGGTCGCGCCGGCGTGACCGTTTCGGCCATGGCCTCGGTTTCGGCCGACAGCGAATGGCCGACGCTTCTGGTCTGCGTTCACCACCTCAGCCCGGCGGCAGCCCGCATCGTCGAGAACGGCGTCCTGTGCGTGAACGTCCTGCGCGACGATCAGTCCTACATCTCGGACACCTTCGCCGGCCGCTTCAAGGACGAGGTCGGCGACAAGTTCGAATGCACCGAGTGGGTCACCGCCCCGTCGGGCGCCCCCCGCATCGTCGATCCGCTGGTTGCCTTCGACTGCCGCCTGCTGTCGAACGAAAAGGTCGGCACCCATCACATCTTCCTGTGCGAGGTGCGCGACCTGTACGTCTCCCGGTCGGGCTCGCCGCTCATCTATGCCAACCGGGCCTACGGCGCCTCGATCCGCATCGACGGGCCGCGATCGCTGGTGTCGGCGCGGGCGCATGTGGGCACGCGCCTGGTCGTGGGGTGCTTCCACACCTTCGGCCCCTATGTCATGCCGCGCCTGATCCGGCGGATGGAAGGGTTCGATATCCGGCTGGTCGAGGGCGATCAGCGGCGCCTGCGCGAAAGCCTGCGGGCCGGCGAAACCGAGGTTGCGCTGCTTTACGACATGGATCTCGACGGCGACATCGAAAGGATCGCGCTGGACGAACTGCGCCCCTATGTGCTGCTGCCCGACGGCCATCGCCTTGCGCGGCAGTCCGAAATCGTCCCGGCCGAACTGGCCGAAGAACCGATGGTGCTGCTCGATGCGCCGCCGAGCGCCGGCTATTTCCTCAGTGTGCTGCGCGACGCCGGGGTAGAGCCGCTGGTGGCCCACAGGTCGGCCTCGTTCGAGATGGTGCGCGGCATGGTGGGGCATGGTCTGGGCTATGCGCTTCTGACGACCAAGCCGGCAGCGGACATGACCTACGACGGCGTCAAGCTGGTGGTGCGCCCCCTGGTGGGCGATCATGCCCCTGGCCGCATCGTCGTTGCATGGCGGAAAGGGCAAGAACTGTCGCTTCCGGCACAGCGGTTCGTCGACAGTTGCCGCGAAGCTTTCCGGAAAGAGACTCCGGCCCCCTGAAGGGGCGGGGCCAGTCGGGGAGAGATCCTTCAGGGCACAGGAACAAGCGGGACGATCAGCGCCGCCGCACCTGCCGCATCCGCAACCATGTGCGCGGGTTCGTCCAGCAGCGCGGTGTCGCCCTCGGCCAGCAGGGCAGTTCCGTCCGCGTCGTTCAGCCGCCAGCCGCCGCACAAGGCGAACACGACCGTCATCCCGCCTTTGGCGGGGCTGGTGTCGGACGGCCCCCTTACCACCTGCGCCGGGGCCAGCCGCCAGCGTCCGCGCAATGCCATGACATTGAGCACACGCACGATTCCGCCCTCGGGGCGTCCGTCCGGCGTCTGGCCGGTATCGAAGGTATGGGGTTGCCAGCGGGCCAGCCGCACCTCGCGCCCGCCGAAGTCGAGCACGAGGCCCTCGCCCTCGATCGGCGTGATGGTGCGATCCGCCCCGGGAAAGGCCGAAAACAGGCCCGGCCCGGCGATCGTCGCGCGGCTGATGCGAAGGTCGAAGGCGTCGCGGGTCGCGGTTTCGGGCAGAAGGCAGATTTCGTCGGTCACACCGGTCCCGTTCTTCCAGGGTCTTGTGACATAGCCGGTCGCCGGCAGGTGGCGGATGGTCATGGTTGCACCTTTTCTGTTTCGGGCCGGGCCCGGTCGCCGCGTCCTGTGCCCGGCATTTCTGGTCCGGCACGGGCGATGACCCTGTTGGCAGCCGCCGGCCGCCGTGCCGGGGCTGCCCCGGATCATGTCCGGCAGTCAGGGGGGCGGTTCAGGCCGCATGGCTACACCTGTGCCGCAAGCCGCCACAGGCCGGGCGTGCCATCAAGGGACCGGGGGCCGAGCGGCAGGAACCCGCCGTCCGCGGTAATGTCGATCATGGTTGTCTCGCTGCGGCCGCGCCCCCCTTCCGGTGCGCCCAGATAGCGTCCGGCGCGGGGCCGGCAAAGGTCGGGGTGCAGTTCTAGCCGTCCGCAGGGGCTGCGGCGGGTCTCGACCAGCCAGCCCCCGCCCAGCAGCCCTGCCGCCGCGCGCAGATCGCCCGCCCGGATCGCGGCGCGGATCCGCGACGACGACGCGCGTGCGCCGTCAACGGTGACCACGGGCGCGCGACCGACGGCGAAACCGTGCTTCTGCCCAAGCTCGTCCAGAAGGTCCATGTCACCCGCCCGCCGGCGGCCGAAGCGGAAGTCGGGGCCGGCGATCACCTGTGTGACGCCCAGTTCGCCCGCCAGGACGAACCCGGCAAAGTCCTGCGGTGCCAGATCGGCAAAGGCGCGGTCGAACTGCGGCGAATAGATGAAGTCGACGCCGTGCGGCAGCAGAAGCCGGCGCTTGCAGGCCGGGGTGGCCAGGCGGAACGGCCCGGGCTCGGTGCCGAAGAAGCAGCGCGGATGCGGTTCGCACGACATCACCGCGACCGGGCGCGCGCCGGCCATGCGGCGGGCCAGCCCGATCAGGGCCTGGTGGCCCAGATGCAACCCGTCGAAGTTGCCCAGAAGCAGCACCGCCCCCCTCAGGCGATGGTCCGGCTCAAGCATGCCCGTCACGATTGCGGGCGGGGTGCCGGGCCGGGCGGGCTTTTCCAGTTGCAGGGCGGGGGTGGCCATTGTCCCTCGGGGTGCGGTTGTCTGGCGCAGAGTAGAACTGCCCCGCCGGCGTCCAAAATCCGATGTTTCGTTCCGCTGGCTCGGAAAATCCGAACCCCGCGGTCCGGCCCCCGGCGCGATCGGGCCGGTGTTGTCCGGGGCCCGCGTCTTGCGGGGCTTGACTTGACTGGCCAAATAACGGCAGCAGGCCATCCGAGTGGTCTCCGACCAAAGGTACCGACACCGATGCCGTCACCGATGCAGCCGCCCCTTTGCGGAGTTGTCTTCCTTGGCCGCCCGGCCTGCGGCGGGCGGTGCACGGCCGGCCTTGTCCGGTCCGACAAACCGACTTCCAGCGAACGGAGCCTCCATGCTTGAAATTTTCACCCCCGAGGGTCTGAGCGCCCTTCTGGCCGTGATCGGCATCGACCTCGTGCTGGCCGGCGACAACGCCATCGTCATCGGGCTGGCGGCGGCGGGCCTGCCGGCCGAGCTTCGCACGAAGGCCATCCTGATCGGGATCATCGCGGCGACGGTCATGCGCATCGCCTTCGCGGCGCTGACCACGCAGCTTCTTCAGATCGTCGGCCTTCTTCTGGCGGGGGGCATCCTGCTGTTGTGGGTCTGCTGGAAGATGTGGCGCGAATTGCGGCACGATGTCCGCGAGGATGTCGCGGCGGAAGAGGCGCTGAGTGGCGAGGATATCGACAGCGACGGCACGATCGGCGGGGGGGCGCCGCGCAAGACCTTCATGCAGGCCGCCACGCAGATCGTCATCGCCGACGTCTCGATGAGCCTCGACAACGTCCTGGCCGTCGCCGGGGCGGCCCGTGACCACACGTCCGTGCTGGTGGTCGGCCTGATGCTGTCCATCGCGCTGATGGGGCTGGCGGCCAGCTTCATCGCGCGCCTGCTGAACCGCCACCGCTGGATCGCCTATATCGGGCTTGCGATCATCCTGTATGTTGCGCTGAAGATGATCTGGGAGGGTTTCCACGAGGTGGAGCCGATCCTGGTCTCGACGCTGGGCATGTTCTGAGGCGGCTTTCCGCGTGGCCCGTTCGGCCGGGCCGCGCAACCGGCGCACTTGCTTTTTGGCCCGATTTCCCCCATATGGATCGCTGCGACGTTACCTCTATCGACCACTGTCTCCGACCAACGGGCTTCAGTTCCTCGATTTTGATCTGACTGCGCCGGGCCGCCGCATTCCGCGGGCGGATAAGACAGGAGACATCACGATGGCCAACGGGTCCGTGAAATGGTTCAACGCCACCAAGGGTTACGGCTTCATCGCCCCCGAAGGCGGGAAGAAGGACGTGTTCGTCCACATCACCGCGCTGGAGCGCGCCGGGCTGCGCGAGCTGAAGGATGGCCAGAAGGTCACCTTCGACATCGAAGCCGGGCGTGACGGGCGCGAAAGCGCGATCAACATCAAGCTGGCCTGATCGGGCAGCGGGATTTCGGGGACGGGCGCGGCGATGGCCGCGCCCGTTTCCGTTGCGGCGGCCTCGATTGAACTTCGCGGGCGCTCAGGCTACATCGGGGCCACGAACCGCGACGGAGGATCGGGTGGAACTGCCGGCGAAGGACTGCGCGACGATGGCCGAGGTGCGGGCGGGGATCGACCGCATCGACGCGGCGCTGGTGGCGCTTCTGGCCGAGCGGGCCGGATTCATCGACCGCGCCGCCGAGATCAAGGCTGCCGAGAATCTTCCCGCGCGGATCGAGTGGCGGGTCGAGGAGGTTGTCAGCCGCGTCCGGGCCGAGGCGATGGCGCAGGGGCTTGACCCTGACCTGGCCGAGGCGCTGTGGCGGCGGCTGATCGACTGGTCGATTTCACGCGAGGAACGCGCCCTGGCCGGAAGCTGAGGGCGCCGGATGCGGTCGTGTCCACGCGTGGACAAACTGCCAAGTAACTGATCAAAAAAGAAATTGTCGAATCCGTCAACCTGTCGTTAACCGGATTTGGAAGCCGACGCCGGGCTGCCGCCGTGCGTCACTTGCCGCGGTAGAGCGGGTGAGGTACCGGATCTTTCGCGCGCAGGAAGTGGCGGCGGAAGATGTCGCCGTAGCTGGGGTAGAGGTAGCCTTCGTTCCGGCGCAGGAACTCGGCCCGGTTCTCGCGCCAGATTGCCGGAAGGCGATACCAGGCCTGTGAAGGCTTGGCATGATGGACGGCGTGCAGGTTGTTGTTGAGAAACAGGAATCCGAGGATGCCGCCGTGTTCCACCACGACCGACCGGCCCCGCGCGATTTCATGTGCGCGATGTTCGAGGAACGTGCGGATCTTGAGGACCGAAAGCGCCGCGTAGGCGCTGGCGAGGTAGGCCCAGGCCGGCATCTGTGCGACTGTGCCCAGCCACCACGCCACCGGCACGAGGCCTGCCAGATGCAGAAGCCAGTCGCGCGCCACCGCGCGGTCGCCCGCACGCAGGGCGCGCAGGTCGCCGCGCAGGAAGCTCCAGGTGCCGATGGCCGGGCCCAGCGCCATGCGTCCCGCCAGCGTGTTGTTCATCCGCAGCAGGGTCTTGGCCGCCGGTGACAGCCCCTGCCACACCGCTGGGTCCATGAAATTCGATTCCGGGTCGTCGTAGGGATCGGTCAGGCGTTCGTCGCGGTGATGTTCAAGGTGCAGGTCGCGGAAGCGGCCGTAGGGATAGACAAGGCCCAGGGCCGGAAAGACGGTGACCGCGTTCCAGAACCGGCCGGGGAAGGGATGGCCGTGCAGCACCTCGTGCTGGATCGAGGAATGAAGGGCGAGCGCCAGCACGGTGACGGCCATACCGAGGGGCAGCCAGAGACCCGCCATCCACGTCGTGCCCAGCGCCCAGACGACGTAGCAGGCGGCGATCAGCGCCAAAGTCGGCCATTCGACGCCCGCGCGCGATTCAGCCATGACGATCCCCTCTGCCCCAGCCGATCCGCGCCCAGACGCGTTCGTAAATGACATAGCAGGTCAGGCCGACGGCGGTGTTGGCCACCGCCATCGTGCCGCCGAGTGCTGCCGATCCCGTCATGGCCAGCCCGACCGCCGTCATCGTGGCAAGCCCGAGGAGGTTCCATAGAATTGCCTTCAGAATCGTGCGCTTGTGGCTGTCCATTGCCGTGCCCCTGCCTTGCCCCCAGTAAGCGCGTATGTTCGGAAAAGCGTATTCGGAATATGATTAACATTTTTCAGCAATTGTGATTTTATCAAACACATGAAGACAAGGATCGACAAGCGCGACCGGGCGGGGCTGTTCCGCCAGCGTCTGGGCCAGGCGATGCAGGAACGCGGATTTACCCAAAGCGCGCTGTCGCGCGCCGTGGGGGTGGACCGTTCGACCGTTTCGCAACTGCTGACCGGCGAAGGCGCGCGGCTGCCGAACGCGCAGGTGGTGGCCGAATGCGCTGCGGCGCTGGGCGTCTCGGCCGACTGGCTTCTGGGCCTGACCGAGCGGCCCGAGCGGCTGGCCGACCTTCTGGCCACCTCGCTGTCGATCACCGAGGCGCCGCGGGCGCTGGTGGACGAGACGATCTTCGCCTGGCACCGCGAGGCCGAGGGCTACAAGATCCGGCATGTGCCGGCGACGCTGCCCGATATGCTCAAGACCCGCGAGATGCTGCGCTGGGAATACGAGCCGCAACTGGGCCGCAGCGCGGAACAGGCGATCGGGGCGGCCGAGGACCGGCTGAACTGGATACGCGCGGCGCGGTCGGACTACGAGATCGCGCTACCCCTGCACGAGATCGAGGCCTTCGCCGCGGCCGAGGGCTATTACCGCGGGATTCCGGCCGGGGTGCGGCGGGGCCAGATCGACCGCCTGCTGGCGCTGTACGAACAGCTTTACCCGCGCCTGCGCATCTATCTGTTCGACGCCAGGCGCGTGTTTTCGGCGCCGATCACCATTTTCGGGCCGCTGATCGCGGTGATCTACCTTGGGCGCAGCTATGTCGCCTTTCGCAGCAGCGCCCAGATCGCCGGCATATCGGCGCATTTCGACTGGCTGGTGCGCGAGGCCGAGACCGGCGCGCGGGATTTCCCGGCGCATCTGACGCGGCTGCGCGACGGCATCGCCTGACGGTCAGATCGGCGACAGGCGGGCGGGGTCGTAGCCGTTGAAGTCGAGCACCTCGCGCGCTGCTGCCATCAGGTCGGGGCGGACCTGGGGCGTGCGCGACAGGATGCGGCCGAAACGGCCGTCGGGCGTGCCGATCACCGCGACGCGGTAGTCGGCATCGACCCACAGCACCCAAAGTGTCTGCCCGTCCCGGTCGATGCGGCCTGGGCCGGTGACGGCTGCCGTTGTGGCGAAGGCGCGCGCGCCGTTCGGGCCGCAGGCGGTGCCGGTCACGCGGTAGCTGGCAGGCCCCGTCAGCACCCAGGTCTCGGCCAGCGGCCCGCAGGTCGCCTCGGACCCGTAGGCGGCGGCGACGTGCCAGACATCGGCAAAGCGCGCCGGGTCGAAAAGCGCGTTCGAGGCGATCTGCGCCCGCTCGTCGCGCCAGTCGCCCTGCGGGGCCTTGGCGGAGCAGCCGGCCAGCGCGGCCAGGGCCGCCGCCGCGATCATTCGATACATTGGGTCATCCTTGCGCCGTCGTCGGTCAGAATGTCCTGGCAGCCGACCAGGGGCTCGATCGGCGCGCAGCTGCGCGACCGGGCGAGGCAGGCGGTCGAGCAGTCGGACGCCCGGCTGCAGGACTTGCCCGCGTCGCGGGGGGTGGTGAAGCAGAAGAGCGCGCCGCTGGCGCCGCCCGGCCCGTAGCGCCCGCCGCGCTTTTCGCAGTCGAGCCGTTGCTGGGCGACCAGTTTCTCACCGACCGGGGGCAGGGGATCGGGGCCCTGCGGCTGGCACCCGGCCAGGGCCACGAGCGCCACCGCCGCAACCGAGAGGAGCCCTGAGACGCGCATCCGTTCCACCCCGCCTTGTGTCTTCCCATGCTTACCGCAGCCGTGCGGCATGATCCAGCGCCGCGAACCGGCCCTGCGGGGTTGCCGTGGCGGGGCCGGACCCCTACCGATAGGGCATGGCACCCGTTCCGCCCCTGTTCGCCCCCGATCCGGCCCCGCTGAGCGCGGCGGTGCTGGTCATGGCCGAAAGCAACGCGCTGGCGCTGGCATCGCTGGTCGATCCGATGCGGGCGGCGAACCGGCGGGCGGGCCGGACGCTTTACCGCTGGCGTTACTATTCCGAGGCGGGCGGCGATGTGCCGGTGACGGCGGGCTTTGCCATCCCGACCGACGCCTTGCCCGACCGCGCCGATTTCGACGTGCTGATGATCGTCGCGGGGTTCCGGCTGGCCGAACAGGCGACGCCCGCGCTGATGGCGCGGCTCAGGCGGCTGGCACCGCAGGTGCGCGCCGTGGTGTCGGTGGACGGTGGCCCCTGGTTTCCGGCGCTGGCGGGGCTTCTGGACGGCCAGCGGGCGACGGTGCACTGGGAAGACCTGGAGACCTTCGCCACGCGCTTCCCGCGCATCGGCGTGGTGCGCGACCGCTACGTCATCTCGGGCAAGATGATCACTACCGGGGGGGCGGGACCCTGCCTTGACATGATGATCGAGATGATCCGCGCCCGGCAGGGACCGGAACTGGCGCTGCGCGTCGCCTCGGCCTTCGTCTATGAACCGCTTCAGACCGCGACGACGCCGCAGCAGGCGATTTCGGCCGCGCATCTGGGGCGGGCCGATCCGGCGCTGGGGCGTGCGGTCGCGATCATGGAGGGCAATATCGAGACGCCGCCGCCGATGGCCGAGATCGCCCGGCGCACCGGGCTGTCGACGCGGGGGCTGGAGATGCTGTTCTCGCGCCGGCTGGGCGTGTCGCCGGGGCGGTTCTTTCTGGACCTGCGGCTGGACGAGGCGCGCCGGATGGTGACAGACACCGACCTTGCGCTGCAGGAAATCGCGCTGCGCACCGGGTTTTCCAGCCAGATGACCTTTGCCCGCGCCTTCCGTGCCCGCTTCGGTTCGACCGCATCGGCGCTGCGGGCGGGCGGGGGGGCGAAGGCGGGCTGAGCCGCCTAACCTCTGGCCCTTTTGCGGCGGGGGCGCTAGAACGGCGCCCGTTCCGGCAGAAAGACAGATCATGGCGCGCCATCTCATCACTTCCGCGATCCCCTACATCAACGGGATCAAGCATCTGGGCAACCTTGTGGGCAGCCAGCTACCGGCCGACCTGTTCGCCCGCTATTGCCGGGCGCGGGGGCACGAGGTGATGTTCATCTGCGCCACCGACGAACACGGCACGCCCGCCGAGCTGGCGGCCGCAAAGGCCGGCAAGCCGGTGGCGCAGTACTGCGCCGAGATGCACAAGGTGCAAGCCGAGATCGCGCGCGGGTTCCGGCTGTCGTTCGACCATTTCGGCCGGTCGTCGAGCGCGCGCAACCGTGCGCTGACCCAGTATTTCGCGAGGACACTGGGCGAACAGGGGCTGATCGCCGAAGTCACCGAAAAGCAGGTGTTCTCGGTCGATGACAACCGCTTCCTGCCCGACCGCTACATCGAGGGCACCTGCCCGAACTGCGGCTATGACAAGGCGCGCGGCGACCAGTGCGAGAACTGCACCAAGCAGCTTGATCCGACCGACCTGATCAGGCCGCGGTCGGCGATTTCGGGGTCGACCCGGCTGGAGGTGCGCGAGACCAAGCACCTTTACCTTCGTCAGAAGTCCCTCCGCCAGGATCTTGAGAACTGGATAGATTCCAAGACGGACTGGCCGATCCTGACCACCTCGATCGCGAAGAAGTGGCTCAATGACGGCGAAGGGTTGCAGGACCGGGGCATCACCCGCGACCTGCACTGGGGGGTGCCGGCGCAGTTCGAGGGCGCGCCCTGGACGGGGATGGACGGCAAGGTCTTCTACGTCTGGTTCGACGCGCCCATCGAATACATCGCCGCCACCGCCGAATGGGCCGACGCCAACGGCAAGACGGATGCCGACTGGCAGCGCTGGTGGCGCACCGACAAGGGCGCGGACGACGTGACCTATACCGAGTTCATGGGCAAGGACAACGTGCCCTTCCACACGCTGTCCTTCCCCGCGACGATCATCGGCGCCAACCGCGCGGGCGGGGCGCAGTGGAAGCTGGTCGACTACATCAAGTCGTTCAACTACCTGAACTATGACGGCGGCCAGTTCTCGACCAGCCAGGGGCGCGGGGTCTTCATGGACCAGGCGCTGTCGATCCTGCCGGCCGATTACTGGCGCTGGTGGCTGCTGAGCCACGCGCCCGAAAGCAGCGACAGCGAATTCACTTGGGAAAACTTCCAGGTGAGCGTGAACAAGGACCTGGCGGACGTGCTGGGCAACTTCGTCAGCCGCATCACCAAGTTCTGCCGCGCGAAGTTCGGTGAAACCGTGCCCGAGGGCGGTGCCTTCGGCCCGCAGGAAGACGCCCTGATCGCCGATCTTGGCGCCCGCATCCGCGAGTACGAGACGCACATGGCGGCGATGGAGGTGCGCAAGGCGGCGGCCGAACTGCGCGCGATCTGGGTACTGGGCAACGAATACCTGCAGTCGGCGGCACCCTGGACGGTCCACAAGACCGACCCGGAGCGGGCGGCGGCGCAGGTGCGGCTTTCGTTGAACCTGATCCGGCTTTACGCGGTCCTGTCCGAACCGTTCATCCCCGACGCGGCCGCCGCGATGCTGACGGCGATGCAGACCGCCGACAGGACCTGGCCCGACGACGTTGCCGCCGCGATCGCGGCCCTGCCGGCAGGCCATGCCTTCGCGACGCCGGAAAACCTGTTCCGCAAGATCGAGGATGCCGAGCGCGAGGACTGGCAGCAGCGGTTCTCGGGGATCAGGACGTAAGCCGGGGGCAGAGGGCGCGTGCCGCCCGCCCGTTCCGCCGGACAGGTTGCAGGAAGGGCATGGGTGGCCGATCCTCGCCGAAGCTGCGACCGCATGAACGAATCGTCTGACCTGAAAGGGCAGCGTAGTGACCTCATTCCGACTTCCCGACGATGCCGCGATGTCACCGCAACCGCCGCGGCCCGAGCATGAGGCGGCCGGGGCGTCCTGCGGCGGCGATGCCTGCGGCTGCCACGGCAACCCGGTCTTCGACGGGATGGACCGGCGCTATCGCGCGACGCTGTGGGTCGTGATCGCGATCAACGCCGCGATGTTCGCTGTCGAGACCTTCGCGGGCCACCGCGCCGGATCGCAGGCATTGCAGGCCGATGCGCTGGATTTCGCGGGCGACGCGATGACCTACGGGCTGAGCCTTGCGGTGATCGGGATGAGCCTGCGGGCGCGGGCGACGGCGGCGCTGTTCAAGGGGACGACGCTCTTGCTGATGGGGCTTTGGGTCTTCGGCTCCACGCTCTGGCAGGTGCTGGTTCTGGGGGTGCCGAGCGCCGGGATCATGGGCGGTGTCGGCTTTCTGGCGCTGGCTGCCAACGTGACCAGCGTGCTTTTGCTGATGCGCTACAAGGACGGCGATGCGAACGTGCGCTCGGTCTGGCTGTGTTCGCGCAACGATGCCATCGGCAACGGTCTGGTGATGATCGCCGCCGCCGCGGTCTGGGCGACGGCTTCGCCCTGGCCCGACCTGGTGGTCGCGGCGGCGATGGCGGCGCTGTTCGTCAACTCGGCCACGAAGATCCTGCGGCAGGCCCGGGCCGAATACCGGGGCGGCGGGTCGGCCGCGCCGGCGGAGCACCGGCACTGACTGTCAGCGTCCCGCGCCGCGCGCGCCGCCGATCTGGCCGATGAAGTCGTTGTAAAGGCCTGCGACCTGCGCGAGCCGCGCCTCGACC
>WBZM01002036.1_pt1 | contig 18105 bp, 18 predicted proteins | sample 5204271 | NCBI WGS metagenome assembly WBZM01 (sample SAMN12344346, study PRJNA552823) | activated sludge metagenome | biome: Activated sludge suspended growth; feature: Nitrification reactor; material: Wastewater; isolation source: activated sludge from nitrification reactor of wastewater...
CCTGCGCCAATTGGCGCAGGTCTGCGTGCCCTTGGGCACCGAGATCGCGTTGAAGGCGCTCTCGGTCGCGAGGCACTGTGCGGAGTTCTTGCCGTAGAGCTCCTTGGCCGAGAGGATCGCGCCCTGTCGCGCGGCGGCATAGCCACTGCTGGAGGTGAGCTTGGTCGTGAGGGTGCGGTACCAGATCTTGGTGGCCGCATCGCGCCCGGCGCCGGTCACCGCGACCCCGTTGCAGGTGGGGCTGTTGTAGGCGACGCCGTTGACCGTGCGCGCCCCTGACCCTTCCGAGGCGAGGAAGAACCAGTGGTTGAGCGGGCCCGATGAGTAGTGGACGTCCAGGCGCCCGACCGTGGACGAGTAGCAGTTGGGGCTGGAGCCGTCCTTGCTCGGCTGGTCCATGTAACGCAGCGGGGTGCCATTGCCGCGCAGGTCGATCTTTTCGCCGATGAAGTAGTCGCCCACGTCCGCCGAGTTGGAGGCGTAGAACTCGACCGCCGTGCCGAAGATGTCGGAGGTCGCCTCGTTGAGGCCGCCGGACTCCTTGCGGTAGGCGAGGTTGGCGGTGTTGGACGTGACGCCGTGGCTCATCTCGTGGCCGGCGACGTCGATCGACGTGAGCGGTTTGGCGTTGCCGGTGCCGTCGCCATAGGTCATCTGGGTGCCGTCCCAGAAGGCGTTGTTGTAACCATTGCCGTAGTGCACCCGGCTGCGAGCACCGGTGCCGTTGTTCCAGATCCCTGCGCGCCCGAGGACGGCCGCGTAGAAGGCGTAGGTCTGCTCGGCGCCGTATTCGGCGTCGACACCGGCGGTCTGGCGGCTGGTGATCGAGCCGTTGCCCCAGACGTCGTCGGCGTCGGTGAAGAGGGTGCCGGTGCCGCTGGTGGCGCCGTTGAGATCGGTCGCGTAGTTGCCGTGCGCATCCTTGAGCTGGAAGACCCCGCCGCTGGAGATCGTCGCGAGGCTGACCGTGCCGGAGTACTGCGAGTTGCCGGTGCCGGTCACGATCTCCTCGATCGACTCGATGAGCGCGCCAGTCGCTGCGTCGACGTAGGTGACGCGGCGGCTCGGGGTCTGGTCGGCCTGTATGCCGTCCGACCGCACCTCCCATGCCAACCGCGGGGTGCCTTCCACGGCATACACGACGAGTTCGGTCGCGGACTGGCCGCGCTGTCCAGTGGCTGCCGCCGCGGTGGCGCGCGCGGCGCCCGGCGAGACGTCGGCGCTACGACGGGCCACCGCGAGGTCCTTGCCGCGGTTGTAGTGCACCGAGGTGACCTCACCGGCACTGGTGAGCGCCGCGACGAGGTCGCCACCGACCACGCGCAGGCCGTCGAGGGTGCGTTCATAGCGCACGTGGCGGACCCCGAACTGGTCGACGAGGACGCTGCGCGCGGTGAGGCTCTCGCCGGACCCGAGGCCGAGGGCCTTGCCGGTCGAGGCCGCGCGGGCCTGCTCCTGGCCGCGCAGACCGTCGGCGGCAGCCTGGGCAGCGGGGACGGCTCCGGTCGGGGTGGCGGACGCCGGCGCGGCGACCGCTCCCGTCGGAGCGAGGGCAAAGGCGGCACAGGCCGTCACGGCACCAGCGACCGCGACAACTGGGCGGAAGATCATCTGTACTCCTAGGGGTTCGACGGTCGGATGACGGGCCTGAGGAGTCGCGACGTCCGATTTGTCCGCCCCCCGACGGCTCCGGGTCCGATGCTCCGCCCGCGAAACCCCCACGCGCAACAGAAGCGGGCGGACTTTACCGATTCTTGGAGGGAGTTCGGTGCTGGCATGACCCAGGGCGGCGAAGCGCGCCGCCCCCGCGAACGGATAGCGGCGCTAGGCTCCTGCTTGAAGACCACCCGGGAGGACCCATGGCAAGCGACACGCCAAACCGCGAGTACCGCATCCAGGACGTATCCGACCTGGTCGAGTCCGGTGCGCCCGAGCCCACCCTGGGGCAGCTGGTCGCCACGGCCAGCAGGCAGGCCTCGGAGATGGTCCGCGCCGAGATCGCCCTGGCCAAGGCCGAGGTGACGCAGTCGGCCAAGGCCGGCGGTAAGGGTGCGGGCATGTTTGCCGGTGCGGCCTTCTTCGGGCTGTTCGGGCTGGGCTTTCTGCTGACCGCGGCTGCTTGGGGGTTGGTCGCGGCGGGTCTGGCGACGTGGTTGGCCTTCCTCATCGTCGCGGTCGTGCTGTTCCTGCTGGCGCTGATCCTCGCCCTGGTCGGCAAGAAGTCGCTCGCCCAGGCCAAGCCGGTCCCGGAGAAGGCGATCGCCTCGGCGCAAGAGACCATTGCGACGCTCAAGGGTCGACTCTGATCTCTCGAGCCGGACGGTGAGTCTCAGCGGAGCATCTGACGCCGCGTCGTTGCTGTACGACGGGCCTTGGGAGCATTCCTTCGTGTCGGCCAATGGCGCGCGATTCCACGTGGCGACGGCAGGCGATGGACCGCTTGTTCTGCTGTTGCACGGCTTCCCGCAGTTCTGGCACGCGTGGCGCCACCAGTTGCCCGCCCTCGCCGACGCGGGCTACCGGGCTGCCGCTGTCGACCTGCGCGGCTTCGGGGCCTCTGACAAACCGCCGAAGGGCTACGACACCTACACCGCCGCCGCAGACGCTGCCGCGATCGTCCGCAGCCTCGGCGACGAGCAAGCCGTCATCGTCGGACACGGCCTCGGCGGGTGGACCGCCTGGGCCATGCCCACCCTGCAACCGGCCGTCACGGTGGCCGTTGCGAGTCTGGGGATGCCCCACCCGGTCGTGACGGAGCACGCGTGTCGCCACGACCGTCGGCTCTCCTCGACGGCCAAGTTCATCGCGCGGATGCAGGTGCCCTTCCGCCCCGAGCGCACCCTCACCCGAGACGACCGCGAGGTCCGCGGCTACCTCACGTCGTGGTCGAGCCCGCGCAGCGCCTTCCCGTCCGAGGACGACGTCCACCGGTATGCCGTCGCGACGGCGCTGCCGTTCGTCGCCCACTCGGCGGCGGAGTACTTCCGATGGTTCGGACGTAACCAACTGCGTTGGGACGGACCGACCTTGCGACGCCGGCTCAGTGCTCCGGTGACCGTGCCGGCGCTCCATCTACACGGCGCCGACGACGGGTTCCTGCCGGCCGACGCAACGGGAGGCTCCACGGCATACGTCACCGGGCCGTTTCACCATGAGGTCCTCGCCGACGCGGGGCACTTCCTGCCCGAGGAGGCCCCCGACGCCGTCAACGCACGCCTCATCAGGTGGCTTGACGGGCTCACCGACCTCCACTCGCCGGGCATCACCCGCTGATACACGCCCCGGTCGACACGGCGGTCCGCGCCGCCGCCGCGGCCTGCAGGACAGGGGCCGCTTCCTCGAGGGTGAGCGCGTAGCCGGTGTGGTCGTCGTCGACCGACCGGGCGAAGACGACGCCGACGACCCGCCCCGACGTGTCGAGCAAGGGCCCGCCGCTATTGCCCGATTCCACCCGGGAGTAGAGCGAGTAGATGTGCCGGGTCACACCCGCCTGACCGTAGATGTCCTGCCCGGTCGCGAGGATCCGATCGCGCACGCGCGCGGCATCGACGCGCAGCGGCCCGTCGAGGGGGAAGCCCGCAATGACGGCGTCGTCGCTGCGCCCCAACGGATCGCCGAGGGCCAGTGCCGGGGCGCTGAGCCGTGGCACAGCGATGATCGCGAGGTCGCGCGCCGGGTCGAAGAGGACGACCGATCCCCGCAGCGTCGGACCTTGGCCGCGCACCTGGACCCCGACCTCGCCCAACCCGGACACGACGTGGGCATTGGTGAGCACGCGCTCGGGGGCAACGACGAAGCCGCTGCCCTCCTGGCCCTGGCGGCACTCGGCGGCCACCCCGGTCACCTTGACGACCGAGTCGAGGGCTGCGATGACGGCCGGGCGCCGCGCCAGGTCGACGCTCGGCGGGTCGACCGGGATGACCGGCTCGGCGCCCAGCCCCTCGAAGACCCGCGGGAAACCGCCACGATCAAGCACCTGCCGGAAGCCGGCAAAGAGGTTGCCCGTCTCGGCCGGCACCACGGCGTCGATCACGGCGAGCACCCGCGATTCGCCGATTGCCTTGGCGGTCGCCGACGACGTCACCCCGCGCAACCCGCCCGCAACAAACCACACCAACACCGACACGGCCGTCACGGTCGCCACGGCGCCCAGGGCGGAGTCGAGGGCCTGCACCGGGCGGGCCCGGATGCGCCGGCGCATCCGTCGGGCCACCGTCACCAGCACGGCCTGCCCGATCACGGCGAGAGCGAAGACGACCGCCACGAGCAGGTAGCGCGCGGCGGCAGCATGACTCTGCGCCCAGTCCCACTGCCGCAGCAGCACCGGCAGCACGGCCATCCCCAGAGCCCCGCCGCCGAGGAAGCCGACCAGCGACAGGACCGAGACCAGCAACCCCTGGCGGTAACCGGACACGGCATACCAGAGCAGCACCCCGACGAGCACGGCGTCGACGAGCCAGCCGCCGCTCACGAGCGCCTCCCGTAGAACCTCGGCGGCAGCGGCAACACGCGACCGGCATCCCAGGGCCGCGCGACTCCGGCCAGTTCGAGGGTCTTGTCGATGATTCCGCCGGTGAAACCCCAGAGCAGCAGGTCGCCGCCGAGGTCCCACGCGGGGCCGCGGTAACCCGAGGAATGCACGACGGTATGCCGGTTGTCCGGCTCGGTGAGGAAGGCGATGGGCACGCTGACCACTTGAGCCACCTCGTCGGGGTGTCCGACCGTGACCGGCGCCGGGTCGCGCCACCAGGCGATGATCGGGGCCACGGCGTAGTCGCTGACCGGGAGGTAGAGCGAGGGCAACCGGCCGACGATCTCGACGCCCGAGGTGTTGAGGTCGACCTCCTCGCGGGCCTCGCGCAGGGCAGCGGCGACGACGTCCTCGTCCTCTGGATCGACCCGCCCGCCGGGGAAGGCGACCTGGCCGGCGTGGGCGCGCAGACTGTGGGCGCGTTCGATGAGCAGCAGCGAGTCCTCACCATCGGGGTTAGGCCCAAAGAGCACGAGCACGGCCGACTCCCGGAAACCCGCTTCCGGAGGCAGGAACCGGCTGAACCACGACGGGTCGACCTCACCGGCCCGCTGGACGATCTGCTCGACCCAGGGCGGCCGAGGTGCTCCGCCCGGTCCGGCCGGAGCGGGCACCAGCGAGTCGCCGTGGGTGACGCGGTGCGGCAGCGGGCTCACCCGTCGGCCTTCGGCGCGAGTTCGTAGGTGAGCAGCTTCCGGGCGCGCTCGGGGTCGGTCTCGCCGGTGCCGTATGCCGGGCACCACCGGGCGATCGGGCAGGCACCGCACGCGGGCTTGCGGGCATGACAGGTGCGGCGGCCGTGGAAGATGACGACGTGGCTGAGCATGGTCCAGTCACGGCGCGGGATGAGGGCTCCGACGGCGTGCTCGACCTTGACCGGATCGGTCTCCTCGGTCCAGCCGAAACGCCGGACCAGCCGCCCGAAGTGGGTGTCGACGGTGATGCCCGGGACGTCGAAAGCGTTGCCCAACACCACATTTGCGGTCTTGCGGCCAACTCCGGGGAGGGTCACCAGGTCATCGAGTCGGCCGGGCACCTCGCCGTCGAACCGCTCAACGAGCGCCTGACCCAGCTTGAGCAACGAGTCGGTCTTGGCGCGGAAGAAGCCGGTCGAGCGGATCAGCTCCTCGACCTCGGACCGGTCGGCACCGGCATACTCGGCCGCCGTGCGATAGCGCGAGAACAGCGCAGGCGTCACCTGGTTGACCCGCACATCGGTGCTCTGCGCCGACAAGATCGTCGCGACGAGAAGCTCCAACGGAGTGGAGAAGTCGAGTTCACAGTGAGCGTATGGATAGCGCTCTGCCAGAACGCGATACATGAGCCGCGCGCGCCGGGTGAGGGCGAGCGGAGTTTCCTCGCTCGGGACTCCGCGGCGGGCAGGTGGGGGCACGCACGACAGGGTAACTCCCGCTCGGGTCGACTGAGCGCCCGCTGGGCGACAGGACCGGCCGGTCGCGGACACCCCCTAGGAGCGCCGGGTGGAGTGACGTGGCACACTGTGCGACGTGGATCACGACGTGGTGCGACGCGCTCCCCTATTCGCTGCTCTCGACGACGAGGCCGCTGCAGCCTTGCTGCGAGAGATGCAGCCGTGTCGCCTGGAGCGGGGCGACATCCTCTTCCGCGAAGGCGACCCTGGCGACACCCTCTTCATCATCGGCGAGGGCAAGGTCAAGCTCGGGCGCACCAGTTCGGACGGCCGGGAAAACCTCATCGCGATCCTCGGCCCCAGCGAGATGTTCGGCGAGCTGTCGCTCTTCGACCCGGGGCCGCGCACCATGACAGTCACCGCCGTCGCCGAGACCCAGCTCATGGGCCTGGGCAACGACTCGCTCACCTCCTTGCTCACCGGCCGCCCCGAGGTCGCCAAGGCGCTCCTCGCGGCTCTGGCCCAGCGGTTGCGCAAGACCAACGAGCACCTGGCCGACCTGGTCTTCACCGACGTCCCCGGCCGCGTCGCCAAGGCCCTGCTCGACCTGGCCAACCGGTTCGGCCGCCCGGTCGAGGAGGGCATCATGGTCAGCCACGACCTCACCCAGGAGGAGCTCGCGCAGCTCGTCGGTGCCTCCCGCGAGACGGTCAACAAGGCGCTCGCCGACTTCGCCACCCGCGGTTGGCTCAAGCTCGAAGCCCGCGCCGTGCTGTTGCTCGACGTCGAGCGACTCAAGCGCCGGGCCCGCTGACTGGTCTGGCGCGACGTGGTGCGCAACCCGACGCCCTGACATGGGTTTGCCCACCACGTCCTCGCAGGTCGCTGATCAGCGAGTGCGATCCTCGAGGTAGGCCAACTGGGCGCGCACGCTGAGCTCGGCCGCTCCCCACACGGCCCGGGGCACGTCGGCATACACGATTTCGACGACCTCGCGTGGGGTCCGGGCTCCGGCCGCGACAGCGACTCGCACCTGCGCCAAGCGTTCGGCCCGGTGGGCCAGGTAGTGCCGCAGCACCGCAGCCGCGTCGGGTAAGTCGGGGCCATGCCCCGGGAGCACGTGGGTCACCGCGCCGGTGCCACATAGCTCCGCGATCCGCTCCAACGACTCCAGGTATGCCGTGAGCTCGCCATCGGGCCAGGCCACCACCGTCGTGCCGCGGCCCAGGACGGTGTCGCCGGTGAGCAGAGCGGTCTCGGCGGGCAGCAGGAAGGACACCGAATCGGCCGTGTGGCCGGGGGTGGTGACCACGACGAGATCCAACCCGCCGACGCCCACTCGGTCACCGTCGGACAGGTCGTCATGGCCTGCCCCGACGGCCCGCACGGCCCGCAGCGGCGCTCCGGAGCGCTCGGCGAACGCCACGGCCGCCTCCGCATGGTCGGCGTGGTCATGGGTGAGCAGCACTAATCCGACGTGCGCGTCCTCGGCGGTCGCGGCGGCCCGCACCCGGTCGAGGTGGTCTGGATCGAGCGGCCCGGGGTCGATGACGATCGACATCGCGCTGCCAGGCTCGCGCAGCACCCACGTGTTGGTGCCGTCCAGGGTCATGACGCCGGGGTTGGGGGCCAGGAGGCACTCGGCCCGCTCGGTCACCCGGCGGGAGCTCCAGCTGGCGGGCACGGCAGGCAAGGGCGGCACCGGCCCACCCGGCATACCCGGCTCTGGAGCGACCATCAGCGCGGCAGTTGCGCGCGGGTGACCATCTCCCCAGCGTCGTTGCGAGCCAGCACCGGCCGGATGAGCCGGATCACCGGCTCCTGGGCGAAGAACTCGGCGGCGCTGCCAGCGCGGGCGAGGTCTTCCAGGCACACGACCGTCGGCGGCATGAGGATGGCCCGGCCGGCTTCACGCTCGGCGAGCACCTCCTCGGGCCGGAACCAGCCGGAATGCTGGGCCTCGCTGGTCTCCCCGTCGGCCGTGGCACCCTCGGGCATGACGGCGGCGAAGATCCGCGCGTCGAACTGGCGGGGCTCGATCTCAGGTGTCATCCAATGCGCATGCGCCCGAAGCAAATCCGTGCGCAGCAGCAGCTCCTCGTCGCGCAAGACCTCGCCCAGGGACGCCTCCCGGGCAACCAGCCGCTGACGCAGGGTCTGCCAGCGTTCACTGCGGGTGTCGACCAGCCGCCCGTCCTCCAGCCGCGACGCGAAGAGCACGCCGCACTCCTCGAAGACTTCACGCACCGCCGCGACGAGGATCTCGCGGGTGAGCTGCTCGTCGGAGTCAAGGCGCGCCGCCCAGGCATGCACCGGCGGGCCGGCCCAGGGCAGCTCAGCGCCGTCGCGCCGGTCGACCCCACCGCCCGGGAAGACCATGGTGTTGGGCGCGAAGGCCATCGTCGCCACCCTCAGCAACATGAAGACCTCGACGCCCGGCGCGACCCCCTGACTGCCCTCGCGATCGCGCACCAGCATGACCGTCGCGGCCGGGCGAGCGGGAGGGGCGGCCGGGCGGCCAGCCGCCTCCCACTCGCGCGCGTGCGCGTCCAGGGCAGGGGTATGCCGGGTGGGAAAGTCCCGGATCACGCTCGGCACAGCGGGCCTCCTGGTCAGTCGCGCGGCGCGACCGAGACGACGATCTCGACCTCGACCGATGCCCCGAGCGGCAGCGCTGCCACACCCACGGCGGATCGGGCATGCACACCCGCATCTCCGAAGGCGGCGCCGAGCAGCTCGCTGGCCCCGTTGACGACGCCCGGCTGGCCGGTGAAGGCCGGGTCGGAGGCCACGAATCCGACGACCTTGACCACGCGGGTCACCAGGTCGAGGTCACCTATGACCGACTTGACCGCGGCGATGGCGTTGAGAGCGCTCGCGGCGGCCAACTCCTTGGCCTGCGCTGGGCTGACCAATCCCTCGCCCTCGCCGACCTGGCCGGTGGCGGCCATGGCGCCGTCGACCATCGGCAATTGGCCGGAGGTGAACACGAGGTCACCCTCGCGCAGCGCGGGGACATAAGCCCCGACCGGCATGACCACCGCGGGGACCGTGATCCCCATCGCCGCGAGCCGCGACTCGACCTGACCCAGCGCGCCCATCAGGCACCGACGTTCTTGGGGCGCTTGAGGTAGGCGACCAGGCTGGTGCCGTCGGGCCCGGGCACGACCTGCACGAGTTCCCAGCCGTCGGCCCCCCACTGGTCGAGGATTGCCTTGGTGGCATGGACGATGAGGGGGACGGTGGCGTATTCCCACGTGGTGAGTGCGCTCATGCGGTCACTCTAGAGGGGAGGGCCGACGGAACGGCATACGCTCTGGGTATGCCGTCCACGTCACCACCCGCCCGCGCGAGCGGGTGGCCCGGCGTCCGGCTGCACGTCGTCACCGGCAAAGGTGGCACCGGCAAGACGACCGTGGCTGCGGCCTTGGCGCTGGCGTTGGCCGGGCGGGGTGCGCGGGTGCTGCTCGCCGAGGTCGAGGACCGGCAAGGGATCAGCCAGGCCTTCGACGTGCCGCCGCTACCGCCGACCGAGGTGCCGATCGTGTCGTATGACCACGGCGGTCAGGTGGTCGGGCTCGCCGTCGATGCCAAGGCGGCGCTGTTGGAATACCTCCAGCTGTTCTACAAACTCGGCCGGGCCGGAGGGGTGTTGGAGCGCTTCGGCGCCATCGACTTCGCGACGACCATCGCCCCCGGCGTGCGCGACGTCCTGCTCATCGGGCGGGTCTACGAAGCCAGCCGCCGGCGCGTGGACTCCAAGCACCACCGGCACAGCGACACCACGCCCTTGGCCTATGACGCCATCGTCCTGGACGCCCCGCCGACCGGGCGCATCGGGCGATTCCTCACCGTGGGGTCCGAGGTCGCCGGGCTGGCTCGGATGGGTCCGATTCGCGCGCAGGGCGATTCGGTCAACGAGTTGCTCACCTCCCCCGCCACCCGGATCCACGTCGTCACCCTGCTGGAGGAGATGCCGGTCCAGGAGACCATCGACGCGGTCGCCGAGTTGCGTGGCCTCGGGATGGCGATGGGCGCGATCGTCGTCAACCAGGCCCGCTTGGCCGACGGCGAGGACTTCGCGGGGGTGGACCTCGTCGAATTGGTCCACGCCCTCACCGACGATCTGCCCACCGTCGGGATCGAGGCCAAGCCGGCACTGGTGTCGGCCCTGGTCGAGCAGGTGCGCGACCACGCCACCCGTGAGGACCTGGAGCTCACCCACCTCCAGGCGTTGGAGCAGCTCGACCTGCCGATCGTCACCGTCCCTGCGCTGCTGGACGGCATCGACCCCGACGCGCTGCGGGAGATCGCCGGGCTGCTCACCGAGCAAGGGATGACCGTCCGCGTCACTGCAGGCAGCCGATGAGCACTGCACTGGACCTCGACGCGGTCTTGGCCGACCGGCATACCCGGATCGTCGTCTGTTGCGGGTCGGGAGGCGTCGGAAAGACCACGACGGCAGCGGCTTTGGCGCTCCGGGCGGCCGATTCCGGGCGTCGCGTGTGTGTGCTGACCATCGACCCTGCGCGGCGGCTGGCGCAGTCGCTCGGCCTGGTCGAGCTGGACAACACCCCGCGTCCGGTCGCCGGCCTGGACGAGTCGGCCGGCGGGCACCTCGACGCGATGATGCTCGACATGAAGCGCACCTTCGACGAGGTCGTGCTCGCCCACGCCTCCCCCGATCACGCCGCCCAGATCCTCGCCAACCCGTTCTATCAAGCGGTGTCCTCCTCGTTCGCCGGCACACAGGAATACATGGCGATGGAGAAGCTCGGGCAACTGCGCGCCCAGGCCGACCGCGACGGCCGGTGGGACCTCGTTGTCGTCGACACCCCGCCCTCCCGCTCGGCCCTGGACTTCCTCGATGCCCCCAAGCGACTCGGGTCGTTCCTGGACGGACGGTTCATCCGGCTCATCTCGGCCCCCGCGAAGGTCGGCGGACGCGGGGCCTTGCGGCTGGTCAACGTCGGCATCGGCCTGGTCTCCAAGACGCTCACGACCGTGCTCGGCGGCGAGATGTTGCGCGACGTGCAGACCTTCGTCAATGCGCTCGACACGATGTTCGGCGGCTTCCGCGATCGGGCCGACCAGACCTATGCGCTGCTCAAGGACGGCGGCACGGCCTTCGTGGTCGTCGCGGCTCCCGAGCGCGATGCCTTGCGAGAGGCGAGTTACTTCGTGGCGCGCTTGGACAGCGACGGTATGCCGCTCGCCGGGGTCGTCGTCAACCGGCTCGCTCCCGAGCCGGCCGCGGGATTGTCGGCATCCCGGGCCCGCGCTGCGGCCGAGGCGCTGGAGGAGGCCGGCCGGGTCGAGAGCGCTGCGGTGCTGTCCCTGCATGCCGGGCTCTCGGATCTGGCTGCCCGGCAACGCAATTTGGTGCGGCGGTTCACGGCTGGCCATCCGGGCATCCCGGTGGTCACCGTTGCGGCGTTAGCTCAGGACGTCCACGACCTCGACGGTCTCCGCGAGGTCGGCGCCGGCCTGGCCGGCTGACCTGGCGAACCCCGCCCGCGTCAACCAGCGGGACGGCATACCGGCGCCGGTGTGCGAAGGCGAGCGCACGGCATACCGGCCTGGTGTTCTTGGCGCGTGGGGCGGGAAGGGACGCGCGGCCGGGCAGAGCAAAGGCATCCTCCCCCCAGAAGAAACCCCCGAGGCTCCCGCTCGGCCGCGCGTCCTTTTTCAGGAGGCCGCGACGTCGGCCCGTCCCGCACCTGCTGATGCGAACAAGGCCCACCACGACACCACGCCGGGCTTGCGCCGCAAGAGCGCCCGGCGTTCCCGCTCAGTCATGCCGCCCCACACCCCGAATTCGGTGCGATTGTCCAGTGCCTCGGCAAGGCACTCGGCAATGACCGGGCAGCGCTGACACACCATCTTGGCCTGCTGCTGGGCGGCACCCCGGACGAACAATTCGTCCGGCGGGAGAGTGACGCAGGCACCGAGCGGCGCCCATTCGGCACGCATTGTGCCGATGGCTGGTGTTGACATGGCGCCCTCCGACTCCCCAGGAACGCCGACACCCGAGGCGTCCCACTTGCAGGTTAGGTGCGCCTAACGGCTGTCGGCCATGACCCATGTGGGTGGTCTGCGGCCGAGGGTGACTAGTCCGTTCTGCGCGGGTTGGTCGCTTTGTTGGTCGTTGTGTTGTCGCTCGATGACGAGGTGGTGAACGCCGTCGCAACGAGCGGGGGCGCGCTGCGGCGACGTCTACACGGAAGGAGTCGCGGCCGACCGGGCTGATACATGCACCGGCTTGAGACAGCGGCGGCGCGACACGCCGACCGGCCTGAGACAGCGGTGCGCGTTACCCTTGCCCCATGAATGGACGGTCGACCAACGTCGCCGGCGTGGTCAGCCTCATCGGGGCGTTCCTCGTGGCATCTGTCGTCATGGGCCTGCTCGGTGCTGGCTTGGCCATGCCCGCTGTCGGTGCGGTTGGCGCCAGCGCGCGGACTGCGGTTGATCTGTTCGATTCCCTGCCCAGCGAGTTCACGACGACGCCGCTGTCGGAGCAGTCGGTCATCCTCGCCGCCGACGGCAGCAAAATCGCCACGCCCTACGACGAGAACCGCATCATCGTGCCGCTCTCGGAGATCGCGCCGATCATGCGTCAGGCCCAGATCGCCATCGAGGACCACCGGTTCTATGAGCACGGCGGCGCCGACCTGCAGGGCATCCTGCGCGCCTTCATCTCCAACCAGGTTTCTGACAGCACCGGCGGCGGCGGGTCGACCTTGACCCAGCAGTACGTCAAGATCACCTTGCAGGAGAACGCCCTTCGGTCAGGCGACAAGGCCACCGCCAAGGCCGTGACTGCCAAGAACTACGCCCGGAAGGTGCAGGAGCTCAAGTACGCCATTCAGCTTGAGAAGACCCTGACCAAGGACCAGATCCTTGAGGGTTACCTCAACCTCGTCTACTACGGCGACCGGGCCTATGGCGTCGAGGCCGCCTCCCAGCACTACTTCGGTCACTCTGCCAAGACCCTGTCGATCGCCGAGGCCGCGCTGCTGGCCGGCACGGTCCAGAACCCTGGCACCACCGACCCGATCAACTATCCCGAGAAGGCGCTGGCCCGCCGCAACATCGTCCTCGACCGGATGAAGGAGCTCGGCGTCATCACACCCGCCGACTGGACGGCCGCGAAGGCGCTGAAGATCGCCGACATGCTCAAGCCCAAGCCGGCGAAGAACTCCTGCATGGCCTCGGAGTACCCCTACTTCTGTGACTACGTCTTGGCCTATCTCAAGCTCGACCCGTCGTTGGACGCGGTGCTGGGGACCGGTGAGGCGGCGCGCATCCAGGCGATCTACCGCGGCGGCTTGACCATCCAGACGACGATGGACCCGGCGCTGATGAAGATCGCCCGCGAGGAGATCACGGCGCGGGTCCCGATCGGCAACGACCAGGAGATCGGCTCGGCGGGCGCGATCCTCGACGTCAAGACCGGCGGGGTCAAGGCCATCGCCCAGAACACCGACTACAACGTCAAACCCTCCAAGCCCGGTGAGACTGCGGTCAACTGGGCCGTCGACCAGAAGTACGGCGCGAGCATGGGCTTCGGCTTCGGCTCGACCGCCAAGGCATTCACCCTCGTCACGGCGCTGGAGGCGGGGTACCCCACCACAGCCAGCGTGTATGCCGAGAAGGCCAGCCCGACGCAGGCCCACAAGTACACGAGCAAGGACGTCCCCGGCGAATGCGGTGTCGACGGCGGTGGTTGGCCGGTGCGCAACGATGAGACCGCCGGCGGGGAGGACATGACCCTCGTGGAAGCCACGGCGCGCTCGATCAACACCGCCTTCGTGGCCCTGGCGGCTCAGGTCGACGTGTGCAAGGTCCGCGAGACCGAGTTCCGCATGGGCCTGCACCGCTCCAACGGCCAGGAGATGCAGCCCTTCCCGTCGGCGGTCATCCTCGGCACCGACTCGGTGTCGCCGCTGACAGTGGCCTCGTCCTATCAGACCCTGGCCAACGACGGAGTCTATTGCCCGCCGACGCCGATCGTCTCGATCAGCAAGGCCGGAAAGGCCCTCCCGGTGCCGGCCTTGGGCAGTGCCTGTGAGCGTCGGGTCGATTCCGATGTCGCCCGCGGCGTCACCGACATCCTCACCAATGTGCTCAAGGGCAACGGCACCGCCGCCCGCAGCGCCCTCTCCGGCGGACGCCCGGCGGCTGGCAAGACCGGCACCACCGACGGCAACAACGAGACCTGGTTCGTCGGCTTCACTCCGCAGCTCTCGACCGCTGTGTGGGTCGGCACGCCGGACGACAAGAACAACGCTCGTGTGCTCGACAACGTCCGCCTCGCCGGGCAGTACTACCGGGTCGTCTTCGGCGCGAGCATCGCCGCCCCGACCTGGAAGGCGATCATGGACCGAGCCCTCTCCGGGGTCGCGGTGACGCCGTTCGCGAGAGCGAGCGACAAGATCGTCAACGGTGAGAAGGTCGACGTCCCGTCGATCTCGCGCCGATCGCTCGACGACGCCAAGGCGATCCTCATCCAGGCCGGCTTCACCCCACGCGTGGTGGGGACCTACTCCAATGCCCGAGTCGGCGCCGTCATCGGCAGCTCGCCGACCGGCAGCGCCACCCGCGGGTCGGTCGTCAAGATCTTCGTCTCGAAGGGCCCTGACCCCACACCGCCCGCCCCGAGTGCTCCACCGAGCGCACCGCCGGTGGTGCCGCCACCTCCGGCGGGCTAGCTCGCGGGCTAGCTCGCGGGCTAGCTCGCGGCTAGCTCGCGGCTAGCTCGCGGCTAGCTCAGGGCCGCTCGCACGGCTGCGGCGACCGCCGCGCCGTCGGCACGCCCGGCCACCTGAGGCTGGAGTGCCTTCATGACCAATCCGAGCTGCGGCATACCGGTCGCACCGGTCTCGGCCACCGCAGCGGCGACCAGCGCCGCGATCTCGTCGGCCGTGAGCTGCTGCGGGAGATAGCGCTCCAGGACCGCGAGCTCGGCCTCCTCGCGCGCGGCGAGTTCCGGACGCCCGGCCTGCGTGTATGCCGCCGCGGCCTCCTTGCGCTTCTTGGCCTCCTTGTTGACGACCTTCTGGACCTCGGCGTCACTAAGCTCGCGCGCGGTCTTGCCGGCGACTTCCTCGGTCGTAATCGCGGCCAGCACCATCCGCAAGGTGCCGGAGACGACGGCGTCGCGCGCCCGGATCGCGGCGGTGAGATCGGTGTGGAAGGTGTCCTTCAGGCTGCTCATGGCCCCAGTCTCCCAGCAGGTATGCCGTCCGGTCGCCCGAGTTTCCGCGCAGGAGGTGCGCGGCCGGGGTGGTGAGTCGGGCTGGGAGGCGACTGAACGGCATACAGGGAAGTGAAGGGGCGTGGGAGACTGTGCCCTATGTCTTCTCTCGCGCGCGCTGCCGTCGGTCTCGCGGCGGCCGGCGCCGCGGGGATCGGGTATGCCGCGCTGGTGGAACGCAATCTCTTCACGCTGCGGCATCGGTCGGCACCCGTGCTGCCGGCAGGATCGGAGCCGCTGCGGGTGCTGCATCTGACCGATATGCACCTCATGCCGGGGCAGCGCCGCAAGGTCGAGTGGGTGCGCAGGCTGGCCGAGTGGGAGCCGGATCTCGTCGTCAACACCGGCGACAACATCGCTCACCGCGATTCAGTGGCCACGGCGATGCGGGCGATGGAGCCGCTCTTTGGGCTGCCGGGCGTCTTTGTCATGGGGTCCAACGACTACTTCGCGCCCCGGCTGAAGAACCCCGCGCTGTATCTGACGACGTCCCATCGGCGGGGGCTCGGTCAGTCGGCTGCACTGCCGACCGGCGAATTGATCGCGGGGCTGGCCGACGCCGGTTGGGTGGAGCTCACCAACGCGCGGACCCGGATGACGGTGAGGGGTTTGCCGCTGGAGTTCGTCGGCGTGGACGACCCGCACCTGGATCGTGACCGTTATGACCTGGTCGTCGGCGCCGCGGCGGCTGACGCGGCGTTGACCATCGGGGTGACCCATGCGCCCTATCAGCGGGTGCTCGACGCGATGACCGCCGACGGGGCCGGGTTGGTGATCGCTGGGCACACCCATGGGGGGCAGCTCTGCGTGCCCTTCATGGGGGCGCTGGTGACCAACTGCGACCTGGACCGCAAGCGGGCGCGGGGTGTCTCGCGCTGGTGGCCAGGCGCTGGGGGCGCGCCCTCGTCGGCTGCGCCGGCTGACGCGGCATACCTGGCGGTGACGGCAGGCCTGGGCACCTCGCCGATGGCGCCGGTGCGATTCGCCTGCCGCCCGGAAGCGACCCTGTTGACGTTGTTGCCGCGGGCTGAGTGATCGCGGCAGGTTGCGGCGGCGGCTGGCGGGGCGGCTGCTGGCCGGAGGGTGGGATGGGTCGGATGGGTCGGATGACCGTAGGGCGGGCCGATTCGTGGCTGGTGGCTGCGGTCGGCTATCCTCTCCCCTGCTGCCGTGAACGCCCTTGGGTGCTCGCGGGCCACGGGGTGTGGCGCAGCTTGGTAGCGCGCTTCGTTCGGGACGAAGAGGCCGCAGGTTCAAATCCTGTCACCCCGACCAGTTGGCTTTTGGGCTCTGACCTGCGGAAACGCGGTCAGAGCCCTTTCGCTTCCCCCGCCCTCGGGCACAAGTGCGGCATAAGAGCACCGGTCGCGAACAGGTAAGACCCCCGCGAGGCGGCAACCTCCGGGGGTCGGACGACAGCAATCTCGAGGTGCTGACGTGACGTCAATGGTAGCCGTGGACGCTCCGCCCGTGAAGGGCGTCGAGCTCCTGGCTGGCGTGCGCCCTGTCCCCTCGCGTCATCGCTTGTGTCGCTCTGCCCAGGCGTTGGGCGGGTGGTGGTCCATGGCGTAGCCCTCGACGCTCGACGCGGCGCTGGACAGGGCCTCAGCCGCGACACCAAAACGATCGACGCCCCCGGTGATTGATCTTCGAGACCCCCGAACCGGCGCGGGTCGCCTGCAGGGCGGTTGTGGCCACACCTGCTGCAGGTTCGCGAACAGCCTGCTCCTCAACCGAGGGCAGGCCAGACGGCGTGGGCTGGAATCAACGCAAGGTCGGCTCTTTGGGAGGGATTCCCACATCTATGCCTACAACTCTCTCAGCCGATCCACTCGCGCCTCGGGCTCGCTACGCTGACCTCGCCATATGACCTCGTAGCCGAGTTGTGTCAGGACGCGTACCGCCACCGCCGGGTTGTCCGCGACCGCCGCTCCCAATTGATGCGCTCGCCAAGCGGCCCGACCTGCCCGCAGAGCCTCAAGAGCTGTCTCCTGATCAGGAGAGGGGACGACGTTGAACTCCAAGATGAGCATCTCAAGCACGTCCTCGAGGCAGGGCCGGAAGCGCCGACCACCAACAGGAAAGTGAAGGTCGCTCACGCGCTGACGTCTCCGGTGCTTACGGGCCCGACGGGTTCCTGAGATCGACTCGAACACACCTATCCAGGTGGGATGGTCGCCATGCACCTGAACATGGGCTGCAGGTATGCCATGCGGCGTCTCAAGGAACTCATATCGCACCAAGGGCTCGGTCGCGCCGTGGGGAGTAACGCGAACCTTGGATTCGACGACGGCCAAGAAGTTTCGGTGCTGGCTACGGCGGCACCTATAGCTCGCCTCCAGATCCAGCAGGGGGCCCTCTCGCGTGCAGAGCTCCAGGGCTGCAGAGCCTGCCTGCTGAACAAAGGCCACGTCAGGCGAATCCTCAAGAAGGACGGCCTCGAAGACTACAGAGTCAGACCCTGGCCGAGCGACTGTGGCCAGGGTCTGGGTGAGCTCGCTCGCGAACGTGTCCGCGAGCTCCCTCAAGTTGGATTCACTCACCTTGTCGAGCGAGCCACTCGAGGCCGTCGATGCGCTCAAGGATCTTGCGACGACGCGCGTCGAGCCGATACTCACGAGCCTTCCGGCGGAGCTTCGCACTGCTCATCCCCGCATCACTCTCAAGGCGTTGAATCTCGGATCGGACCCGGCCACGCGGAACGACAAAAACCGAGTGGCCCGAGCTGTGAGAAATAGTGGACATACCCTGGTCTCCTCCCTGTCCGGTTTCAGCGAGTGTTCCATCGACCACCGACAACGCTCCGCCCAACCGTACCGTGCCGCTGCCACCTCGTGGCGTGAACGCTCAACGACGCCGGCCGCGCCGGACCAACGCACCGACCAGATCGTTGACGGCGCCGGCCAACGACTCAAGGTCTCGGTCGTAGACCCGACCCGCCTC
>WBZM01002037.1_pt1 | contig 18096 bp, 12 predicted proteins | sample 5204271 | NCBI WGS metagenome assembly WBZM01 (sample SAMN12344346, study PRJNA552823) | activated sludge metagenome | biome: Activated sludge suspended growth; feature: Nitrification reactor; material: Wastewater; isolation source: activated sludge from nitrification reactor of wastewater...
CGCCACCCTGATCTCCCTGGTCCGCCATGTGTCACCCCGCCTGAAACGTTTCGTCCTGCAACGCCCTGACTCACCCTGTCGCGCGCCGCCACCCTGGTTGAGCCAACCCCTTGAAATAAGGTTCGCGACCATTCCGGCACGGGGCGCGCACTGCGCCGCCCGGCAGGAGCGCTTGCAACGGGCCGGCCCAGGCCCAGCGACACGGGAACGACATGGAACGTCCGAACGAGACCCCGAAGAAGAGAGGCTGGATCGTCCTCGCCGTGGTCGGCGCGGTCCTGGCGGGCGGCGTGGCCGCGGCCGTGGCCATGCGCCCGGCCCCGTCGGCCGGGGAGGCCCCCCGGGCGGCCGGGTACGCCCGGAAGCCGCGCCCCCACTTCGACCACACCCCGGTCATCCCCGACGCCTTCGACAGCCCCCAGGCCGTCACCCGCACCTGCCTCGGCTGCCACCCCGACGCCGCCGCCATCATGAAGACCTCCCACTGGCAGTGGGTGGGGGCGGAGGTGCAGGTGGCCGGGCACGAGGGCAAGGTCCGCATCGGCAAGAAGAACCTGCTGAACAACTTCTGCATCTCCAACCGCGGCAACGAGAAGTCCTGCACCAAGTGCCACATCGGCTACGGCTGGGCGGACGACACCTTCGACTTCGCGAAGGCCGAGAACGTGGACTGCCTGGTCTGCCACGAGCGGACCGGCGCCTACACCAAGGGCACCTACGGCCTCCCCACCAAGGAGACCAACCTGGTGGCGGCCGCCCGCTCGGTGGCCACCCCGGGCCGCGAGAACTGCCTGGGCTGCCACGCCTACGGCGGCGGCGGGCAGGCGGTGAAGCACGGCGACCTCGACTCCTCGCTGGCCCACCCCTTCGAGACCGAGGACGTGCACATCGGCCGCCACCAGTTCCTCTGCGTGGACTGCCACAAGGCCCCCGGCCACCAGCTGAAGGGCAAGGCCTTCTCGGTGAGCGTGGAGGACTCGAACGGCGTGGCCTGCACCGACTGCCACCTGAAGCCGGAGCACCGGGACGAGCGGCTCAACAAGCACCTCGCCGCCGTGGCCTGCCAGACCTGCCACATCCCCAGCTACGCCGGGAAGCTGCCCACCAAGGCCACCTGGGACTGGTCCAAGGCCGGCGACCCCACCCGCAAGGACGACCCGCACAGCTACCTCAAGATCAAGGGCGAGTTCACCTACGAGCAGGACGCGCTGCCGACCTACCGCTGGTTCAACGGCAGCGTCGGCCGCTACCTGCTGGGCGACAAGATCGATCCCTCGAAGCCGACGGTCCTCAACCCGCCCTTCGGCGGCATCGCCGACAAGACCGCCCGCATCTGGCCCTACAAGGTCCACAAGGCCAAGCAGCCCTACGACGCCGGGAACGACTACCTCTTCCCGCCCGTCACCGGCGGCCCGGGCGGCTACTGGACCACCTTCGACTGGGACTCGGCCTTCCAGCTCGGGTCGAAGGCCTCGGGCCTGCCCTACAGCGGCCAGCGCGGCTTCGCCCCCACCGAGATGTGGTGGCCGCTCTCCCACATGGTGTCGCCGAAGGAGAAGGCGCTCGGCTGCACCGACTGCCACGGCGAGCAGGGGCGCATGGACTGGGTCGCCCTCGGCTACGCCGCCGACCCCATCAAGACCGGAGGCCGCAAGTGACCGCCCCCTTCCCCACCCGCGCCGTCCGCGCCGTCCTGGCCGTGGTCGCCCTGCTGCTGGCCGCCCCGGCCGCGGCGCAGCAGGCCGTCAACCCCATCCACCCGCTGGTCACGCCCCTCGACGCGGCCGGGAAGAAGACCCGGGCCACCGCGGCCGTGGACGTGGACAGGACCTGCGGCGCCTGCCACGACGCCGCCTGGATCGGCGCCCACAGCGGCCACGCCGCCGCCAAGGTCAAGACCACCTGCGTGCAGTGCCACCTCGACGGCGGCAAGCTCGAGCTGGCCGAGGGGACCCTCGACGCCGAGGGCCGGATCACCCGGGAGCACACGCGCATCGGCCCGCCGCGGGCCGCCTCCTGCGCCGCCTGCCACGGCGTCATCGGCGCCGCCGGCACCGCGCCGCTGGCCCTGCCGGCCGACCTGGCCGCGCCGCCCGCCGAGGGGCGCAGCTGGTCGCTCACCCTCGGCGAGGGGGCCATCGTCTCGCCGCAGCGCAAGTCCGACTCCTTCCTCAACCTGGCCGGCAAGGCCGAGGCCGCCGGCCCGTGGGACGTCCACGCCGCCAAGCTGGTGGACTGCGTGGCCTGCCACTACGCCGCCAACGACCCGGTCCGCACCGACGCCAAGCAGGCCCCCCTCCGCTACCTCACCGCCGACCCGCGCCGGCCGACCACCGCCGAGTTCCTGGTGCGCCCGGATCACCGGCTGGCGCGGCAGGCCTGCCGCGCCTGCCACGATCCGCAGAAGGCCCACGACTTCCTCCCCTACCGGTCGCGCCACATGGCGGTGCTGGCCTGCCAGGCCTGCCACGTGGCCGGGCCGCGCGGGCCCGCCGCCCAGTCGATCGACGCCACCGTGGCCACGCTGGAGGGCACGCCGGCCATCGCCTTCCGCAACCTGGAGGCGCGCGCCGGTGAGCCGCTCAACGCCGCCACCGCCACCGCCTTCGCGCCGCTGCTGGTGGAGCGGGTCGAGGCCGACGGCGCCGCGCGCCTCACGCCGGTCAACACCGTGGCCCGCTTCCGCTGGGTGAGCGGGCCCGACAAGGCCGAGGTGCCCTTCGCCACGGTGGCCGGCGTCTTCCTGGAGGGGCGCCACTGGGCCCCGGTGATCCTGGAGACCTTCGACGCCGACCGGAGCGGCAGCATCGACGCCGGCGAGCTGCGCCTCGACTCGCGGCTCAAGACCGAGCTCATCGCCGCCCGGCTCCGCGCCGCCGGCGTGGCCGACCCGGCCATCGACGGCCTCCTCGACGTCTACCCGCTGGCCCACGGCGTGGGCGGCCGCGCCGAGGCGCTGCGCGAATGCACCGCCTGCCACGCCGAGTCCTCCCGCCTCGGCGCCGCCTGGACGGTGGCGGCCTTCCTGCCCGGCGGCACGCCGCCGGCGCCGCGCGAGGGCGCCGCCATCCCGCTCACCGGCCAGCTCGGCCCCACCCCGGCCGGCGGACTGGTCCTCACCCCCGCCCCCGGCGCGGCCCGGCTCCACGTGCTGGGGCACGCCCGCGAGGGGATCACCAACACCCTGGGCTTCGCCCTCTTCCTGGCGGTCTTCCTCGGCGTGGCCGGCCACGCCACGGTGCGCCTCGCCACCGCCGGCCGCCGCGCGCCGGCCCACCACCCCGCCGGCCAGAAGGCCTACGTCTTCGGCCGCTACGAGCGGATCTGGCACTGGACCATGGCGCTCTCGGGCCTGCTGCTCATCGCCACCGGCCTGGCCATCCACGTCGGCGGCGGCGCGGTCCTGCCGGGCCTGGCCCGCTCGGTCTCGCTCCACAACGCCTTCGCGGTGGTGCTGATGGTGAACGCCGGGCTGGCGCTCTTCTACCACCTGGCCACCCGCGCCATCCGCAACTTCATCCCGGCGCCGGAGGGCTTCCTGGCCCGCGTGCTGGAGCACATGGCCTACCAGGGGCGCGGCATCTTCTTCGGCGGGCCGCACCCCACCAACGCCCCGGGCCACAAGCTCAACCCGCTCCAGCAGGTGACCTACCTGGCCCTGCTCAACGTCCTCTTCCCGCTCCAGATCGCCACCGGCCTCCTCATCTGGGCCGCCGGCCACTGGCCGGAGGTGGCCTCGGCGGTGGGCGGGCTGGCGGTCGTCGCCCCGCTCCACAACCTGGGCTCCTGGGCCTTCCTCAGCTTCTTCGTGCTGCACGTCTACCTCGTCACCACCGGCCGGACGCCGACCGAGCACCTCGAGTCGATGATCACCGGCTACCAGACCCTCGACCACGGGGAGCCGACGCCATGACCGAGAACGACCTCCACGCGACGGCCTCGCCGGCCGCCACCCCGGCGGCGACGCCCGCCGACGCCCCGGTGGCCGCGGCGAAGGGCCCGCGCCCGTACCTCAACCCGTACCTGGCCGGCACCCTCCTCGGCACGGTGCTCTTCCTGAGCTTCTACGTGACCGGCGGCGGCCTGGGGGCCTCGGCGGCCATGAGCCGCGTGCAGACCGGCGTCCTCGACTGGTTCGCGCCGGGCCACGTGGACCGGGTGGCCTACTTCGCCGAGATGGCCGGCGGGCACCGCAACCCGTGGCTCAACTCGGCCATCTGGATGATGGTCGGGACCATCCTGGGCGGCGCGGCCTCGGGCCTCCTCAACGGCCGCTTCAAGCCGGAGCTGCGCAAGGGGCCCAACGTCACCACCGGGACCCGCGTCTTCTTCGCCCTGCTGGGCGGCGCCATCATGGGCTACGGCGCCCGCCTGGCCCGCGGCTGCACCTCCGGCCAGGCCCTCTCGGGCGGCGCGGTCCTCTCGGTGGGCAGCTGGGCCTTCGCCCTGGCCATCTTCGCCAGCGCCTACGCCCTGGCCTGGTTCGTCCGCCGGCTCTGGAACTAGGGAGGAATCGACATGGCACCCTTCGACCTGACCACCTCCCTCGGCCCCGTCGGCGCCGCCCTCGTCTTCGGCCTGATCGGCTTCGGCTTCGGCGCCGTCCTCGAGCTGGGCGGCTTCGGCGACACCCGCAAGCTGGCCGGCCAGTTCTACCTGCGCGACATGACGGTGCTGAAGGTCATGTTCACCGGCATCGTGGTGGCCGCGGTGCTGGTGGCCGGCGCCACCGGCCTCGGCCTGCTCGACATGAGCCGCGTCTGGGTCAACCCCACCTACCTCTGGCCGGGCATCGTGGGCGGCCTGGTGATGGGCGTGGGCTTCATCCTGGGCGGCTTCTGCCCCGGCACCTCGGTGGTGGCCGCCTCGACGCTCAAGCTCGACGGCGCGCTCTTCCTCCTCGGCGCGCTGGTGGGCGTCTGGCTCTTCGGCGAGACCGTCGGGAGCTACGAGCCCTTCTTCCTGTCGAGCAACATGGGGCGCTTCACGCTGCCCGACTGGCTCGGCCTCCCCACCGGCGTCACGCTGGTGCTGGTGGTGCTGATGGCCCTCGCCATGTTCTGGTTCGCCGAGCTCTCCGAGGCGCACTGGGGCCAGGGCAAGGCCTGGTCGGAGATCGACTTCCGGCCCCGCGGCGGCAAGGCCCTGGCGGCCGGCGGCCTGGCGCTCGCCTCGGTGGTGGTGGCCCTCGTCGGCCAGCCCACCCCCGCCCGGAAGTTCGACCTCCTGGGCGAGGCGGTGCGGAAGCCGGTGGAGGAGCGGGCCATCTTCGTCCACCCGGCCGAGGTGGTGGCGCTCCGCAAGGACATCAACGTCCAGGTGGTGACCCTCGACCTCCGCGACGAGCACGACTTCAACCTCTTCCACCTGGGCGGCGCCCGGCGCGTCGATCCGGCCGGCCTGCTCTCCCGCGAGTCGGTGCGGGCGGCGCTGGAGGCGCCGGCCGGCACGGTCACCTTCCTCACCGGCAACGGCGAGGCGGCGGCGCTGGCCGCCTGGAAGCAGCTCAAGGCCCTGGGCGCGTCGAACCTCTACGTCATCGAGGGGGGCATGAACGGCTGGCTGGAGAAGTACGCCCCGCCCGCCTGCGCCGCGGCGCCGGCGATCGGCGCGCCGGCCGACCCGGAGCGGCCGGCCTGGCGCTTCGCCTTCGCCACCGGCGACGCCCTGCCGGCGGCCTGGCCGGAGCTCCCGGAGTCCCGCGCCTTCCGCGTCCCCTGCGAGGCGCCGGTCTCCCACGAGGCCGAGGCGCACGGCGGCCACGGCATCACCTGGCCCACCTACCAGTTCGCCAAGAAGGTGAAGCTCCAGTCGAAGGCGGCGGTGAAGGGCGGCTGCGGGTAGTCGCCGCCGGGGCGGGGCGCGGCCCGCCGGGAGCCTTGACCTGAACCGACGTTCAGGTCATCTTCCCGGCGTGCGCCCGCCCCTGGTCTCCAACCCGCCCAACCCCTGGCTCACCAGCGAGGTCCACTGGCTCGAGCCCAGGCCGGCGCGGCTGGAGGTCTACCAGGACGCCTCGCGGGAGATCCTCTCGCGCAACGACAGCCCGGACGTCGGCTTCACCTGGGGGGTCAACCCCTACCGCGGCTGCCTCCACGCCTGCGCCTACTGCTACGCGCGGCGCTACCACGAGTACCTGGGCTTCGGCGCCGGCACCGACTTCGACACCCGCATCGCGGTGAAGCCGGAGGCCCCGGCGCTGCTCCGCAAGGCCTTCGAGCGGCCGTCCTGGAAGGGCGAGACGGTGGCCTTCGCCGGCGCCACCGACGCCTGGCAGCCCCTCGAGGCCGCCTGGCGCCTGACCCGCGGCTGCCTGGAGGTCTGCGCCGAGTACCGCAACCCGGTCTGCTGCGTCACCAAGGCGGCGCTGATCGAGCGGGACATCGACCTGCTGCAGCGGCTCCGGGCCGAGGCGCGCTGCCGCGTCGCCATCAGCATCCCCTGGCTCGATCCCCTGGTGGCGCGCCGGCTGGAGCCGCTCGCCCCCGCCCCGGCGCGGCGCCTGGAGACGGTGCGGCGGCTGGCCGAGGCCGGCCTCGCGCCCACGGTGCTGGTGGCGCCGGTGATCCCCGGCCTCGACGACGAGCTGCCGCGGGTGCTGGCCGCGGCGAAGCACGCCGGCGCCGCCAAGGCGGGCTTCCAGCTGCTCCACCTGCCGGGCCCGGTGGCCCCGGTCTTCGAGGCGCGGATCCGCGAGGCGCTGCCGGAGCGGGCCGACCGGGTGCTCCACCTGATCCGCGAGACCCACGGCGGGAAGCTGGCCGACCCGCGCTTCGGCGTGCGCTACCGCGGCGAGGGGGCCTACGCGGAGGTCATCGCGGGGATCTTCCGGGTGGCCTGCGCGCGGCTCGGCCTGCCGACGGCCGGGCGGCCCGGCGCGGAGGCGCCGGCCGGGACCTTCCGGCGGCCGGAGCGGCGGCCGCAGCTCTCGCTCTTCGACCGGGAGGGCGGGCCGGCGCGGGCCGGCTGAGCCCGCTACTCGCCCGGCTCGCCGGCCTGCTTGAGCCGCTTCCAGAGGGTGACGCGGGAGATGCCGAGCCGGCGTGCCGCCTCGGCGCGGTTGCCCCCGCAGCGGGCCACCATGTCGCGCAGCGCCTCGGTGGTGAGGGCGGCGGCCCGGGCGCCCACCTCCGCCGGGTCCGGCTCGCCCTCGGCGGCCGCGGATCCCCCGGCGGCGGCCGGTGGCTGGCGCACCTCCTCGGGCAGGTGGGCCGCGTCGAGGGGCCCCTCGCCGGCCCGCAGCGCCGCGAACTCCAGCACGTTCTGCAGCTCCCGCACGTTGCCGGGCCAGGGGTAGCCGGCCAGCGCCCGCAGCGCCGCCGGCGTGATGCGGGCCGGCCGCGCCCCGCCCTCCTCGGCCAGCCGGGCCAGCCAGGCCTCGGCGAGGAGCGGGAGGTCCTCGAGGTGCTCGCGGAGCGGGGGCACGCGGATGGGGAAGACGGCCAGGCGGAAGTAGAGGTCGGCGCGGAAGCGCCCCTGCTGCACCATGGCCTTGAGGTCGCGGTGGGTGGCGCAGAGCAGCCGCACGTCCACCTTGATGGTCGAGGAGTCCCCCACCCGCTCGATCTCGCGCTGCTCGATGACCCGGAGCAGCTTCACCTGCACCGCCGGGGAGATGTCGCCGATCTCGTCGAGCAGGAGCGTGCCGCCGTGGGCCTCCTGGAAGCGGCCGCGCCGGTCGCGCAGCGCCCCGGTGAAGGCCCCCTTCACGTGGCCGAAGAGCTCGCTCTCCAGCAGGTTCTCGTTGAGCGCCGAGCAGGAGACGCGCACGAAGGGGCCGTCGGCGCGCCGGGAGCCGCGGTGGAGCGCCTCGGCCACGCACTCCTTGCCGGAGCCGCTCTCGCCCAGGATCATCACGGTGGCGTTGGAGCGGGCCACCAGGGCGATGGTCTTGTAGAGCTCCGCCATGACCGGGTGGCGCCCCACCAGGCCGGCGAAGTCCGGGCCGGGCCGGGGTGGCGGCAGGGCGCAGCCCCCCGGGGCGGGATCGGGCGCCGCGCCGGCCAGCTCCGCCTCCTCCCCCACCGCCGTGAAGGTCTCCAGGGCGCCGGTGACGGTCCCGTCCGGCGCGGTGATGGGCACCGCGCTCTTGACGATGCGCAGGAGCCGCCCGTCCTTCGCCCGCAGCGTGCAGGTCTTGGAGAGGCGCCCCTGCTCGGCCAGGCCGCACTTGAGCGGCCCGACGCCGCAGGCGCAGCCGTGGACGGCGTCGCCGGCCAGGATGGAGCAGTCGCGGCCCAGGGCCTCCGCCGGGCTCCAGCCGGTGATGCGCTGGGCCGCGGCGTTCCAGTAGGTGACCCGGCCGGACAGGTCGATGGTGAAGAGGGCGTCGGGCAGCGCGTCGGCCACGGCGCGGAGCGCGGCCTCGCTGCCGAACCCGAGGAAGGGGAGCGGCCGGGACGGCGGCGGGGTGGGGCGGAGGGGATCGGACATCGCGTGCAGAGGGCTGGATTCTACCCGGATTGGAGCCAGCGGCGGCGTTCACGGTTCACGTGAACGTTCAGCGCGGGCGCGGCGCAACCCCGCGATGCGACAGGCTGCCGCGGCCGGCTGGGCGCCTTCACCCACCTCCGGTCCCGCGGGGGCGGAAACGCCATTCCTTTCAGGGTGAAAACATTTCGCCGGGCCGATCCGCCTGGTTGGTACGCCCCCTGCTCTGGTCCGGGCTGCGAACCGGCCGGCCCGCCTGACGCGGGCCACTCGACCCGCCGGTCCGGGAGAGGGACACACCTTGAAGACCAAGCTCAGCCTGCTGGCCGCGCTGGCGCTCACCGCGCTCGCGGCCTGCTCCGACTCCACCGCGCAGAAGACCTGCGCCGACTTCTGCGGCGCGGGGAACACCTGCAACGCCGCCGGCCAGTGCGTCCAGCTGGCCTGCGATCCGGGCTGCGGCCCGGGCTCCGCCTGCCAGATGGGCGCCTGCGTGGCCGTCGCGGCCGTCACCTGCACCGCCAGCTACCCCGGCTGCGCCGCCTGCGACACCACCGGCGACGCGCCGGCGTGGGTCGGCCAGTGCGGCGCCGGCACCGCCTGCGACGCCGCCAGCGACGCGTGCAAGCCGATCGCCTGCGACCCGGCCTGCGGCCCCGGCACCGCGTGCCAGAACGGCGCCTGCGTGGCCGTCGAGGCCGTGACCTGCGCCGGCCCCTCGCCCGGCTGCTCGGCCTGCATCGTCACCGGCCAGTCGGCCACCTGGCTGGGGCTCTGCGGCACCGGCACCACCTGCAACCCGACCAGCGACCGCTGCGAGCCCATCGCCAAGACGCTCCACGCCACCCTGACGCAGCCCGGCTTCCCGCTGGCCGGCCCCTTCACCACCGGCTACCAGCTCACCGAGGCCTGCCTGCAGTGCCACGCGCCGGTGGCGACCCAGGTGATGGCCACCGCCCACTGGACCTGGGCCGGCCCGACGCCGGACCTCGTGCCCATGACCGCCTTCTCGGTGGTCGATCCCCTGGCGGTGCTCAACCCGGGGAACCTCGGCAAGGTGAACCTCATCAACAACTTCTGCGTCGGCGTCCCCTCCAACGAGAAGCGCTGCGACCAGTGCCACGCCGGCTACGGCGGCGATCCCGACGCGGCCCGGCCGCAGAAGACGGCCCGCGCCTACACCCTGGCCGACTCCTCCATCCCCCTCGAGGCCCGCGTGGACTGCCTGGTCTGCCACGCCGACCCGACCAAGTACTCCAAGAACCCGAAGGACTTCGGCCGGCCCAACGCCGCGGTGGACCTCAAGGCGGCGGCCGAGACGGTGGCCCTCCCCACCCGCGCCAACTGCGGCGCCTGCCACTTCTTCGCCGGCGGCGGCGACAACGTGAAGCTGATGGGCTCGGCCCTCAAGGCGCCCGCCGAGGCCACCGACGTCCACATGGGCCGCGGCATGACCTGCGCCGACTGCCACGCCGGCGCCAGCCACACCTTCAAGGGCTCGGGCGTCCACGTGCCCACCCACACCGCCCGCGTCGCGTGCGCCGACTGCCACGGCACCACGCCGCACACCGGCGTGGTGGCCGCCAACGGCGACACGCTCGACTTCCACACCGACAAGCTGGCCTGCCAGACCTGCCACATCCCGAGGTTCTCCAAGACCCAGTTCACCAAGGTGGACTGGGACTGGTCGACCGCCGGTGACAACAAGACCTGCGCCGGCACCCCGGGCACCTGCGTGGCCGGCGTGGTGGTCAACAAGGTGAACGAGGACGGCACGCTCAACCCCGCCTCCTCCCTCACCGCCACCAGCTACGACTTCATCAAGGGCAACTTCACCTGGCAGCGGAACGTCACGCCGGCCTACCGCTGGTCCAACGGCAAGTCCTCCCACGCCACCACCGCCGACCGCGCCGACCTGACCGGCCTGGGGCTCACCGCCGCCGACGCCGACCGCATCACCCTCGGCGAGCCGGTGGGCGGCCCCGCCGACGGCAAGATCATGCCCTTCAAGCTGATGCGCGGCCGCCAGGCCATGTACGTGGACGGGGCCAACGGCTTCGTCATCAACCCCAACGTCTTCGGCCCGGGCAGCTTCTGGGGCGTGGTCCAGGGCGTCGGGTACGACTACTCGACCTACACCTTCGACGCGGGCACCCTGCCCGGCCAGCCGTCGGTGGACAAGCTCTGGGGCAAGATCCTGGCGGTGGGCGCCGCGGCGGCCGGCCAGGTCCCGGCGGGCACCCCGGCCTTCGCGAAGTACGACGGAGTGAACCCGGGCTACGACTGGCGCTACACCAAGCTCTACATGGACATGAACCACGAGGTGTCGCCCAAGGCCCAGGCCCTCGGCGCCGCCGGCTGCGCCGACTGCCACTCGGCCAGCCCGAAGCTGCCGCTCTGCGAGCTCTACGCGGGGCAGCGCAAGCCCTGGGGCGTGACCTGCCCGTAGGCGCGACGCTGGAGTGAGGCACGGGGCCGCGGCCCGGGGATGGTCCCCGGGGCGCGGCCCCGGTCGTTTTCGGGCCCGGCGAACCCACCCGCCCCGGCGGGGCTCCTACCAATGGCGAACGCCGGCCTCGCGGGGTAGAGATCCGCCCCGCGCCGGCCTCGCCGACCCGCCGGACGCAGGGAGCCCGACCAGATGGAGCCGACCGCCACCGCCCCCGCCACCCCCGGCGCGAGCCCGCCGCCCCCGCCGACGCGCGACCCGGTCTGCGGGATGGACGTCGACCCGGCCGCCCCGCCCGGCGGGACGGTGGAGCGCGGCCGGTATCGCTACCACTTCTGCTCGGAGGGCTGCCGCGCCCGCTTCGAGGCCGAGCCGGAGCGCTGGTTCGCCTACGACCCGGTCTGCCACATGGAGGTCAACCCCAGGGCGCCCAAGGGCGGCCAGTGGGACTTCCAGGGCACCACCTACTACTTCTGCAACCCGAAGTGCCTGGCGAAGTTCAGCGCCGATCCGGCGCCGTTCCTGGCGCGGAAGCCCGGCGAGCCGGCGCCCCCGCCGCCACCCCCCGCCGCGCCGCCGGGCGCCGAGGTGGTCTGGGTCTGCCCGATGTGCCCGGAGGTCCGGGAGCAGACCCCGGTCCCCTGCCCGACCTGCGGCATGGGGCTGGAGCCGCTGGTGGTGGGCGGCATGCCGAGCGCCGAGGAGCCGCCCAACCCCGAGCTCGAGAACATGTCCCGCCGCTTCTGGTGGGGCCTGGCGCCGACGCTGCTCCTCCTCGGCGTGGCCATGGGCGACATGGCCGCCGGCATGGCGCTGCGCCACGCCATGGGCTTCCGCGCCTTCGCCTGGCTGCAGCTGGCCCTGGCGGCGCCGGTGGTGCTGTGGGGCGGCTGGCCCTTCTTCGAGCGGGCCTGGCAGTCGCTGCGCACCTGGAAGCTCAACATGTTCACGCTGATCGGGATCGGCACGGCCGCCGCCTTCCTCTTCAGCGGCGCCGCCACCGTCCTGCCGGCCGACCTCTTCCCGGCCGCCTACCTGGAGCACGGCGCGCCGCCCATCTACTTCGAGTCGGCGGCGGTCATCGTGGAGCTGGTCTGCCTCGGGCAGATCCTGGAGCTGAAGGCGCGCAGCCGCGTCTCCGGCGCCATCCGCGCCCTCCTCAAGCTCGCCCCCAAGACGGCCCGGCGCGTCGCCGCCGACGGCGGCGAGGCCGACGTGCCGGTGGAGGAGGTGCAGGCCGGCGACCTCCTCCGCGTGCGCCCCGGCGAGAAGATCCCGGTGGACGGCGCGGTGGTCTCGGGCCGCTCCTCGGTGGACGAGTCGATGGTCACCGGCGAGCCCATCCCGGTGGAGAAGGGACCGGGCGCCCCGGTCACCGGCGCCACGCTCAACGGCACCGGCGGCTTCGTGATGCGGGCCGAGCGGGTGGGCAAGGACACCCTGCTCTCGCAGATCGTCCGCATGGTGATGGACGCGCAGCGCAGCCGGGCCCCCATCCAGCGCCTCGCCGACGTGGTCTCGGGCTGGTTCGTGCCGGGCGTGGTGCTCTCGGCGCTGGTGGCCTTCACCCTCTGGGCCACCCTCGGCCCCGAGCCGCGCCTGGCCCACGGCCTGGTGGCGGCGGTGGCGGTGCTGATCATCGCCTGCCCCTGCGCCCTGGGCCTGGCCACCCCCATGGCCATCATGGTGGGCACCGGGCGCGGCGCCACCGCCGGCGTGCTGGTGAAGAGCGCCGAGGCGCTGGAGCGGCTGGAGCAGGTGGACGTGCTGCTCCTCGACAAGACCGGCACGCTCACCGCCGGGAGGCCGGCCCTCACCGCGGTGGAGCCGCAGGCCCCCCTCGACGAGGCCACCCTGCTGCGCCTGGCCGGGACGCTGGAGAAGGGCTCGGAGCACCCGCTGGCGGCGGCGGTGGTGGCCGGCGCGGCGGCGCGCGGCGTGGCCCTCGGCGAGGCCCACGGGTTCGAGGCCGTCCCGGGCGGTGGCGTGGCCGGCGCCGTGGACGGCCGGGCGGTGCTGCTGGGCACCGCGGCGTTCCTCGCATCGCGCGGCGTGGACGCCGCGCCGCTCCTGGCCCGCGCCGAGGCGCTGCGGGCCGAGGGGGCGACCGCCATGCTGGTGGCGGTGGACGGGCGGGCGGCCGGGCTCCTCGCCGCCGCCGACCCGGTGAAGCCAGGGGCCGCCGAGGCGGTGGCGGCGCTCCGGGCCGAGGGGCTCAAGGTGGTGATGGTCACCGGCGACGCCTGGACCACGGCCCGCGCCGTGGCGCGGCGGCTCGGGATCGACGAGGTGGAGGCCGAGGTCCGCCCCGACGAGAAGGCCGAGGCGGTGGGCAAGTACCGCCACCTGGGCGGCGTGGTGGCCATGGCGGGCGACGGCATCAACGACGCCCCGGCCCTGGCCGCCGCCGACGTGGGCATCGCCATGGGGACCGGCACCGACGTGGCCATGGAGTCGGCCGGCATCACCCTGGTGAAGGGGGAGCTGGCCGGGCTGGTGCGGGCGCGGCGGCTCTCCCGGGCCACCATGCGCAACATCCGCCAGAACCTCTTCTGGGCCTTCGCCTACAACGCCGCCGGCGTGCCGCTGGCGGCCGGGGCGCTCTTCCCGCTCACCGGCCTGGTGCTCTCGCCGATGATCGCCAGCGCCGCCATGAGCTTCAGCTCGGTGACGGTGATCTCCAACGCCCTGCGGCTGCGCCGCGCGAAGCTCTGAGGGCCTGGCAGGGAGGGGCCCCAGCGCAGCTGGGGAGGGACGCAGTCCCTCCCCGCCGGGTGAACGGCCGAGCGCGAAGCGCGACCGCCGTTCGGGACCCGGCGCAGGGGGGTGGGGCCCCGATCCGGCTCCGCCGGGCGGGGCGGGGCGTCGCCCCGTACTATGGGAAGAGGATCGCCCTCACCCCGGCCTGCACCCAGGTGTGCTGCCGCTCGTCGAGGCTGAAGCCCTCGCCGCTGAACTCGGTCACATGGGTGAAGGTCCCCCAGGCGCCGGTGATGAAGAGCCCGAGGCCCACCTCGCCGACGCCGCGGAAGTCGTAGCCGGCGCCGAGGCGCCACTCGTGGCCCCGGTAGGTGAGGTCGAAGCCGCTGCCGTCGGTGGGGCTCACGTCGATCATCGAGCCGCCGACCCCCACCATCACCCAGGGTGTGCCGCGGGCGAAGGGCGTGAAGCTCCAGCGGGCCTGCACGCCCCCCTTCACGGCGGTGGCGTCGCAGCTGGTGAAGTTCGCGTTGCGGCAGGCGACCCGCGCCGGGGAGCCGGGCGTGCCGACGCCGAGGTCCAGGTAGAGCCCGAGCTGGAGCTCGGGCAGCAGCCGCACGCCGCCCTCCAGGTTGATCAGGAAGAGCGTCTCGGTGAGGTCGCTCATGGGGATGCCCGCCTCGACGTCGCCCGAGGGGACCATGAACCCCAGGCCGCCGGCGAAGGTGAAGAGGGCCGGCCGGCGCGCCTGGAGCGGCGGCGGGCGCAGGGCGCCGGGGTTGAGCGGCCGCACCGGCTCGCCGGGGCGCCCGGTCCAGCCCGGCGGCGGCGGGGGCAGCGGCCGGGGCGCCGGCTCACCGCCGTCGTCGGCGCGGGGCTGGTAGCCGCCCTCCCCGTCCGGCGCCGGAGGCGCGGCGGCGGCCGGGGGCGCGGCCGGGGCCGCGGCGGCGGGGGGCGCCGGCGGGGCCGGGGGCGGCGCGGGCGCCTTGGGCGGCGGCTGGACGCCCAGCGTCCCCAGCGTGCCGTCGCGGTACTCGATGCGGAAGACCTCGGCGGGCGGCACGGTCCGCACCTGGCCGCCCGGGATCTGGATGGTGACGCCGCGGCCCGGGTCCTCCTCGACCACGGTGCCGCGGAGGCGGCCGCCGTTCTGCAGGAAGACGGTGTCGAAGCCGGGATCGGCGCCGGCGAGCATGGCCGCCAGGGCCACGGTGAAGAGCGTATTCATGGTGCGCCTCCGGCCACGATGGTGGCACGCCCCCAGCGGCGGTCAAGCCCGCCCGGCGGGAGCCGCCACACCATGCCGCAGGGGGCACGGCCCCTCCGTGACGCCGATCACGCGCCGGGGCACGGCCCCCGCCCGGCGCGCCGGCGCGACGCCCCGCTCAGGCGGTCCTGGGGTCGATGATCCGCTCGACGGCCGGCGGCTGGAAGGCCTGGAACTGATCGATCAGGCCGGCCGGCGTGGTGTCGGTGAGCAGGATCCGCCGGTGGGCCGGCCGCAGGAAGCCGGCCGCCACCGCGCGGTCGAAGAAGGCCACCAGCGGGTCGTAGTAGCCGGCCACGTCGAGGAGCCCGCAGGGCCGGGCGTGGAGGCCGAGCTGCGCCCAGGTGAGCACCTCGGCCAGCTCCTCCAGCGTGCCCATGCCGCCGGGCAGCGCCACGAAGCCGTCGGAGAGCTCGGCCATCAGCGCCTTGCGCTGGTGCATCGAGCCGACCACGTGGAGCGTGGTGAGCCGCTTGTGGGCCAGCTCGCGGATGGCCAGGACCTCGGGGATGACGCCGACCACCTCGCCGCCGGCCTCCAGCGCCGCGTCGGCCACCGCGCCCATCAGGCCGACCGAGCCGCCGCCGTAGACCAGGCCGAGGCCGCGCCGGGCCAGGGTGCGCCCCATCTCGCGCGCCGCCTCGAGGTAGCGGGGATCGGAGCCGGGGGAGGAGCCGCAGAAGACGCAGAGGCGTGCCATAGGGGTGCGGAGCATAGCGGCTCGTGGCATAACGCGCCCGTGCGACTGTCCCGCCCCCGCGTCCTGCTGCGCACGGCCCTGCTCCTGATCGCCGCCGGCTTCATGGCCTGGCGCGGCCTCGACACCCGGGCCACCGCCGACCTCCCCGGCCTGGACTCCGCCGGCGCCGCCACGCTCCGCCGCATCGCCTGGGTGGAGTGGACCCTGGCCGCCCTGGCGCTCCTCACCGCCGCGGTGGCGCTCCTCTCCCTGCGCCAGAAGCCCCGCCGGCACTCGCTGCACCTCCGGGAACCGGACGGACCGGCCGGGCCGGACGGCGAGCCCCCGCCGGAGCGGCCGGCCAGCGACCGCTGACGCCCGCGCGGGGGCCCGAATCCTGCTGGCGGCGGGCGGCTCTCAGGGGCAGGAGACCTGCCATGACCGCCTTCGCCCTCGTCGCCGCCCTGACGCTCTCCGCCCCGCCCGCCCTCCCGCCGCCCGGCGTGGTGAGCCCCGACGCCGCCAAGGCGGTCATCGCCGCCGGCGCCATCGTGGTGGACGTCCGCACCCCGGCCGAGTTCGAGGCCGGCCACGTGAAGGGGGCCATCAACATCCCCTTCGACCAGATGGGCGCCCGCGCCGCCGAGGTGGGCCGGAAGGACAAGCCGGTGGTGATCTACTGCCGCACCGGCCGCCGCTCGGGGATCGCCGGCGAGGAGCTCAAGAAGCAGGGCTTCTCCGCCATCTACGACTTCCAGTCCTTCGGGAGCTGGAACGGCGAGGTGGCGACCGGGAAGTGAATTCCCCGGGTCTCGCAGAGAGGGGCCCCAGGCCGGCGCTGCCGGTCGGGGAGGGGCGCAGCCCCTTTCAGTAGATCTTCGCCACCTCGGCGCCGGAGAAGCTGGCCCGCAGGATCTGGCGGTACCCTTGCCCGGCCTCGGCGCGCCCCACCGCGCCCCACTGGCACATGCCGGCGCCGTGCCCCCACCCCCCGCCGCGCAGCACCAGCTCCTCGCCCTCGCGGTCGATGACGAACATCGACGAGGGGAGGTTGCGCAGCAGCCGGCGGATGGTGAGCTCGCCGCGCACCTCCGACGCCCCCTGCTCCCCGGCCACGCGGAGGGCCAGGGCGCGCCCCGAGGCGCCGCGGGAGAGGACCGTCAGGGCCTGGACGTGGCCCACGCCGAGGGCGGCGGTGAGCCCGTCGAGCTCGGCCGCGGGGAAGCGCCGCTCCCAGCGGAAGCGGTCCTTGCGCGCCGCCGCCGGCCGGCGGCAGAAGGCGTCGGGCGGGTCGGCCAGGAAGGCGCGCAGCCGGGCCTCCTCGGCCAGGCCGCCGGCGTAGAGCCCGGCCATGTCGTCGGGGACGTCGGGCTGGCCGCGCAGGCTGGGGTTGGGCGGGCCGCCCCAGACCAGGTGGGCGTCCTCGCCGTGGCCGCCGCACATGGCCGAGTAGACCCCGTCCACCAGCGTCCGGTCGGCGCGACCGAAGAGCGCCTCGCCGGCGGTGGCCCGCACCGCCTCGTGGGTCCGCGCCGTCTCCGCGCCGGTGCCGCGGTAGGCCTGGCAGTGGACCTCGGAGCAGAGGGCGTACGGGTCGCCCAGGTGGCGCGTGCCGATCTGGGCCAGCACGTTGGAGCGGGCCGTCACCGCCTGCGCCTTGAGCGCCTCCAGCGGCGAGCCGGCCGGCATCTCGGAGGGGACCAGCCCGCGGAGCAGCGTCTCCAGCGGCACCGCGGCCACCGCCGCCAGGCGGCCGGCGGCGTCCACCGTGAGGAGCAGGCGCCCCCGGAAGCGGCGATCCTCGCGGGCGGGCTTGCCGTCGAGGCCGTGGGCCACCGACTCCACCAGCCACTCGCCGTCGGCGGCCGGCTCGAGGGAGACCACCCCGTCGGCCTCGCCCAGCACCCGGGCGGCGTCGGCCACCAGCAGCGTGCCGCGCGGCCGCTCCACCGGCTCGGCGTGGAGGGTGACGCGCTGCCCCGAGGCGGCCTGCAGCCGCTCCGCCAGGCTGCGCGCCCCGGCCTCGGAGCGGTCGCCCTCGGCGAGGAGCAGGTCGCGGCGGTTGTCCACCACCCGCCCGGCGATCCCGTAGACGCCCCCCACCCGCCGCACGCGGGTGGCCACGCCGCGGGCGGCCCAGGCGCGGCGCGCCGCCTCCAGCGAGGCGCGGTCGCCCCCCTTGGCCTCGGCGAGGAGCGGCGCCGAGTCGAGGCGGGCCGGGCGCGCGCCGCGCAGGGTCACGGTGAGGCGCGCCCCCGCGGCGAGGTCGAGGGTGGCGCCGCCGCGGAGCGCCAGCCGCGCCGGGGCGAGGGTGCGGACGGTGAGCGCCTCCTGGCCCTCGACGATGCGGATGGTGACGAGGGGCTGGCCGCCGGGGCCGAAGTCGAGGCGGTGGCTCCAGAGGATGTCGAGGGGGTCGGCGTGGGCGACCGAGGTGGGCGGAGGGAGGGTGCTCGGCGGGGGATCGGGGGGAGGGAGCGGAGGAGGGAGGTTGTCGAGGAGGTTGGGGGGGAGGAGGGAGGGGCGCGGCGGGGTCGGGGTCGAGGTCGAGGTCGGGGTCGGGGTCGGGGT
>WBZM01002038.1_pt1 | contig 18087 bp, 13 predicted proteins | sample 5204271 | NCBI WGS metagenome assembly WBZM01 (sample SAMN12344346, study PRJNA552823) | activated sludge metagenome | biome: Activated sludge suspended growth; feature: Nitrification reactor; material: Wastewater; isolation source: activated sludge from nitrification reactor of wastewater...
CACCTCTCAACAACCAATCAATGCAACGGGGTTATGGATCAAGTCCATAACCCCGTTTGGTTTTCGAGAATGCGATGCGGCAATCTGAAGATTTCCGAAGCTGTAGTCTGAAGACTACAGCGAACAGGTTCGCTACTTCGCTCCCTGCTCTCTGATCCCTGCTCCCTAACCAATCAGCCACCTAGTCACTCAACCACCCAACCACCCAAAATGCGTATCTTTCGAAAAAAAAACAACCATGGCATACGAGAACCTACTCATTCAGGAAGAAAACGGCATCTTGGTGGTGACAATCAACCGGGAAAAAGCGCTTAATGCGCTGAACCGGCAGACGATGGACGAACTGGGGCGATTTTTTGGGGAGGATCTTCCAGCCCGGAAGGATGTTAAAGGGGTGGTCCTAACAGGGGCGGGAGACAAGGCTTTTGTTGCGGGCGCCGATATTAAGGAGTTTCTGGACCTGCAGGATGACCAGGGCGGCCACCTGGCTCAAAAAGGGCAAAATATTTTTTTCCTGATCGAGCGCTCTTCGGTGCCGGTCATTGCGGCCGTGAACGGCTTTGCTCTGGGCGGAGGATGCGAATTGGCCATGGCCTGCCACTTGCGCATTGCCGGCGAAAAGGCCCGCTTTGGGCAGCCGGAAGTCAATCTGGGTCTCATTCCCGGATATGGAGGCACCCAGCGCCTGATACAATACATCGGCAAAACCAAAGCCATGGAACTCCTCCTTACTGCCGACATGATCGATGCCCAGGAGGCCTTACGCCTGGGGTTAGTCAACGCCGTTGTGCCGGCAGGGGAAGAAACCAGGGCAGCAAAAGCTATGCTGGAAAAAATAGCTACCAAAGGCCCCCTGGCGGTTGCCAAGGTGATTGAATCCGTAAACGCTTATTTCGATACGACGGCCGACGGGTTTCAGGCAGAAGTAAAAGCTTTCGGATTTACCGCTACGACCCGGGATTTCCGGGAAGGCGCCGCCGCCTTCGTCGAGAAGAGAAAACCGGATTTTAAAGGCGAATAGAAGCCCTTTTAATGCAAATCATTCTGTTGGGTTTTTAGTTTACGGATTTGGCGGCGCATTTTTTCAGCGGCGTCGGAGACTGCTTTTTCAAAACTTTCCGCAGCGGCGTCGGAGTACAACACATTGCCGGGTACGGAGAGTTCGATCTCTACTTTTCTGTTTTCTTTATGGTTGGGCCGGTTGATATCGTCGCGCAAGTATACTTTTGCGCTCTGAATCCGGTCATAAAAGACAAGCAATTTTTTAATTTTTTCATCGATTAATTCCTGGAGCGGTTCGCTGATCGAATAGGGAGCTTGCACATCAATTCTCATACTCCGGTCGTTTTTGCGTTATTAAATAAGTATACCTTCAAGATAATTTTTCCCGGCAAAAAAACCTTTGACCCATATCAGCCGATAGATATGATTTTCATCAACGAAATGTAGAATGATCATGCGGGCGACACTTTTTCGGATCATTGGTTTATTTACACTGGAAACCTTAACCTGGTTCCGCCCCGTATCCGGGCAGTCTGTTTTGCCGGAACGCTGGGAAGGTATTCTGACTCAAACGGGGGGCAGGGATACTTTTCGCCTGGCCTTTCAGTTGCGCCAGAACGGCGATCTCATTACGGGGCAATCCGTTTCCATAACCCCGGAAAAAAAGACCGGTCGTTTTTCCATTGCAGGCCGGTGGGACGGCCAGACCTTGCTGGTTCAGGAAATTGAGCAATTGGAACCCGGGAAGGAGCGCTGGTGCCTTAAATATTTCACCCTCCAAAGATCCCATGATATTTCCTCCTCCTGGACGCTTTCCGGCGCCTGGAAGGCAGAATCCTGTCCGCCGGGTATGGCGTACCTGAATCCCAGCGGCCAGGAGCTACCGGAGGAAGAGGCTAAAGAACCGCTGTTTTCCCTCGAAGGCTCCTGGACGGGCCATCTGTCTCAGGTGGACAGGGACTATGGGTTTTATTTTGAGATGGATTTACATCCGGAGGGTAAAGGCGCCTCCAGCATTGTTTCTGAAGCCAATGGAGGCCAGGCTTTCCACAGCCTGAATTGGACTTTTCTACCGAAAGACAGTATTCTGGAATTCAGTGAATTGGCCATTCTCCGGAAAACCTCGCCCACCTGGAAATGGTGTATTAAAAATGCCCGCCTACGGCTTAGCAGGCAGGGGGCACGGTATGTAATGGAAGGCGAGTGGAATGGATTTATAGAAGGGCGAACGCCTGCTACAGGTCCTTGCGCCCCCGGCAAATTGTATCTTGAGAAACCCATTCTCGGAGGCGCCGACTCCATGCTGGTTTCCAATCCTATGCCCCCGGATAGCCTTGGCACTCCGGCCAGGGAAACAAAAATAGAACGGCAGATCGACGTGTACCGGCCGGATCTCAAGATCAAAGTGTGGGATAACGGAACTGAAGACGGGGACGTCATTTCGCTTTTCCTGAACGGGAAACGCATCGCTCACCGGTTTCGGATAACCAAGGGGAAAGCTTCTGTGCAGGTTAAACTGCAGCAGGAATTCAATCTGCTGGTTCTGTATGCCGAAGATATCGGAACCATCGTTCCCAATACGGTGGCTATTTCTATCGACGACGGCGTGAAGGAGCATGTTCTGGTGCTGAATGCCGACCTCGCCCATAATGGCGCCGTGCTGATCCGGCAATTCAGCGTAAAACAATAGGCGTCAATCCTCCATTTCGATATCCGGATAATCTTTTGGATCGTAAAAGACGGGGGGCGGAACGGCGTTGGGGGTTTTGGCCACCAGGGCGTCGTAAGCTTCCGGGTAGTTATAAGAGCGGAGCGCCACTTCCCGCATCTGGAAGGACCCGCGGCGGTCGGAAAGTTTGCCTTCCCGGACTTTGCTGAAAATTTTATCCGCTCTGCGGCGCGACTCGGACATGGGCTGATAGGGTTCTTCCCGGTATACCTCCCTTATGGCCAGATAAGCCTGGATCAGCCGCTGTTCTTCGGCATCGGTCCAAAGTTCGGGATTGGCGGTGAGCCCTGTGTCTGTCATGGCTTGGGTAACACATTTGGCCACCCATGCCGGCCGGTTCACGTGGTTATCCAACAGCAGCGCTACCCCGTAGGAGGAAGTAACCAGTTGGTTCAGGGTAAAGCCAAAGGCTGCGTAATTGGGTTTCCAGTAAAAGTTGTTCAGGCGGCTGATAGCGTGTTCGACCTGAACCGCCTGGACGTTAGCTTCCTGTCCCGCTCTCCAGAACCGGAACGCCCAGGTTGGTTCCCGAAACTGATCCTTGAGGTAGGCTGCGCTTACCAGTTCGTTGTTGTAGGTAAGGAATCCATAAGTGGTGTTGGTATCCTCGCTGACATCCAGTCCGTGGTCTGTAAAAAAGGCCTTAAAGGTGGCCGGGTAAAGGGTTTTGACCTTTTTCAGCAGGGCGGGCAACTCGCCTCCTTTTTCCGCTTTCCCCAGGGTCCACTGATATACGCCAAAACTAAGATACCCCTGATCGTAGGTGTTGATCCCGTCGAGGTGCCCTTCGTTTTGAGCGACAGCGGTGATAACCGCCAGAGCGCTTTGTGTGAGGTCCAGTTCCTGCAGTTTATCCTGATTGGCCAGAACGAACTTTTCAATGGAAAGATAACCCGGAGTGGAGACGCCGGTAGGGGCGTGCCGTCTGAACTGGATCTGTTTCACCCCGTCGCTTACCATGACGGTATTAGTGGAGACCACAATCTCCAGAGACCTGCTGGGCGTAGTGGGAAGCGGGGTAACGGGGGTTGTTACGACATCGTTGGCGGGCAGGACAAAGTTCGGTCCGTATCCGGGAAGGAGGTCAGCGATGAGGGCTCTGGCAAGGGGATCGGTCATTTGTTTCCCGTCGCTGTACATTCCTTTTTGCTGAGCATAAGCGCGCAGCCCGATTTGAAGGTTTTCCTCGTAAATGCCCATGTTCTCCAGCAGCAGGCGGAGTTGCTGCGCGCCAAAATTGTTGGGGTCGTTGAGGTTAAAGGCCAACCCAAGCTGCTGGTTCTGCTGGGATCGCTGGAGCAGCTTGAGCCCGTCGACGGCGTCGAACCGCATCAGCATCCGAAGGAGCATTTCCGGGTCAACGCTTAATCCGTCGTTTTGAAGGCGGTTCCGGGAGGCAAAGCTCCGCAGCGCAGCGGCGGTTTCTTCCCCAAAGAAGGCGTCGGCGCCCAGGCGGGACCAATTGAGCTCTTTACCATATCCCAATTCGTTTAAAAGTTCCCGGAGAAGGCTTACATAGCGGTTGCGGCTTCTGCGGACGAGGTATTTCGACACAGAATGGGTCCGTAACAGATCGAATAAGGGCTCTTTATCTAACATCGCGTTGTCCATTTTGGTCTTGTGTAGAAACAAGATGCGTCCTGATGACCATATAACCATTAAATGTACGGCAGTTTCCGTAAATGTTTACCTGGGAACGCCAAATTCCTGTACCCAGTAAACGCCGTACTGGGCAGCGCCCAGGTGAACGTATTCCTTTTTCATCATATTGCGGCAGTGGCCGTCGCTGTTTTTCCACCCCTCCACTACGCTGGGGATATCCGAATAACCCCAGGCGACATTTTCTCCGATCATGCTCCAGGCGTAGCCTGCTCTGCGCGCTCTTTGGCCTATGGTGCTGCCATCCGATCCGGTGTGGGACATTCGGTTGGATGATTTCATGTCGGCAGCGTGAGCCCGGGCTGCTTTGGCAAGCCTGGCGTCCCATCTTAGCGCTGGCACAGGAGGAAAATAGTCGTCTCCGCACTGGCACCCCGATTGCCGCAGCCGGTTGACTTCTTCCAGCATCGCCGTTTCAAAAACGCTCGGGTCGGTTGGCGTTATAACGGGCGCAAATGCGGAAGACAAAAGAAAAAACGGGGAGATTATCGCAAAACGCAAGGTTCCCATTGTGGCAAGCTGTTTTTGTTCAAACGCGAAAAGGGGCCTGCCTTGGTGCGTGGGCGCCAAAAAATTTGTTTTTCCCTTAAAAACGAAGAGGTTCTAACCGCTCCTGCGGCTAGAACCTCTATAGAAAGACGCGCAATGCGTTATTTATCTTACGGACTCCAGGACCGATTTGAACGCTTCCGGGTGGTTCAGCGCAAGATCGGCAAGAACTTTGCGGTTCAACTGGATGTCGTTTTCACTCAGATGGTGCATAAGACGGGAATACGACATCCCGTGCATGCGGGCACCGGCATTTATCCGTGCAATCCACAGGCGGCGGTATGCCTGTTTTTTGGCGCGACGGTCGCGGAACGCGTAGCCCCACCCCTTATCGAGGGTGTTTTTAGCTACGGTATAGACATTCCTGCGGGCGCCGAAAAAGCCGCGAGCGGCTTTCAAGATTTTTTTGCGCCTCTGGCGGGACGCAACCGAGTTCACTGAACGTGGCATATACGTTGTTTTTAGTGCAACACCGGGACCCCGGATTTACAGGGTGCTTTGGACCGGCGTTCTCGTTAAAAAATGGTTACCCAACGGCAAGCATGCGCTTGACGCGTTTTTCTTCCGCTTCGCATACTAACGCAGCATCGCGGTTCCGGAGCTTGGCTTTGCGGCTCTTGCTCCAAAGGCGGTGCGAGGTGTTCGCATGGAAACGCTTTACTTTTCCCGATCCAGTCAGCTTGAAACGTTTCTTCGCGCTGGAGTGCGTTTTCATCTTTGGCATAGGTCACTTATTTAAAGGTCTGCAAAGATACATATAACCTTTTAACGGTGGAAAAAAAATATGGGATTACCCGAAAAAAGTGTCCCGGGCGCTATTTCTTTTTCACTACCTTCTTAGGGGCAACCATGACGATCATGCGCCGTCCCTCGAGCTTTGGAAGGGATTCCGGGCTGCCGAACTCCTCCAGTTCCTTGAGGAAACGCAGGAGCAGCAATTCGCCCCGGTCTTTGAACACAATTGTCCGTCCCCTGAAGTTGACATAGGCTTTTACCTTAGCCCCTTCATCGAGGAAGCTTTTGGCGTGGCGGACTTTGAATTCAAAGTCGTGGTCGTCGGTATTAGGACCAAACCGGATCTCCTTGATGACGGTCTTTGCCGCTTTGGCCTTGATTTCTTTTTCCTTTTTCTTTTTTTCGTAAAGGAACTTATTGAAATCAATGATGCGGACGACGGGCGGAACGGCGTTCGGGGAGATCTCTACCAGGTCGAGAGCCAGTTTTTCTGCCCAATTCAACAGATCCCGGGTGTAATACACCTCGCCGGATTGGATTTCTTTACCTGCTACAGAGCTGATTTCCTCCATGTTGTCGCCTACGAGGCGTACCTGAGGGATGCGGATCGTTTCGTTCATGCGAAACTGAGGCGCCGCATTTTTGGCGTTCTGGGAAGGCGAATTCGGTTGTCTCTTTGCCAAATGAAGTGGATTTAATGAACAAATAATCGAGGCATAAAATAACACAAAAAAAAGTACATCTACGCAGGCAGATGTACTTTGAAACAAAAATAAGAAGAATTTTTATTCTTGTACGTCCGTATTGACTTCTTTTACTAGCGTGATGCGCAACCCCTCTCCGTCGTCGGTCATGATGGCTTCCAAAGCGCTTCCCTCGGCAGGGTTTTCGTTCAGGATAAATTCTGCGAGGGGGTCTTCCAGATATTTCTGGATAGCCCGATGCAGAGGCCGCGCCCCGAATTGAGGGTCATACCCTTTATCTGCCACAAACCGCTTGGCTTCCTGCGACAGCGACAGCGTGTAGTTCATTCCTTCCAGGCGCTTGCGCAGATCTTTGAGCGTGATATCGATAATCCGGAAGATCTCGTCCTGGCCGAGTTGGTTGAAGATCACCACGTCGTCGATCCGGTTGAGGAATTCCGGGGCGAATGTCCGCTTGAGCGCGTTTTGGATCACCGAGCGGGAGAAGTCGTCTGCTTGTTCCTGCCGGGCTTTGGTAGCGAAGCCCACGCCCTGGCCAAAGTCTTTGAGCTGGCGCACGCCGATGTTGGACGTCATGATGACGAGGGTATTCTTGAAGTCGACCTTTCTTCCCAGACCGTCGGTAAGCTGGCCATCGTCGAGTACCTGAAGGAGGATGTTGTAGACGTCGGGGTGGGCCTTTTCGATCTCGTCCAGGAGGACTACAGAATACGGCTTGCGGCGTACTTTCTCTGTCAGTTGTCCTCCCTCCTCATACCCAACGTATCCGGGAGGGGCGCCGATAAGGCGGCTCACGGAGAATTTTTCCATGTACTCGCTCATGTCGATGCGCACCAGCGCGTCGTCGGAGTCGAACAGGTAGCGGGCAAGGGCTTTAGCCAGTTCGGTTTTCCCTACGCCGGTAGGCCCGAGGAAAATAAACGACCCGATAGGCTTGGTGGGGTCTTTAAGGCCAACCCGGTTGCGCTGGATGGCTTTGGTGATCTTCTGGATCGCTTCGTTCTGACCTATGATGACGTCCTGAAGGTCTTTCTCCATGCCAATCAGCTTCTTGCTTTCGCTTTGGGCTACGCGCTTGACCGGGATGCCGGTCATCATGGATACTACTTCGGCAATGTCTTCTTCGCCCACGGGGTAGCGTTTGGTCTTGGATTCCTCTTCCCACTGGGATTTGGCGAATTCCAACTGGCGAAGCAGCTTGCTTTCGCGATCGCGCAGGTCGGCCGCTTTTTCGTACTGCTGGCTCTTCACCGCCTGATTTTTGAGTTCCTTCAGGTCTTCGATCTGCTTTTCGAGTTCTTCGATATGCTTGGGCACGTGGATGTTCTTAAGGTGCACCCTGGCGCCTACTTCGTCGAGTACGTCGATCGCCTTGTCAGGCAGGAACCGGTCGGTTACGTAGCGGTCGCTGAGCTTGACGCAGGCTTTGATCGCGTCGTCGGAATAGGTTACGTTGTGGAACTCTTCGTATTTGCTCTTGATATTGTGCAGGATGTTGATCGCTTCCTCGGCGGAAGGCGGGTCGACCATGACTTTCTGAAAGCGGCGGTCGAGGGCGCCGTCTTTCTCAATATGCTGGCGGTATTCGTCGAGGGTGGAGGCGCCGATGCACTGGAGTTCGCCCCGCGCCAGCGCCGGTTTAAAGATATTGGAAGCGTCCAGGGATCCCGTAGCGCCGCCGGCGCCTACGATGGTGTGGATCTCGTCGATAAACAGGATCACGTCGCGGGATTTCTCCAACTCGTTCATGATCGCTTTCATGCGCTCTTCGAACTGGCCGCGGTACTTGGTCCCTGCCACGAGGGCGGCGAGGTCGAGCATCACAATGCGCTTGTTGAACAGGGTGCGGGACACCTTGCGCTGCATGATGCGAAGGGCCAGGCCTTCGACGATGGCGGTTTTTCCGACGCCAGGCTCCCCGATAAGGATCGGGTTGTTCTTTTTGCGGCGGCTCAGGATCTGGGAAACGCGTTCGATCTCGTTTTCCCTCCCGATGATCGGGTCCAGGCGGCCTTCCTCGGCAAGCTTGGTGATGTCTCTGCCAAAGTTGTCCAGCACCGGCGTCCGGGATTTGGTATTCGCTTTGCGCTGCTGGAAGCCTCTGGACTGGTCGTCCTCTTCGTAGGGGTCTTCCGAATCGGAAGGCGCCTGATTGAAGGGTTCGATAGAGGTGAAATCCTGTTCCTGCCGTACGTATTCCAGTTCCGCTTTGAAAATATCGTAGTCGATGTCAAATTGATGCAGGATCTTGGAGGCGGGGTTTTCCTTGTGTTTCAGAATGGAAAGCAGGAGGTGTTCGGGGCTGATCTCTTCGCTCTTCAGCATCTTGGCTTCCAGGAAAGTCACCTTGAGTACCTTTTCGGCTTGTTTGTTCAGCGGAAGGGTGCCCACATTCAGGTTGGCGCCGGCTGCCGGAATCTTTTGAACAGATTCTTCCAGCAATTGGCGAAGTTCGGTCGAGTCGACATCCAGGGATTCGAGCACTTTAACGGCCAGGCTCTCCTTTTCAGCGACGATGCCGAGCATGAGGTGTTCGGTGCCGATGAAATCGTGGCCCAGCCGGACGGCCTCTTCCCGGCTTTTTGCGATGACCTGCTTAACTTTTGGTGAAAATCGTCTATTGTTCATACGTACTCCTTTCTGGTTCGTGGTTATGCTATGCCTAACAATAATAACGGAGTTTAGGTTACAATACAAACAAAATTCCTGCTAAGTTTAGCGAGGGTTGTTTTCCCTTTCAATTTCCTGCAAAATCTAATTCAAATAATGCGGTTCTGCAAGGCAAGGTTCCTGCAGGAAGATATTTTAACACAATAGCAACAACCTTGCCAGGGTTTTTTAGATTTGCATCCGGAGATTTGATATTTTTGCCCTTTCAGGACGGTCTGCGGTTTATAGGCCGGTTCCTACTAATCACAAGATTATGAAATACGCAGTGGACAAACAGGAGCGGTATACCGTGTTTAGCGTACAGGAAGAGAACCTGAACTCGCTGGTCGCTCCGGATCTCAAATCGGAATTTGTCATTCTCTTTAATGAAGGAATAAACAACCTAATTGTTGACCTTTCTGCCGTGCAATATGTCGATTCGTCAGGATTAAGCGCCATTCTGACGGCAGACCGGATATGGAAAGATCTGGGCTCGTTTGTGCTGACCGGCATCGAACACCCTTCCGTCAAAAAGCTGATCGAAATTTCCCGCCTGGATACCGTCCTTACGATCATCCCCACGCTGGATGAAGCCATCGAATACGTCTTCATGGAAGAGGTGGAGCGGGAGCTTGGGCTGGACAAAGCCGAAGAAGACCTGGGCTGATTGCTGCCTATTCGTCAGGCGAGTTTTGCCAGGTCCCGGATGAGAATACTCCGGCGGGTAAAATAAATGAGGTTGGACTTGCGCAATTCGTTCAGCACCGATGTGACGGTCTGGCGGGAAGTACCCGTAAAATTGGCGATATCCTGTTGGGTAAGGCTGTGCCGGACCAAGGTTTCGAAACCGATTTTCTCTCCCTGCCGTTGAGCCGATTCCTTTATGAAATCAATGATCCGCTCCCGGGCGTCTTTGAGGAACATCCCTTCCAGCCGTTTTTCCGTTTGGCGCAACCTGTTGCCCAGCCAGTTCATAAAGGCAGACATGAACGGCCCGTTCTGTTGCATAAGCTGCACCACCACTTTCTGAGGAAAACAGAAGACCTGCGCTTCCTGACTTATTGCCAGGGCAAAGTTCAGATGAACAGGCTCGCCCAAAATCCCGGATTCTCCGAAAAAAGCGCCCGGACTGAGAAAGTATTTGATCACCTCCCGGGAATCTTCCGATAAGACCCCCACTTTGATCAGCCCCTGCCGGAGATAGTACAACCGGTCGGAAGGAGAGCCTTGCTCAAAAAGAAATTGCCCCCGGTTAACCTGACGGATTTCTGCAAGGTTTTCCAGTAATTGCGTTTCTTCCGGCGCTAAGCCCCGGAATAAGGGAATCTGGCGTATTTGGTCAAAAGCGGTTTTTTCCTGAATTCGCATGCCACTCCAAATTTCTATGCCCAGGAAATATGGTTTTGTCTATAAACCGGAATAGGCGCCTTTTTGTTCTTGAAAAGGTAACTTACAGATTTTGCGCCGCTTGAGAGCCGGGCGTTTATTGGCTTTGGTGGAGTGTCTGAAATCCGGGAGGAAATGGGGGATGAGTGCGTTGGGGCGTTTAGGCGTTGGGGCGGGTTATATTTTTCTTGTTTAAAAAATGATTTTCTTTCTTGTTGATTTGTTAAAAGGTCTTATATTTGCATCGCTTTTGACGGCAGGTAACTGTATTCAAGTAAAAGCGGAAGATTCCGTAGCTCAGTCGGCTAGAGCACTTGACTTTTAATCAAGGGGTCCTGGGTTCGAATCCCAGCGGAATCACAAAGCCCCCGGCAACCAAGCTGCCGGGGGCTTTTTTGTTGTTGCGAGTAGCGGGGATGCGTTATCAAGGGAACAGCCCTGTTGTTCGTAGACTTCTCCTGTTGTTCGTAGACTTCAGTCTACGATTCCGTTCAATCTTCAGATTGCAACCAGTATCTACAACTTTTTGAGGCAATAATCCCCTGTCTGAACTTTTAATTAAAAGAATGCAGCAGCAAGGGGGATGGGGCAGAAGCCTCGTGCAAGTTTAGGCGCAAGCTTTCCACCTCTTTTTCTCCCTCCCAACAATATTCCCAACCCCTCAATACGTTGAAAAGAAAACCGCCGCCATGACCCGGACCCTTCTTTTTTGCCTGCTTCCTCTATTCGCCGCCGCCCAGCAGGCCGGCAACTACGTGCAGTACTCCAACTTCGATCCGAGCCAGAACTCCCGGTTCCTGTCGGTGCCCAAAACGGCAAAAATATTGGACGACAACACGGTAGAGTGGCGCATCAACGGCTTGTACAACAAAAAAGCGGATGCGTACGTGGCGATTTTCAACGTCATCCAGCTGGGCCGGACGGCCGACGAAGCCAATACCCTGCTCAACAACCGAATCGAACCGCTGGTGCGCGATATTCAGGCCCTGGGTATCCCGGCAGAGGATATCGTGGTAGATATGGTGAATTTCCTGCCCAAGTACGAGCTGGATGTCAGCAAAAAATTGTTCAGCAAGAAGACCTATACGGAAATCCCGAAAGGGTTTGAACTCCAGAAAAACCTCCACGTTCGCTATACCGAACCGGCTCAGCTCGACAAGATCATCACCGTGGCCGCCCGCCAGGAGGTGTACGACCTCGTCAAAGTCGATTATTTCGACGAGCGGCCGACCGAGGCGTATGCCGAACTTCGCGCAAGATGCTTCGAATACCTGGAACAGATCAAAAAGGCGTATGCCGGCGCCGGGTTTCCTCTCGACAGCGCCGTGACCGTCACCGCAGAGAACGCATGGGTGGCCTATCCCGGCAACCGCTACGAAAGCTATCAGGCGTATAGCGGGCAAGCCCTCGACGCACAGGAAAAAGGTGGCGTACTTACCCCCGCAGAAAAGCCCGTTTCGCGCTTTTACAACGCCGTGCCGACCAACGACTACGACCTTGTCGTTAACCCCCAGGTCCTCGAACCGGTAATCCAGTATTCCTTCAACCTTATTGTCCGGTTTACCCTGCCCAGACCCGCCGCCCCGCAGGCCAAATCCTATTTCCTCGTCACCCCACAGGGGGAACTCAAGGAAATCAAGTTTTAAGGTCTGCTGATTTTCGATCATTGGCTTTCAACCGGCGCCCCGTTCGTTTCCCGAAAAAAATCCGTTTCTTTCGGTTTTTAAAGCCACAAAACGAATTCGGTTATGCTTCAGATTCCGGTTAAAGGAGAAGGGAAAGAGGCTGTTTTGCAGAGAATCCGGGACCTGCAGGAAGGGGACGTTTCCTGGAAAGAAGGCCGGACCTGGAGTATGGTCTATTATATCGACGAAGACCATCTCCAGTTGATCACGGAAGCTTATGGCGCTTACCTGTCTGAAAATTTCCTCAACCCGTTTGCCTTCAAAGGCCTGCGAAAAATGGAAGAGGAACTCATCCGCATGGGAGTAAGTCTCTTGAATGGCGATGAGAACTCGACGGGTACTATGACCTCCGGCGGCACGGAAAGTATCTTCCTGGCTGTATACGCCTACCGGCAGCGGGCAAGGGCGCTGCATCCCCGGATCAAAGCCCCGGAAATGGTGGCCCCGGCCTCCATCCATCCTGCTTTCGACAAAGCCTGCCACCTGCTCGGGATTAAACTGAGGAAAGCGCCGCTGGCAAAGGATTTCCGGGCAGATCCCAGGCAAATGGAGCGGCTGATCAATTCGAATACCATTCTTCTTGCCGCGTCTTCTCCCTCCTATCCTCACGGACTGCTCGATCCGATCGGATCTATAGCGGAAATAGCGCTTCGCTGCGGGTTGCCCTTACACGTTGATGCCTGCATCGGCGGCTTCATGCTGCCCTGGGTGGAGCGGCTGGGCGCTTCGCTCCCTCCCTGGGATTTCCGGGTGAACGGGGTGACGTCTATGTCTGCCGACTTGCATAAATTCGGATATGCCGCCAAAGGCGCTTCGCTGATCCTGTACCGCGAGCCCGAATACCTGAAACACCAGTTTTATGTGGCTACCGACTGGCCCGGCGGCATCTACGCGTCGACGACTATGCTGGGTACCCGTCCCGGCGGGGCCGTTTCTGCGGCCTGGGCGGCCGTTATGGCGCTTGGCCAGGAAGGATATCTGAAGGTAGCCGCCGAGATCATGGATGGGGTGCAACGCCTGAAAACCGGCCTGAAGGAAATTAGTGACCTGGAGATTATCGGCGATCCCGTCATGAATATCGTAGCGTTCACCACCCGTCATAACCAGCCCGATATTTTTGTCGTTGCCGATCAACTGGAGGCCTGTGGCTGGGTCGTCGACCGCCAGCAGTCGCCCCATTGCCTGCACTTGACGCTGATGCGCTACAACCTGCCCGTTCTGGACCAGTATATGGCGGATCTGAAAGATGCGCTCGATTTTGCCAGGGCCAATCCGCGCGCCGTCTCTACCGGCAACGCCGCCATGTATGGCCTGATGGCCAGGATCCCGTTTCGCGGGGTAGTAGAGAAAAACGTCCGCCGCCTGTTTGAGGAGTTGTACAATTTTTCTTCGGCTATGCTTGCTAACGACCACGCCGATGCTTCAGCAGAGGACCGTTCGTCCTTGAATCCTGCCCCCTGGATTGGGAAGCTTAACCGGTTCCTTACCCGGTGGTTCGCGTTTAAAACCTGGATCAAGGGGCGGAAAATCAAAGAATAACCCGTATTTTGGTTTCGAAAAAATCGCTTTTCCCCATTCCCAAAACTCCGATTTATGCTGGTTCCTTTCTTTAACAGGCAGGTTACTGCTCTTTTCATTCTTTGTTTTCTTAGCGTTTCTTCCCTTTTTAGCGCCGATTATTACTGGGTTGGCGGTTCCGGCAACTGGTCCGACATCAGCCATTGGGTTACGACCTCCGGAGGCGCCGTTCAGCACAATCAGATACCTACGGCCAACGACCGGGTATTCTTTGACGCCAATTCGTTTACCGGCCCAAACCAAACCGTAACGGTGACTGACCAGGTAATTTTCTGTAATGATATGTCCTGGGCAGGTGTTACGGGCAACCCCCGTTTTACGGCTTCTGCTGCTTATGTTCTCAATATCTATGGAAGCTTGGCGCTTTCTCCAAACATGGTCTTTGATTTTCTGGGGGATGTGGTCTTTCAGTCGACTGTCCCTGGCAAAACCATCGACCTGGGGGGCCATGCTTTGCGCAGAAACACCTCATTTTCCGGATCTGGCGGCGGCTGGACGCTTTCATCTGCCTTCCGTGTTGATAGCCTGTTGCTGCTGGAGGAAGGGGATTTTAATTCCGGCAACCAGTCAATTACCTGCGAAATCCTGCGCGCCGATCCAAGAACGGCCCTGAAAGCCGATCTGGGAACTTCCCGGGTTACAGTAACCGGCGTTCCGTATGTACTCTATCCCGGGTCCTATTTTGAAGAGCCGGTTGCCGATTTTTCCCTGGTCAACCTGACCTGGAACGCCTCTTTATCGACTCTTGAGTTCACCTCTCCAAAAGTGGCGCTTCGGCTCCGGGAATACGGGACGATTGCTTTTGGCACGGTGTTGTTTTCAAGCCCTTTGGGCAAGTCCCTCCTTTATCTGGAAAACCCTTTGGTGGTCGACGTCCGGTTTGAAAAACTGGAGATGCGCAACGACTCCGAGCTCCGGGGGCCGATGAAATTCGGTGAACTATCCCTCGGTCCCGGAAAAAACTTCATCCTGGAAGGAGGACGAACCTACGAATTAAGCGGCCTGACCGCCCCGGGAACTTGCCCGGCGCCCATTCAGGTTTTCAGCAGCGTGCCGGGAACTCCGGTTACCTTCCGCGCCGCATCAGGAACCATCACCGGCGATTTTATGTCGCTGCGCGACATTCACGGTACAGGAGGAGCTTCCTTTATTGCCAACAACAGCTCCGACCTCGGTAACAACACCGGCTGGAGCATCAGCCCCAAAGCCAACGCTTCTTTGTTCTGGGTTGGCGGCACAGGTATGTGGAACGACCCGGCGCATTGGTCGCTGACCAGCGGCGGACTGGGGGGGGCTTGCGTGCCTACCGCCAACGACGATGTGTTTTTCGATGCCAATTCCTTCCCCGGCCCGGGCGCCATGGTGATGATCAATGCCGATAACGTCTACTGCCGCTCCATGAACTGGACCGGAGCAACGGGAAACCCCGAATTTCTGGGATCCATGGAAAAAAATCTGCACGTGTTCGGCTCCCTGACCCTTATTTCAGGCATGCAGTTTAAACTCGAAGGCGATCTGTTTTTTGAAAGCAGCCAGGCGGGAAACACCATCACCAGCGCCGGAAAAACCTTCAACCAGGACGTAACGTTCAATGGCTCAGGCAGCTGGCTTTTAACCGACAGTATGACGGTGGTCCGGGACCTGTTCCTGCTTCAGGGCAGCCTGAATACCAACAGCCAGCAGGTAACGCTCCAGCGGTTTGAGTCGCTGACGATTTCCTCCAGGAATTTGAAGCTGGAAAACTCGTACGTTAAGCTCCGTTCTGTGGACTTTCAATACCTGACCTGGAGGGCGGAATCTGAAAACTTCCAATTTGACGCAGGAAACTCTACCATTGAATTTTTCTGGTATGGAGACATGGTTAAAAATAATACCCCTTCGCTCACGTATAACCGGGTAATATTCAATTATCCAGGCAGTATCTATTCGGGTCTGAACACCCAGCCTACTATTTTTGACACCCTGACATTCAGGGCTTCCGGCTATTTCACCGATTGGAACCAGGCGAACGTGCTGGAGATCGTAAGGGGGACCAATTACACCATCCACGAAGGGGATACCCTGGAGGTCAACGAGATCATCGCCCCTGACGGTTGCGCAGCTTTGATCGAATTTTCCAGCAATGTAGACAACTTCGCAGGCTATATTAGCGCGGCGTTTCCGGACACCCTGTTCCGGGTCGTGGTGAAGGATATCCATAGTGTTGGCCCGGGGCAACTCACGGCAGCAAATTCCACCGATCTGGGCAACACCGATGGGTGGGTTTTTAGCCAGGACTCCGGCAGAACCCTTTACTGGGTAGGCGGTTCGGGCGACTGGCATGACGAGGCGCATTGGTCGCTGTCCAGCGGCGGCCCAGGCGGTGAATGTATCCCAACGCCGGCAGACGACGTGATCTTTGACGCGAATTCCTTTACCGGCGCCAACCAGCAGGTGGATGTCAATAACGCTCCTGCTTACTGCCACGACATGACCTGGGATGGGGTTACCGGAAGGCCCCGGCTTTCTTCCAACACCTACTTTAACCTGTTCGGCTCCCTTTCTATGGACCCTGACATGGAATATTCAAATTTTTTCTACCTCTATCTCCGCTCCACGGAACAAGATCAGACGATTCGCACCGGCGCCAATTGCCTCGTCACCTATTTTGTCATCAAATGCCCGGGAAATTATCTCTTGCTGGATTCGCTGAGAGCCTTTAACGTGCAGCATATTCACGGCACGTTTAGTTCCAATGGCCAGGCGGTAAATGCCGAGTTTTACTCCGCTTATGGAGACCCCAACCCCAAGCGGCTGATCCTTGGGGGGAGCTATTGGACCTTGACCGGCAGGGACTACGGGTATCAAACCGCCTGGGTTGTATACGATACCCTGGAACTGCAGGCCGATTCGTCGTTCATTGAGTTTACGCACCCTACCGCCCGTTTGTACACTCAGGAACCGCTGCATTTTAACAACGTGCTTTTTTCAGCTGCCGAACAAACGAGCAAAGTGGAAACTTTCCGCGGAACGGGCTCGTTCAACCGCCTGGAATTCCGGAAAAGCGGGACCATCGTAGGCCAGTATATCATCGATTCCCTGATCTTCGCGCCGGGCAAATCGTATCAGTTGGATGCCACGAAACCACAGGAAATTCGCGAGTATTTTCAGGTGATTGGAAATAACTGCTTGTCCATTGAACTGTCGTCCACCATCCCCGGGCAAAAATCCACCGTCGTTATGAACGGCGGCACGATCAAAGCCGACTTCATCCAGATGCGCGATCAGCTTGCTCAGGGAAGCGCCGCCTTTTTTGCCGGCGTGCACAGCACGGATATTGGGGGCAGCAACACCGGCTGGATCTTCGATAGCCCGGAGGATTATGTCGAAGAGGGGATTCTAGGCGATGACGTAGTATTGTGCAGGAATGCCCAGGTGGAACTGGATGCCCGCACCTTCAGCCCTGGCGAGACCTTCCGGTGGAGTACCGGAAGTACCGATCCCATGCTCTCGGTTAACGTGCCTGGCGTTTATTGGGTGGACGTTTCGTATACCGACAATTGCCGCCTCCGGGATTCTATCACGGTGCTCGAACCGGCAGATTTTGTTGCCAATCTCCCAGCCGATACTACTTTGTGCGAAGGGGATACCCTTTTGCTCGATGCCGGATTGCCGCTTTTGGGCCTGACTTACCTTTGGCAGGACAGTTCCAAAACCGCTTCCTACGTCGTGCGCAATCCGGGCAAATACCGCGTGGAACTGACCCTGACCGGTTGTACGACGGCCGATTCCCTGAACGTTCAATATACAGCAAACCCGAAAATCGATCTTGGCCCGGATCTAACCCTGTGCCCGGGCGTTGTGGATACGCTAAATGCCCAGGTGGCCGGGGCGACCGGGTACCGGTGGCAGGATAATTCCACCGCTTCCTTCCTTGTGGTGCGTCAGGCCGGCATGTATTCGGTTGAAGTGTCTGAAGGCCGGTGTACAGGCAGGGATACGTTGGAAGTCCGGTATGAAGCGCCGATTGGACTCCGCCTTGGGCCGGATACCGTACTTTGCGAAGGAAGCGCCTTTATGATTACCCCCTCCGCAACCGGGGTCTCTTACCTGTGGCAGGATGGATCAACCGGAAGCGCGCTCTCTGCGTCCAGCCCGGGTTTGTATTGGGTGGAAGTTTTCCGAAACAATTGCTCCGAAAGGGATTCCATTCAATTAAGCGAACAAGCGCTTCCCCGGTTTGAACTTGGCCCGGATACGGCCTTGTGCGACGGCGAAGTGTTGGAATTGATAGGTCAGACGCTCCCCGGGGCTTCTTTTTCCTGGGATTCCGGGCAGACGACCAATACCCTTACCGTGACTGCCTCCGGGCAGTACCGCCTAACGGCTCTTCTCAACGGGTGTTCTTTTTCCGACACGCGGCAAGTGGCGT
>WBZM01002040.1_pt1 | contig 18077 bp, 23 predicted proteins | sample 5204271 | NCBI WGS metagenome assembly WBZM01 (sample SAMN12344346, study PRJNA552823) | activated sludge metagenome | biome: Activated sludge suspended growth; feature: Nitrification reactor; material: Wastewater; isolation source: activated sludge from nitrification reactor of wastewater...
CAAATCATTCCCATTCGATGGTCGCCGGCGGTTTGCCGGAAATGTCGTAGACCACCCGGTTGATGCCGCGCACCTCGTTGATGATGCGGTTCGACACCTTGCCGAGCAGGCTGTGCGGCAGCTCGGCCCAGTGCGCGGTCATGAAGTCCTGGGTCTGCACGGCGCGCAGGGCGACCACGAATTCGTAGGTACGGCCGTCGCCCATCACGCCGACGCTGCGGACCGGCAGGAATACGGCGAAGGCCTGGCTGGTCTTGTCGTACCAGTCGGCCGCGCGCAGTTCGTCGATGAAGATGGCGTCGGCGCGGCGCAGCAGGTCGGCATATTCCTTCTTCACCTCGCCGAGGATGCGCACCCCGAGACCGGGACCAGGGAAGGGATGGCGATAGACCATTTCGTGCGGCAGGCCGAGGGCGATGCCGAGCTCGCGGACTTCGTCCTTGAACAGCTCGCGCAGCGGTTCGAGCAACTTCAGGTTCAGGGTCTCGGGCAGGCCGCCGACGTTGTGGTGACTCTTGATCGCGTGCGCCTTGCCGGTCTTGGCGCCGGCCGATTCGATGACGTCCGGGTAGATCGTACCCTGCGCCAACCACTTGGCGTTGGGCAACTTGGCTGCCTCGGCCTGGAAGACCTCGACGAATTCGCGGCCGATGATCTTGCGCTTGGCTTCCGGGTCGGAAACGCCCTTCAGATGGCCCATGAACTGCTCGCTGGCATCGACATGGACGACCCTGACGCCTAGGTTGCGGGCGAAGGTCTGCATGACCTGCTCGCCCTCGTTGAGGCGCAACAGGCCGTTGTCGACGAAGACGCAGGTCAGCTGCTCGCCGATCGCCTTGTGCAGCAGCGCCGCGACGACCGAGGAATCGACGCCGCCCGACAGGCCGAGGATGACCTCGTCGCTGCCGACCTGGGCACGCACCCTGGCGATCGCCTCGTTGACGTAGTCCGGCATGTTCCAGTCGTGGCCGCAACCACAGATTTCGTGCACGAAGCGGGCGATCATCGCCTTGCCCTGGATGGTGTGGGTCACCTCCGGGTGGAACTGGACAGCGTAGAAGCCGCGCGCCTCGTCGGCCATCGCCGCCACCGGGCAGGATTCGCTGCTGCCGATGACCTTGAAGCCGGCCGGCAGTTCGGTGACCTTGTCGCCGTGGCTCATCCACACTTCGAGCAGGCCGTGGCCTTCAGCGTTGGTCCGGTCCTGGATGCCCTTCAACAGCCGGGAATGGCCGCGGGCCCGCACCTCGGCGAAACCGAACTCGCGCTTGCCCGAACTTTCGACCTTGCCGCCCAGCTGCTGCGCCATGGTCTGCATGCCGTAGCAGATGCCGAGCACCGGGACGCCCATTTCGAACACTGCCTGCGGCGCCTTCCAGTCGAGCGACTCGTAGACCGAATTCGGGCCGCCCGAGAGGATGATGCCATTCGGCTTGAAGTCGCGGATGAAGTCGTCGGAAACGTCGAACGGGTGCAGTTCGCAATAGACCTGCTGCTCGCGGACGCGGCGGGCGATCAGCTGGGTGACCTGGGAACCGAAATCGAGAATGAGGATTTTCTGGTGGGACATGGTGGAATGTACCGGTTCAGCGATAAAAGAAAAAAGTGCCGGAAAATCCGGCACCTGTCAGAGATCGAACTTGCTGGCGCCCATCCGGTCGAGATAGAGCAGCAGTTGGGAGAAGGCGATGACACCGCCGATGCCGACGACAACGACGAGCACCTTGAGCCAGGTCGGCCATTTCGCCATCGCGTCACTCGACGTGATAGTTCGGCGCTTCCTTGGTGATCTGCACGTCATGAACATGCGATTCGCGCACGCCGGCCGACGTAATCTCCACGAAAGTGGCTCGCTCGTGCATTTCGGCAATCGTCGCACAGCCCAGGTAACCCATCGAGGAGCGCACGCCGCCCATCAACTGGTGAATCACGGCCAGCACCGAGCCCTTGTAGGGAACCCGCCCCTCGATGCCTTCCGGAACGAACTTGTCGACATTGGCCGTGGCTTCCTGGAAATAGCGGTCGGACGACCCGGCCTGCATGGCGCCGAGCGACCCCATGCCGCGGTACGACTTGTAGGAGCGCCCCTGGAACAGTTCGACCTCGCCCGGCGCTTCCTCGGTGCCGGCGAACAGGCCGCCGAGCATCACCGTGTCGGCGCCAGCGGCGATCGCCTTGGCGATATCGCCGGAGTAGCGGATGCCGCCGTCGGCGATCATCGGCACGCCGCTGCCCTTGAGGGATTCGGAAACGTTCTGGATGGCCGTGATCTGTGGCACGCCAACACCGGCAACGATACGCGTGGTGCAGATGGAACCGGGGCCGATGCCGACCTTGACCGCGTCGGCGCCACTGTCGACCAGTGCGCGGGCCGCATCGGGCGTCGCGATGTTGCCGCCGATGACTTCGATCTGCGGAAAATTCTTCTTGACCCAGTTGACGCGGTCGAGAACGCCTTGCGAGTGGCCATGCGCCGTATCGACGACGATGACGTCGACGCCGGCCTCGGCCAGCAAGGAGACGCGCTCCTCGGTTCCCGCGCCGACGCCGACCGCGGCGCCGGCACGCAGGCGACCGGAAGCGTCCTTGTTCGCCAGCGGGTGCTCGGTCGATTTGAGAATATCCTTGACGGTGATCAGGCCGCGCATGCGGAAGTCATCGTCGACGACCAGCACGCGCTCCAGGCGGTGCTTGCGGATCAGTTCCTGGGCATCCTCGACGCTGGCGCCCTCCTTCACGGTCACCAGGCGCTTGCGCGGCGTCATGATGGCCTTGACCGGCTGGTCGAGATTGGTTTCGAAGCGCAGGTCGCGGTTGGTGACGATGCCGACCACCTTGCCCGCCCTGTCGATCACCGGCAGGCCGGAAATCTTGTACTGGCGGGTGATCTCGATCACGTCGCGCACCGTCATCGACGGCGAAACCGTGATCGGATCCTTCAGGATGCCGGACTCGAAACGCTTGACCTTGGCCACTTCGGCGGCCTGCTGCTTCGGCGACAGGTTCTTGTGGATGATGCCGATGCCGCCTTCCTGGGCCAGTGCGATGGCGAGACGGCCTTCCGTCACGGTATCCATCGCCGCGGAGAGCAGCGGGAGATTCAGGGTGATGTTGCGCGTCAGCCGGGTGGACAGACTGACATCGCGCGGCAAAATCTGGGAATGGGCGGGGACGAGCAGGACGTCGTCAAAAGTTAGGGCTTTTTGCAGAATGCGCATGGCCTTTGATCCAAGGTCACAAAAACGTATTATACAGAAATCGAACAAAACTCTGGATGACCATGAAAAACGCCCTGGTTTTTGCCCTCGGAATCGCGTTGACCGCAACCGTCGTGACCAGCCATGCCCAGACCTACCAGTGGCGCGACAGCAACGGCCGACTGGTGATTTCCGACCGGCCGCCCCCGCCCGGCATTCGCGAAGTGCGCAAGATGGACACCTCGCCCGCGCCGGCACCAGCGGCCGCAAGCGGCGCGGCGCAGGAAAGCGCGCCGCGGACGACCGCGGAAAGGGAAATGGATTTCAGGAAGCGTCAGCAGGAAGCCCGTGAACGGAGCGAGCGCGAGGCCAGGGATGCCGCCGCCACGGCCCAGAAGCGGGAAGCCTGCGAACGCGCGCGCCAGCAATTGGCGATCCTCGAATCCGGCAACCACAGGATGGTCGTGTCCGACGGCAAGGGCGGCGAGGTGTTCGTCGAGGGCGAAGTCAAGGAGCAGGAGATGGAACGCGCCCGGCAGGTGATCGCCGAGTCCTGCAAGTAATAAAGGGCGACCCTTTCTACGCCTCGGAGGCGTCGGCATCGCCGGCGCCTTTTTTCATGACCTTGCCCTCGGCCGCGCGCTGCTTGCGCACTTCCTTGGGATCGGCGATCAGCGGCCGGTAGATTTCGACGCGATCGCCTTCGCGCAGCAGGCTGTCGAGCTTGGACAGCTTGGCGAAGATGCCGAACTTGTTCTTCTTGAGATCGATTTCCCGATGCTTCTCAAGAATCCCCGACGCCTCCAGGGCCTGCTGCAGGGTCGCGCCGGCCGGCAGCCTGACGGGGACCAGCAGCTGCTTCTCGGGCAGGGCGTAGCAGACTTCGACATTCAGCATTTCAGCCATTGCTTTCTCCATAGACCTGCGCGGCACGGCGCACGAAGGCATCGACGAAGGTATTCGCGATGTGGCTGAAGACCGGACCGATGACCTTCTCGAAAACCTTGCTGGAAAACTCGTAGTGCAGCTGGAACTCGATCTTGCACGCATGCTCGGCCAGCGCCCGGAAATGCCAGGAGCCTTCGAGACGACGGAAAGGTCCATCGACCAGGAGAATCTTCATGGCGCCGGGAAATTCCTTGTCGTTCTCGGTGGTGAAGCAGGATTTGACGCTGTGATAGTTAATGTGCAGCGTCGCCACCGTGCGTTGCGCATCGCGATACTTGACCTCGGTCTGGCTGCACCACGGCAGGAAGGCCGGGTAGTCCTCGCAACGATCCACCAGCTCGAACATGCGTCCGGCGGATTGCCCGATCAGTACGGATTTTTCGACCAGTGCCATGCGTCGAGAGGGTTCCTGAATCCTGTAGAATGCGCGATTTTAAAGGATCACCCGGCGGCATGAGCATCACGGTCAACAAAAAAGCCTTTCACGACTTCTCCGTCGAGGAGAAGTACGAGGCTGGCATTGCCCTCGAAGGATGGGAGGTCAAGGCCATCCGCGCCGGCCGGATGAACATCAAGGAATCCTACGTCATCATCCGGAATGGCGAGATATTCCTGATCGGCATGCACATCACTCCGCTGGCGACCGCCTCGACCCACGTCAACCCCGACCCGACCCGTACCCGCAAGCTTTTGCTGCACGACCGGGAGATCATGAAGCTGATCGGCAAGGTGGAACGCGCCGGCTACACCCTCGTCCCGCTCGACCTGCATTACACGCGCGGCCGCATCAAGCTCGAGGTCGGCCTGGCCAAGGGCAAGAAGCAGCACGACAAGCGCAGCGACGCGCAGGAGAAGGATGCGAAGCGCGAAGCCCAGCGCGCGATGAAGGAACGTCTGCACTGAGGTGAGCATCGACACCCTGCTCTACTGGGTCGGCATGGCCGCGGTGGCGGTCAACGCACTGACCGGCGTCCTCGATTCCGGCCGCAAGCAGATGGACCTGATCGGCGCCCTGCTGGTCGGCGTGGCGACGGCGCTGGGCGGCGGCACCATCCGCGACCTGCTGCTCGACCGCAACATCTTCTGGGTGGTCGACCAGGCCTATCTGATGACGGCGCTGGGCGCCGGCCTCGCCACGTTTTTCGTCGCCCGCTCGCTGCCGGTGCCGCCGAAGCTGTTCCTGATCCCGGATGCCATCGGGCTGGCGCTATTCACCATTCTCGGCACCCAGATCGCCCTGCAATGGCATGTGCCGTGGCTGGCCGCCAGCCTGATGGGCGTCATCACCGGCGTGGTCGGCGGCGTCCTGCGCGACATCCTGTGCAACGACGTGCCGCTGGTCTTCCTGCAGGGGGAGCTTTACGCGACGGCGGCCTGGATCGGTGCGCTGTCGCTGATCGGCCTGCAGGAAATCGGCGTCCCGCCGGTCGCCGCGGCCTGGGCCGGCATGGCCATCGTGCTCGGCCTGCGCCTGCTGGCCATGCGCTTCCACATCACCCTGCCCGCCTTCGGGCAACAGAAGCCGTCCTGATTCGGCGCGCTCAACGCCCGGCCAGCAACTGGCCGACGTCGGCGACGATGTCGTCGACGCTGGCGGTATCCCTGACGTAAAGGCGCAGGCGCCCGGCCGGATCGTATATATAGGCGCCGGCCGAGTGGTCGAGCACATAGCCGAGGTCGCTGTCGACAGTTTTGCGGGCGCTGAAGATGCGGAACGCCTCGGTCACCTTCCGGGTTTCGTCGGCATCGCCGCGCAGGCCGAGAAACGACGGGTGGAACCAGGGGACGAAATCCTTCAGGCGCGCCGCGCTGTCGCGCTGCGGATCGAGCGTGACGAACAACACCTGCACCTTATCCGCCGCCGGCCCCAGCGCTTTCATCACCGCCGCCAGGCGCGCCAGCATCGTCGGGCAGATATCGGGACACGACGTATAGCCGAAGAACAGGATCACCACGCGGCCGCGAAAATTCGCAAGCGCGCGCCGCTGCCCGTTGTGGTCGCTCAGTTCCAGTTCAGTGGCGAAGGTGGCGCCGGTCAGGTCGGTGTTGCGGAACGCGACCGGCGGCCGCTCGCAGGAGGCCAGCAGCAGCCAGCAGGAATACGCGAGAAACAGGCGGCGATCCATCGCGAAATTTTCTGAACTATTTCCGGACGACCGATTCTGATGGCAAAGATCAGTTCTCACAAGGGGAGGGAACGGGATGAAAAGACCTGCGCCAGACAGTCGACCCGCCGGAAACACGGCGATGAATCTCCTCCGCAGAATTTTGCGACACCCCCTTGGCTGTCTCGCCCTGGCGCTGCTCCCCAATCTTGCCGGTGCCGCCTACAACTTCAATTTCCCGGAACCGGTCACGCCGATCGCGCGGGAAACCCTCCACATCCACAACGAGTTCATGCTTATCATCACCATCCTGTTCGTGGTGGTGTTCGCGATCATGATCTACTCGATGATCAAGCACCGGAAGAGCGTCGGCCACCAGGCCGCCAGCTTCACCGGCCCGCGCAGCGCACTGCAATGGTTGTGGGTGCTGATTCCCTTCGCCATCCTGCTCTTCATCGACTTCGTGCTGATGGGCATTCCCGCAGTCAAGGCCATCATCACGATGGAGGACACCAAGACACGTGCCGACATGGTGCTCAAGGTGACCGGCATGCAGTGGAAATGGCAGTACGAATACCCGGAGGCGGGTGTCAGGTTCATCAGCACACTGGCGACGCCGCGCGACCAGATCGCCAACGCCGAAGCCAAGGGCGAACACTACCTGCTGGAAGTGGACAAGCCGGTGGTTCTCCCGGTCGGCAAGAAGGTCCGCATCCTGCTGACGTCGACGGATGTCATCCACACCTGGTGGGTACCGCAGTTCGGCGTCAAGCGCGACGCCATTCCGGGCTTCCTGCGCGAAACCTGGGTCAACATCGAAAAACCAGGGATCTATCGCGGCCAGTGCGCCGAGTTGTGCGGCAAGGATCACGGCTTCATGCCGGTGGTCGTGCACGCCGTGCCGGAAGCGGAATACCTGGCCTGGCTTGAGGCCCGGAAAGCCGAGGCCCAGGCCGCCGCCGGCAGCAGCGACCGGACGTGGAGCAAGGATGAATTGATCGCCGAAGGCAAGACGGTCTACGAGAAGCAGTGCGCCGCCTGTCACCAGAACGAAGGTCAGGGCCTGCCCCCCGCCTTCCCGGCGCTGGCCGGCAGCAAGATCGTCAACGGGCCGCTGCTCGACATGAACGGCAAAGCGGCAAAGGACGGCCACGTGGATCGCGTGTTCAACGGCAAGGCCGGCACGGCGATGCAGGCGTTCCGCAATTCGCTGTCGGATGTCGAGCTGGCGGCGGTGATCACCTACGAACGCAACAGTTTCGGCAACAAGATGGGCGACATGATCCAGCCTGCCCAGATCAAGGCCCTGCGCTAGGAGGACGGACATGAGCATTGCCACTACCCATCCCGCCGAAGCACCCCACGAACACTATCCGTCCGGCCTGCTGCGCTGGCTGACGACGACCAACCACAAGGACATCGGCACGATGTACATGACGTTCGCGCTGGTCATGTTCTTCGTCGGCGGCATCATGATCCTCGCCGTGCGCGCCGAACTCTTCCAGCCCGGCCTGCAACTCATGCGGCCGGAGTTTTTCAACCAGCTGATCGGCGTGCACGCGCTGGTGATGATCTTCGCGGCGCTGATGCCGGCCGCCACCGGCTTCGCCAACTGGATGATCCCGCTCATGATCGGCGCCCCCGACATGGCCCTGCCCCGGCTCAACAACTGGGGCTTCTGGCTGCTGCCGCCGGCCGCCATCCTGCTCACCCTGCCCTTCACGCTGGCCCTGTTCGGCATCGGCGACGGCGCCATCGCCACCGGCTGGACCTTCTACGCGCCGCTCTCGGTGCAGGGCGGCATGGGGGTCGATTTCGCCATTCTCGCCGTGCATATCCTGGGCATCTCGTCGATCATGGGCTCGATCAACATCATCGTCACCATCTTCAACATGCGGGCGCCGGGCATGACCATGATGAAGCTGCCGCTCTTCGCCTGGGGCTGGCTGATCACCGCCTTCCTGCTGATCGCCACGCTGCCGGTGCTGGCCGGGGCGGTGACCATGCTGCTCACCGACCGCCACTTCGGCACGCATTTCTTCGACGCGGCCGGCGGCGGTGACCCCATCCTCTTCCAGCATCTGTTCTGGTTCTTCGGCCACCCCGAGGTGTATATCCTGCTGTTGCCGGTGTGGGGGCTGATGCCGCACGTGCTGTCCACCTTCTCGCGCAAACCGGTCTACGGCTACACGGCGCAGGTCTATGCCTTCATCGCCATCGGCGTGCTTTCGGTAATGGTATGGGCGCACCATTTCTTCACCGCCGGCATGCCGGTGCCGGCGCTGATCTACTTCATGTTCAGCACCATGGCCATCTCGCTGCCGCTGGCCGTACTCTTTTTCTGCTGGATCGCCACCATGTGGAAGGGGGCGATGAGCTTCGAGACGCCGATGCTGTTCGCCGTAGGCTTCATCGTCCTCTTCGGGATCGCCGGGCTGACCGGGCTGATCCTCGCCGACGTGGCGGCCGACGCCCAGTACCACCACAGCTACTTCGTCGTCGCCCACTTCCATTACGCGCTGTTTGCCGGCGGCATCATGGGCGTCATGACCGGCGTCTACTACTGGCTCCCGAAATGGACCGGCCACATGTACAACGAGAAGCTGGGCAAGCTGCATTTCTGGCTGACCGTCGTGTCCTTCAACCTGACCTTCATGCCGCAGTTCTTCCTCGGCCTGGCCGGCATGCCACGGCGCATCCCGGACTATGCGCTGCAGTTCGCCGAGTTCAACGCCCTCTCGACGGTCGGCGCCTTCATCCTCGGCTTCAGCCAGTTGATCTTCGCCTGGAACGTCTGGTCCTGCGTGCGCGGCGGCGCCAAGGCCGACGGCCGGGTCTGGGAAGGGGCCGACGGGCTGGAATGGGAACTGTCGTCGCCCCCGCCGCACCATAGCTGGGAAGTTCAGCCGCAGATCAAATAGCCCCGGAGGCGCCCATGGAACAACCGTTCGACAGCGAAGACCAGGCAAAACGCCGAACCGCTTCCCGCCGGCTCGGCTGGCTGATCGCCGCCATCGCCCTGCTGCTTTACGTGGCCGGCCTGTTCATCAAGCGTTGAAGCCATGGAACAGGCTCACCCGGCACCGCAGGACAATGCGCGACTGATACGCCGCCTGCTTCTGCTGGTAGCCGCGGCATTCGTCTTCGCCTTCGCCATGGTGCCGCTCTACAACGTGCTGTGCGAAGTCACCGGCTTCAACGGCAAGACCGGCGCCCCGGGGCCGGCGCGCGACGGCTTCTCGGTCGGCGGCCTGAAGGCCGGCACGGCGCCGGCCATGGTCGTAGACGCCACGCGCACGGTCCGCGTCGAATTCACCGGCACCGTGATGCCGGGGCTGCCGTGGGACATGCGCCCCCTCACCCTGAGCCTCGACATTCATCCGGGCGAACTGCAGCAGGTCAGCTACCTGGTGCGTAACACCTCGGACCGCGAGGTGACCGGGCAGGCCGTTCCCAGCGTGACGCCCGGCCAGGCCGCCCAGCATTTCGACAAGATCGAATGCTTCTGCTTTTCGCAGCAGACGCTGGGACCAGGCGAAGCGCGCGAGATGCCGCTGGCTTTTATCGTCAAACCGGAGGTCGACCGCGACATCGCCCACATCACGCTGTCCTACGCCTTTTTCAGCATCGACGGCCAGCGCCAGACGCTGACCGCCCGGGAGGTCCAATGAAAACCAGTGCTGCCCACGGCGCGCCCCGCGACCACTATTTCGTTCCCCAGCCCAGCCTCTACCCGGTCATCCTGTCCGGCGGAATGTTCCTGCTGGCGCTCGGCTTCATCCAGTCGATCAATGGTTTCCTGCTCGGGCGCTGGGTCATGCTCGGCGGCTTCGCGGTCATTCTCTATGTGCTTTTCGGCTGGTTCGGCAAGGTCGTCGGCGAATCGCAGAGCGGCGCCTACCGCGACTGGGAAGACCGCTCCTTCCGTTACGGCATGATCTGGTTCATCGCCACCGAAGTCATGTTCTTTGCCGCCTTCTTCGGCGCCCTGTTCTACGTGCGGATAATCTCGGTTCCCGTGCTCGGCGGCATGGCCGAAGCCCACGGCACCAGCCTGTGGCCGGATTTCAGCGGCACCTGGCCGACCAGCGGGCCGAAGGGCACGCCGTTCACGCCGATGGGCGCGTGGGGCATCCCGGCGCTCAACACCGCCCTGCTGCTCAGCTCCGGCGCGACGGTCACCTGGGCGCACTGGGCGCTACTGCGCGGCAGGCGGACACAGCTCAATCTCGGGCTGGCCGCCACGATCCTGCTCGGCGCGACCTTCCTCGGCTTCCAGGCCTGGGAATACCACCACGCCTACAGCGAACTCGGCTTGACCATGGGTGCCGGCGTCTACGGCGCCACCTTCTTCATGCTCACCGGCTTCCACGGTTTCCACGTCACGCTCGGCACGGTCATGCTGCTGGTCATCCTGCTGCGCTGCCTGAGCGGCCATTTCACCGCCGAGCGCCATTTCGCCTTCGAGGGCGTCGCCTGGTACTGGCACTTCGTCGACGTGGTGTGGCTGATCCTCTTCGTGTTCGTCTACTGGCTGTAGCCGGGAATGAACCCGAAACGGAAGCCGATCAACAGCAGGAGGAAAAGAAGGATGGATAGTGCGATGCGCCAGGTCAGCAACTTCGCGGTACGCACGCCGCTGCCCCGGTCGCGGTAGAGAAAGAAGAGCCCGGAAAACAGGCTGACCACGATGGCCAACAAAAGCAGCACCACCAGCAACCTGCTCATCGGCGAATCTCCCGAGCGACTTGTCGTTCACCAGTATGCGCGCCGGACCGCGGCACCGGCAAGGAGCAGCCGGCGGCAGGTGGCGCTGATCGGCGGCCTGCTGCTGGCCGTGCTGCTGCCCGCCTTCGTGTCGCTGGGGCTGTGGCAATGGCGCAAGGCCGAAGCCAAAACGAGCATGCAACTGGAACTCGACCAGCGCAGCGGCGACGCGCCGGTCGCCATGCCGACCGCTCCCGCCGACGGCGAATCGCTGCGCTACCGGCGGGTCGTCCTGCGCGGCACCTACGATGCGCCGCGCCAGGTCCTGATCGACAACCGCACGTACCGCGAACAGGCCGGCTACCATGTGATCACCCCGTTGCGCCTAGAAGGCTCGACGATGCACGTTCTGGTCAATCGCGGCTGGCTGCCGGCCGCCGCCGATCACCGCATTCTTCCCGCCGCCGATGCACCGGCCGGAACGGTCGAAGTGACGGGTATTGCCGTCATTCCCGGGCAACGCTTCTTCAACCTCGCCGCGCAGCCGGCGAACGGCTGGGAACCGGTCTGGCAAAACCTCGACCTCGAACGATTCCGCCAGACCTTGCCCTACCCGCTGCAGCCCGTCGTCGTCCAGCTCGATGCGACGGCGCCCGGCGGCTACCTGCGTGACTGGCCGCGCCCCGACGAACGCGCCGACCGTCACCGCAGCTACGCCCTGCAGTGGTTCGGGTTTGCTGTCGCCAGCCTCGGCATCTGGGCCTATTTCCTGGTGCGCCGGCCATGACCACCGCCCACACCCTGCCCGCGCCGCGCCCCCGCAACGGCCTCATCATGCTGGCGCTGGTCGCCGGCCTGCTCGCGCTGCCCTTCGCGGTCGCCGCCGGCCTCTACCTTTTCGGCTGGCAGCCGGCGCGCACCGCCAATCACGGCCAATTGGTCGATCCCCCGCGCCCGCTGCCGGCCAGCGGCCTGCTGACACCCGAGGGACAGGCGCTGGCGACGGCGGACCTAGGCGGCAAATGGCTGTTGCTGTTGAATGGCAGCGGTCCCTGCGACGCCGGCTGCGGCGACCGGGTCGACGAGATGCGCCGCATCCAGGTTGCGCTCAACAAGGACATGGGTCGCCTGCGCCGCGTCGTCCTCAGCGACCATCCGAACGATGCCGCCCTGGCGACCGCCCGCAGCCTTCAACCCGATCTGGTCATCGCCACGGTGCCGGACGGCTGGCTCACCGGCGCAACCGGTGCTGCCGGCTACCGCCTGCACATCGTCGACCCGCAGGGCCGGCGGATCATGGATTACCCCCCCGAGGTCGCCGCCAGGGATGTGCGCGCCGACCTCGAACGCCTGCTCAAATTCGCCTGGACCGGTTAGGAGACCACAAATGCAAACCGTTGCCGCATCCACGCTATCCCTCGGCCAGCGTCTGACCGCTTTCACACATCTGTGCAAGCCGCGGGTGAACAGCCTGATCGTGTTTACCGCGATGATTGGCATGTTTCTCGCGACCCCGGGTTTTCCGCCGCTGCTGCGCTTCCTGGTCGCCTCGCTCGGCATCGCCCTGGTCTCCTTCGCCGCCGCCGCCCTCAACTGTCTGGTCGAACGCACGGTCGACGCCAAGATGGCGCGAACCAGCTGGCGCGCCACGGCGCGCGGCGACATCTCGGCGCTGGAAACCGTCACCCTGGCGACCCTTCTCGGCGCCGCCGGCCTCTGGCTGCTGCACACCTTCATCAACGACCTGACGATGTGGCTTACGCTGGCCACCTTCGTCGGCTATGCCGTCATCTACACGCTGATCCTGAAGCCGGCGACGCCGATGAACATCGTCATCGGCGGCGCTTCCGGGGCCATGCCGCCGCTGCTGGGGTGGACGGCGATGACAGGGCAGATTTCGGCCGAGCCGCTGGTGCTCTTCCTGATCATCTTCCTGTGGACGCCGCCGCATTTCTGGTCGCTGGCCTGCTACCGGCGCGACGACTATGCGCGCTCCGGCCTGCCGATGCTGCCGGTCACCCACGGCATTCCCTTCACCTGCCAGCACATCCTCTGGTACACCGTGATGCTGGCCGCTGCCAGCCTGATTCCGGTCTCGCTAGGCATGAGCGGCAATTTCTACCTGGCCGCCATCGCCCTGCTCGACCTCGCCTTCCTGGGCCTTGCCGTCGCGCTCAGCCGCAACTACAGCGACGCCCTGGCCCGTCGCACCTTCCGCTACTCGATCCTCTACCTGACCCTGCTCTTCGCCGCCCTGTTCGCCGACCGCTTGATCGCCTTCTGAGCGCTCCGCAAAAATGCGCCTCTACCGCCGCCTGCTGCTCGTCGCCACCGTGCTGGCCTTCGCCGTCATTGCGCTCGGCGCCTACGTGCGGCTCTCCGACGCCGGCCTCGGCTGCCCCGACTGGCCCGGCTGCTACGGCCACTGGCTGGGCGTTCCCGACGAAAAGCACGAGCAGCTGGCGGCACAGGCGGCTTATCCGGCACGCCCGGTCGAAACCGCCAAGGCATGGAAGGAAATGGTCCATCGCTATTTCGCCGGCACGCTCGGCCTGCTGATCCTGGCCATCTGCGCGCTCGCCTGGCGTCCGGCATGCCGCGAACGGCAGTCGCCCGCCCTGCCGACCGCGCTGCTCGGCGTCGTCGCGCTGCAGGGGGCGCTCGGCATGTGGACCGTAACCCTGTTACTCAAGCCGCTGATCGTCACCCTCCACCTGCTCGGCGGCATGACCACCCTGGCCCTGCTCATCGCCATGACTTTCCGCGACCGCCTTCCAGCGCCGTCCTCCTGCGAGGCCGGCGCAGGATTGCGCCTGCCGGCGGCCGGCGCCCTGCTCGTCGTCATCGGCCAGATCGCCCTCGGCGGCTGGGTCAGCAGCAACTACGCGGCGCTCGCCTGCCCGGATTTTCCGCTGTGCCAGGGGCAGTGGCAGCCTGCCACGGATTTCGCGCAGGCGTTCACCCTGCGGCGCGAGCTCGGTTTCGACGGGGATGGCGGACTGCTCTCCGGCGCTGCCCTGACCGCAATCCACTGGAGCCACCGCCTGGGCGCGCTGGCGGTTCTTTTCGCGGTCGGTACGCTGGGGCTGGGCCTCGTCCGCAGCCATGACGGTCACTGGCGCGCCTGGGGCATCGCGTTGCTCGGGCTGCTGCTGCTCCAGATCGGGCTGGGTATCGCCAACGTCCTGCTGGCGCTGCCGCTGGCACTCGCCGTCGCCCACAACCTCGGCGCCGCCTGCCTGCTGAGCGCGACGCTGGCGCTCAATATCCAGCTCCACAAAGCAAAAAGCCCTGGCCGTCCATCGACGATCAAGGGCTTTGCCGTAGCTGGCGGAGTGGACGGGACTCGAACCCGCGACCCCCGGCGTGACAGGCCGGTATTCTAACCAACTGAACTACCACTCCGCGGTCGGTCGCCCCGAGGGAACGGGGCGACGCAGAACGGCGCGCACTATAGCACAGTGCGCGCAATTCCGTCCGGCATGGCGTTCGCTTGCCACTACAATCCGGTGTTTCGTTCGCAATCGGCAAAAATGATCGACACCGGCACACTCAATTTCCTCTGGTCGCAGGCGCTGATCGCCGGCTTTGTCGCCGCCGGGGCTGGACATGCAGTGATCTCTCCCGGTTCGCGGTCGACGCCACTGGCGCTCGCCATGCTGCGCCAGCCCGGCCTGCAATGCACGGTTGCGGTCGACGAGCGCAGCGCGGCATTTTTCGCCCTCGGCGTCGCCAAGGCAAGCCGCCGCCCTGTACTGCTGCTGGCAACCTCCGGCACGGCACCGGCCAACTGGCTGCCCGCCATTATCGAAGCCAGCCAGGCCGGCGTGCCGCTGATCGCGATTTCCGCCGACCGACCGCCGGAACTCCAGAATTGTGGCGCTAACCAGACCATCGACCAGGTCGGTCTGTTCGGCAGCCACGTGCGCGCCAGCCATCCGCTGGAGGCGCCGCACCCCGGTTTCGATCCCTGCTGGCTGCACCGGCTGGCGGCCCGCGTCGCCGAACAGGCAAACTGGCCGTACCCCGGGCCGGTGCATGTGAACCAGCCCTTTCGCGAGCCGCTGCTGCCCGCTGGCGAGGTGCCTGCACCGGTGCTGCCGGCAGGCATTGCCTTCGCCCATTCCGAACTGCCGGCCGACCCGACTGCGATCGCCCGGCTGGCCGAATCCATCGGCGGCCGCCCGGGTTTCATCGTCTGCGGCGAGTTGCCGGCAAAAAACGGCCTCTTTTCGGCGTTGACCGCGCTGGCCGAGCACCTGGCCTGTCCGATCCTCGCCGAACCCCTGTCCGGCCTGCGCTTCGGTCCTCACCCGCGGCACCGGCTGCTGACCCGTTACAACGCCTGGCTCGCCGACCGCGAATTCGCCGCCAGCCATCGTCCCGACTGGATCCTGCGCTTCGGCGCTTTCCCGGTAACCCGCAATCTGCAGAACTTCGTCGCCGCCGCGCCTATCCAGGCACTGGTCGATCCCTGGCCGCGCCATAGCGACCCGATGCACCGCCTGACCCACCTGTTGCGCGCCCAACCGCTGGCCGCCTGCCAGGCCCTGCTCGCCGCCCGGCCGCAACCCTGCCCGGACGGATGGCACGACGCGCTGGCCGAACGCGACACACAACCGCCGGAAACCGGCGACGCCTGGCACATCCCGGTGCTGGTCGACACAATTCCGGAGGCCAGCGCGCTGTTCATCGGCAACTCGCTGGCCATCCGCCAGTTCGACACGCATTCCGGCAGCGCCAGGCGCACCATCCACTGCTACGGCAACCGGGGCGCCAGCGGCATCGACGGCAACATCTCGACGGCGCTCGGCCTGGGCGAAATCCACGGCCGCATCGTCGCGCTGCTCGGCGACCTGACCTGCCAGCACGACCTCGGCGGCCTCGCCCTGGCCACCGGACGCGACGCCGTGATCGTTGCGGTCAACAACCACGGCGGCGGCATTTTCGACCACCTGCCACAAGCCGCCCTGCCGGAATTCGAACGCGGCTGGCGCACGCCGCAGCAGATCAGCTTTGAACACGCCGCCGCCGCCTTCGGCCTGAGCTACGCGCGCGCCGACAATGCCGCGGCATTCCGGCAATGCCTCCAGCAGGCCATCGCCGCCGCCGGCCCGCATCTGCTCGAAGTTCAGGCTTAGCAGGAAGCGATGATGGCCATTACAAAAACAATCAACAGATTTATATCAAATTGATATACTTATTGGCATGCACATCATTTCACTGAAGATGTTGAGGGAGTTCTGGGAGAAACACCCAGAGGCTGAGCAAGTGCTGAAGGACTGGCATTCAGTTCTGGAGAAATCCACCGCCAAAGATTTCAACGAACTGAAGAACACATTCAACTCGGCCGACTATGTCCCTCCCTACACGGTGTTTGATGTGGGCAGTAACAACTATCGAGTGATTGTCGTCGTGCAGTACAAGTTCAAGAAGGTCTATGTCCGCGAAGTGATGACGCATCGGGAATACGACAACTGGAACAAGCGATACAGAAAAGGAAAGGTGTAATCATGCAAGCCACACAAAGCCGTTTTGACATCCGTGCTATCCAGACTACCTGGGCCAAGTTCGATGCCATGGCTCATATTCGTCCGATCCATGACGAAGCTGACTATGACCGCATGGTTGCCCTCATGAATGACCTGCTCGACGTGGTTGGCGACGATGAGGACCACAAGCTGGCTGGCCTTCTGGAGCTTGTCGGCGATCTGGTTTCCAACTACGAGCGCGAACACCTCGCCATCGAAGCTTCCGAGCCGAAAGATGCCCTGCGCTTCCTGATCGAGGCCAAGGGCCTGAAACAGGAAGACCTTTCGGGTATCGTCGCACAAGGCAACCTGTCCAATATCCTTGCCGGTCGCCGCAAAATATCGGCAACGCTGGCCGGAAAGCTTGGCGAGTTCTTCGGTGTCAGCCCCGCGCTATTCATTCCCAAGGTTTGACCGCCTACGTCACCACCCACCTACGAGGTCTCGAAACCCATGGAATGGAGCCAAGCAGAAGTTGAAGCTACGGTCGCCGACTATCTGCACATGCTATTCATGGAGCTGTCAGGACAAAGCTACAACAAGTCGGCTCACCGAAAGCAACTGCTGGGCAGGCTGAACGACAGGTCGGAAGGCGCAATTGAGCGCAAGCACCAGAACATCAGCGCCATTCTTCTGGAGAATGGCTGGCCCTACATCAACGGCTACAAACCCTTGGGCAACTATCAGGGCATGCTCAGGAAGATTGTCGAAACGCGACTGCGCAACGACCGACTGCTCGACGAAGCCGCGATCCAGGCAACCGTTTCACCGGCCACGACGCCCCTGCTGCAAGACTATGCGAAAACGCTGGTCAATCCCCCGGAACGGCATTGGGTGGCGAGAGAAGCAGCCGCCGTTTATCGGCTGCCGCAGCAACGGGACTACCTTGAACGGGAAGCGCGCAACATCTCGCTGGGGCATGCCGGAGAAGTGTTCGTAGTCAACTTCGAACATCTGCGGTTACGCGCCCATGGCCAACCCAAGCTGGCCGACAAAGTCGAGCATGTTTCTCGGAGCCGGGGCGATGGTCTCGGTTTCGATGTGCTTTCATTCGACACCGATGGCGGCGAGAGATTCATCGAGGTAAAAACCACAGCGTTTGGCAAGGAAACTCCTTTCTTCATTAGCCAGAACGAAGTCAGTTTTGCCAAGGAAAACGCAGCGCAGTTCCATCTCTACCGGCTATTCGATTTCCGCCGCAGTCCCCGACTGTTCGACCTTCCCGGCGTAGTCGATCAACACTGCAATATGAGTCCGACCAACTACATCTGCCGGTTTACTTGACATGCCCCGATCGAAGCCGCATGGCTTCGGCCTCTCCGCCCGAGCCCTGCTAGAATTCGTCCCTTTTGGCCGCCCTGAAACCGATGAGCAAGTCTGCCGACAGCCCCAAGCACACGCCGATGATGCAGCAATACCTCGGGCTGAAAGCGCAGCATCCCGGCACCCTGCTTTTTTACCGGATGGGCGATTTCTATGAGCTGTTCTACGAGGATGCGGAAAAGGCGGCGCGACTGCTGGACATCACGTTGACCACGCGCGGGCAGTCGGCCGGGGTGCCGATCAAGATGGCCGGCGTGCCCTTCCAT
>WBZM01002042.1_pt1 | contig 18075 bp, 19 predicted proteins | sample 5204271 | NCBI WGS metagenome assembly WBZM01 (sample SAMN12344346, study PRJNA552823) | activated sludge metagenome | biome: Activated sludge suspended growth; feature: Nitrification reactor; material: Wastewater; isolation source: activated sludge from nitrification reactor of wastewater...
ACGCTGTACTCTTCACCTACCAAGTGCCTTCCCGTACCGTTCCTTGTGACGTCGCAATCACAAGTATTCCGTTACAGGACAGGCACTTTGGTACATCCAGGGAGCGTGTCACCCCGCACCCATGAAGGACCGAGGCTAGCCAACGAAATGACAAACCCTGCCCTCGGCGTGGACCGCTAGCGCAGAATCCATCCTTGAGAAAGTCGCCCGCGGGCGAGTCTCCCTCAACCGGGAAATCAATACTGGGACATACCACTAGAAGGGCGGCTCCCAAGGGTCTTGCTTCGGCTGTGCTGGCGGGGCAGGTGGTTCGAAACGCTCGATGAGAGCCTTGACCAGATCTGGGATGGGCTGTCCGTCCAGGTTCGCTTCGTAAACCTGTCGATTAGTCGCGACCGCGTACTCTAGCCGGCGAAGCTGCTCTGGCTGCCAATTCTCGACCTCGGCGACCTTCGCCCACAGTTTCCGGGTGCTGTCGAAGCTGAAGGAGTTGACGAACGCCTCAGCCAGTGCCTTGAATCCTCGCTCGCGGGTCTTCGGTTCTGATAGCACTCGCTCGAAGATTTGCTCCGCGAGCCACCACTCGCCGGAACCGAATTGAGGGGCAGGTCCCAGGACTAAGTCTTGGTGCTCCTCCAAGAAGCCGTCTCGCCGCTCGCCCTGGAATACCTGGCGCCGGACTGGCATAACCGGGATGCCACGGCCGAGGGCCCACCCAACCTCTTGGTCGCACCATTGTGACTCGTGGAACTTCTCGTGCAAGACAGCCACAGCGAAGTCGCAGGACGCGAGGGCAGCACGGATAGTGTCGCGCCACTTTCGAGACGGGCTGATGTCGTTGTGAGCGACGAACGCGTCGATCCCATAGCGATCTCGGAGAAGGTCTCTAACCATTCCCACGAACGCAGCGTCTTCGTGCCGGTGGCTGATAAAGACGGCGACGGGGCTGTCTCCCCACGGGCGGTCCTCATGAGGCAGTTCCGGAGCGGCGTCCTCGCCGAGCAGATAGGCGTGTAAGTCCAAGAGAAGCTCATCGCCCGCTTCCTCTATCTGCTCATCACAATACATTAGCTGGCTTGGGTGGCTCCATTGATCGTCAAGTTCGTAGGTCTTGAGGCCGTATGTGCGGAGCACTAGTTGAATCTCATGCCAAGGGCGCTGATTGAGGGATTCCGCAGACTCCTTGATCAATCGTATTCGCTCGCCACGCTTCATGGGGTGAGTCTATGCGGATAGCCGCCCGGACAAGCGAGCGATTTGGCCGCGAGCCGTGCCGCTGGCCGGCCCGTCCGGTTCGGCCCCAGGTGCCAGCCGAAGTTGCGGCCCGGATCGTCCGCGCGCGCCGATGCGGCGACAGCTACGCCGCGATAGCCGCGCGGCTCGACCAACAGAAGGGTCCCGACTCCCGCTGGGCGGGGGCTCTTGCGGGGCTGGCGCGGCCCTCTACATTGGGGCGATGCAGGCAACGATCACCATTGCCCAGGACCCGGCAGCCGACGCGCTGCTCTCGCGGGACCCCTTCGCCCTCCTCACCGGGATGCTGCTCGATCAGCAATACCCGATGGAGCACGCCTTCCGCGGTCCGGCCAAGCTCCTCGACCGGTTCGGCACTCTCGACCCGCGTGCCATTGCCGCGGCCGAGCCGGGCGCCTTCGCCGACCTGGCTGCCACCCCGCCTGCGATCCACCGCTATGGGCGGTCGATGGCGGGCCGGATCCAGGCGTTGGCCGCCCACGTCATCGAGCACTACGATGGCGACGCTGAGCGCATCTGGACCGAGGCGGACGACACGGCCGACCTGCTCAACCGCTTGCGAGAGTTGCCGGGCTTCGGGGACCAGAAGGCGCGCATCTTCGCCGCATTGCTCGGCAAGCAACTCGGGATTCAGCCGGCCGGCTGGCGGGAGGCCATCGGCCCGTATGCCGAGCCGGGCAGCTTCCGCTCGGTCGCCGACGTCGTGGACGCCGAATCGCTGACCAAGGTGCGGGCCTTCAAGCAACAGGTCAAGGCGGCCGCCAAAGCCAAGGCCAGCGATGGCTGAGGTTGACGCGCTCGGGGTGGTCTTCCCGTTCACCGGTGATCGACGCAGCACGACTGCGCTGGGTCGTGAGGTCGTCGTCGACGCGCTGCGGGCGGTCGACCCGGTTGGCGCGCGTCTCGCGGCGGCGGAGACCAACTGGCGCACCGGCTACGGCGAGCACTTCCGCCGATTGGTTGTCGCCGGGTTGGAGAGCAGCGAAGCGGCCCAGACCATCGCCGCGCACGGCCTGGCCAGCGTGAGCGAGCGGCTCAGTTGGGCCGCCCTCGACGGCTCGGAGACCACCCTCGCCGAGGCCATCGCGGCGCGCCCTGGCCCGGCGGCGGCCGCGCCCGCGAGGGATCTCGTCACCGAGACGGTGCGAGGCGACGGCATACCAGAGCATGGTGTGACCCTGCCCTACCGTGGCTCGCGGCTGGACGGTGACTCGCTGCGGCGGCAGCTGGACGACTGGACGACTCGCGGGATCATCGAACCCTCGTGCGCCGAGGCGGTGGCCACGGTGGCGGCCAACCCCGACTGGCTGGACCTGTCCGACCTGCGGCTGGCCGTGCTCGGGGCGGGTGCCGAGATGGGGCCGCTGCGCGCGCTGCTGCGGTGGGGCGCCGATGTGTATGCCGTCGACCTGGCCCGCCCGCAGCTCTGGCGCGGGCTGCTGGACGACAGCAAGCGGTATGCCGGGTGGCTGCACCTCCCAGCGCGGCCGGGAAGCGGGCGGCTGGAGGATCGCGCAGGAGCGGACCTTGTCACCGAATGGCCGGCGGTCCGACAGTGGCTCCAGGACATCGAGGGGCGACTGGTGCTCGGCAACTACGTCTATGCCGACGGCGCCGACAACGTCCGGGTTGCCGGAGCTGTCGACGCGCTGACCGCCGCGGTGATGACCGATCGACCCGACACGGCCCTGGCCTTCCTCGCAACCCCGACCGACGTCTTCGCGGTTCCCCGGTCGGTCGTGACCCGGTCGGTGGCGGCCTACGACAGCGCCAAGCTCAGCCGAGCGCTGCGCGGACCGATGCGTGCGCTCAGCGGGGGTCGACTGCTGACCCGCAACTACCTGCCCTCTGCCGACCCTGGCATCAACGACAGCGTGGTGCCCCAGCAGGGACCGAATTACTTGCTAGCCAAGCGAATTCAGCGCTGGCGGGCCGCGGTCGCCCGAGCCGATGGCACCACGGTCTCGTTCACGGTCGCCCCGCCCACCCGCACCCGCTCGGTCGTCAAGAATCGCGCGCTCGCAGCCGCGTATGCCGGTGCCCACCAGTTCGGGATCGAAGTCTTCGAACCGGCCACAGCGAACACGTTGTTGGCGGTGCTCCTCGTCCACGACCTGCGCACGGGTTCCGGGTCCAGCGGGCAGGTCTGGATGGACGAGGCCGACCACGCGGCGCACGGAGGGCTGTGGACGACGGCATACGAGCCGCGCAGCGCCCTGGGGCTGGCGGCGCTGCTGGGAGTGGCCGCTCGCTGACCGCCTCGTCAGCCGTGACCGCGTGTGCGCTACGCCGCACGTTGGTGTGATGCTGGCCGGACTAAAATGCCCTCCATGCAAGGCGGGCATCGCGTGCCACTGGCCGGGTGGCCGGTGGCCCAGTGGGTGCAGGTAACGGTGTTCGGTGCCGTCGCGATGCTGCTCACCCTCGCCGGTCACCTCGTGGGCCACGGCGACCCACCCGCCTGGCCCGCTCTCGTCCTGGTCGCCGTCGGGTCAGCGGCCCTGCGCAGCGTCATCGGTCGCGCCGTGCGATCCACGGTCGCCATGTTCGGCGCCCTGCTCGCCGCTCAGGTCCTCGGCCATCTGACCTTCCTCGTCCTGTCACCCGTGACCTCCGGTGCCATCGTCGGTCACCACGGCAGCATCCTCTTGCCCACCCTGGATGCCTCCGGTGGTCCGGTGCTCGGGGGCGACACCTGGATGTGGCTCGCTCATACCGTCGCAGCCGGCCTGGTCGCCGTCTGGCTCTTCCGAGGCGAGTCGCTTTCGGAGGCTCTCGCGCGACGGCTGGTCGCGATGGTTCGGCGGCTCCCACGGTTCGCCCCAGTCGAGGTGGGCCACGGGCGGCCGTCGCAGCCCGAGGCTCCCATGGTGCGCGGACGGCATACCGTCCTGTTCGACGCCCCGAGGCGGGGTCCTCCGGTGCGGCCCCGAACCCATGCCCTCGCTCTGATCGCGCCACGGCGCCACGGCAGTCCGAGCTCAGACTGCACCCGCACCATGCCGTCGACTCCGGCCCAACGCCGGAGGAAGGACCCACTATCGAGACCACATCTCAAACCGAGTGACTGCTCGGTGCTGAATAGCCACGGTATGCCGCCCCGCTGTGACAAAACGGGCGGCATACCTCTATCTCGGACCAGTGGGAGCACTGCTTGGGGGGCCCGCGTGTCGTTGTTTTGGATGTCCGGATTCGGCTATGGGGGGCCGCGCATCGGCCTCTAGCCTGAGTTGTCGGTTTCGATCTCGGGTGGGGAAACCTCATGTCATCTTCAGCGCGCGCTCGCGCAGCAGTGCCTCGGCGCACGGTCGCCACCGGGCTGGCCTGGGCGGTGCCGGCCGTCCTGCTCGTCGCGGGGGCCCCCGCGTATGCCGCGTCGGGAGACATCGTCAAAGTGCTGGACAGCAGCGTGGCCTGCAAGATCACCGGAACGACCAAGCGCTATCAGTTCACCCTGGTCTTCCAAAACACCGGCACCACGACGACCACCCTGTGTGTCACCGCCGGGCAGATGATCACCAATGGAGCGAACTGCGACGACCCGAATGTGGACCCCACGGTGCTGCCCAGGTGCGTTGACGTGACGGCAGGGACCACCGTGTCGCTGAAGTTCTTGTCCGTGCCGGCCGAGTGCTTGTCCAATGGCTACATGACGTTGACCTACACCTACACGCTGGTCGGCGGGACCACGGTAGTCGTCAACACCCAGGTGCCCTTCAACTCGGTGACGCCCTGCTGACCTTGCCGTTTAAGACCCCATGAGCCGACATCTCTTAACGAGAGGTGCCCCGTTCCTCCTGGAAGGAGGACTGTGCGTCCGAGTTGCCCGCTAGAGTCGGGTCGTCAGGTAGGTCATCCTTTCCACCCGTCGGGGGCGTGGAGAACACTGTCGGGCGCGCTGCGGACGGACGCAGCGCTACCGCTGACTCGGGAGCGGGAATTGTCCTCTAGCGCACGCACCTTCGTCTCACGTCGTACCGTCGCCCGTGTGGCTGCCTGGTCCGTCCCGGTCGTCACCATGGCCGCGGCCACTCCGGCCTTTGCGTCGTCCAAACCCGCGACCACGTCGACGATCTCGACCGGATGCAAGCCGGCCGCCAGCCCAGGCAAGAAGTTCGAGATGCTCGTGAGCATCTGCAACAACACAACGCAGTCGATCACGATCGCCTTCAAGAGCATGACGGTGCAGCAGGGTGGGACGACCTGGACCGCGCTGTCCGGCACCGTATCGGCCACGACGATCCCGGCTGGGTCGTGTGTGGACGTCCTTTTCACCGGCACTTTCCAGGACGCGTCAGCTCCCAGCTCGGGCACGGCCACTCTCACGACGTCGTATACCTGGACCTCCGGCACCGGAGGCACCGCCCAGTCGGGCACCCAGACTGCGACCGCATCGCTCACCATCACCGGCTGCTGACGTCGGGATGCCGTGATGGGCGATGAGGCGTGCGAGTCCGCCCTCCCCGAAAGGCGCGAGCCCATCGGCTGCAGCGAATGCGGTGCCTCCTTCCCGATGGACGCCGCACGGCAACTGGCGTGGTCGCTGGGGTGGGAGAAGGGGCGTCAGATCCACACGTGTCCAGAGTGCGCCCGCGCCTTCCTGCGCAGTATCGAGGCCAAGCTGGACTCCGAGTGGTGGTGACTCGAATCCGCCGAGAGGCCGATGGCGCGCGGCTCAGGCGGATGCGCTCACCGGCGGCAGGTCTGACCCCGGGATGAGTTCGTCGACGGTGGCCCGCCCTGGCACGGTGGCGCCCAGCTGACAGAGCACCCCGATGCCGCCCAACCAGACCCGGTGGATGAGCAGGTACTCGGCCGGCAGGTTGAGCCGCATCCCCACCGTGTAGTTGGGCTTGCGCGGGTCGTTGATGTGCGCGAACACCTCACGCAGCCACTCGCGGCTGAAGTGGAACTCGTCGACCCGCAGTGGGGCGATGAAGGGTTCGAGATACTCCAGCAGCCGCTCGGCGTCGACATCCACCCCATCGCGGACGAAGCCGATCTCCCGCAGTCCGGCCAGGGTCGAGACCGCATCGCCATCGATGCCCAGGGTGAGCAGCCGCCCCATGTCGTCGGGCAGCCCGGTCGGCAGATGCTTCACGGCGCCGAAGTCGAGCACGCCGAGGCGCCCGTCCGGCAGCAGTCGGAAGTTGCCCGGATGCGGGTCGGCGTGCAGCAACCCGCACCGTCCCGGTCCCTCCAGCAAGAACCGCATGTATGCCGTCCCGGCAGCATCGCGGTCGGCCGCCTCACCCTTGTCGATGAGACTCGACAGCGGCGTCCCCGGGAGCCATTCCGACACCAACACGCGTTGGCTGAACGCCACCACCTGGGGCACCGCAACGTGAGCGTCACCGGCATACGCCTGGGCGAAGGCCTTCTGCGACGAGGCCTCCATGCGGTAGTCGAGCTCCTCGGCCATCCGCCCGCGCAATTCCTCCAGGACGGGGTCGATATCGAGGCCCGGAATCCACGTCGTGGCGACCCGGGCGACCCGAGAGACCTGGGCCAGGTCCGAGAGCAGCGCCTTGGCCGCGCCGGGGTACTGCACCTTGACGGCGATCTCTCGGCCGTCCTTCCACACCGCCCGGTGCACCTGCCCGATCGACGCTGCAGCGACCGCCTCGTCGTCGAATTCGAGGAACCGTGACCGCCAGCGCGGCCCGAACTCCTGGGTCAACACGGCATGCACTCGGTCGGGTGGAAGAGGCGGAGCGGCGTCCTGCAGCTTGGTGAGGGTGGCGCGGTACGGCCCGAGCAGCTCCTCGGGGAGCGCGACCTCGGCGATGCTCATCGCCTGGCCGAACTTCATCGCCCCGCCCTTGAGCTCGCCCAACACCGCGAAGAGTTGCTCTGCGGCCCGGGCCTGCATCTCCAGGGCGACCAACTCCGCGGGACGACCGCCGATCCGTTTGCCGAGCCCCCACGCGGCCCGACCGGCAAACCCGACCGGCAGGGTCGCCAGCTTGAACGCCCGGGACACCGCGTTGCTGGGGAGGTCGCTCACCCGGCCATTGTCTCCCGGGATTCCTCCAAAGCCACCCCGGTCGCCGGGGTCGTCTCCGGAATGCCTCCGCCGTGCCCAGGATGGGACGGGCAGAGCGGGTGACGCTGCCAGCGGCGGTAGTCCACCCGTGGCCACGGGGTACTGACCTCGACGCTCACGCCGACCGGAAGCCCGAACCCGTCGAGGTAGCCCGTGACGATGCTGGTGACGACACTGGCGACGAATGGCGCGGCCGTCGGGTCGACATGGGCGAGGGCACCGCCCGGGTGGGACCGAGCCTGCGCCAGGACGAGGGCGTGAGCCGGGTCGAGGTCGCAGTGATGCAACTCCAGGCAGCGCAGGCAGGGCTGATCAGGGATGCGGCGGGCGACGAGAGGCCCGATCGACGCCCGCGCGCCTTCGCACCGCACCGCAAGATGGGGTATGCCGTGGCGCAGCCAGGGTTCGAGGCGGTCTGGGTCGAGGTCGGGACGACCCACGACGAGTGCGAGGTCGACAGGACGCTGACACGAACGTGGGACGCCGTGGCCGAGCGACAGGTCGTGGTGGTCCATAGCCCACTCGCCCTGGCACACCCGGCCCAGGTGTTCCCGCCGCAACGCTTGGGCGATCGCCAAGGTGAGTGCCCCCTCACCGCCGACGAGGACATGCCGACGGCTGCGCCACCACAGCGTGGCTCGGTCCCGGCCTTGCCGGTCGAGGGCGTCCTGGGCGGCGAGCAGGTCTAGCAACTCGCGAACCCGCTTCAGCGGAAGTCCGACGCTGTCAGCCAGCGACTCCAGTTCCGGCAACGATCGGGAGCCGTCCATCGCCCGGAGCACCCTGACATCGGCGCTGGTGACCCCGGTGAGGACCACGGCATCGGGGTGCAACCCCAGTTGCACCGTGTCGACCGACCGATGAACTGGGGACAAGTGGCTGGGAATTCGCGGCCGGGCTGGCATGGGGCCACCCTGGCAGAACCTCGCGAGCGACGCTTCTCGTCATCCACAGGGGGCAGACGGCACAGGTGGGGCCGCCGCGAACGTCGCGGCGGCCCCACCTGAGGTGTGCGGTCGAGGTCTAGTGCTCAGGCCTTGCCGAGAATGCGGTTGAGGTTGGTGCCGCACTCGGGGCACTTGCCCTTGGCCATACGACGGCCGTTCTCGCTCACGACAACCTTGCCCTCCGCGGTGCGCTTGGTCTTGCACTTCACGCAGTAGAACTCGTACGTCTCGGTGGACACGGATGGATCTCCTTCGTCTTGGGTGGGATGCCCGCGCGCCGTCGGGCGGGTCGCTCGCCCCTCACCCTAGACCAGGTGTTCCCTTCGTCCGAACTCCGCCACGGCATGGTTACGCTCGTTTCATGAGCACGGAACCCGCCAGCACTCCCGCGTGGGAGACGGCATACGAGCATCTGGCCGCGCGATCCCAGGCCGTCGGGGACCGACGGATCGCCGTCGTGACCCTCGACCAACCCGACAAGCGCAATGCCATGTCGGACGAGATGACCGCCTCCTGGGTGCGCCTCATGGCCGCTCTGCGGGAGGACGCCCAGCTGGCCGCCGTCGTGGTGACCGGCGCTGGGCCGGCCTTCAGCGCGGGGGGTGACCTGTCCTGGATCGTGTCGCAACCAGATGCCCCGGTGATCGCGCTGCGGCACCGGATGCTCGCGTTCTATCGGTCCTGGCTGTCGATCAAGACCCTCGAGGTGCCGACCATCGCGGCCATCAACGGGTCGGCGGTCGGTGCGGGGTTTGCCTTGGCGTTGGCGTGTGACCTGCGGTTCGCGGCCGCCGAGGCGAAGCTCGCCGTGCCCTTCGCCACGCTCGGGCTGCACCCGGGGATGGCCACGACGTGGTCCCTACCGAACGTCGCCGGCTTCGCCGTGGCCCGCGACCTGCTGCTCACCGGGCGCGCAGTCACCGGGGCCGAGGCGCTCAGTCTGGGCCTGGTCTCACGGTCGCTGCCGGCGCCCGAGGTCCTGGACGAGGCGATCGCCGCAGCCACGGCCATCGCCCAGGCCGCACCGATCGCCATGACCTTGACCGTGGCCGCGTTGCGCGACGGCGGGCACCAGAGCTTCCAGGACGCCATCGAATGGGAAGCCCTGGCCCAGTCGGTGACGCTTGCCACGGAGGACCTCCACGAAGGGATCGAGGCCGCGGCCACCCGCCGACGGCCCCAGTTCCGCGGCCGCTGACACGTCCTTGCCCGTCGCACCGCCCGGCGACCTGGGTTGTCGGACCCGACCCGTACTGTGCCTGCCATGAGCCAGCCCACCGAGACGCCCGTCCCTCCTGCCGCTGACCCGGTGGCGTCGTTGCCCGTCGAGGTGCGCCGCAGTCGACGCCGTCGCACCACCGTGAGCGCTTATCGCGAGGGTGGTCGGGTCGTCGTCCTCATCCCGGACCGACTTACCGAGGCCCAGGAGCGCGAGTGGGTCGAGCGGATGGTCGCGCGGCTCACCCGCGTCTCGGAGCGGCGTCGGCGCACCGATCCCGACCTGGCCGAGCGGGCCGCGGCTCTGTCGAAGCGCTACCTCGGCGGACGGGCCCGACCCACGTCGGTCCGATGGGTCGGCAACCAGCAGCGCCGGTGGGGGTCGTGCACGCCTGCTGACGGGAGCATCCGCATCTCCACTCGGGTGCGCGACATGCCCGACTACGTCGTCGACTACGTGCTGCTCCACGAGCTGGCCCACCTGATCGTCGCTGGGCATGGCCCCGAATTCTGGGCCGTGCTGGGCGACTACCCTCGATTGGAGCGGGCGCGAGGATTCCTGGAAGGCGTGTCGTCCGCCGCCGGACTGGAGTGGAACGAGGAATGAGCCCCCGATCGGCCGGGTGGATTCCGCAGCAACACGGTGCTTGGGCGATGCTCGCCAGCCCGCTGCTGCTCGGCGTGCTCGCCTCAGGTCCGGCCTGGATCCACCTGCCCCTCGCCGCCTTCTGGTTCGCGGGCTACTTCCTCTTCTACGCCGCGAGCATGTGGCTGAAATCCGGTCGCAAGGCCCGCTACCTGCCGGCGACCCGCGCGTATGCCGGGCTCGCGGCGGTCCTCGGGGTGGTCACTGCGCTCGCCGCGCCGGGCCTGCTGCGCTGGGTGCCGTGGTTTCTCCTGCCGCTCGGGGTGGGTCTGTGGGCGGCGGCCCACCGGCAGGAGCGCGCCTTGCTGGCCGGCCTCACGACCGTCCTCGCATCGGCGCTCATGACTGTGGTGGCCTACGACGCCGGCCCGGGGGAGGACCTGCGGCGGGCGGTGTTGCTGGCTGTGGGTCAGTTCCTCTACTTCGGCGGCACCGTTTGGTACGTCAAGTCGATGATCCGTGAGCGTGGCAACCTCCGCTTCCGCAGACTCAGCGTCGGGTGGCATGCCCTGTCGACTGTGGCCGTCGCGACCTTCTCGCTGCCGCTGGCCGCGGTCTTCCTCGTACTCACCGTGCGCGCCTGGATCGTGCCGCGATTCTCGTTCTCCCCCAAGCAGATCGGCATCGCCGAGATCGCGAGCACGCTAGCCGTCGCGCTCGTGTCGCTGTTCACAGTCGGCTGAAGCTCAGCGCGAGTCCGACGCGTGGCTCAACACGCGTCGACAGGCGGCCGCCAGTGCGCTGACCTCGCCTCGGGTCTGCTCGGGCAGGTCGGCCAACGGCCACCAGCGCACATCGTGCGATTCAGTGCTGACCCGAGGGGCTACACCGGCTGGTGCCACGCCCGCGAAGCGCACGTCCAGGTGCTCCCGACACCGCCCGAACGCGCCAACCAGTCGATGCCGGTCCAATTGCGCCACGGTGGGGTGGACGCGGACCCCCACCAGCCCGGACTCCTCCGCCACCTCGCGGACCGCAGCGGCATACAGGGAGTTATCGCCTGGCTCTAGGTGACCGCCGAACTGCAGCCACACTCCGGCCTTGCGATGGTGGGTGAGCAATACCCGCTCCCATCCCTCGTCGAGCACCAGCACGCTGGCCGTCAGATGCTCGGGCGGTCCGGCCTTGGCGACCGCCCACGGGTAGTCGCCCAGGTGGGTCAGGTAGTCGGCGCGCAGCGCCTCCTGCCCCGAGTCGGGCGGCTCCCAGGCGCGCAACAGCGCCGTTGCGTCGGCATGCAAACGCCGGTATGCCGTCTGGTCGGCCGGGCTCAGCGCGGCCGTGTCGTCGGGAGACTCGGTCACGGGGCCTGATCCGGTCACGCGGGCGGAGCAGTGGGGGGCTCGTCGCCGAACGAGGCGAGCAACGAGTCGATCTCTGCGTCCATGGCATCCGGCGCAGCCGGAGTGCGGCGTCGCTCGACGTAACCCAAGGGGTCGTCGAGGTCTCCCGCGGTCGGCGCCAGGTCGGGGTGAGCCCATGAGTCGTCGCGCAGGTCGAGCCCACCCGCGGCCTCCAGTGCGGCCCACAGATTGCGGGCGTCACGCAGCCGCCGCGGGCTCAACTGCAGCCCGACAAACCCGGAAAAGGCCTTCTGGGCCGGGCCACCGAGCCGACGTCGACGCACCGCCTCCCCGAGAGCTGCTGCGTGGGGTAGGTGAGCAGCGACGGCCTGGTCGGTGACCAGGTCGACCCACCCTTCGACCAGGGCCAGCGTCGTCTCCAGCCTCGCAAGCGCAGCCTGCTGAGCCGGGGTGGGGGCTCGCCCGAACAACTGGGCCTGGGCGAACGCCTCCTGCATGGCGTCGGCATCGGTGAAGTCCACCGAGGACACTGCCGACTCGATGGCGTCCGTGTCGATGGTGATATTGCGCCCGTAATCGCGGACGCCGGCCTCGAGATTGGCGGCCAGCCACGGCACTTGGGTGAATAGGCGCACCCGAGCGGCTTCCCGGACAGCCAGGTACAGCCGCACCTCGGCGACCTCCAGACCCAGACCTTCGGCGAATTCCTCGATCGCCGCAGGCAGGAGGGTGATGGCCTGGTCCGGGACGACGGGCAGGCCCACTTCGGTGCCGCTCACGACATCGGCAGCCAAGGCTCCGACGGCGTGGCCGATCTGTGCGGTGAACAGCCCGGCAGACACGCGCTCGAGGGCCGGCGTGAATTGGCGCAACAGGCCGTCCATCGACATCCCTTGGGCGCCGATGCGTGCGGTGAGTTCCTCCGGCAACCCCAGCGACGCCAGGTCTGGCAACTCGCCACTGGCCCCGAGGGCGTCGAGCTGCTTGCGCATCGCGGCGCTGCCCGCGCTGGCGACCCCGGTGGCCACCGGCTCCAACAACTCCACCCAGGTGGGCATCGTCGCCTCCACCCATTCGGCGCGGCTCCAGGCCCGGGTCGGTCCGCCGGGGGAGTCGAAGGAGGTCACCGGGTCGACCCAGAGCCGGGCGACGTCGACAGCGGCCTGGACATCTCGGCGCGCGCCCTCGGTGATGCTGCGTTCACCGCCGGCGGCCACGACCTTGCGGGCCAGGTCTGTCGCACCTGAGAGTCGGGCTGCCTCACCGCCGTCGCCGAAGAGCAGACCCAACTGGTGCTGCAGCATCGCGGCTTGTGGCGAGGCGTCGCCCCCGCCCTGCATGGCGGCGAGGAATTGCTCCATTTCAGGCGGCAACTGGGCGTCCGGGCCGAGCAACTCGCGCAGCAACGCGGCAAAGTCGGGTAGCGATTCGTCGCGGTCGGCCATGATGGCTCCTGGTGTCTCGGGTGCTCTCCGAGGCTATCGAGTCGTGACATTCGACCGGGCCGCGGACTGACAGGATGGATCCCGCAGAGGCAACAAGCAGGAGGCGGCGTGAGTTCCCCGACGCGAGCGGGAGGGGCACCGGATCGGTCCGGGGCCGCCTCGGTGCGCGCCGGACGCCCCCACGGGCCGAGGGTCGGAGGGCAGCCCGGGGGGCGGGTCGCGGTGGCCGAGGCGACGACCGTTCCCGCAGCCCGCGTGCTCTGGGCGCTGCGCCGTCAACGCAAGAGCACCCCCGGAGTCATGGAGCCGATCGGGATCGCCGGCACCCCCGACACCACAGCTGGGGTGCAGTGGCGGACGGCGGACTGCGCCTCCCCCAGCGTTGTCGGCGCGCTACAGGATGTCGACGTCCTCGTGTGGGTGGCAGCCGAGACCGATCTGGAGTCGGCTTTGCAGCTCCGGCCGACCTCTCGGCGCGAGATGATCGTCCGCACTGCGCAGACCCTCATCACGGCCGCCGCAGCAGCCGGAGTGGCGCGCCTGGTCGTCATCACGTCCGCCATGGTCTACGGGGCCGAACCGGGCAATCCTGTCCCTCTCCCGGAGGACCACCCCCTTGGGGCGGCCCGCGACGGAGGGGTGGTCGGAGACCTCCTCGCAGTCGAGGACGTCGTCAGTGAAGCCCGCCGGGTGCACCCGCACCTCGACATCACCGTCGTGCGACCCGCAGCCCTCGTCGGGATGGGGATCGACACGGTCGTCACCCGGCATTTCGAGGCACCCCGCCTGCTCACCGTCAAGGGGGCCGAGCCCACCTGGCAGTTCTGCCATGTCGATGACCTGGCCACCGCCGTCGTCGTGGCCGTCACCCACGCGCTCGGCCCGGCGATCACCGTCGCTGCCGAGGGCTATCTCGCCCAGGAGCGGGTGGAGCAACTCTCCGGAATGCGGCGCATTCAGCTCAGTCAGGCCACCGCGCTGGGTACGGCGGCCCGGTTGCACCGCTTCGGGGTGCTCCCCGCCCCGGCCAGCGAGCTCGCGTTTGCGATGTACCCCTGGGTCGTCGAGCCCACCCTCCTGCGCGAGGCCGGATGGCGGCCGGCATACGACAACGAGACCTGCCTCGGAGTGCTTCTGGACTCGATCCGGGGCCGCAGCGCTCTGGCCGGGCGCCGGGTCGCACCCAAGGACGCCGCTCTCGGCGCAGCCAGTGCGGCGGTGGCCCTCGTCGGCACCGCTGCCGTCCTGCGGCGCGCTCGACGCCCTTGACCGTCCCGCTCGCGGCCGGTGCTTGCCAGCCGATGGGGGTAGCCTCCCGCCTGGAGAACCACCCGACCCGACGGCATACCCGAGCCAGCCGCGACCGCTTGGCGCCGACCCCGACAGGAGCCCGCAGACCGTGACGCGCAGCGCTCGTGCCGTCCTCGCCGACATCCGCCAGGAGGCGCTATCGGCCGATGAGGTCATCGCGGCGGTCCGTGTGCCAGAGGCCGGTGCTGTCGTCGTCTTCATCGGTCAGGTGCGCAACCACGACGGCGGTCGGTCGGTCGACGTGCTGGAGTATTCCTGCCACCCCAGCGCGGCTCAGGTCGCGACAGCCCTGGCCGATCGGCTCGCCGACGATGGCGAGATCGCCCGGATCGCGGTGCTGCACCGGGTCGGGCGGCTGGATATCGGCGACCTCGCGATCGTGGCAGCGGTCTCCGCCCCGCACCGGGGGCGTGCCTTCGAGGTATGCCGGGTGCTCGTCGACGAGTTCAAGGCGACTGTTCCGATCTGGAAGCACCAGGTGTTCACCGACGGGAGCGAGGAGTGGGTGGGCCTGCCATGACCCAGCCCCCGTTCCCCGGCCCGGACCAGCCGACGCCACCGTGGCAGCCGTCCGATTCCGGCCAGCCGTCGGCGATGTCCGCCTTCGGTGAGCCGAGACGGCATACCCGTCGCGGGTGGTTGTCCCGACCCGGGACGAAACTGGCGCTGGGGGCTATGGCGTCCTTCGGGATCGGGCTGTTGGTGAGCTTCGTCCACTTTCCGTACGCCATCCTCATGCCGGGGCCGGCGACCGATGTGCTCGGGACCTTCGCCGCGTCGGACGGGTCGAGCACTCCGCGGATCCAGATCAAGGACGCGCAGACCTATCCGACGTCGGGTTCGTTGGACTTCACGACCGTCCGGGTCGCCGGGGGTCCGGGCTACCCGGTGACCGTGGTCGACCTGGTCACGGCGTGGATCGACCCGACCAAGGATGTCCGGCCGGTCGACGAGATCTTCCCTCCGAACGCCACCAAGGAGCAGGTCGCCGAGGAGAACCGGGTCGAGATGGCCGGGTCTCAGCAGGAGGCGACGGCAGTGGCGTTGCGGGCGTTGGGTTACACCCTGACGCCCGTCATCAGCATCGCTTCCCTCGCTCCTGACGCGCCGTCCAAGGGGGAACTCAAGGTCGGCGACGTTCTCGTGTCGGTCGGAGGAGCGCCGGCCAACGACGGTGCCGCCGTGCGCGCGGCGGTGCAGAAGGCCACCCTCGGCGACACTGTCGAGGTCGTCGTCAAGCGCGACGGCGCGACCCTGACGACCCACCCGAAGACCGGCAAGGCTGCCGACGGCCGCACCATCCTCGGAGTCGTGCTGCAGGGCGGGTACACCCTGCCGTTCCCAGTCACCATCGACGCGGGCAACGTGGGCGGCCCCAGCGCGGGCCTGATGTTCAGCCTTGGCGTCTACGACAAGCTCACCGATGGCGCGTTGACGGGCGGCAAGTCCATCGCGGGCACCGGGACCATCGACGACAGCGGAGCCGTGGGGCCGATCGGCGGGATCCGCCAGAAGATCGTCGGCGCCGAGCGGGCCGGAGCGACCTTTTTCCTCGCCCCGAAGGACAACTGCACCGAGGTCGCTGGATTCGACCACCCTGGTATCCAGGTCGTCAAAGTAGCCACCTTCCAGGACGCCAAGACGGCGCTGGAGGGCATCGCCAAGGGCGAGACGGCCGCCCTTCCGAGCTGCGACGCCACCCCCTAGGAGGTATGCCGTGAATGAGCCGACCGATGTCACCCCGGTGCCCGTGACCGACCCCCTGTCGATCGTGGCCTTGGAGACCGAGCGTCATGTTGCCGGGTTCGGCTGGGATCAACCGCCGCGGCTGTTCGCCCTCGTGCCGACCGCGCAGATGATCGCCGACGAGCCCGGGTTGGCCGAACAGCTGGGCGGGTCCGATCTCCTCCCGGGCGCGTTGACGGCCATCGAGCAGGACGAACTGCCGACCACGTCCGACGTCGTCGAGCTCTTGGCCCAGATCGGCTGGCCTCCGGAGGTGGCCGGAGCTGCGTTCGCGGTCGAACGCATCGTCGTGCCTCCGGACGCCGAGCGCGACCTACCCGAGGACCCGGCGCAGGCAGTGCAGGTGCTCGCCGACCACCCGGATCGCGCCGATGTGCGATTGGTCGTCGCCGTGCTACGGGACGGTCCGGCTGTGTGCCTGCTGCGCCAACGGGCTCATGACCGGGATGACCGAGTGGCGTCCGGCCCGGACATCGCCCCGGGCCTGGTCCACGCGCTCCGGGCGACCTTGTCCGACTGAGCACTCCATTCCCCGACCCGCGGGGAAGGTTGGACGGCACATCACTCGCCATCCCCGTGCCGAGCGAGGGCTCCCGCCATGGCGGGACCGGACGGCATACCCAAGGGTAGGTATGGTGAGCGCGTGAGCGAGCGCGACTGGAACCGTCCCGAGGACCCCGACGAGCCCTCCGAAGGTGCTGCTGGCTCGGACCCGCTGGCGCGCGCTGCCTTCGGGCCGCGGCAGCGCTCGCCGCTGGCGACGACGATCGCGATCCTCGCTGCGATCGCCGTCATCGTGAGCCTGCTGGCCACTGTGTGGACCGAAGTGCTGTGGTTCGACTCGGTCAAGCTGACCTCGGTCTTCACCACTCGGCTCGGTGCTCAACTCGTGCTGGGGATCGGCGGCGGGCTGATCACGGCGGCGCTGGTGTGGTCGAGCCTGTGGTACGGCTATCGCTCGAGGCCCATCTACGCTCCGGTCACCCCGCAACAGGATGCCCTTGACCGCTACCGCGCCGCCCTGGAGCCGTTGCGGCGGGTGGGCACCATCGCTGTGCCGCTGGTCGTCGGCCTGGTCTCCGGGCTGGGTGCGTCCTCGCAATGGGAAACCCTGCTGCTGTGGCGCAACCAGCAGCCGTTCGGGGTAAACGACCCGCATTTCGGCCTCGACGTGGGCTTCTTCGTCTTCGCCCTGCCGTGGTGGACCTTCCTGGTGGCCTTCCTGTCGATGGCGGTCATCCTCGCGGCCCTGGCTGCGGCTTTCACGCACTACGTCTACGGCGGGCTGCAACTGGCCAATCGCGGACGTGACACCACGCGTGCAGCGCTCGTGCACCTGTCCTCGTTGCTCGCGGTCGTCGTGCTGCTGCGGGCGGCGAGCTACTGGCTGGAGCGGTTCGCTCTGTCGCTGCAGACCTCGCGGCTGATGACCGGTGTGCAGTACACGGACGCCAATGCGGTGCTGCCCACCAAGGCGATCCTCGCGGTCGCCTCGGTCATGTGCGCGGCGATGTTCCTGTCGGTCGTGTGGACCCGCTCGTGGCGGCTGCCCGTCATCGGCACCGTGCTGCTCGTGGTCGTGTCGGTCGTCGTCGGCGGGATCTTCCCGGCGCTCATCCAGAGCCTCAAGGTCACCCCGAGCGAGCTGTCGCTTGAGTCGGACTACCTAGCCAAGAACATCACCGCCACCCGCGCGGCATACGGGCTCGACCAGATCAAAGTGACGCCCTACCGCCCGACGGCTGTGGCCTCGCAAGAGAAGCTGCGCGAGACCGCCGGCGCCATCCCCGGAGTGCGCCTGGTCGACCCCAATGTCGTGCAGCCGACCTTCAAGCAGTTGCACGCGGTGCGTAACTACTACGCCTTCCCGGACACCCTCGAGGACTTCAACGTCGTCCCGACCCCCGAGCAGGCCGCCGCGCTGACCTCGGTGCTGCGCCGCGCCGACGGCGAGTTCCTGCGCCGCCTCGAGTACACCGAGGCCGCCGAGCTCGTGCACCACGCCACCCTCGACGAGCTGCCGGCGCGCCTCTACGTCGGCGAGCCCAAGCTGATCAGCCTCCCGCTCGACGAGGCCGAGACCGCCTACTGGAGCGCCGGCGTCCCGCCGCAGGTCGGCGCCGGCAACAAGAAGGCCGAGATCTGGGAGATGGTCGGC
>WBZM01002043.1_pt1 | contig 18071 bp, 11 predicted proteins | sample 5204271 | NCBI WGS metagenome assembly WBZM01 (sample SAMN12344346, study PRJNA552823) | activated sludge metagenome | biome: Activated sludge suspended growth; feature: Nitrification reactor; material: Wastewater; isolation source: activated sludge from nitrification reactor of wastewater...
ACCCCACTCTTGTGAGTTTCGGGCCGCCGCAGGCGGCCCGAAACTCACAAGTTGTTTTTACACATTCCGAAGCAAGCAATTTTCCCGGTTTAAAGCTTACGCAAGAACGGTATTCTGCCCCGAAAGTTGAGCGCCATCTGCCGCTAATGAATGGATAAAAAATAAGTTCCGGTTTTGTCCAGCCGGAGGCTGGCCAAAACCGGGAACTTCTCTCTTTTTTCGGCGGCTCCGCCGCCGAAAAAAGAGAGAAGTTGTTTTTTGCTGTTACTGTCCTGCCAAAAGCTGCCCGATTTCTACCAAAAAACGAAAGCTGCTGCCCTGACCCCAAGGTGCAGGGGCATATTTGTGCCATCAAAAAAATCATTACAGACCATGAAGCGTACGATTTTATTAGTTGATGACTGTGATATGATGAGGCGGTTTCTTGCGCCCATCTTCAAGGAAGCCTACGAGGTGGTAGCCGTTGGCAATGCAATGGATGCCCTGGAATGGCTGCAGCAAAACCCTGCACCAGCCTCCATTCTCTTGGACTACCAGCTTCCCGATATTGCAGGCATTGACCTTTTGCGCCGTTTGCGCAATAACAAAGCATGGGACAAGGTGCCCGTACTCATGCTCTCTGGGGTTAAGGATGTGGAGCGCCGCTGGCAGTGCATCGAGGCAGGTGCCAACGACTTCCTTGCCAAGCCTTTTCATCCTAAAGAACTGTCACTGCGGGTCAACATGATCGCACAAAAGGCAACGCCCCACCTCAAAGCGGCTGCTTGAACTATTTCGGAGCAACGATTTGGCCGACTGGGGAGGGCAATACCTTTCCCCCTTTGTTGTTCTAACCACCAATTTTCAAATTCTTTATGGCTTACGCATTACCAATACCATCTGAATTTTGGCAAACAAAAAAAGCTGTACAGTCAATCCGACCGCTGCTGAAACTAAAGTCGCAAGATGTTGAATGTCAAGAAGTTGTGATTAATCATAGGCCGATTTATCGGGCGGTCAAGCGGGCATTTGATGTATTGGCAGCGGGGAGTTTGCTGCTTTTGCTTTCACCGCTTTTATTGCTGGTTGCCATTTTGATAAAATTTGAAAGCCGAGGCCCAATTTTCTATGCGGCCAAGCGGGTAGGGGAGGGCTACAGGGTTTTTGACTTCTACAAGTTCCGCTCCATGCGCACCGACGCCGACCGGCTGCTCGAAAAGATGAAAATGCAGAACCAATACGGCGAGCAAGGCACGACCACTCCCGTAACGACTTTTTCTTGGGAAAAATCGGGCGATGGGCTTTTAGTGGCCGATGCTGGCTATATTTCTAAGCAGGAATGGCTTGCCAGCGCCACGGCAGAAGAGAAAAAGGCATTCGTTAAATTCAAGAACGACCCCCGCATCACCCGCATCGGCAAGTTCATCCGCAATTCGAGCATTGACGAACTTCCCCAGTTGGTCAACGTGCTGAAGGGCGACATGTCGCTCGTGGGCAATAGGCCCCTGCCGCTATACGAGGCAGCTGTGCTCACCTCCGACGATTCGGTTGGCCGCTTTCTGGCCCCGGCGGGCATCACGGGACTGTGGCAGGTAACGGAACGGGGCAAGGCAAATACCAGTGCTGACAGCCGAAAACGACTGGATGTACAGTATGCGGAATCGTTCTCTTTTTTGATGGACCTTCGTATTCTTTTTAAAACACCGCTGGCTGCCCTGCAACAAGAAAACGTTTAACGGTTGGCGATTTTTTGCCAGCAAGTTCAACTTATCAGTTATTGTTTTTTTTAGGGGGTATGTCAATTTTATCTGCGTACCCTCTCCCCCATTTAAAGTAATCTTAATCAGGATAATTTAAGGTTGCCATCGTATGGATGCTTGCAAATCGCTGATTGTCAGTGATTTGTGCAGGTGTTTATTGCGTGGTTTTCAGTAAAAACTAATTCTCATAACTTCAGGTTTCATGAAAAATTTAACATTAATAATCTTACTGTTTTCGTTGGCATCCTGCCAGTTCGAACTTCCGGAAGAGGCTTTTGATGAAAGCGCCGCCGCCGTTCCGATGGATGAATTAAACGTCCCAGTTGGTTTTGATTTCGGCACTGCCCGCAATGTACGGATGGAAGTCACGGCCAAGGACGCACAAGGTGGCGTGCTGCGCAATGTGCCATTCACGATTTTTGTACCAGATGGCGGGTCCTTGCTCGAAATCCAGACCGCAAGCACTGGGGCCGAAGGAAAAGCAATCTTAGAGGTCAACTTGCCCATGGCAGTTGGAGAGGTGGTGGTGAAAACACCTTACTTGGGCCTACCTGCCGAGAAATTGATACAAATAGGAACCAGTACCCTAATTGAGGTTATACTTGGTGAAGAAAACCGAGATGGCTATGTCGGCGGCGATGAAAATGCGCAATACTTGGTAAATAACTCCAGCAATGAAGCCAGTTCACAGGTTGCTGCTACAGGTGCGGTCGCTACCAGGGCTAACATCGAATTTGCCTATTTGGGCAGCTACAACTCCCTGGGCAAACCCGATTACCTCGTTACCCCCAATGACGTGGTTCCCCAGGATTTGCTCGATGTCATCAACGCCAGCTTGCCAGAAGGTCAGCCCGTGCCGACCTACAACCCCGGATACCTGGCCAGCGACCGTGTTTCAACCATTGAATTGATAGAAGATGCGCAGGTCTGGGTCACCTTCGTGCATGAGGGGGCCGGCTATCGCAATGCGTTGGGCTACTATTCCTATTCAACAGACGACCCGCCTGCGACGGTTGATGATATTGAGGATTTCAACATCATTTTCCCAAATGTCTCCTTCAATGGCAGTGGCGGCCAGTTGGCCACGGGCAATAAGGTTTACCTTGGTACGTTCGAGGCTGGCACCAGTGTCGGTTGGTTTTTGGTGCCCAATGGTTGGAATGGCACCACTGGGCAAGTTGATGTGAAACCAAGCATTAAGTTTTCCGATAAATCGCTCAACACGTTTACTTTGGAACAATACAGGCAGCACACGGCCCTGCTCTACGACCAGTCGCTTCAAAAACTGATACTTGGCATGGAGGATATTGACCGCCCCGGAGGCGACAACGATTTCAACGACGCCATTTTCTATGTGACTGCCAATCCGTTCACCGCCGTTCGGACAGAAAACTTGGTTGCTGCCAAAAACACTGACGACGACGATGACGATGGGGTGTCCAATTCAGTAGATGTGGAACCGAACAACCCAAATATTGCCTTCCACGCCTATACGCCCGCCCAAGGCGCTTTCGGTACCTTGGCTTTTGAAGACCTGTACCCCAGCCAGGGCGACTATGACCTCAACGATTTGGTGGTGGACTACAACTTCAAGGAAGTACTGAACGCAAACAACCAGATTGTCAGGATAGAGGCAACGCTGCGACTCATGGCGGCTGGTAGTGTGCAGGAGAACGGATTTGGCTTTGAACTCGGCGTTTTACCCGACAAGGTAGCCTCCGTTTCGGGGCATCAGGTTAGCAACGCCATTGAACTGCTGGGACAAAACAACGTTGAATACAAACAGGACAAAGCTGTTATTATTGCTTTTGACAAATCATTGACCCTGCTCGGTGGTGGAAGATTGATTAATACGGAGAACAACGAAACGGGCGTAGATCCAGTTGAATTGAAGCTGACCATCAACCTTGCCCAGCCTATCAGTAGGGAAGAACTGGGCACAGCACCCTACAACCCTTTCATGTTTGTGAGCGACCTAAGGGGGAAGGAAGTCCACCTGCCGGGCAAACCGCCGACGAACCGTGCCACCGCAGGCTTCTTCGGTGCTGCCGACGATGCAACAGACCCTTCCGCAGGTATTTTCTATGTGACCAAAACAGGGCTGCCCTACGCCATCCATATTCCAGTCAGCTTTGCCTATCCGATGGAAAGGGTTCCTGTCAATACGGCCCACCTTAAATTCAGCAATTGGGTGCAGTCGGGCGGTGCGCAGTTTGCCGATTGGTACAAAAACTTGAACGGATATCGGGCTGGCAATAAGCTCTACAATAAGTGATTGAGGCGATTCGAAAATTTTGCTTTGCAAAATTTTCGAATCGTCCATTTCGGGATCAGGCGGCACGCTAAATGGATGCGGGCCAATGCTGTCCGGTCGGGAGGCTCATGTTTTTTATAAAATACGCAAGCGGTTCATTAACAAAGGTTTATGGGCACGACTGATGGGTATCACCGATTTGTCAATCACGAGCGTGTTCTCCTCGATGTCAACGATTTTGTCGAGGTTGACGATATAGCTGCGGTGGACCTTCAGGAACCTGGGGTCTTTGAGCCGCTCGTCAACTCCCCTGAGTGTGCCATGAATGATATGGTTGCCCCCAGAGGCGGTTCGAATGCGGATGTAGTCGCCTACATTTTCAAAAAACAAGATGTCATCGCAGTTGAGTCGGATGAACTTGCCCTCGGATCGTACATAGATGTTCATTGTGCTTGCCTGGAATAGTTGGTTGCCCGATTGCAGGTTCAGCACTTTCTGAACGGCCTGCTCAAATCGGGGTTGAGAAATGGGTTTTTTCAAAAAGTCAATCGCACCATATTCGAAAGCGTCGTAGGCATAATCGGTTTTGGAGGTCGTGAAAATGACCATTGGGGTGACAGGGAGCAGGTCTAACAGTTCACGTCCAGAGATGCCAGGCATTTCCATATCGAGAAAGACGAGGTCAACTTCGTTTTCCGGGTTTTTGAAGAATTCAAGTGCAGCTTCTGCGCTTTCGCAGTCACCAATCACTTCCAATTGGTCTTGCTTGGTGCAAAGCCGTTGCAAGGCCGTGCGGGCCATGGTGTCGTCGTCAACGATTAAGCATTTTATGGTCGCCATTTTCGATTGATGTTTAATGTTTAAAGCAAGTTGCGGATGTTAGCTAACTCAAGTTGCGGAACAACATAGCCTCCGTTCAAAACGTTGTTTTTGCGGGCCGGAGGCCCTCAAAAACAACGTTTAAATCTCTTGAGGCTGTATCATAAGTCGCTTTTTCGACTTCGTTGAAAAATAAAATTTCAACGCTGAGGCGCAAAGGCGCAGAGATTGGAATAATCCTCTGCGTCTCAGTGCCTCTGCGTTCATTAATTCGTTGCGCCGGAGGCGCAACTGGCTTATGATACAGCCTCAAGAGATTTAAGTAGATTTATCCATAACCTGCGTTAGCTATTCTTTCTTCGCTAAAATTCCAATAAGGCCACCGAGCCGTTCCTTTTCAGCCTCGACCCACGGTAGCCCAATCTTTAGTTTTCTTTCAATCCTGTTGATGATGGGTTCAAGTTCTTGTGCGCTAACCCCGGCTTTAGATTCTTCCTCCAATTGGTGGAAATCGGTCTCCAATGCCGTCAGCCCCACCATCGGGAAGGCTGGCTTGAGTTTGTGTGCCAACTTGGACAACGCTTCCCAGTTTTTTTCTTGGAACAAAACGGCCAATTGGGGGTATTCGTCCCTCATCTTTTCCTTGAAGGCATCGAACATATCGTATGCATATTCGTGGTCGTCGCCATAAAGTTCTTTCAACTGTTCCAAGTCCAGCCCACTGGCGCCTTGTTTTGCATCCGCTGCATCCGCTGTGGCTGGCAGGTCGTTGACTACCTCTTGAGCCGCCTGGTTCAGCCCCAGGTTTTTTGCGCCCAAATGCCGCTCCAACACGGGCAGTATCTGTTCTGGGGTAAAAGGTTTCGATACATAATCGCTCATGCCCACATGGAAGGCTTTGTCCTTGCGGGAGAGCATGGCCGATGCCGTCAGTGCGACGATAGGAGTTTCCTGATTGGGGTTGGCCGTATTCCTGATATTGATGGTGGCCTCGTAGCCGTCCATTTCAGGCATTTGGATATCCATGAAAATCAAGTCGTACTGCTCCTGTTGCGCCATCTCTACTCCCTCTCTACCATTCATGGCCATCTTGTTTTGTATGTTCCACTTGTTCAAGAGGGTAGAAAGGTACCGGCGGTTCATGCTGTTGTCTTCCACGATGAGCACTTTGCAATCCCCCGCAAAATCAGCGTGGACCTTCTTGTGTTCCTTGCTCAGCCCTGTGGTCTTGATGCCCGTGTCGAGGTATTCCAATTCGAAATGGAACACGGTACCTTCTCCGAGCACACTTTCCACTTTTATTTCCCCTCCTTGGATTTCCACCAGGTTCTTCACGATGGAAAGCCCCAGTCCAGTGCCGCCGTAGCGTCTTTTAATGTCGCCATCCACTTGCCTGAAACTCTGGAAGATGAGGTCGAGCTTATGTTCAGGAATGCCAATGCCCGTGTCGAAGATCTCGAACCGGACAAGAAGATTAGGCCCTTTTCGTTCCTTGAGCAGTGCTTTCAAACCTATTTTTCCTGCTTCCGTGAATTTTTCCGCATTGCCCAAAAGGTTGTTGAGTATCTGGTTGAGGAGCAAATCATCGCCCACCACCAACGTGTCGAGCCTTGGGTCAATGTCTGCTTCCACTTCCACGGGCTTGCCTTCGAGTTTTAGCAGGAATGTTTGCTGCATGGTGCGCAGTAGGCCAGCAATGTCGAATTCCTTGGGGTGTACCTCCATTTTCCCGGCCCGCAGTTTGGAGATGTCGAGCACGTCGTTGATGAGCGAACGCAGGATTTCGGAGGAGCTTTTCAGGATGTCCAGGTAATTCTTTTGGTCTTTCGAGAGCTTTGTGTCATACAGCAGGTGCGTCATGCCGATGACGGCGTTCAGCGGGGTGCGGATTTCGTGGCTCATATTGGCCAAAAACTGCTTTTCGGCTTCTTGGGCAACCTCTGCTTGCTGTTTGGCCCGCTGGAGTTCCTCCTGCATTTTTTTCTGGGCACTTATGTCATAATGGATGCCGATGGTACCGATTATTTTCCCCCATTGGTTGTAAATGGGCGCACCGGATATCATGACCCATATCCTGCTTCCGTCCTTTTTGAATATCTGGATTTCGTAGATGCCAGCTTTACCCTTCATCCGGTCAATTGCCTGCTGCTTCATGGTGCTGGCAAACTCAGGTGGCAGAAAGACCTCGTTTGCCTTTTTGCCCAATAACTCGCTTTCCGAGAAGCCCGTCATTTCGCAGAAGCGATGGTAGGCCCGCATGATCCGTCCCATATTGTCCACCTCCATCAGGCCCAGTTCCATGTTTTCCATGATGCCCCGGTACTTCTCCTCACTGCGCCTGAGCTTCTCCTCCGCACGTTTTTCTTCCGTGGCATCCCGGTATTTCCAAAGGTGCCCAAGGTATTTCCCTTCGCCAAAAATGGGGATATAATCACGTAGCAATATCCTGCCATCCACCATGTCCAACTCCTCGTTTACCCTTATCTGCTTTTCCCTCAACAACTCCTTGATTTGATGAACAAATACTTCAGGTTCCTTGAACAGCGCTTTGGACTGTTCGGCAGAATTGGAACAGTCCATGCCCACCAAGGCTTCCGGGGGGGCACCGATGCCGAATTGGTCGCAAAAAAGTTGGTTCGTCAAAACGATGTTTCGGTTTTCGTCTTCCACCAAAACACCACTCTGGAGGTTGGAGATGAGGCTGGTCAAGCGCAGTTGGGTCGTTTTCAGGGCTTCTTCTGCCAATTTTCGCTTGGTGAAATCCCTTGCCACTGCGGCTGCCTCTATGATATTCCCTTCATGCAGGATGAACTGGACGTTTTGCGCCAACCAAATGGTCTCCCCTGATTTGGTGACCACAGGGAACTGTAGGTAGCTGGACATCTGGCGCTCTTCACGGCATTTTTTGTAGAATTCATTTACCTGCTCCGTATAGTCAGGATGCACGAACTCCATGAAATGGCGACCAATGATTTCCTCCAGGGGGTACCCCAACCTGATGGCAGCCGTTTGGTTGGCATAGATGAAATAGCCATTGGCATCTGCGCGGTAGATGATGTCCGTAGCGTTTTCAACGATCTGTCGGTAACGTTGTTCGCTGCCCTCCAATTCAAGCGTCCGTTCCTTGAATTTTTGCGTAAGATTTTCGTTCAACCCCAGCAAGGTCTGATTGGCCTGGTACAGCTTCAATGCCTTCTCCTCAAGCAGCGATTCCGCTTGCTTCCTTGCACTGATTTCACGTTCCAAGCGCCGTTTCAGCATTGCTATTTCCTTCTCCTGTTCCATTCGTTTTGCTAAAGTGAGGCAAATATTGGGCTTGCTGTTCGCAAATAAGCACCGAGGAAAATCAAGGAATCATCGGGTAATCAGAAACCTTTCCCGCTTGCCCCCTTCTTCCAAGGTCGTACGGCTAATGGTCGCTTTTTCCTTGAAGTGTTCGAGGCAGGCGGCAATCAGCCCCTCTGCCAAATCGCCCATGCTGCGTTCCGATTGGTAAATCATCTCAAGGGTGTGGTCACCTATTTTTTTCGTGGCAAACCTCGGTAGCTCTGCATCTGGATAGAGCTTCCTTACCTCCACATGGATGTAGTTTTCGATACTTTCCAAGAAATCAAAAACATCGGTGGTATGGGAAAAGAAATGCCCATAGTTCTTGACAAAGGCCTTGAACAAATGCTCGCCGAACAGATGCAATATTGCCGGAACTGGCGTGTTCAATTTTTTGCTCAGCCCAACGACCAGCGCCACAATTTCGTGGTGAGAATAGGTTCCGATGGCCGTATAGGCCCCACCAGATGGCAGGTCGGTTTCTGTGAGTAGGTCGTCAATCAATTCGTAACCAAATTGCTGCTCTACCATCTCGATGAATTCTGTAAAGACTATTCCTTTCATAGTGAAATGACCTTGATTGATACTGTGTTTTTGCGACCAGGAATACCTGTTCGGCCTACAGATGCCCGGAGGCTTAGCCAAGTAAGCATTTATGTTGCTTTGAGATTGGATTGCGCAAATAAAGAAACCACGGCGTCGTCTCATCGAACATGAAACGGTGATTTCAGCGCTTTTTAACGCAATCGCAAGGGTGGAGATTAATTCATAGCCATGCCTGCTTTCGTTCCCTCGGCCAGTGCCTTCAGGTTCTTGAAGTCACCTTTTAACAGCAGCTTAACGGCATGTACGGGAAACGATACAGCACAGAAAAACAACAAAAAAGCGGCCAACTTCCATCCCTGGAAATTGCGGCGCATGAATAAGATCCTGTTTCTGGTCAGGTATTTTGTTTTGAGAGGGCTAGACTTGCCCGTGGAGGTGCTTTCCTTGTGCAAAATATATGCCACTGGCTCGTACCAGATTTCGTAGCCGCCCCTCCTTATCTGTTCGCACCAGTCCAACTCCTCGTAATACAAGAAGAACGCTTCCGGCATCAGGCCCAGTTTCTCCAATACTTCCCGCCGGAGCATCATGGCAGCACCGTGGGCGTAGGGCACTGGTCGAGCAGTGTCGTACTGGCCTTTGTCCTCCTCCCCCTTGCCGATGGCCTCATTGCGGCCCGTGAGAGGGTTCACCTGCGAAAAGCCCGCATATTGAATAACCTTCGGCTGGTCGAAATACTTGATTTTCGGGCTGGCCACGCCCACTCCGGGCTGCTGGCATCGGGCCACCAGTGCCTCGATAAGCCCATCGGAGATGACGGTGTCATTGTTTACCAAGAAGATGAAATCACCCTTTGCCTGACGGATGCCAAGGTTGTTGCCTCCGGCAAAACCAAGGTTCTCCACACTCACAATGACTTGAGCATCAGGCAGGTGCGTTCGGTAAGCTGCCGTGTTGTCTCCCATTGCGCCGTTGTCCACGACGATGGTTTCGAGGTTTGGATAGGCTAATTTTGCGATGGAGTCGAGCAACTCGCAGGTGACCTCAAGCTGGCGGTAGTCCACGGTGATGATGCTGACCAAGGGCAGGGCAGGGGTGCCATTGAGTTTGGCGATGTCAGCTGGTTTGGAGACCAATATTGGTTTGGAGTTCATTTCAAGTGGAAATTGGAAATTAGTGGAAATTGAGAAATTGTTGCAAACGGTTGATAATCAAGGCTATGTGTCCAAATTTCTTAATATCAACTAACTCAAGTTGTGGAGCACCATAGCATTCAGTTTAGACGGTGTTTTTGCGGGCATCCGGCCCGCAAAAACACCGTTTTAATCTCTTTTTCGGCGGCGAAGTACCTATTTAGCGCATGGGTTGTTTTTGAAAAATTGCTCGGCAATTTTTCAAAAACAACCCAAAACTACTCCCCGGCTGCGGCGGCGAATCCGCCGCAGCCGGGGAGTAAGGCGATTTTGGGCTGGGTTGGCCAAGCGTGCCCCCAAGCCCCCTACCACGCTAAATGGATACGCGGCGAATCCGCCGAAAAAGGGATTTAGGTTTGGTTATCCGCAACTTGCGTTATCAACTAATTTCAACGAAGTATTTATCAGGTTGCATTTTTTGGAAAATCCGGTGCATGAACAACTGCCCGGCCCCGGTAGAGGCCACCATGCCCAAGCCCATCGCCAGCGCAGCGCCAATGGCACCCAGCCAAGGCACCAATGCCAGCATCAGCACCAGATTGATGGCCATACTGAACAGCAACATACCGAAGTTGAGGCCCGGCCTGCCCATTGCGTCCAATGTCATGCCGAAACTGCGGCCCCAAGGCTTTACCATCCCGGCCACTGCCAAAATTTGAAGCAGCGGGGCAGCTTCGATGTATTTTTCACCAGCTAACAAAATGATGGCCTGTGGTGCCAACGCAACGAGCAGTACCGACGCCGGCACTTGCACCAAAGCCAGTTGCAGCGCAGATTTGCGGGCCGCTGCCTTCAGGCTGTCTGTATCGGAACTGGCTTTGGCCAACAAAGGGAACTGGGCCATCGAAAGGCTGTTCAGCGGTAGGTCGAGCAGGCCGTTCAGCCGGGTGGCGGCATTGTAGATGCCTACGGCAACAGGTGTCAGGAAACTCCCCACCAGCAGGGTGTCCAGCCGCTGGAAGAGCAGCGAAGCGAAATTGGTGCCTGCCACATATTTGCCAAAATGAAAGAGGTCGAGCATCCGCTTCCGCTCCAACGCACCGAATTGGAAATGCCGTTTGCCCAAGCAATAGGTGAGGCCGCCCCCAAAGGCTACCCCCACGGCTTGCACTCCCAACAACTGCGGTAAACTTGGGTGGGCATTTGCCCAAAAAAGGCTGAAAATGAGGGCAAATTGAAGCCCTGCATTCAAAATGTTTGCGAAGAACATTACCCGGAAGTCACGGAGTGCTATTTGTGCAGCCTCCCCGAACCGGGTCAGGCTTTGAAGCAGCATGAAAGGAAGTGCAAAAGGTGCCAACGAGCGCAAATCCGGCATGTCGAGCAGGGCAGCCCCCAGATAAAGCGCAACGGCAAGTATCAAGCCCAACACCAGCGCAGCAAGGCTGTTCAGCACCAGTCCGGCGCTCAGCCATTTGCCCCAGGCTTCCGGCTCCGTGGCGGTGAATTTCACCAGCCCGTTCTGGGTGAACCCCTGCCGGGGCATGTCGGTAATGGTAAGCAACGTAATCCAAATGGCCCAAACGCCCATCTCGCCGACGCTCAGCAACCTTGCCATCGTCATGAAACTGAGGAGTCCGAAGCCCTGCCAGGCCAAGGCACTTGCCACGGAGAAAAAAGAAGGCGAGCGGAGTATTTTTTGGATGTAATTCGAGAATGGCATTTTAGATTTTATGCGAGTTGTGAGTAGGTGTAAAGCGGTTTTTGCTATGTAGCCCTGGTCAACTCAAGTTATGGAGTAACATTGCCTTTCTTTTTAAACTGTATTTATGCAGGCTGTTGTAAAGCGTTTCCGTCTGCTTCGCAACCTGTTCCCAAGCAAACTTGTCCCGCACATATTCTCGCCCCCAACGCCCCATTTGGATGGCATCGGGGCTGTCCATCAACCGGAGTATGGCTTTTGCGATTTCCGCAGGCGAGTTGTTGGGCATCAGCACGCCGTTCTTGCCGTCCTGTACCACTTCGGGCACCCCACCCACGGCATTGGCGACCACCGGACGGCCCAGCGCATTGGCCTCTAACAGTACAATGCCCTGTGTTTCATGGAAGCTCGGCAAAACCAGTGCAGAACTGAGGCTGATCCATTCGTTCACTTGTTTACTGCTTTGGGCACCCACCAGGCGTATCCGGTTTTCGAGTCGGTGCTTCGCAATGAGGCGCTCCAATTCCGGCCTCGCCTCGCCATCCCCGACCATGACAAGTCTCAGTTTTTCGGGCAGCAGGTTCATGGCCTCCACCAATTGCGTCACCCCTTTGATGGCGGTCAGCCTGCCGACGAAAAGCAATAGGTTGGGGTCGGTGGGTACTGCCGGCAGGGTTTCGGGAACGTCCACCCCATTGTAGATGATGGCCGTTTTGGCCAAAAAAGCTGGGTTTCGCTGCGCAATTTCCTGCTGCATCTCGCTGCTGACGGCAATGAGCGCATCGGCATTGCGGAGCGCAAAACCCTCCATGCGGGTGGCCAAATGGCGGTGCAGGCGGGTGTCCAATGTGGCGTTGTTGCGCCCCACGCTTTTTTGGTACTCAATCCCCGTAAGCCCGTGAAGGGTATTGACGACGGGGCGTTTGACCTTGTTTTTGTCTTGCAGGAACAGGTTGCCACTGCGCCCCTGCAAATGTATCAGGTCGTAGTGGTGTTGGTTGGTTTCCAACCATGCCTTGGCGGCAATGTTGAAGGCGTGCTCCTCCGCTGCTGTGGGTACAAGCGGCAGTTTTCGGCCCGGCCAATAAGGCAGTTCGATGAGTTTTCGGCCTCCCATTTCAACGGTGCGTACCCCGTTTTTTAAGCTGCCCGAAGTCAGGATGCTCACTTCGTGCCCAAGCCTGAGCATCCACTCGCTCAATTTCCAGGTATGTGTCTGGATACCGCCCTGAAAACTATGTGGAAGCGATTTGCAAACGAAAAGCAGTTGCATTGGAAATGGTAGTTTAATGCTGAAAATGATTAATGGGCGGAGGCGGTCATGGTAGAATTTCCCGCATCATTTCTTTCAGCCCTCTTCAGTTTTTGATGCCTGTTTCTTTCCATTGTTGATGCCAATCAGCGCACCAAGGAAGAAAAAGACCAGTACGATATGCCAAGGAAGTCCTTCTCCGAGCATGGTATCAAGATTTTAAAAGTCAATGTTTGCCAGCATGCATCGCCACTGAGCCGTGCGGTGTGTGCAGGAATTGCTTTGCAGCGACCCGCATCAATGTCAGTGCCTTCAGGGTGGCGATGAACGCCAAAGGCAAGTGTAGCAACGATTGAAGGAATTGCCTGTTCCAATAGCTGCGAGGAACCGACAACCCGAACGAAACCAGGTTGCCCAGTAGCAGCAAGGCCCAAACCGTGGCTGACTCAAGTCGCAATGCTGCTGCCACGAGACTGCCAACAGCAAGGACACCGGGGAGCACGACCCTTGGTGGCAAGGCCATTTGCAGCGTTTTATTGAAAAAATCGAGTTGCCCCTTGGTCAGGAAGGCCATCGTGGCAGCCCCTGCGAAACGCCTCCCATAGCGGTATTGCGCCGCCAACCAGCGGCCCCGCTGCCGTGCGAAGGTGGTCGGATTGCCGACCTTCTCATCAAGCACGGTAGCATCGGGCGCATAGGCAATCCGCACGCCCCGCTGTGTGAGCTTGAGTTCCAGTTCCTTGTCGAAGCCGCCAACGGCATCAATGCCTGCCATCACATCCTTGAAGGTTTGGAAATCAAAGGCCATGCCCGACCCCGCCAGCCTTGCTGACAGCCCCAGGTGTCGGTGGCCGCTGCAAAGCAGGTGGTTGTTGACCGATTCCGAAACGCCATCGAGCATGTAAAAGCCCTCGCCTTGGTGCTTTTCTATGCGGCGGCCTTGTACGGCCTTGTGGCCCTTGCCCAATGCCTCGTTCATCCTCAACAAGAAATCACGGCTGGGATGGTTGTCGGCGTCCAACACCACAACGGCATCGAAGCCCTCCCCAATATGGGCCAGCGCAGCGTTGATGGATTTGGACTTGGTGCTTTTTTCGAACCTGACCTCCAAAGGCTCGACGCCAAGTCGCCTTATGGTTTGAAGGGTATTCCCCCAAATCTGGTCGGCGATGGGCACCACCTCGTAGTGGTCGGAAGGATAGTTCTGCTTCAGGGTTGCCCGCACGGTGTCCACGATGACGGCGTCCTCCCGGTAGGCTGGAATCAGTACGGCAAACCGTCGGAACTTGCCATCGTGGCTGCCTTTTTCCTTTTTGAAAAAATGCCCGGCAACGGCGAAAACTAGTTGATAGGCGACCGCCCAACCCAAGTAGCCGAGCAACAATGTATAGAGGATGACTAATGCGAACATTTGATACAATGATATTTGTAAGGGGTGGTGTTTAATTGCCTTACAAATTTGCGGGCATATGGCCCGGCTGCCCTTGGTCTTTCGTTTTTTGGTAGGAAATGCGGGTTTTTTGTAACCATTTATCGGGCCGCTGTTTCACGGAAAGGTTTAATCGAAGATTTTGCGAGTACCTATTTAGCATATGGGTTGTTTTGAAAAATTGCACAGCAATTTTTCAAAACAACCTAAAAAGGAGTCTCACTAAAGAAATACCCAGGTAATTTATACCACATGCCGCCAAGTTTTGGGCATGGGGTCTGGGGCGGTGCAGCCGCCCCAGGGGACCCTTCCTCCCCGCAGCGCCGCCGGAGGCGGCGCTGCGGGGAGAGAGATGGACTTGGGCTGGGTGGCCAAGCGTGCCCCCAAACCCCCAATGCACAAAACTTGGCGGCGTAAGCTATACCAAAAAGCAAAAAAGGCTGCCAGCACTCGCTGGCAGCCTGGACTTTGTTGTTTTACACCCACATATAAAAACTTGAACTATGAATTGCGGCTATTCATCACGCCAATAGGTTTTATGCAAATCTCACTCTTGCCCCTCCTCACCGCCATCGGCGGCTCGTCGGGGGAGTGGGGTTCTTGGGGCGTTCCGCCCCAAACCCCTGTTTACACAAAGCCTGTTAGCACCGAAACTAATTGAAAGGATACTCAAGAAACGGCGAGCGTTGGCATGAAAAAGCTCGACCAATTCAAGCTTTCCTCCTCCTGTTCGGCTTTGAAAAAACGGGCGCTGACCTTACCAGCCCTGTTGAAATTATCCGGCATCCAATCTGTTTCGCCAGTAGCATAGGTCAGTTGTTTCTCGGCCAGGATGAGGTTGATGGCAATGCCCATATCCGATGCCTTGCGGGACCATGAATTGCCGTGGGCAAAGGCAACCCGCTGCTGGTCGTTGTCGTTGTCTTCCAACGCCTTGTCCAGGGCATGTACGAAATCATCAACTGTATCTGCTACGGACACCAGGTGCCGGAAGTCGTCGAGGTCGCCGAAATCGGTGGTGACCACTGCCTTGCCAGCGGCGAAGTACTCGTTGATTTTCAAAGGATAAATGCCCGCCGTGAGCTCGTTTTTGAGGAATGGAATCATGCACACCCCGAATTTTTGCAGCCAGGATGGGAGGCTTGCGGCAGGTTGGCTGCCCACAAGCTCCACATTGTTATGGCGGCGAAGCCGTTCTGCTTCGGCTGAGTTGAGTCGCCCCACGAATACAAACTTGCGGTAGGGCATTCTGATGATGATTGATTCTAACAGGTCATAGTCAATTCTTTCGTCCAATGAGCCAAGGTAGCCCACTGTGGTGGATGGCAGTTGCTGTGTGCGTTTAGCTTCGTGGAACAGGTTGAAGTCAACCCCGTTCTTTACCAGGAAAGCACGCTTTGCGTAGGGTTGTTTAGCCATGAAAAGTGGTTGGGAACTGGTGATGACGGCATCGGCCTGCTGGATGAAACGCCGTTCGAGCCGAGGGCCGTGCTTGCCTGCCCATTTGGCGGCACTTATTTCATCGTAGCAATAGTAAATCAGCGCTTTTTCATCAAACTGGCGGGCGAGGAAAACCCCCAGAAACGGGTTGAAGGCATTGACCACCACCGGGCGATGGAACCCGATTTGGTGCATGGCCGCTTGGATGGCCTTGAACGCTTTTTGGGCATTGAGGCTCATCATCGCATCGTAGAGCAGTTCGCCACGGAGGAAGTTGACCGGGAGCATTGGGGGCAGGGTCAGCACGTTGATTTCGGCCCCATTCTCCAATTGTAGCTTGCGCAAACGCTGCTCCTTTCCCAATATCCTGCGCCAAGGCGTCTTTGCCTTGCCAAACTTTCCCATTAGGGCATCCTTCCAGGTAAAAGGGTATTCCACATAGAGCACATGGTTGTTCTTGGCGAGTTCGCTCACCAACTGCACGGTGCTCTTCAGGTATTCCCCTTCCCAAGCTGGGAATCCAATGCAAAGTATCTGTTCGTTTTTTAAGTCCATCGAAGCCTTGTTTTTTTTGCTGTGATGGTGCAAAAATGTGGTTCAACAATCCACGCACTCCGGCTTCTTCGATTTTTGGTGGCAATGTTTCGGGAATTGGATGATTTGGTTCGGCTTTGTAAAACTGGCGGTTATTCTGCCCCAATAGCGGCTATTAGGTGAAGGGGAGGGGTACTGTTTTATCCTTTTTCCAAAAAACCGCCCATTCTTACCAAAAAACGAAAAACGAGGCGTAGGCGGTTTCATGGAGTCAATTTTGTGTAGGAATACACATCCTTTTGGCATACTGTCCCCGAAGCGTGTGAACCGGAAATTTTGCGGAGCAAAATTTCCGGTTCAACAAAAAATACCCCTCGGCGGCTGGTGGCTCCGCCGCCAACCGCCGAGGGGTATTTTTTAGGAGCGGCAAACTGGTTTTTGCTAAGACAAAAACCAATTTGCCGCCCCTTCAAGGAGTCCAGCTTCACGGCATGCGAAATGGACGCAGCAATTCAGTATAATGTCAGGAACTTCTCGAATTGATATTGAACAGCGGCAGCGCGGTGCCATTGGCTTGTTGGCCTTGATGGTGGCGGTTGTGCTCGGCTGGCTCATCGGCAAGGGTGGCTTGGTGATGGGCCTCCTGTTGCTCGTGCTGCCAGTGGCTGTGCTATTGATGGGGCATTTTTTCAGCCACACCTATGCGAATGTGGTGGGTGCGTTGGCGGTTGGCTTCTTTTCGGCGGGTGTAGGGCGCTATGTGGCTGCTTCCTGGGGACTTTTGGTGGATATTTTCCTGTTCATTGGGCTGCTTTCGCTTGCATTCAAAAAGGCAAAGCCAAATTGGAAGCTGCTCAACAACGACATCATGTACGTGACCTATGCTTGGTTCGGGCTGGTCGTCCTTGAAATATTGAACCCAGAATCGAACGGCTTCGAGTGCTGGTTCTATGCCATGCGGGGCGACGGTTTCTACCAACTGCTCTGTTTCGCTATCGTGTTCATGATAGCCCAGGAAAGGCGTTACCTCGACAAGTTGCTCAAGCTCACCGTGACCTTTTCCATGATGGGGACGCTTTGGGGGCTGCGCCAGTTCTTCTTCGGGGTGGACGCCGCCGAACACCGCTGGCTCTATGTGGAGGGGTTTGCCTTCACCCATATGCTGCATGGCGTACTGCGGGTTTTTTCATTTTACAGCGACGCTGGTCAGTTCGGGGCCTCGCAAGCCATGTTTGCCCTGATGAGCGGCATCATTGCGCAAGCACCGATGTCGAAACGCTCCAAGGCGTTTTACATCACAGGGGCCATCTTGAATTTTATCGGCTTTGCCATATCGGGCACGAGGGGAGCGGTGGCTGTGCCAGCGGTAGGCATATTGGTGTTCCTGTTTTTGAGCCGCAACCATAAAATCCTTATCACTGGACTGCTGGCTGCCGGCCTTGCATTTTACTTCCTGAAATACACCAAAGGCTTACAGCATGTGGAGCAGGTGCGTCGGATGCGCACGGCTTTCGACCCCAACGATGCCTCTTTGCTGGTTCGCCTGCACAACCAAAAGACGTTTGGCCGCTACCTCGCCAGCCGTCCGTTTGGCGGGGGAATCGGTGCCGCTGGTTTTTGGGGATACCGCTATGCCCCGCACAGTTTGCTCGGCAACACGGCCACGGACAGTTACTACGTGAAGATTTGGGCAGAAACGGGCCTTGTGGGACTTTGTCTGCACCTGTTCATGTTTGGCTATTTCGTGGGGAAAGGCGGCTATGTCGTCTATAACGTCCGTGACCCGGCCCTCCGGTTCAAGGTGGCGGGCATCTACAGCGCCATGTGCGGTATTTTCCTTGCCAGCTACGGAAACCAGGTCTATAGCCAAATGCCGACGGGCATCGTGCTGGGTGT
>WBZM01002044.1_pt1 | contig 18071 bp, 15 predicted proteins | sample 5204271 | NCBI WGS metagenome assembly WBZM01 (sample SAMN12344346, study PRJNA552823) | activated sludge metagenome | biome: Activated sludge suspended growth; feature: Nitrification reactor; material: Wastewater; isolation source: activated sludge from nitrification reactor of wastewater...
AAGTGTTGTTCAAAAAGTATAAAATATTTGAAAGCTGTGTGGGATTAAGAGTCAAAGATCTTGATCAAAAAAAAATCAGACTTTCTAAGTCAATAAATTGCGATGTTTTACCTGGATCAACGGAAAGCGAGCTTTTATTAAAGGGTGATAATTGCTTTGTGAGAACGACATTAAAATCTCAGAATTTAATGGTTTCGCCAATGGTTCTCGATAGTTGTGCTGATGGTAAAGACTTTATTGATTTCAATGCCAATCTTAAAGTTATCAAAATAGAAAATAAAATTCCTGAGATACTAACAACCAAAGATTATCATATCCTATTTGAAGACAAAGAAGATCCTAGGGGAAAGATAAAAGCAAAAGAGGGGATGCTTCCTTTTTTCAAAAGTTCCCAATATATGTTAGATTATTATTTTTTTAATTTGATATTTAATGGATCTAAAGATTTAACTTTGAATGTTCAAGCTCAGTATTTTGTTAATAATTTTTCAAATCAACATTTACCTTTTGTAGTCAAAAATGATCTTTCCTTAATTAAAAAAGCAACTAAGGAAAGAATACCATTAGGGCTATGGTACAATGGAATTATTGTTCCAGGTCAATGGATGGGAGTGGATGGGCTATCTGACAATTTGAGTATCACCCATTCTGTGGAGTCCTACCAATTAAGCCAAAGTGCCAAGCAGATAGAAAAAGGAGATTTTCTTGTTCTTAGTGGGCAGTTAATATCCCCGAATACAGGTTATCAGAAATTTTGGAAATTTACCCATGAGTATTTAAAAAAAATGGCTGGAGATCATAGGAAAAGAAAGGCCGGAAAAATTCAAAGCAGAGTGATTTCTGATGAAATCCCGCCCATTGATGAATTAAAGTCTTTTTCTCAAGTTGCCCAGATCGAAGAATTTTCTTTAGAGCAAGCGACCAAAAAGATTTTTAATTTGGATCCAAGATTTCAAATTCGATTTTCGCATGTCTGTCAGAAATTGAATGGGGCTGAATCGGATTGTGAGGATCTTTCAGTCGTTGAAGATTTGCCTGAAATAAGAGTTTTGTTTGAGGTTATTGATTCAGAGTATGAAATAAAGGTCAAGCCAGTTAAACTAATTAAAACAAATTGGAATCAAAAAAAAGAAGAGGAGAACATAAGTTCTCCTTCGAGTATTTTATGTCATTAGTCACATGCGCTATAAGGGAGAAATTATGAATCGTACCGTTTTATTAACATTATTATTTTTATCTGGGATTATTTGTGCCGATGAAGCTACGGATTTGTTAACCGCGGACACCTTGCAAGGAAATCCAACACATGTTGGGCTTTCAACAGTAGATAAAATTGAGCAAGAAATCGTGGCTGGAATCAAGCAGAAATGTGATATTTATGGATGCGTCCTTTTTGTTGATGAAGGAAACGGAAATGAGTTTAAGATCACTTTAGGTGGTGGTGTAGGGCAGAATTACGCTGGCTATGGCGGCGGTGGAGGCGGTGGAATTAATATCTATGGAGGCCAAACAGGAAATGATCCCTACTATGGAGTTACTTTTACTTATATTCACACTAACTATAAATGCATTCGAAGAGTTCCTGAAGGGACTTACAAGTTGGTTGAAAGTTATCAAAAACTAATGGCATCTAAGGAATATGTGGAAAAGGTTTTTAGTTCATGGAAAAAAGGTGAAGAATTGCCAACACCTGAAAATGTAAAAACAGCACTTTCAGTATTGGTTTCTGTAAAACCAAGTCAGGGAAATTGTGGCAGACTGGGAAACAACTAAAATAAATTTTCTAAATCTTCTTCTGTTATGTTTGTTAGGATTCTCCTTAAGAAGTTTTTCCGAAGTTTATTCTTTTTCTAATACAAACCTCTGCGCCAGACAATCATTGGAACCGGCAAATTCAGTCTATTTGTTAATGGATGGATTTGCACCGGGCAGAGCCGCCATGAAAAGAGCCTATGATTTGAATCTATCTTCTCCGGAGCTTGTTAAAAAGGTTTGGGCGGAGTACCATAAAAGAGCTTTCTATCTTTCTCATAAAATTTTAAATCACTTATCAAATGGACAGCTGCCTCTACTTTCTGAAGAGACAGTTAAATCCTGTCAGGGGAACATTCGAAACTGTCTGGCTCTTAAAAATTTAGTTCTTGAAAATTGGAGCCGAGTCATTGAATCAACTCCAGGAAAAAATGTGAAATGTTCTTGGATTAAAAAAGCCATTCCTTTAAATTTTACTGTCAATTTTGAGTCTAAAAATCCGACAAAGGATGATTTAGAAAAACTTGCTATGAGTTATCTAGATAAAAATAATTATATTGATCGTTGTGAGAATATACTTAATTTAGATCTTCAAAATCAACCTGATTTGGTTCTGAGGTTGAATTTTCTACCCTTCAAAGATTCTAGCGAGGGTTTTTTGTTTTGGAATTCATACAAGATTTATTTGACTTATATTTGGGGTCTAAAAATTAAGTCGGGAAAGTTTAAATTTGAAGACTTGTCTAGGAGCTTTGCGGTTGAAGAGTTAATGACTCTCATGGCTGACGGTTGCCAGTCGATATCAAGACCAGAATGTTCTTCGGATTTTTTAAATACCTCACAGTTTCGTGAGATCATCAAAAAGGGAAAGTTTGACGATAATTATTTAATGGCCAATGAGATTTTAAAGGCAGAAATTGCGAAAGCTAAAAACGAGCTAAACCCTGAGGGGAACTTATCGAAACAAAATAATTCTTCAGGCAATTTCGATCTTCGGAATCAGTTGCTATCTACTATGAAGTTTAGACATCAAGCTCAATTTCAGTATTATAAAAGCTATAAAGCCTTAAAAACAATTTTTAATCAAAAAAAAATAAATGAAATAATAAATGACTTAAACACTCCTGAAGGCATGGAAAGATCTGAAGCCGAGCAGGAAAAAGAAGTTATGTGCAGTGAGCTATTCAAATTTTCAAATAGAGAAGTGAGTGGTTTTGCAAAAGAGATGACTCAAGCGAGATCCATTTTTGTTGCAAGCGAAAACTCTGAACTTTTAAGCCTTTGGGAAAAAGTAATAGATCTTACATTGAAGGTGAAACCTTTTTGTGAGGGTGTGGAAAATAAATTAAAACTTAAGATGGTATCAGATGATTCCACCACCAAAATCATGAGGACTAAGAAATGGTCAACAACAGTGACACAGTATTTGTTGCCTTTTGAAATTCAAAACAATGTTCCAGAGAATAATCAATCTCCTTCCCATCCTTATGTTAAGCTTGCGGAAGAAATTATTTGCAAAAACCCTATCGACTGTGTTCGTTCATCTCTGGAATCAGCGGTTAGTTTGTATCAAGTGATGTTGTTTCGGGATCAGGCTTTAAGAAGGCTTCCAAACGAGCTGAATGCCCAGGGAAATCTTTCTGGGGCTGTGGCTTGTCAACTCTACGATCCTTGGGCAGAAAGTCAATTAAGAAAAAAAAAGCTCATTAGTGATCTAATTAGCTCCGTGATATCCGGAGTGACGATGCTTCCTATTTATTTGGATTTAACATTTCAGCAACCTCAGATTACAAGTTTTAAACAGCTTATGGATTCTGGAACTATAAAATTTGATCCTATTTTTAATGAGAATGACATTAAAAAGACTATTTTTATTGATCTGGGTCCTGTAGCAAGAACAAATTGTTACTTAAGTCTATCAAATAGTATGAATTTAAATTTGCACCAGTACCGATATGTTTTTAGTGGTGTTACCTTTCAGGGGTGCATGAAAAAGGCGGCTGGGGAAATGAATTCTGACTTACTCAGCTTAACCGAAAATAAACTAAATGAGCTCAGTGCATGCGGGTCTTGTACTTTGAATTTTGAATCGGTAGCCATGGCTGCCGTGGAGTCTAATTACAGCGTTCTCAGAGCTGGACTTAGAATTTTTGCGAGCTTGATTTATTATCTGAGAGATTACGACAACCCTAGGACAAACCCAGTCGAGTTTCAGATAAATTCTGAGTATATTGTAGAGACTTTTCAAAAATACAATTCTATTCCAGATAAGTGTGTTTATGAGCTCATCAATGGTTCAAAATGTATGGAAGATCTATGTGTTTCCAAAACAGTTTCTGAGCTTGAGAAGTCAACAGGTTTTAAAGTAGAATCAGCATCGATATGGAGTTCAAATTTAGAAAAGGGAGTAGACGGATCAGACCATCCGGCAAAGGATGTTTGGGTTAAGATTGTTGGGTGCCAAAGGGAAGAGCGAATACCTATCACTTGTGCAAATAATAGAATTCCCAGTTTCATTAATATATCAAATCATCTGAAAAATCTTTCATGCGGAAGAGGTCATTGAGAATGAAAAATTTATTTCAAATGATTTTGATGTGTTTTTTGTTTTCTCATTTTCTTTTGGCGGCCCCGAAGTCAATTCCTAAAGCTATTTCTAAGTCCTTTCCAGAGAGTCATTCAGACTTTGAAATGAGTGAATATAAAATAACTAAAGAGAAAATAAGTTATGATAATGATTTCACTATGGGGTATTTTATAGAATGCAGTGAAAAAAGCTCTCAACTTTGTCAAAATTTATGTCGCCAAAATAAGTGTTTACTGAACGAGGATTCTTGTGAAGGGTGTATTTCTTCAAATAATTATCATATGTATTCTCTTTATCGTGATTTAAAGAGCATTTATGCAGTGTCAGCAAATCAAAGTTCAACAGTTCAAGTATTCACCGAATTTCAAAATGAGAGATTGTTTATCATCGATAGCACTTCCATTTTTAGTCTATTTATGGATGTTTCGGATGAACTTCAATTAAATAAAATAAAATCCGATTTCCTAAGTTTTTGTCCTCAGGGAAGCAAAGATAGTTTTTTAGCTCTATCAAAAGATGAAAATCATTTTTTAAAACTTCAATTTATTATTTGCCAAAATTCCAGTGATTTTTCCATTTTTCAGATCCATTTTAATAAAGAATATGAAAAGGACTAAAATTTTTCTGATTGTTTTACTAGCCACCTTCAGTTTGCTTGCAGAGGTTTGGCATTCTGAAAACGAATGGAGCCCTGAATGGGAAAATAAGTTTTCAGATTGGGTTAAGGAATCTTGGGTGCAGGAAATCTTCACTAATGAAAAGAGCCTTTTATATGGCTTAAAAACTGATTGTGCGGATGCTACATATTTTATGAGGGCTTATTTTTCCTACAAAAGTAAATTGCCATTTGTCGCGACGTCATCAAGTGGGAAACATCTTACTGAGAAATCAAAACAATTTGATTTTATCTTAGATGAAAATAAAAAATTTATCAGTTTTTTAAAACACCTAGCCGATGTAACGAATACCTACACCTTAGCAAAGGATACTCTTCCTATTCCTATGAATAGGAAGGCCTTGAAGGCAGGAGCTATTTATTTAAGCCCAGGAATTCATTCTTATCAAATTGTGGATTTAGATGAATATGGAAATGTAACAACACTCAGCTCAACAGTACCTAGAGATGTTAGAGTATTATTTAAAAATTATGGATTTCCTTTTTATATTCCTAAGGATATCCAAAATGAAAAAGATGGGTTTAGAATTTTCAAATGGCCATCAGAATATGCGATATCGGATAAAGAGAATCCTCGCAGATCTTCTGAGCAATATGAATTGTTTTCGCCCTATAAGGAATCTTTCGTTCAGTATAATGATTTTATTATTGATCGATTTAAATTGAAAGATGAACTCTTGGAAAATAAAATATATAGAGTTTATGAGAGTCTTTGTTATTATTCTCGAGAAAGGTCGGCACAGGTCACCCAAGCCTACGTGCGGTGGTTAGAGAGAAAAAAAACTTGCTTATCTCGTTCCGATTACGATGAGTACAGTACTTTTTTTAGAGATGATCAATTAAAAGAATATTTCATTTATTTTCGGTCGATAAGATCAAATGAATCTTGGTCAGGTCTTAACTTGGAAACAAAAGAGAAATTCCTATCCGTTTTTAACCCAAAATATGCAAAAATGGGATGCCTAGTGGAGACTAATTGGCCCCAACAGCCAGTGATAACTTTATTTGAAATTAGGGAAGCCCTTGAAAAAGGACTTATCGTTTCCGACCCCAATGCGGATATTGCTCAAAGGTGGGGGTTAAAGTCCTTTGAACCAAAATGTTTATGATATGAGACAATGACTTAAAGTTCCAATTGAATTTTTTCAAGAAGAGAAGGGTCTTCTAAAACCATTTCGCCACCGATGGCAATAGCCACGAGAGGGGAGTTGGCAACCCTAACAGGAAGCCTGACTTCATTTTGAATTCTTAGGCTAAAGTCCTTAATAAGTGCCCCCCCACCGGCAAGCCAAATCCCTTTATCGATAATATCTGAAACCAGCTCTGGTGGAGTGTTTTCAAGAGCTTTGTGAATGGCATTTATTATTTGTTGAAGGCAATCATTCATGGCGATCCCAACTTCTTCTGAAGTGACTTCAATAGTTTTCTGCATCCCTGTTTCCGTGTCTCTTCCGCTAACAATGGCTGTTTGAATTTCCTTTTTTGGAACTGCGGTTCCAATAGAGATTTTTAAAAGTTCGGCCTGGGACTCGGGAATAATAATATTTTTATATTTTTTAAAATAAGCAATGATATCTTCATCTATTTTATGGCCGCCCACGCGGATGGCCTCGCAATAGACAATATCTGCAAGGGCAATTACCGCAACTTCTGTCGTTCCGCCACCGATATCTACTATCATATTTCCCAGGGCTGATTTAATTTCTAAACCACTTCCTATGGCAGCAGCCATAGGTTCATCAATTAAATATACTTTTTTGCTTCCAGCTTTCTTGCAGGCTTCAACTACCGCTTTTTTTTCGACTTCAGTGACTCCAAAAGGTAAGGAAACTACCACGCGAGGTGAGGAAAAATGTTTTTTAACCTGGGGATGATTCAGAAAAAATTTGAGCATGTGTTCTGCGGAATCAAAATCGGCAATCACCCCATCTTTAATAGGCTTTAGAATAAAAATATTACCTGTTTGTTTCTCAGAAATTTCCTTCGCAGCTAAGCCAACGGCCACAATCTTTTTCTTATGAGGAGAGTTTGAAAGGTAGGCCACAATGCTGGGCTCGTTAAGGACGATCCCTTTCCCCCGTGCTGAGATGACCGTGTTAGCGGTACCAAGATCGACATAAATATCAGCTCCATTTTTATCTTCTCGAAACCAGGAAAACATATTACTCCCTTTTCTTTCTTTTTTGGAAGCCTTTATTGGCATCGAAAGGAATGCTGGCAAAAAAGCTAAGGCCCGATTCCGAGTTGTTAAGGTTTAAAGCGAATTCTCCAGCGAAAAAAACACTCTCAAGATCTGGGTGTTGGTACTCGGTGCCTACAACAAATTGGGTTCCAGTGCTGTTAGTGCTCTTTGTATAAATTAAATTGATGGGTACTGCAAAATAAGGAGTCATAGTGCCTTTCTCAATATCTACTTTTTTGCTTATTAAGGGGCTTATTTGAAAGGCGGTGGTGCTGGTGTCAGCAATTCGAGCAAGCCACACTGAAGCTTTGATACCAATAGCCGGCTGGTTCATGAAATCAGGAAAAGGAATATATTTGATCGAGCCACCCAAATGAAAATCGACAGATCCGAGACCAAACAAAAACCTAGAAGAGAAATCATCACTTCCTCCCATATCCAGAAATGTGCCAATGTTAAGGCCCGATTTTCCTGCAGTAAGGCTCTGTAAGCTGGCACCAATTCGATAAGTTCCTTGGGGAAGAGTTTCCCCTGATTCTCCAATGCTTAAATAGTTGGCCTTAGAATAGAAGGCTGCTGTTAGAAGGAAAAGAACAAGGTGGAATTTCAACTTCATATTTTTTAGTTCCTTTCTGAACCCGATTTATATCAAGATGGATTCAAAGATCATAAATTAAACTAAGTGGGTTTGACAAGTAGATGAACTGTTGAGATTTTATTATGATGAATATTGAAAAAATACCGTTAAGTGTTGTGGTGATTACTTTTAATGAGGAAAAAAATTTAAAAAGATGTTTAAGGTCTGCTAGTTTTGCAAAAGATATCGTGGTGTTAGATAGCATTTCTAAAGATAAAACTAAAGAGATCTCCTTAGCCTGTGGAGCCCGTTTTTATGAGCAGCCTTGGTTGGGTTTTGGTATGCAAAAGAAAAAAGCTGTGGAGCTCGCAATTTTTGATTGGGTATTATGTCTGGATGCGGACGAGGAAATAAGCAAAGAGTTGCATGAAGAATTGATTTTGCGATGGTCAGAATTAAAAGAGAATACAGGGTATAGACTTCCCAGGTTGTCATTTTATTTAAAAAAATGGATTCATCATGGTGGTTGGTACCCAGATTATCAATTGAGATTATTTAACAGAAAATTTTCCCAGTGGTCTGAAGATCGTATTCATGAAAAGGTCTTGTCTCCAAAAACTGAAAATTTTAAAAACGCCTTAAATCATTACGTATTTGATGACATTGCTGATCAGGTGAATACAAATAATAAGTATTCTAGCTTGCAATCTGAAAAAATGAATCATGAGGGACGTCGGTTTAGCGGTTTTCACTTTATAACAAAGCCCATGGTTAAATTTGTTGAATGTTACTTTTATAAAATGGGATTTTTAGATGGCTGGGCAGGTTTTATTATTGCTATCAGTGCGGCCTATTCGGTTTTTTTGAAATGGGCCAAACTTTGGGAGCTAAAAGAGAAGGGGATTGTAAAGTGATGGCACTGAATAATAGGACGAATCTTTTTTTTGTCATTTATTTGATTTTTATTCAAGTGAAAATAGTAAATTCAGCTAATTTAGAGATTAAGTCAGCCCATCCCGTTTTTAAAATTTTGTCAAACACTTCGATGGGACTTAATAAAAAAGAAGTATTTATTAATCAAAAAGCCTTAACCACCTATAAAAGTTTTGAATTTCCCGCTGGTGAATATGAGGTCAAAACAAATCAAACTAGTGCTTTTTTTATGTTTAACAACAATCTAAGAGTGAAGATGAACCCAGATTCTCAATTAAAAATGATTTTAAGTTCCTATGATAATTCAGGTATATTGTTTGAGCTAAAAAAAGGTCTTGTCTATTTTAAATCAGGAGATTCTCCTTTTGAGCTCTTCATCGAAAAGTTATTTCAATTTAAAGTTTTATCTGGAGATTTGTCAGTTGACCATGCCGTCTCTTCAAAAAAAACAGTCTTTTATGCATTTGTTTCTGATCAAAAAATTCAAGTTTTAGGCGATAACCGTGTCACGCTCCTCAAAGCGAATCATAGAATTGAATATATTCCTGAATTTATTGAACGTGAGTTATCCTATGACTTTTTACTCAATGATAGAAAGGTTCCTAAATTTCAAGTTAAACAGGAAGCCATTGATAATTCTTTTTTTTTAAAGGAGGAGGAATGGGGGAATGAAAAGGTGATTAACTCTAAATTAAATCTAAATAAAAAACCTGATTTGAAATCAAAAACGTTCGTTGATATTAAAAGACAAAGGCAAATTTGTTCTAAACCTCCTGCTGAGTATTTAGAATGCTACTGGGTTAGGAAAGGTAAAAAATGTCTTCGATTTCATTGTAATTTAAGCGGACAGTGGGTTCAGGAAACTGAATTTAATGAAAATTCAGATTGTCCAATACGCCCTACTGTCAAACCTTGCGAGTGGATAAATTAAATAAATAATTTAATATAACCATAGAACTTTTAAAAGAGATGAAGAAAAAAATCGGTTTAACTGCATGGTTCGTCGCGCACTTTCTAGCTTAATTATTCCAGCGCTTGAAGGACCTGTTTAAATGTTAGTAAACTGAGCTCCCATTTTCGTTAAATCTTCGCTTTCATCATTTCCGCGCCTAATTTCTTCGCCACTTGTGAAATCTGCTGAGAATCGTGAGAACAAATGGTGGTACGTTCTGCCTTTTCCAAACGCCTGCGGCATATTTATTAGCTTCACTTAATGTTGGGTAAATATGGATCGTACCCAATATTTTATTCAACCCAAGTCCGTATTTCATTGCTGTCACATATTCGGCAATGATGTCACCAGCATGATGACCAACAATGGTAACGCCTAGAATTTTATCCCTTCCGGGCACAGTGAGGACTTTCACAAAACCATGAGCCTCGCCGTCTGCAATAGCTCGATCCAGATCATCGATTCCATATTTCGTAACTTGATGTTCAATTCCTTTTTCTTTCGCTTCACTTTCATTGAGCCCAACGCGCGCCACTTCTGGATCACTAAACGTACACCAAGGAATGACTCGATAATCCACCTTAAACGTCTTAAACGGACTAAACAAAGCATTCACAGCGACGTACCAGGCTTGATGAGCTGCCGTATGAGTAAATTGGTAGGGGCCCGTGACATCACCGCATATATAAATATGAGGATAATTGGTCGTCCGTAAAAAGGCATCGGCGACAACTGTGCCACGATTTGAAATTTCAACTCCGAGCTCCTCTAGTCCAAACCCGGTCACGTTTGCTTTTCGACCTAATGCCAAAAGAATTTGATCGAATTCAATCGCTATTTCTTTGCCCGAACTCTCACAAATAAGACGATTGCCGCTAGAACTATTCTCAATTCGTAAGGCCTTGTGAGAAGTTAGAATTTTCATGCCCTCTTTGTGAAATGATTTGGTTACAATTTCAGATACATCCTCATCCTCTCGAACCATGATTCGATTCTCCATTTCAACCAAAGTCACTTTGGTGCCAAGTCGAGCAAAAGACTGCGCAAGCTCGCATCCGATCGGCCCACCACCTAAGACAACGAGTTGTTTGGGCTGTTCTCGGAGGTTCCAAATATTGTCAGAGGTCAAAGGTTTAATGAGTTCAAGTCCTTGAATTTTGGGAACTAATGGACTAGCCCCGGTTGCTATGACAATATTTTTCGCTGTTAGAACCTTTCCATTGGCTTTAATTTCATAGGGGGAAAGTATTTGTGCTTCGCCGGTAACACACTCAACCCCAAGCCCCGTGTAGCGCGCGATCGAATCATGAGGTTCCACTTCTTGAATCACTTTTTGCACACGCTCCATTACTTTTGAAAATTGAAGCTGAGGAGTTACCGCTTCGAATCCGAACTCAATAGAACGGCGAAAATAATTAAATATTTTGGCCGAACGAATTAGTGCCTTACTTGGAACGCAACCGGTATATAGACAATCTCCACCCATCTTATGCTTCTCTATTAAAGCCACTTTCGCCTTTAACGCTGAGGCAAGATATGCAGACACAAGTCCTGCCGATCCTCCGCCAATGACAACCAAGTTATAATCGAACTTCGATGGCTTCTTATAGCGTTTTAGATGCTTTCTCGATCTGACGTATCCGACAAGCCATTTGGAAATAAGTGGCATTAAGCCCAAAAGAGAAAATGATAGGATAAGTTCGAGGCTCAAAATTCCTTTTAAGGAATCAATTTTTGAAATCTCGGTTCCTGCATTCACATAAACCAATGTACCAGGTAGCATTCCTATTTGACTGACATAAAAAAATCTCCACATAGAAAAGTTCGTAAGCCCCATTACTAGATTCACCAAAAAAAATGGAAAAACAGGGATCAGCCGGAGAGTGAACAAATAGAAGGAACCTTCGTTCTTCAAACCCTGATTTATAGTGGTCATTCGTTCGCGGAATTTACGTTCTGCTGATTCTTGAAACAGGTAACGAGCCCCCAAAAAGGAAAGGGTTGCACCCACCGTAGAGGCCATCGAGGCAATAATTGTTCCGTAAAAAAGACCAAAAATAGCACCGGCGGCAAGTGTCAAAATTGTCGCCCCCGGTATCGAAAGAGCTGTCACAAAAATGTAGATGAACACGAAAATGGCACCCACTAAAAGTGGAGTGTTCTGAAATTGAGCTGACAAAAGATCTCGATTCTGTTTCAAGCTCTCAAGAGTCAAATATGATCCAACCCCTGTTGTAAAATAAGCGATAACCACCAATATAATGAGGGCTAATACAAAATATCTCATGTTGAATCGTCGCTCCATTGATACTCCTCGTAGCCAGTGAATGACATTAGGGTCTTTAAACATACACTTTGCCTCGGTTTCTTTATTATGTAAACATTTTGACTGGGCATGAAGTGTAAGAAAAATGGAACTTCCATCAATCATACTTACACCTTCAAGCGGAGGACAAAAATTTGGTTCAATTCTATAAATCTGAATACGATTGGTCGCTGAATGAAAATTAAGACAATCATTCTTGCTGGCAGTGGCCATGCGCATCTCGAAGTCATCAAGACCCTTTCTAAGGAGGAGATTGCCACTCATCGGTTTGTGCTCATTTCACCACACAGGAAAACATACTATTCAGGTCTTATCCCACGCTTTATAATTGGTGAAATTGATGCTTTAAAACTCACAATTAATTCTGCTGAACTTGCTGAGGCAAAAGGATTTCAATTTATTCAGGATTCAATTCAATCTGTAAACCAAGAAAAAAACACTGTGACGCTTGAGAGTGGAGTGACTGAACACTTTGATTTACTCTCGATGAATGTCGGAGGGACGCCGAAGATAATTCCGACAGAATCTCCATTAAATACGATCTATTTACGGCCTTTTGACGACTTCCTATCCCACTGGCGCAGAGTTCAAAGAATTTGTAGTGCCTGCGTAGGCCCACGATTTGCAGTCGTCGGTGGCGGAGCAGCCGCCGTTGAAGTCGCAACAGCTTTGCGTATAAGGCTCAATAGAAATCAGGCGAGCAAAAGCGAAGTTCACTTGGTCTCCAAAGGGCCAAGGCTTTGCAAAAGCTACTCAGCAAAAATCTCTGATTCAATTAAACAATCACTTTTAGTTTTCAATGTTCAGGTGCATTTGAATGAACCAGTTAAGGCGATATTTTCGAATCATATTAGGCTTCGCTGTGGCGAAAAGCTGAAGTTTGATTCAATTTTTATCGTAACGTCAACAGAACCTTCGGAAATCACTTCAGGAAAGATTGACTCTACGCTTCGAATTTCCCCTAATATCTTTGCGGTAGGTGATGGAACATCAATGGCCGGTCAACCCAGCCTTCCTAGGTCTGGCGTGACCGCCGTCCATCAAGGTCGTCACTTGATCCAAAGTATCCGAAACATCCTAAGTGGTCAGAGTCCCAAAAACTTTACCATTCAGCCGCGACAACTTAATATTCTTATCTCCGGCGAAAATTCGGCTCGCCTTGTGTGGGGTGAATTCAGTTTCGAAGGGAAATTTCCTCTTCGACTTAAGAACTGGATTGACGAGCGTTATATGAAGCAATTCAACTAGGCTTCTGCGCCGTCTACTCAAGCAGGTCATTCTGAGTCCGAATGGTCTCCATATTTTCATGCAGCTTGCTGATGGAATGGAGATCCCTAATCTTCAAGCTAAACATATTCGTTTTGAAAACAAAAAAGACGCTCACAACCCTCAATTTGCCATCACTCGTAAGGCTTCAGGGGATGATTCTAACTTGCAGGTTTTTAATTCGGTTATTGGAAAACTTGGTGAAGTCTGCGCGAAGATACTTGAAACGACAAGTACTCTGACTTCACCTTATTTTCGGTGTCTGAATTGGATAAAAGATAAAATTGATCCTTCTGATCTGGCAAGAAAAAGATGGATTGAAAAGAAAACATTGAGCCAAATTGCTATTGAGTTGGGGCATGGTCGTACCTATGTCGTCAGGCAAATAAAACAGATCCTAGAAAATCCCAACTTGATATCAAATAGAAAATTAAGAAAATTTATTACTTGATATGTTTGGGGCAAACATTCAATGTTCACAAAAAAAAGGAATGCTCAATTTCGTGAGCATTCCTGAATAAAGGTTTTTTCAAAAAGAAGTGGTTTTGAGGCTAGATGTGAAATTCATTAAACATTCCACAACTATTTACAAGTATTATAAATTCTCTGATAAAGTTCTGCTTCTTTAAAATTTTCCGTTAGTTTTGGAGTTGCACCCATAGTTGCATCAAAGGATTCATCACTATAAGCATTCCATTGGACTCTATTCTTATAGAGATTATCTTCAGCCAACTTAAGACGCTGCAATTGTAAACATGGAGGATTGCTAGTTAAATATCTATACGAATACCATCCGCCTCGTCCGCCCTGTCCTTCTTCCCATCCATACAATGCTAGGTCTAATGCTGTCTGATTATGAATTTTATTTTTTGAAAAATACTCTAGCTCTGAGAATAATGATCCAGGAATATATTTGACGTTACTATTTCTAACTTTATTCATTAGCTCTACATAAAATATAATTAAGTCTTCATTTTTAGGAGCTTTATTTAGATAAGATAGAATGGTGTCAAATGTTCCGTTATTTCGTAAGCTTTCAATATTGTTTATAAACAATCTACCATAATTGATAACATTTGAAATAATATCATCCCCATAGAGATCTAGCGAAGCAATGGAGATCATTGCTCGTTCAGAAAGTTCTTTGTTTTTTAAATATTCTGATAGCTTTCTTGAAATCCTAATATCTGATGGTTTTAAAAGGGAAATACCAGCCATATCCCACTGATTCCAACTATCTTGAGGCAGATCTTCAAGCTTTAATTCTGGTAAAGTAATTTGTTGCAACAAAATGACTTCAAATCTTTCTTGGGTAGAATGATTTCTCAAGTCGCCAACAAGATTCCTTTGAATTTGATTTGTATATGACTCGGGCCATAAAGAAAAATACCTTGCTATATTAAGCATAGATACTTGAATACGCATCATCCCCGGTGTTTTTGTGGTTAAAAACTTGTGTATTGCATTTCTTGTTTTTTCATTTTTTTGTATGGAACTGATTAAAAAAAGCTCTTCTTGAGACTTTGGAGCTGATTGATTTTTATTTTCGTATTCCATTTCAACAAATTTGGAAACAAGAGGAATATTTTCAAGAAAATTAGATTCATCTTCCATTAAAGTTTTGATCAGTTTTAACTTATCAACATACGAGATTTTTTTGTCATAAATTGGGCAAAAATTTACTTTTGTAGTCCTGCCTGATGTTTGAGCCTGCACAGTCACTTTCAATGCATTCGCCCAAGCATCATTGGTACCTTCTTTATTTACTTTTGAAAGATGATAGGAATAATCTGGAAATTTTGAAAAATAATTTTCTAGCAAATTTTTAACATTTCTTCCAGAAGGACCTTTGGAACTAAAACCATATATTTTAGGAGAATCTGAAAAAATACGAGACATTCTATCATAGAAACTATTCCCCACGGGAGAGTACCTTAAGGCAGCAGTTTGTTGAGCCTCTAAAACTGAAAATCCATCATCTATAAGAACCCGAATATACTCCTCTGGAGATCTAGAATCCGCATTTTTTCCGGCCAAGGTATTGCATCCAAATAAAAAAACTTCCTTAGGTTTTTTTAAAATGCCATCACATCCTGGATTGCAAGTCATTTTTTCTAAAGTTTCCGCAGGCAGTTTTAAATCAGAAGTAATCCCAAAAAAAGTTCCAGCAAAATGCCCACTTAAAACCAAAATGTCGCATTGAATTCCCTTGCTACAAGCATTCTCAAACCAACGCCCTCCTCTTGTAGAGTTATCAATTATTTGATCACTTACATCTGCCAGTTCTATATGATTAAAATTTTTAAGTTTGTTGCGAAAAACTTCACGTTCCTCTGATGAATTAATTGTTACGGTACAGACAGTAGGTTTTCTGGAATCTATTTTATTCATTTGTTCGGCCAAGGATGCTGGTTTTCGCACTTCAGTAAATTTCAAGTTACTTTGTTCATCTGAATTAGTTTCAATCAATCGTTTTGGTGTAGAGGTACATGATAACATAAAATAAATTAAAAGAACGAAGTATTTGTTAATACGATAGTGAGCTGTATTCATTTAAATATCCTTTTTGTAAGTATCACGTAGACATCCCAAACTTATCCATTTTAAAGAATTATTTTGTATTTAGATAGACCAAAAAATTAACTCTTTACCAAGGCCCAAAACCAAATCAATTTGGGCGCGCTGCCGCTACTTCTAACAGAACATTTTATTCAAGTTCAATATATTGAACTTGAAGTCGCTAAAGCTGATAAATAGAGTTTGCCCCAAAACCTTCAAGAAAAATTAACAGCCGTAGCCCCTTGATTAAAAGCCTCATGAATCTCTAACATTGACCGCCAAGATTTGATTGGATTTTGGGGCGTTTAAAAAAGCTTTGGCGTACGTGAAATTGGTTGAGACAAACAAACAAAAGAATTTGTCGATTGAATTTCGCCAATTCCTTGGAACTTAGCCATTAAAAAAAGTTGGAATTTTTGTATATCCTGGCAAGATACTTTAATTATCAGTGCGTATGAGCCAGTGGTGTAATACGCCTCTAGAACTTCTGGTATCTTATTTAATTTTTCCAAAACCACTTGGTTATCTTTAGCATTTTTACGATAAATACCGATAATCGAGCTTACAGTGAATCCCATTTTAATTTCATCTATCAAAGGAACAAATCCTTTAAATATTCCGTGCAATCTAAGCTTGTTGACCCGTTGATGTATCGTAGCATTGGAAACTATTAGCTTTTTTGCAATTTCGACATAAGAGGCCCTAGCGTCTTTAAAAAGTTCTTTAATAATTTTACGATCTAAGCTTTTTTGATTAATCGGGTAAATTTAAGCAAAAAGCTCAAGTCCGAAATAACGCAGCAATGGCAGGAGGATTCGTTTTTGTTCTAAGCCCAAGAAGAGTCTATGGTAAAAAATATCTGGCTAAAACCATGACATCTGTTAAGAGGATCTATTCTATTATACTTTACATGCTTATGAAATTTTGCATTGTAGGCCTTTTTCTCGTATTCCAAAGCTTTTTTGTGTTTGCATCGCCATTGCAATCAAATCAAATTATCATACAAGATGTTGATATATGGACTTGGCCAGCCAACTTAACTGCAACTCAGGTGTTGGATATCTATATTGAAATCATGAGTTCTGATTCAGAGACAAAATCAATTCTAGATAAAACAAATTCAAAACTAAAGACCCATAATATTAATCATATGCGGGAAATATTCAAATATTGTGACGGACAACCTCCCTCACAATATGGCACTGCCTCTTTCTCGCAAAATGTAAAAATTGTTGAAACACGCATTTCTATTCCAGGGATTCCTGAAAGTCCTTGGTCAGCATCAGCGCAAACAGCTCAAGAAGAAGCGTTTTCTTCAAAAGTTATAAAGACGCCATTCATTGAGTTTTTGGCCGTGAGTGATAGACCAGAAATCTGCATTCATCGGGGCAAAGAACTTTTATCTGCTTATGACTCTGTCGTGCATGAAATGACCCATTTTTTACTTAAAGATCCATTTTTGTATAATCAGGAGATCGTGAGCTCAAAGCCCTTTCCAGATTTTATCCAAATGACAGTGGTGGAAACTGGGGGAGAACTAGACGCATTCAAGATAGGCAGCTCTGCTGCAATTCGAATGCTAAAGAGATATAATGTCAAAGGCTACTCATCAGAATCTTATCAGTTCTTTGATTTTGATGGAGTTTTAATAGACGAAGAAGGACTCAAAAACTATTTAATTAAAACTTACTCCAACTACTATAGGAATACAAACACACTGAGTGAACTTAGAAAGTCAAAATTAAGTGTAGTAGCCACAAAGGTTAGTATTCTAAAGGGAACTGTTGAGCCTTTTGTACATAGCTTGAGTCGATCCGACCTTTACGAAGACCTCTCTAGTGAAATCATGACGCTCGAAGAGTTGAAATCTCAATTGTAAATAAACCACTACTTATTCGAAATTTTCAAAATGAGCAAAGCTCTGCAATAAAAGCAGGGCTTTGTTTATTGTTCTGTAAAGACATCTTTTTTGATCAATCGAGGGATAAGCCAATGCCTTCAATCAGTGGCTCAACTTTTTGAACATCTTCTGTAAAATCAATCCCAGCAACTAACGAAATTTCATTTTTAACACCAGGATCATTCTTCAGCCCAAGCACTCGCCTCATCTTCTCTGTTATCAAATCACCACGAGTAATAAATTCTTTCACTTCAATGCCTATAGAGCTTCGCCCCACCGTCTAGAGTGTAAGTGGTCTTAGTTTCATAGATTCATTTTCAATAGAAATATTTTCAAATTTTAATCGTACATTCATTTTTTT
>WBZM01002046.1_pt1 | contig 18053 bp, 19 predicted proteins | sample 5204271 | NCBI WGS metagenome assembly WBZM01 (sample SAMN12344346, study PRJNA552823) | activated sludge metagenome | biome: Activated sludge suspended growth; feature: Nitrification reactor; material: Wastewater; isolation source: activated sludge from nitrification reactor of wastewater...
GGTTTCCGTGCCCGGGATGTAGAAGAAGCCGGCGCCGTAGGCGTCGCAAATCTTCACGTACTGCACCGGCGCAGCCTTGCGCGTCGGCAGGTCAGCAGCCTGAGCGCCGGCAACGGTCGCGAGGACCTTCGCTGACAATCCGACGACCTCGCAGCCGTCGACGCCTCCTTCAAAACGTCCTTCTATTTCATCATGTTACTCGCAACCGCTGCGGGGGAGAGCAGATCGGGTTTCTCTCCCAAAGACGCCCGCTGCGTTGTTCGGTTGAAAATTAGATTTTCGCATCAATGGCTAAGGTTGCGGCTTGCGTCCGATACCAAATTGTCGCCTCGGTTCATGCCGGCCTTGCATGGCTCGCGCTCCCGCGCTCATGGCGTCTTTGCAAATTGCTCGGGACGAACCCGGCCCTGCAGCGCCAAGGGAGGGGCCCAAATCAGGGTTTTTTGCAAGGCAAAATGGCGGAGACGGTGGGATTCGAACCCACGATAGGGTTTCCCCTATAACGATTTAGCAAACCGTCGCCTTCAGCCTCTCGGCCACGTCTCCGCGGCGACGGCGAACCGCCTGTCGCGCTCGCGTGATATGCCCTGACCAACCCTGCTTGGCAAGCGCGCATTGGCGCTCATCGATGTCGCGCCTGTTGATTCTCGGAGCCGGCAAATGGCGGCTGTGAGCCTGCTGCCGCATCGGGCCGTCGGACCTCGCCGCGTCTCGCGTCGCAAATCCACGGCGCAGCCGGGTATCGAAGGATTATACGCGTCCGGGCATGTAAATCTAAATATTCATATAGAGGCGGGCAGTAGCGTGAAAATATTCGATCTATCCGGGCCGCGCGCCGCGGGCCAGGGTGCGTCCGAGCGCATTAGCCCTCGAGCTTGGCGCCTTCTGTCCGGGCGAGGGCTTTGGCGTCTCGGTCGCGCGGCGCACCCAATGTGGCCGTCGTCTCCCGGATCGGACGAAGCGTCCGCCACAATGCGTTTTTGCCGCCAAGACGCGGCCCCGCGCGCGAAGCTCCTGATTTTCTGCATGTTTCATGGATTTTCTCGCGCTGCAAAAAGACTGTGGCGTGAATGCAACGCTTTGAGAGATACGGCTTTTGCCGCCCCGATTTGGTTTCAACCATGGCGAAAAGAGGGGTATGAACAATCTGCGAGCAGGGCCCGTTCCACCCCGCTCCAAGGATGCGCAGGCAAGCCCTTCCGAGGCTTTCCCGCCCATCCCCAGAGAATGTGGAGCCGGGGCCCAGCGTTCCGTTCGTAAGAAGAAGAGTTCAACCGCCCGACTGGGCTTTCTTATCTGGAGGTAACACATGAAGGTCGCCAAGAGCCTTCTCCTGGGCACTGCCGCGGTCCTCGCGACCGTTGCCGGCGCTCAGGCTGCTGACCTGCCGACGCGCAAGGCTGCGCCGGTGCAGTACGTGAAGATTTGCGACGCCTACGGCGCCGGCTTCTTCTACATCCCGGGCACGGAAACCTGCCTTCGCGTCGGCGGCCTCGTCCTCGCCGATCTTGCGGTGTCCAACACCGGCTTCCGCGCCAACGCATTGGGGCCCGTTCCCCTGAATCTCGGCGTCGGCCCAATCGCCATCGTCGGCGGCAGCCCTGCCGGCATGAACTATATGCCGTCGTCCGCTCGCGATGCGACCGCATGGGGCGCCCTCGGCCGCGTCGAACTCGACGCGCGCACGCAGTCCCCGTGGGGCACGGTTCGTTCGTTCATCCGCATCGACTCGTACTTCGGTTCGGGCTCGACGGCGAACACGGGCTCGCTCAACGGCATCGTTTCCGGGCTCGCGCCGCAGCAGGTCATCAACACCGTCGCGCTTCCGATTGTAGCGCGCGAATCGACCATCCTGAACAAGGCCTTCATCCAGTTCGCCGGCGTCACCATGGGCCGCATCCAGTCGATGTTCGACTTCTATGCGGACGCGGCGACCTACGGCGGTCTGCGCGGCTCCAACCAGACCGTCAACGGCCTGGCCTACACCGCGACCTTCGGCGGCGGCTTCTCGGCCACCCTGGCGATCGAAGACGAAGTCTCGCATCGTCAGCGGCCGACCGTTTCGTCGGTCGTCACCGCCGCAGGCGCGGGCGTCTTCCCCGCCAATGCGGTCAACTATTTGGGCACCCGCATGCCCGACATCGTCGCGAACCTCCGCGTCGACCAGCCCTGGGGCTCCGCCCAACTGTCGGGCGCTGTTCATCGCGTCGGGATTGGCATGTACAGCGGCGCCGCCGGTAACCCTGCAGTGCCGTTCAACAGCCTGCTCTCCAAGGCCGACAGCATCGGGTTCGCCGTCCAGGGCGGCGTGAAGTTCAACCTCGACATGCTGTCGCCGGGCGACAACCTGTGGCTGCAGGCGACCTACGCCAAGGGCGCGATCGGTTACGTCACCGGTTCGAACCTCGTCTTCGTCAACGGCGTGAATACGTCGACGGGCTACGGCGTCGGTCTGCAGCGCATCTCGGCCGGCAACGGCTGGATGGAGGGCGTGGCTGATGGCGATTGCGTCTTCACCTACGCCGCCACCTGCGACAAGTCGTCTGCCTTCGCGGTCACGAGCGCCTTCACTCACTACTGGACCCCGTCGGTCAAGTCGTGGTTGGCGGCTTCGTACCTGCAGATCAACTACAGCGACAATGCAATCAACCCGATCCCGACAGCCTTGGCTGCGGGCGCCGGTTCGTACAACCTCGGCGTGACCAACTACAAGGAGTTCTCGCTCGCGGCCGGTCTCGCCTGGAACCCGATCCGCGGATTCGAGATCGGCGGCGAAGTCTACTGGATGCATGGCATCGCCAGCCGTCCGGTCGGCCTGCCTACCGACTTCCAGTTGGCGGCCAACGGCTTCCCGGCCTGGAAGTCGCAGTCGGACCTCATCCGCGGCCGTCTGCGCATGATCCGCGCCTTCTGATCGGGTTCTCCCGCGCAACTTCGACCCCCGGCGCGCAAGCGCCGGGGTTTTTCTTTGCCCGCTGCGACGCGCAAGCTCTCCTCGGGCGCCGGCGCTCAGCTCGAAAGCCGCATTCAACACTGCAATGCGGCCAGGCGCTCAAGCAACCGCGAAATGTCTCTTATCAGCGCCGCCGCCTCGTCGGATTTTGCCGCTACGGAATCGCTACGCGGGGGGCCGGCCGGCGCGATTTGCGGCGCGGACGACGGCGCTGGCGTCTCCAACCGGTCGAGCACCAGCGCACTCGAATAATGCGCATATCGATCCACCATTTCGCTGGTGGAGTGCCCGGTAATGCTTCTCACCTCCGCCGCGCTAAGGCCGCGCTCGAACAAGCGGCTCGTGGCCTCGTGGCGCAGATCGTGGAACCGGAGGTCGACGATTCCCAACCGCGCGAGCAACAGGCGCCAGGCGTGTCCGAGCACATTGCTGCTCGTCGGAAAAAGCCTGATGTCCTGTTGCGCCAGTCTTTGCAGCGGCGCGGCTACCCCCAGATGCGCCGAGATTTCGACGATCGTCCGCTCGATCTCTGTCGTCACGGGGATGACGCCGGTGCGCTTGCGTCGTCCCGAGGACGGCGGAAAGACAATCGCTTTCCGACCATCCGCCAGATCTTGCAAGAAGGAGGTGCGCAACTCGAACAGGCGCTCGCGACGGAGGCCCGTCGCAACCGCCATGCGTATGAGAAGCGGCAACTGCTGGTGGAAGGCGCCGCCATGTTCAATCAGCGCCTGCAGTTCCTGCGCCGTCGGGCGACGCGTGCGTCCCGGCGCAGACGGCGGCATCGACAGGCCCTGGATCCGCGGAACGCCGTGGGTCGGTTGCGCAACGAACTTCATGGCGCGATTGATGAGCTGCATCTGGTTCGAAATCGTCGTCCGGGCAACTGGCCGCACGCCCTGCTCCGATTCTAGGGCGGCGATTCGCTGGCGGAGGGGGTCGGACACGCAATTGCCCTGTCGGCGGACTTCCTCGCGCAGCTTGAGCAGCTCTTTCAAGCGCACGCGACGCGCCGCGGCTTGCGCCGAACCGCCGGCCGCCTCTATGGCGGCGCGAATCCTGCGTTCGTAGTCGCGGTTGATCAGAAGATCCCGATAGGCCGCTAGATCCGGAAGGCTGAGCGACGTCAGGCGGCGCGCCGCAATCTCGTCCCGCAGGATCATGTCGATCCGCAATTCATCCTTCCGCCTGTTCGCCGGACGCGACGACAATCCATCGCGCGCGTAGATCAGCAGGGCGTCGCCGAGGGTCATGCTTGTCGCCTCCGCAGACGCGACGCCATGGCCGCTGTAGAGCCTGCGCCGGGTCTCCGCAGCCCATATTTCGGCTTCGATGAACTGCCGCCGGCGATCGTCGGGCGTGTCTGCGAGCAGCTTGAAAGTTCGAACGGCAGGCGGCCATCCCTTGACGCGAATGAGAACGCGAAGGCTGCCATTCGGCGCCCGCCAGAACCCGCGTGGCAAAATTTCCTTTTTCATCACAATCACATAAGCAAAAAACGCCAGCCAGTTCACAACGCAAGTTCGTGAAACCCTGCGTCTTGAGAATGCTCTCGCGCCGCCAAGCCGCAGCAGTCGGTATAAGCCTTTGCTATAAGATGGAGAGTTTCGTGCATCAGCACGCGGCCAAAGGGGCTACAATATCGATATTTTTTCACAGCGGACCCCCAAAATCGCTCGTCGCCGGCAGCGGCGACCGTGGGGGCGGGGTCGCACACGCTCAACAAGTCAATGTTGTAAAACGCTTTTTTTAAAATGAAGTCACTCCCGCATCCTCGGATTCCGCCACGACATAACCGATGCCAGCACTCTCGTATTAAGGGCAGTCATCGTACGTCTTCATTTTGAATAAGCCACTGAATGCTCAGACGCACTCACCGACCGCGGATTACCATCTATTTATTCTTGTGTCGAGTCGTTTACGGGGGGTCGAAAACTCCATGTTTCAAGAAAGCTATAGACGAAAGCAGTGATCGCCGAAGCGGATTCCCGCTTTTTGAGAACCTCCGAAACTTGTTCAAGATTGCAGCGGCCGACGACTTGAGTTGCACAGCAGACGCCAAGGCCGACGACCATGGAAACTTTCGACACGAAAGCATCGCGCCCCCCCCGCCGGGCCTTCCGTTCTTCCTTCCCGCCTCCATCCGTTTGATGTCCACGCAACGGTTGCCGCGCGCCCGAAAACAATGGCAAGGAGTCCCTGGACCGCGCATCGGGAAACGGGCGCGGCGGATGATGCGGTAGAAGCTATTGGCGCCATTTGCGGCAAACTGGATTGCAGCCTTCTCGCTGGCTCTCGCGCTCGCCGCATCCGGCGCCGCGGCGGCGCAGACGCGCGCGACGCCCCTGCCCCCGCCGCGTCCTTCGACGCTCGGCCAGCCGCCGCAGAGCGCGGCCCCGCCATCCACGCCCGCTCCTGCGCCCAGGGCGGACGAACCGCTCGACCTCGATCATCCGCCCATGCTGCCCAGCGCGAGCAGAAAGCGCATGAGCGAATGCGGCCGCGAGTGGCAGGCGATGAAGAAAGCCGGCAAGGATGTCGATATCGGCTGGCGCGAATTCGCGACCCGCTGCCTCACCCGCTAGCTGCGAGCCGGAGGCTTCGGCGAAGAGGGATAGTGTGCGAAGCCAGTGATCGAACCGCTTCGCGCATTTCCGGAGAAGCGACGCGCTCGACTGTCACGACCGGCGCTGCGCATTGCGTCGCGCTTCAGGCGCTGCCCCGGCGCGCGTCGAACGTGCGCAAACGATGATCACGGAGAACAAGCGCGACGACGTCGCGACGCATCGCCAAAATGAAATGTCCTCCCGACCGGACCGATCAGGAGGACATGAGTTTCAATCGCAAAATATATCCGCGATCGAAGTGGGCGCCGCCGATCAAATCGCGAGCAGGCATGTTCGCCCAATCGCGGAGGAGGCGCCCGTTCGACTGTGCGTCAGGCCGACTCGGACGGAGCAGGCGCAGCGGCCTTTTTCACGGCCTTGCGAGCGCCCTTCTTGGCGGCCTTCTTGGCGCCCTTCTTGGCGGCTTTCTTGGCGCCCTTCTTGACGGCTTTCTTGGCGCCCTTCTTCACGGCCTTCTTGACGCCCTTCTTGACCGTCTTCTTGGCGGCCTTCTTGGCGCCCTTCTTCACGGCCTTCTTGGCGGACTTCTTCGCCGCTGTCTTACGCGCACCCTTCTTGGCGGCCTTCTTAGCGGCCGGCTTACGCTTCGTGGTTGCTTTCGCCATCTTGTGTCCCCTTATCGAGTTCGCCGGCATGAATTCGCGAGCCGGCAAGAGGCCTGATTAGCGTAGCGTGGTTAACTACTCGTGCAAGTGGCGCAGCGCTGAGTTGCAAGCAAACGGCGCGCAAACGACATTCAATCGGCGCTCGCGAAGACCGAAGACGCGTCTTGCATTGTCTCATTGAACGCTCTGCGGCGCCGGCGAAAGACGTCGGCCGAAGTACTTCTGCAAAGCATCTGCGCGCCTTCGGCGACACGCTTTTTGCGCCTTCTGGACAACGCCGCCGAAGCGTTTCGACACCATGCGCGTTGCAATTGCGTTGCTTGGATTTCCTTTGATTCTCTAGGCGCTCGCGCAGATCGCAGGATTCGCGCGAGAGTATTGTTCGCGCCATCTCGCAACAATCCCGCTCAACTGCGCGACACCCTTCGTCGCGCGCCCGCGGCGTTGATCGGAAGCGCGTCGCGGCGCGCTTCCATGATCTCGCCAGCAGCGCAAGAGCGCGCGGCGACGGATGCGTCGGGGCGCGTAAAAAATTTTTTGTGTGAAGATCGATTTTTGTCCTTCGTGCGTCGTCCAAACACGCCATCGAAGGATCGAATCGCGCGAATCGGTCGAAACCCGTCGACTCGATTCGCGCGCCGTCGCGATGTTCAGAGACCGAGTTTGCTCTTCAGCAGCTCGTTCACGGCCTGCGGATTGGCCTTGCCTCCGGTCGCCTTCATCACCTGCCCGACGAACCAGCCGAGCATGGTCGGCTTCGCCTTCGCCTGCTCGACCTTGTCGGGATTGGCGGCGATGATCGCGTCCACTTCCCTTTCGATCGCGCCCGTGTCGGTCACCTGCTTCAGCCCGCGACGCTCCACGATCTCGCGCGGGCTCGCGCCGCGCTCCTCGCCGAACATCAGCGCGAGCATGTCCTTGGCGATCTTTCCGGAGATCGTGTTCTCGGCGATGAGATCGACCAGTTCGGCGACGTGCGCAGGCGGCACGTGCGTCTGGGCGACGCTGAAACCGGAAGCGTTGGCGAGCGCAGCGAGATCGCCCATCACCCAGTTCGCCACGGCCTTGGCGTCGCGCCTGGCGCCGCCGGCCGTCACGCAGGCCTCGTAATAGTCGGCGACGTCCCGGTCGCCGACGAGCACGCCCGCGTCATAGGCCGGCAAGCCGTAGTCCCGCATGAAGCGCGCCTTCTTGGCGTCCGGCAGTTCCGGCAGCGCGGCGGCGAGTTCGTCGACGAACGCCTGGTCGAACTCGAGCGGCAGCAGATCGGGATCGGGGAAGTAGCGGTAGTCGTGCGCTTCCTCCTTCGAACGCATGGCGCGCGTCTCGCCGCGACCGGGATCGAACAGGCGCGTCTCCTGGTCGATCGAGCCGCCGTCCTCGAGAATGCCGATCTGGCGACGCGCCTCAACCTCGACCGCCTGGCCGATGAAGCGGATCGAATTGACGTTCTTGATCTCGCAACGCGTGCCGAAAGGCTCGCCCGGCCGGCGCACCGACACGTTCACGTCGGCGCGCAGCGAGCCCTGCTCCATATTGCCATCGCACGTGCCGAGGTAGCGCAGGATCGTGCGCAGCTTCGTCACATAGGCGCGCGCCTCGTCCGCCGAGCGCAGGTCCGGCTTGGAGACGATCTCCATCAGCGCGACGCCGGAGCGGTTGAGATCGACGAAGCTCGAATCCGGCGACTGGTCGTGCAGCGACTTGCCGGCGTCCTGCTCGAGATGCAGGCGCTCGATGCCGACCTTGATCTGCTCGGTCGGCGAAACGTCGACGATCACCTCGCCCTCGCCGACGATCGGGTTCTTGTACTGCGAGATCTGATAGCCCTGCGGCAGGTCGGGATAGAAGTAGTTCTTGCGGTCGAACACCGAGCGCTTGTTGATCTGCGCCTTGAGCCCCAGGCCGGTGCGCACCGCCTGCTTCACGCATTCCTCGTTGATGACGGGCAGCATTCCCGGCATGGCCGCGTCGACCAGCGAGACGTGCGAATTGGGATCGCCGCCGAATTCGGTCGAGGCGCCGGAGAAAAGTTTCGACTTGGACGTGACCTGCGCGTGAATCTCCATGCCGACGACGATTTCCCAGTCGCCGGTGGCGCCCTTGATCAGCTTGGAAGGTTTGGCATGCGCGCTCATCGCGTCCCCGCGTTCAGATGATGTCCGGTCGATTTGGCGGTCTTTTAGCGCCTTTTGCCGCGAAGCGACACCTCGGGCGGATTTCGGGCGAGCCGGCTTGACTGTGACGGCCCCTGCGGGCCTGCTCGGGCGCCGGCGACCGGTAATGCGCGCATGCGTGAATGAGCAAGGACGGAATGAATTCGGCTGGCGAAGCCCTGCGGCAGGCGATCCTGGACGCCTTGCGCGAGATCGATGCACGGCTGTCAGGCGCCATGACGGCCGCCGACGTCCATCTGGCGCGTCGCGCGGCGAAGCGCGCGCGGGCGCTGGCGCGGCTGGCGCCGACAGGGATCGCGGTTCTCGCGCGCAACACCTGCGAGACCGTCGACCGCACGCGCCGCGCGCTGGGCGCAGCCCGGGAGGCGGACGTTCGCAAGAAGATGCTGGACGCGCTGAAGCCGCGTCTCGGTCCCGCGCACGCCGCGCTCGCGCGGCTCGCGGACGAGGCTGCCGACGACCATCGCCGGACTATGATCGAACCGGCCCTGCGCGAAGATCTCGCGGCGTTGACGCGCGATTGGCGCCTGTGCCGGGCGCAGGGGACGCGCGACGACATCGTCGCTGCGGCAGGCGTGGCTTACCGGCGGATGCGCAAACGGGGAAAGGCGGCGCGCGACGGCGAGAGCGAGGCGCTTCATCGCTGGCGCGCGGCGGTCGTCAATTTCGAATACGACATGGATTTCCTGTCGCGCTTCTCGGCGGACATGAAGCGCAAGCGTCGCGACGCCGGCCGCCTTCGCAAGTATCTCGGCGAGATCAACGATCTCGACGAATTGTGCGGCTATGTGAGGCGTCGCGGCGCGGACCCCGGCGACCATGCGGCTGTCAGGCATCTCGAGAAGGCCGGCGCCGCAAGGCGGGCGCGGCTGCTTGCCCGCGCCTTCGCCATCGCCGACGAACTCCTCGAACTGAAGCCCGCGCAATGGATCAGGGAGACGGCGCGATCCTGCGAGCGATGAAGCGACTGACGAAACCTGTCGCGAGCGCGCCCGCCGCGAGCGCCAGTGTGGCGGAAGCCGGCGCGCCCTGTCCATCCGCGCGGAGGGCGTTGGAGATCGCCAGCACAAGAAAGAGCGCCGAGATCGCGTAGAAGATGAACCCGAGGACCGCGGCGCAGGCTGCGAGCACGGCCCTCGCGAAGGGCATTACGCCCACCAGGCCTGCGGCAGTTCGAATTTCGGCGCGGACTTCTCGATCGCGGCGCCCAGCGAGAACAATGTCTCTTCCTCGAACGGGCGGCCGATGAGTTGCAGGCCGAGCGGCAGTCCGTCCGAAGCCAGGCCGCCGGGCACGACGAGGCCCGGCAGGCCCGCCATGTTCACCGTCACCGTGAAGACGTCGTTGAGATACATTTCCACGGGATCGGCCGAGCCCTTCTCGCCGATGGCGAAAGCGGTCGAAGGCGTCGCCGGCGTCAGGATCGCGTCGACGCCCGCATGGAACGCCGCTTCGAAATCCCGGCGGATCAGCGTGCGGATCTTTTGGGCGCGCACGTAATAGGCGTCGTAATAGCCGGCCGAGAGCACGTAGGCGCCGATCATGATGCGCCGCCGCACCTCCGGGCCGAAGCCCGCCGCGCGCGTATTCTCGTACATGCCGACGATGTCCTTGCCGGGCTTGCGCAGTCCGTAGCGCACGCCGTCGTAGCGCGCGAGATTGGACGAGGCCTCCGCCGGCGCGACAATATAATAGGCGGGTAGCGCGTGCTGGGTATGCGGCAGCGAGATATCGACGATCTCTGCGCCCGCCGCCTTCAGCCACTCGACGCCCTTCTGCCAGAGCGCCTCGATCTCGGCCGACATGCCGTCGAGGCGATATTCTTTCGGAATGCCGATCTTCTTGCCCTTCACCGAGGCGCCCACGGCGGCTTCGTAGTCCGGCACGGGACGATCGACCGAGGTCGAATCCTTGGGATCGAATCCCGCCATCGACCGCAGCATGATCGCCGTATCGCGCACGTCGCGCGCGATCGGGCCCGCCTGATCGAGCGAGGAGGCAAACGCCACGATGCCCCAGCGCGAGCAGCGGCCGTAGGTCGGCTTGATGCCGACCGTGCCGGTGAAGGCCGCGGGCTGGCGAATGGAGCCGCCGGTGTCGGTCGCGGTCGCGGCCAGGCAGAGATGCGCGGCCACCGCCGCCGCCGAGCCGCCGGAGGAGCCGCCGGGCACGATCTTCGCGCTATCGACTCCCTGGCTTCCGTTGCGGCGCCACGGCGAGACGACGGGCCCGTAGGCGCTCGTCTCGTTCGACGAGCCCATGGCGAATTCGTCGAGATTGAGCTTGCCGAGCATCACTGCGCCGTCGCGCCAGAGCTGGCTCGTGACGGTGGATTCGTAATGCGGCTTGAAGCCTTCGAGAATGCGGCTCGCCGCGGTCGTCTCGACGCCGTTGGTGCAATAGAGATCCTTGATGCCGAGCGGCAGGCCTTCGAGCGGCCGCGCCTCGCCTTTCGCGAGGCGCGCGTCGCTGTCGGCGGCCGCCGCAAGCGCGCGCTCCGGCGTCTCCTTGAGGTAGGCGTTGAGCGCGCGCGCCTTTTCCACGGCGTCGATATGCGCGCGCGTGAGTTCGGTCGCGGTGAATGACCTGGCCTTGAGGCCGTCGCGCGCGGCGGCGAGCGAGAGTCGCGTGAGATCGGTCATGACGCTTACTCCACGACCTTCGGCACGACGAAGAAGTCGTCCTCGCGCTCGGGCGCGTTGGCGACGACGTCCGCTGCGATGAAACCGTCCGTCACCTCGTCCTGTCGCATCCGCAGATGCATCGGCATCACCGAGGTCATCGGCTCGACGCCTTCGACGTCGACCGCGCCCAGCGCCTCGACGAAGGACAGGATGGCGTTGATCTCGCCTTGCAGATGTTCGACTTCCTTGTCCTCGACCGCAACGCGCGCGAGATGCGCGATGCGGCGGACGGTGGCCTGATCGACGGACATGAGGGCTCCGGACTGGCGCGGCGCTTACCCAAGCGTCGCGCGAGAATTGGTGCGCGCCCTATAGCATCCGGGGCTTTTGCAGCGCAAACGCAGTCACCCCGCCTTCAGCCGGTCGCGGAAAAACGCGATCACCCGCGCCTCCGCCTTTTTGGTCGGTCCCTCGGGATCGGAATCGTTCAGGTGCACGGTCAGGACGGAATGCGGAAAGGTCGTGGCTTCGGGGTTGGTCGCCATGTCGTCGATCTCGATCGCCTCGAAGGCGTCGCCGAACTCGCGTCCGTAGCGGGCGAAGCGCGCATCGCCGACATGCGGATCGCCCTTGAAGCGAAGACCGATCATCGAAAGGCCTTCATCCTTGAACCTCCGGCGCGCGCAGGAAATCTCCTCCGGCGATGCGTCGATCGCCCGCCGCCGCGCCGCCGTCATCGTGAACGGCAGCGAGGGCTGCGCGAGAACCGGCGCGATCACCGAGGGCTCCGTCATCATCGCCAGCGCGAACCCGCCCGTCAGGCACATGCCGAGCGCGCCGACGCCGGGCCCGCCGCACTCCACGTGCGCTTGCCGCGCGAGCGCGCGCAGCCAGTCGACGATCGGGCTCGAACGATCCGTGGCCCAGACGGAAAATGCGCGCCTCATGCAGAACGTCGCCTGCACCAGGGACTTCAGCGCATAACCGGGACTGACCGGCCGTTCCGGCTCGCCGAACAGGCTCGGCAGGTAGACGGTCATGCCAGCCGCCATCACGCGGTCGGCGAAGCGGATGACGAGCGGATGCAGGCCTGGAATTTCGTGAATGATGACGACGGCCGGCCCCTGCCCGCGCCTGTACACATCATGCGTGAAGCCGGCCGCGGAGAAGGAAAACTTCTCATAGGGCGCAAGCGTCGTTCCCATCCGTCCTCCGGTCTCAGCCAGAGGACGTAACCCCGAGCGCAGGCGCAAGCAACAGGCCGACGGAATCGACGGCAAGATGCGCGACCATGCAGGCGACGAGATCGCGCCGCCAGAGATAGACCAGCGTGAAGAAGCCGCCGCCGACGATAGGCGTGGCGATCGCGCCGAGACCCCAGAACGGCACGTGCGCCGCGACAAAGGCGACAAGCGCGATCAGCGCGGCGAGCCAGCGCCTCCCGGTCAGCGCGGTCAGCCGCTCGATGGCGAAGCCGCGATAGATCGCCTCTTCCGCGACGCCCGCCGTGATCAGCATGAACAGGCGCAGCCACAGCGGCCATTGCATGATTTGCTGCACCGGCGCCTTGGCGTCGAACAGGCCGTTCTTCCAGAGGACGAAGGCGATGACGTAAAGGCCGATGTAGACCGAGGCGCCGACGGCCAGACCGAGCAGGACGGACCGCAGCCGCGGCCGCACGAGCCCGACGGCCGCGAGCGGCAGCCTGTCGCCGCGGACGTGAAAGGCGAGCGCAAGGGCGAGCACCAGCCATATGGTGGATTGCGCGACGACCACCGTCGCATGGCCCGATCCCGCCAGCAGGTAGAGGCGCTGCATCGGCGCGGTGGTCATCAGCAGCGGACCGGCCAGCGCGCAGGCGAGCCCCGCAATCGTCCAGGGGCTCGGGCCGCGCTGCGGCGATGCTGCGTCTTGCGTCATGTCGTCGAACATAGGCCGGCGAATACCCAACGTGCGTTAATTGTCGCGAAGAATTTGACTGAGGCTCCGAGCTGCGCGACAGGCAGGGACATGACGCAGAATTCCGACGACGCCGCGCCCGCGCGCCCCAAGGGACCGAAGACGGAGGCCAACGTCCTCGATCTCGCCGCCCTGCCCGCGAGGTTCAGGCGTTTCGATCGATTGATGGGTCTCGACCTTGGCACGAAGACCATCGGCCTTGCGTTGTCGGATGTCGAGCGCCGGCTGGCGTCTCCGCTCGAGACGATCGCGCGCCGCAAGTTTACGCTCGACGCCGACGCCATGCTGAAGCTCGCGGCGAAGTACGAGGTCGCGGCCTTCGTCATCGGCCTGCCGCTCAACATGGACGGCACGGAAGGCCCGCGCGCGCAGGCGACGCGCGCCTTCGTGCGCGCGATGGCGGCGAAGACGCAAATCCCCTTCGTCTATTGGGACGAGCGCATGTCGACGGCCGCCGTCACGCGCGAACTGATCGCGCAGGATGTCTCCCGCGCCAAGCGCGCCGAAGTGGTTGACCGCATGGCCGCAGCCTACATCCTCCAGGGCGCGCTCGACCGGCTGCGCGCGATGCAGCCGAACGATTGACGCGGCCATTGATTTTGGTTGCATGAGACACATAAACAACCCATAGTTGCGGCATTGGGTTGGGGAATTTCATGAGTCGGCGGAAGACCGGGGCCGCAACCACGCCGCGCATCGGCGAGCTTGCGGCGGGGCGCGAACGCGAGCGCGAGGACATGCTGCGCTACATTTCGGAAATGACGGGAGAACTCGCCGCAATCGCCGGCGGGGCGCGCATGCCGATGCTCACGTATTTTCTGAACATGGCGCGCGTGGAGGCGGAGATGCAACTCAACGAGCGACATTCCGCGCCCATGGCGCGATCCGGCGCGCGCTAGGCGGTTTCCGGCGCGAGCGACACGCGATTGCCGCCGTGACGCGCGAGCCGGCCTTCGATTTCCAGTTCCAGCAGCGCGGTATGCACAGCTTGCGCCGGCAATTGTGCGGCGCGCGCAAGATCGTCGACGCCGACCGGCGATGGTCCGAGCAACGCGCTGATACGTTCGAGCGCGGCGTCGGCGTCCGACGCCGGCGGCTTCCCATGCTCGAACCTCTCGCGCGGTTCGTTCATCTCGTGATCGGGCAGCGTGCGCGGCGTATCGCGCGCGCCCGCGTCGAACAGGTCGCTCTCGTCCCACAAGGGCTCGGCGCCCGCGACCGCTTCATCCTCGCCGAAGAGATCGGCGCGCGGCGCGCCGCTGTCGATCATCGGCGCGATCGTTTCCAGAATGTCTTCGGCGCGCGTGCAGAGCGTCGCGCCGGAGCGCAGCAAATCGTTCGTGCCTTCCGCGCGCGGATCGAGAGGCGAACCGGGCACGGCGAAGACTTCGCGTCCCTGCTCGCCGGCAAAGCGCGCGGTGATGAGCGAGCCCGAACGGCGCGCCGCCTCCACGACCACGGTGGCGAGCGCAAGACCCGACACGAGCCGGTTGCGCCGTGGAAAATCGCGGCCGCGCGGCTCCCATTCATGCGGCATTTCCGAAATCACCGCGCCATTCTCGCAGATCGCCTGCGCGAGTTCGCCGTGTTCGGCCGGATAGAGCCGCGCCTGGCCGCCCGCCAGCGCGGCGATCGTGCCGCTCGCCAGGCTCGCGCGATGCGCGGCGGCGTCGATGCCGCGCGCAAGCCCGGAGACGACGACGACGCCTTCCTTCGCCAGCACGCGCGCGAGCCGCTCGGCCATCGCAAGGCCCGCCGCCGACGCATTGCGCGAACCGACGATGGCGACCGCCGGACGCGCAAGCGCCGCGACGCATCCGCGCACGGCGATCAGCGGCGGCGGCGAATCGATGGCGCGCAAGGTTGTGGGATAGTCGGCTTCCCCGAGCGCGACATAACGCACGCCGGCCTTCGCCGCGGCGACGATCTCGCGTTCGGCCTCGTCGCGCGCGAAGATGCGGATCGCGCGCTCGCCCTTGGCGTTGCGCAGCAGGTCCGGCAAGGCGGCGAGCGCGGCGCCGGCGCCGCCGAACTTGTTGACCAGCGAACGGAAGGTGCGCGGCCCGACATTGTCGCAGCGGATCAACTGCAGCCAGTCGAGCCTCTGCGCGTCGGTGAGCCGCACGCTCATCCCTTCTGCCCGATCTTGGTCTCCACGCCCATGCGCAAGCGGCGGATGTTGTCGCTGTGCTTCCAGAACAGGATGAGGATGAGAAGAACGACGAGATTGCCGAGCGCCGGCCGGCCCAGCGCAAACGTCGCGACGCCCGCCGCCAGCGAACCGACCAGCGCCGCCAGCGACGAATAGCGCGTGGCGAAGGCGACGCCGAGCCACACGATGGCGAAGACCAAGGCCGCACGCCATTCGAGCGCGATCAGCACGCCGAGAAAGGTCGCGACGCCCTTGCCGCCCTTGAACTTCAGCCAGACCGGAAAGATGTGGCCGATAAAGGCGCCGAGCCCCGCGACGCCCGCGGCAGCCGGACCGAAACGCGCCGCGATCAGCACCGCGAACGTGCCTTTGAGCGCATCGAGCAGCACGGTGGCGGCCGCCAGATCCTTGCGGCCGGTGCGCAAGACATTGGTCGCGCCGATATTGCCCGAGCCGATGGAACGCAAATCGGTCGTGCTGAACAGCTTCGTCAGCACGAGGCCGAAAGGTATCGAGCCGCAGAGATAGCCGAAGACAAAGGCGATGATCAGCGTCGCGCCGGCGATCTCGGAAAGAAAAGCGATACTCATGGGTCTCGCGCTTATGGCTTCGCAGAGAGCCTATTCGTAGGCGACGGCGCCGGCAACCAGCGTCATTTTCACGCGGCCCTGCATCCGCGCTTCGTCGAACGGCGTGTTGCGGCATTTGGAATGCAGCTTTTCCGGATCGACAACGAAAGGCTCGTCCGGATCGAAGCGGATGAGGTCGGCGGGCGCGCCGGCTGCGAGCCGGCCCTGCGGCAGCTTCAGGATTTCGGCCGGCCGCGTCGATAGCGCGCGCAGGAGCTGCGGCAGGCCGAGGTCGCCGGCGTGCACGAGGCGCATTCCCGCCGCCAGCATCGTCTCCAGTCCGATCGCGCCGAATTCGGCTTCCGCGAACGGCAGGCGCTTGGTCTCGACGTCCTGCGGATCGTGATCGGACACGATGACGTCGATCAGCCCGCTCGCGACCGCCTCCACCAGCGCGCGCCGCGTTTCCTCGCGGCGCAGCGGCGGCCGCAGCTTCAGGAAGGTGCGATAGTCGCCGATGTCGTTTTCGTTGAGCGTGAGGTGATTGATCGAGACGCCGCACGTCACGGGCAGCCCGGCCTCTTTCGCGCGCGAAATGATGTCGAGCGATTGCTCGCAGGTGACGCTCGCCGCGTGATACCTGCCCCGCGTCAGCGCCACGAGCCGCATGTCGCGTTCGAGCACGATCGACTCGGCTTCGACAGGCACGCCGGAAAGGCCGAGCCGCGAGGCGAGTTCCCCCTCGTTCATCACGCCTTCGGCAAGATCGCGCTCTTCAGCGTAGTGCACGATCAGCGCGTCGAAATCGCGCGCATAGGACAACGCCCGACGCATCGTCCGCGCATTGCGCAGCGAATGCCCGGCGTCGCCAAAAGCGACTGCGCCGGCCTCGAGCAGCAGGCCGAATTCGGCGATTTCCTTGCCCTCGCGCCCGCGCGTCAGCGCCGCCGTCGGCAGCACGCGCACGCTGCCCGTGTCGCGCGCGCGGCGCTTGAGGAAGTCGACGACGGCCGGGTCGTCGACCGGCGGATGGGTGTCGGACCGCGCGACGATCGTCGTGACGCCGCCGATCGCCGCCGCTGTCGTGGCGGTCGCGATCGTCTCGCGATGTTCGGCGCCCGGTTCGCCGACAAAGGCCTGCATGTCGACGAGGCCGGGCGCGACCACGTCGCCGGCGCAATCCACCACGCGCGCGTCCGAAGGCACCGACTGCGCCGTCACGTCGCTTCCCACCGCGACGATATAGCCGTCGCGCGTGAAAACCCCGCCGCGCGTATCCGCGCCGCGCGCGGGATCGATCAGTCGGGCGTTGACGAGCGCGATCGGTCGGGAGGCCTGGAAGGGCATGGGCTTTTCCGTCAACTCGGTTTCACGGCCGGCGCCACCGGCGCGCCAGCGCGCCGAGGCCGTAGCCAACGAGACAAATGAAGACATAGACGATGAGCTCGAACGCGCCGTTCGACATGGCGTTGACCACCTTGCCGCCGGTCGAGACGCGTTCGAACATCACATGCGCCGCAATCGCGCCCGCCACCGCCGGCGCCAGCAGCCAGTGAAGCCCCGCGCGCTTCCAGCCGAGCAGCGCGGCGACGATCAGCGCCGCAAGGCCGACGCCGCTCGCAATCTGCACGCCGACGGCGGAGAAGAAGAACCCGATCATGCGCGCGATGCGAACCATGGGGCGCTCCTGTGCCGCGCGCGCTCATCCGTTTGGCGAGGGGTTGTTCGGAAGGTGCTGCGCAAGCGCTTCGAGAACGGCCATGCGGACGGCCACGCCCATTTCCACCTGCTCGCGGATCAGCGACTGCGGCCCGTCGGCGATGCTGGAATCGATCTCGACGCCGCGGTTCATCGGTCCGGGATGCATGACCAGCGCGTCGTGCCTGGCGAGCTTCAGCTTGTCGGCGTCGAGCCCGTAGAAGCGGAAATATTCGCGCACCGACGGCACGAAGGCGCCATTCATGCGCTCGCGCTGCAGGCGTAGCATCATCACGATGTCGGCGTCCTTGAGCCCCGCGCGCATGTCGCGAAAGACCTCCACGCCCATGCGGTCGATGCCCGATGGCAGCAGGGTCGAGGGCGCGATCACGCGCACGCGCGCGCCCAGCGCCGTCAGGAGGATGATGTTGGAGCGCGCAACGCGCGAATGCAGAATGTCGCCGCAGATGGCGACCGTCAGCTCGTCGATCCGCCCCTTGTTGCGGCGGATGGTCAGTGCGTCGAGCAGCGCCTGCGTCGGGTGTTCGTGCGCGCCGTCGCCGGCGTTGACGACCGAGCAGTCGACTTTCCGCGCGAGAAGGTGGACCGCGCCCGCCTGCGCATGGCGCACGACGATGATGTCGGGCCGCATGGCGTTGAGCGTGATCGCCGTGTCGATCAGCGTCTCG
>WBZM01002048.1_pt1 | contig 18050 bp, 18 predicted proteins | sample 5204271 | NCBI WGS metagenome assembly WBZM01 (sample SAMN12344346, study PRJNA552823) | activated sludge metagenome | biome: Activated sludge suspended growth; feature: Nitrification reactor; material: Wastewater; isolation source: activated sludge from nitrification reactor of wastewater...
CGTGATCGGCCGCTTGCGGTCGTCGGGAATCGAGCGACCCACGGTCGCGGTGTTCGGCATCGGCGGACTGGGGACGTTCGCCGTGCAGATCCTGCGGGCCTTCGGTGATGTCACGATCGTCGCCGTCGACCAGGAGGCCTCCCGTCGTGAGCATGCCCTCGCGCTCGGCGCCCATCACGCCGTCGAGGGCATCGACCGTGGCACCCGGCGAGTCCTGCTCGATCTGGTCGGTCCCGACGGACTCGACGGCATCCTCGACATCGTCGGCACCGACGAGACGATCGACTGCGGCATCCGATCACTCGCCCGTGGCGGCGTCTTCGCCCTCGTGGGAGCGGCGGGCGGCAAGCTCGACCAACCGTGGTTCTCCACGCTTCCCCACGAGGCCGAGATCTTCACGTTCCAGGGATCGAGCCGCTCCGACGTGGAGGCGGTCGTCGGGCTGGCCCGTGAGGGTCGCATCGTCGTCGAGTCCGAACAGTTCCCGCTCGCCCGGGTCGCCGAGGCCTACGAGCGCATGGAAGCGGGCACCCTGACCGCCCGCGCCGTCATCATCCCCTGACCGTCGGGGGTTCTGTAGTGCGAGGAGCGACGCCAGCGTCGCTCCTCGCACTACAAAACCCCTGGGGAGCTGGCGTACTCTCGGCGGAGAGCTGGGAGGATCTGTATGGGTGAGATGAACAGGCGCGGGTTCCTGCGCGCTGGAGCCGGTGGGGCGGGCGCGCTCTGGCTGGGCGGGTCCGGTCTGACGGTCGTCGGCTGCACGCCCAGTCCGGCGTACAACCCGCCGGCCAACGGCACCCCGTTCACCCTCGGTGTGCTGTCGGGTCTCCACAGCGCCAGCGAGGTCGTGCTCTGGACCCGGCTCGAGCCCTCGTTGGCCCCGGGCGCCACGGCGGTGACGTGGGAGATCGCCACCGATCCCGCCATGGGCACGATCGTCGAATCGGGCGAAGTGACCGTCGACGGATCGGCCGACTGGACGGCCAAGGTGCTGGTCGGTGGGCTCGCCGCCGACCGGTCGTACTGGTACCGGTTCGCCGTCGGCGGCCTCACGAGCCCGGTCGGCCGCGCCCGTACCCTTCCGTCGGCGGGCTCGTCGCCCGACCGTCTGCGTCTCGCGTTTGCGAGCTGCCAGAACTGGGGCTCGGGGTGGTACAACGCCTGGGCCGGAATCGTCGCGGAGGACGTCGACGCCGTCGTGTGGCTCGGCGACTACATCTACGAGTCCGGCGGGAGCGCCATCGCATCGGTCCGGAAGGATCCCGTGGGATCGGTCGACGACCTCGCCGGCTACCGCGCCAAGTACCAGCTGTACCGGTCCGACCCCTTGCTCCAGGCGGGTCACGCCGCGCACCCGTTCGTCCCGGTGTGGGACGACCACGAGTTCGAGAACGACTACAACCGCATCACCATCGCCCAGAACCCGCAGCGGGCCCAGGATGCGTATCGCGCCTGGTTCGAGTACATGCCGGTGTGGCCGATCGACGGCACCCGCATCCATCGCAGCCTGTCGTGGGGCCGGCTCGCCGAGATCCCGCTCCTCGACACCCGCCAGTACCGCGACCGCCAGCCCAACGGGTTCCAGGGCCCCGACGTCGACTCCTACATCGGTGCGGGCGACGTGCTCGTCGAGGCGTCCTCGCCGAACCGCACGATCCTCGGCACGGCCCAGCGTGACTGGCTGTTCGAACGGTTGGGTTCGGCCCAGGCCGACGGTGTGCGTTGGAAGCTCATCGGCAACCAGGTGATGATCGCCCCGGTCCGGCCGATCGACCTCGACACCCCCGAACTCCGACGGTTGTTCCCCGATCTGCCCCGTCATAACGGTCTGTTCGTCAACATGGACAGCTGGGACGGCTACCAGTGGGAACGCGACCTGCTGCTCGCCCGCCTCTCCGACGAACGCATCGCCGACGTGTCGTTCCTCACGGGCGACATCCACACGTTCTGGCAGGCGTCGATCCGGGCCGATTTCGACGATCCCACGTCGCCGATCGTCGCCAACGAGTACGTCGGCGGGTCGATCTCGTCGCCGGGCCCCAACGTGATCGACAACGACGACTTCGGGACGTTCATCGAGGAGGCGACCCGCAACTGGAGCCCGGCGTTCCGCTACAGCGACTTCCGGCGCAACGGCTACGGGCTGCTCGACGCGACGCCAGACACGCTCGACATCAGCTTCCGGACCACCCGGGTGAAGACGTTGGGCACGCCGGTGGCGACATCGGTGGCGTTCGGGACGACCCCGGGCTCGCCCGTCCCGTCGCTGACCGCCGTCAACCCGTAGCCGGATCGGCCACGTTTTTCTCCAGTCGATTCCGGTCTGCGTCGAAAGATCTGTTGTCGCGGCGAGGGGAAGCGCGAGGGCCGGTCGACCGTCAGGTCACCGGTCCTCCGCCGCGTCCGGACCCGCGGCCAGCGACAGCTGCGTGGCGAGGAGGTCGAGCACCGCCGGATCGGCACCGAAGAGCTGCCCGACCTCGATGGTCACGGTCGGGTTCGCGGCCCGGGCCCCGTCGACCAGTGCGGGGATGTCGCGCTGGATGTGCCGGCCCGGATAGAGGAAGTACGGGAGCACCACGACGCGGGTGGCGCCGTCGGCCACGAGGCGGGCCACGGCATCGTCGAGCGTCGGTTCGGCCAGCTCCAAGAACGCCGGCAGGACCGGACCGCCCGTCCGTTCGGCCAGGGCTGCACACACGTCGCGATGGGCGTCGTTCGCCGCCTCCGCCCGGCTGCCGTGGGCGATCACGACGGCGGCGGTGGCATCGGGGGGCGTCACGCGGCCAACCTTACGACGTGTCCGAGCCCGACGATCCCCGCCTCGACTCCGTGGGCGTGGGCCCACACGCCGGGCCCTGGCCGGTCGATCCCCGGTTCGACCCCGAGTTGTTGGCGACCGGCGACCGGCGCAACGTCGTCGACCGCTACCGGTACTGGACGCTCGAGGCGATCGTCGCCGACCTCGACGCTCGCCGTCATCCGTTCCACGTGGCCATCGAGAACTGGGAGCACGACTTCAACATCGGGACCGTCGTCCGCAACGCCAACGCGTTCCTGGCTGCCGAGGTGCACATCGTCGGGCGTCGCCGTTGGAACCGCCGGGGGGCCATGGTCACCGACCGCTACCAGCACGTCCGACACCACGCCACGATCGACGACCTCGCGGCCTGGTGTGCTGAGCGGGACCTCCCGCTGATCGGGATCGACAACCTTCCCGACTCCACCCCGATCGAGACCACGGAGCTGCCGGAGGCGTGTGTGCTCCTCTTCGGTCAGGAGGGCCCGGGCCTCTCCGACGCAGCTCGCGCTGCTGCCGATCGCACGTGTTCCATCGCCCAGTTCGGCTCGACGCGTTCCATCAACGCCGGGGTCGCGTCGGGCATCGCGATGCACGCATGGATACGGCGACATGCGATGCTCTCGTGATGCGGCGTCGGGTGCGGAGGCTGGTGGGGAGCGGTGTGGCGCTGGCGCTGCTGGGCCTTGTCGGCGGGTGCGCCGACGACGGCCGGACGGCCACGACGAGCGGCCCCGTTGACACCACGGGAGCCGTCGACGGCGCCCGGCTCATCGTCATCACCATGGACGACTACGAATTCCGGCCGTCGGCCCTCACCGCCAAGGCGGGCGAGACCGTCACGCTGCGGTTCATCAACGAGGGAACGGTCCGGCACGAGGCGGTCATCGGCGACGAGACCGTGCAGCGCGCCCACGCCGAGATGATGATGTCGATGACCACGACCACAGTGGTGCCGCGGGTGACCGACCCGACGACGACGGCACCGATCTCGTCGCTGCACGGTCGATCCCGCGCCCACCCGGGCATGAACGCACCCAACGTGATCTCCGTCGAGGCGGGGGCCACCGGTGAGGTGACCTACAGCCTGGCCAAGAAGGCGCGCCTGCTCATCGGATGCCACGAACCCGAGCACTACGAGCTCGGCATGGTGGCGACCCTCGACGTGGTCTGATCGGCCACCGCGGCTGTGACAAGGTGACGGACCCATGAGTGAAGTAGATCTCGGCCTCTCCCACATCGCGCTTCCCGTCCACGATCTGGAACGCAGCCTCGACTTCTACCGGCGCTTCGCCGGCCTCGAGGTCGTGCACCGCCGCGAGTCGCACCCGGGCCACGCCGTGGCGTGGATCTCGGATCTGACCCGCCCGTTCGTCGTCGTCCTGCTCCAGACCGATGCCCCGGCGTCGCCGGGCCGACTCGGCGGCTGGGCCCACCTCGGGGTCGGCTGCCTGTCGACCGCCGAGGTCGACCGTCGCCTCGCCGAGGCGGCGAGCGAGGGGTACGAGATCATCGGGCCGGTGTCGGATGGGCCGCCCGTGGGCTATTGGGGCATCATCGTCGACCCCGACGGTCACAACCTCGAGCTGGCGTACGGCCAGCAGGTCGGCCTCGCGGTCGGCCACGCCGGAGCCTGAACCGATCGTCAGGTGAGGAGTGATCCCAACGTCTGCGCCTCGCCGATCGCTCCTTCGTCGGCCACCTTGTCGAGGAACTTGGTGGCTTCGGGGCTGTTCATCTGGTCGACCATCGCCTTGGGGATCGCCTTCATGACGTAGTCGTCGGGCATCGGTCGCGGTTCGTCCAGCCCGAGCTCGGCCTTACGGGCGAAGGCCGCCTCGATGTGGGGAGCGAACCGGCGGTCGCGTTCGGCGACGTGTGCGGGATCCCGTTCGGCGAACTCGGGAAGGATCTCGGTGCCGAACCGCTCGAGGCTCTCCATGATGTGCTCGTGGCGGTTGCGGCCGGCCTGGAGCACGAAGATCACCTGGTCGACCCCGGCGTCCTCGTAGCGGCGGAGGAACTCGCGGACCTGGTCGGTCGTGCCGATCGCCCCGCGCAGGCCGGTGTGGTCGCCCGAGGCGATCTTGGCCCCGAGCACCTCGGACTGCGCGGCGATCGCGGCCTCGGGCGAGTAGCCCATGGCATCGCGACGCTCGACGAACTCCTGCCAGACGTCGGTGTGGGCCGGCACGTGCTCGCCGAACACGTAGAAGTGGGCGAGGGAGTACCCGAAGAAGTTGGCTCCTTCGATACCGCGGCGGAGCGCCTCGGACTCGTCGTCGGCGATCATCATCGGCAGCACGCAGGCGACCTGGGGATTCACGGCCTTGCCGACGGGCACGCAGGATTCGGCGAGACGCTGTTCGTAATCGACCATCCAGCGTTCGGCCTCGGGTGGGTCGATGAAGGCGAAGCTCAGCGCACCGATGCCCTTCTCGGCGGCGAGCATGATCGTGTCCCGCCGCGAGCACGCGACCCACAGCGGCGGATGGGGCGACTGCACGGGCTTGGGCACGACGTTGCGCGGCGGCATCTGCACGTAGGTGCCGTCGTGCCCGCCGAAGGGCGTCTCGGTCATGCACCGGATCGCGACCTCGAGGCCTTCGAGCCACTGCTCGCGCTTGGTGGCCTGGTCGATGCCGAACCCGCCGAGCTCGGCTTCCGACGACGACTCGCCCGACCCGAACTCTACCCGTCCGTTCGACACGAGGTCGAGCATCGCGAGCCGCTCGGCGGTGCGGGCGGGGTGGTTGTAGGCGGGCGCCGTCTGGATGATCCCGTGGCCGAGTCGGATGTTCTCGGTGCGCTGCGAGCAGGCCGCGAGGAACACTTCGGGAGCCGATGAGTGGCTGTACTCCTCGAGGAAGTGGTGCTCGACCTCCCAGACGTACTGGAACCCGAGGCGGTCGGCGAGTTCGACCTGGGTGAGTGCGTCCTGGATGAGCCGCTGCTCGTCGCCGTCCGCCCACGGTCGGGGCAGCTGGTGTTCGTAGAAGATGCCGAATCGCATGTCGTCCCCCCGGACACGTTCCCCTGGTCCCACGGACCGGTCTCGTCCCGGCGGGACGAGACGCCTGAGCTGTAAACTCGGGAGTATACAAACGGAGCCTCGCACCCTCATGCCCCGCGACGAACGGCGGGCACAGATCCTCGGCGCCGCCGCGACCGCGTTCGCCGAATCGGGCTTCGCCGCCACGTCGATGGCCGACGTCGCCCGGGCGGCCGGTATCACCAAGCTGATCGTCTACCGCCACTTCGACTCGAAGGCAGACCTGTACCGCGAGATCCTCGAGCAGGTGGCGCGGCGGCTCGCCGATGAGTGGCTCACCGTGTCCGACGTCGAGCACTCAGGGGGCCACAGCGCCCGGGTGCTCCTCGCCGCAGCGAGGGCGCACCCCGACGGGTTCCGGCTCCTGTTCGTGCACGCCCCGCGAGAGCCGGAGTTCGCCAGCTACCACGCCGACTTCCGGTCGATCCAGATCGACCTCGCCGACCGCCTCTTCGCTCCCTACGTCGAAGAGGCGCTGATCCGCGACTGGCTGTGCCGCCAGGCCGTCGACCATCTGGTCGCTGCGGTCCTCAACTGGATCGACGTGGCCGAACCGTCCGACGACGAGCGGTTCGCCGACCTGGCCACCGACGGCATCGTCGCGATGGTTCGCGCCGCTGCCCGCTGAACCCTCGGCGGTGCCGCGGTCGATACCCTCGCGACCATGACGACGATCGATGTGTCCGGGCTCTTCTCACTCGACGGCCAGGTGGCGGTGGTGACCGGCGCCTCGTCGGGGCTGGGACGACGGTTCGCCCGAGTCCTGCACGGCGCCGGGGCCACCGTCGTCGTCGCCGCTCGTCGCGCCGATCGCCTCGACGAGCTGGCAGCCGAACTCGGCGACCGCGTCGTCGTCGTGCCGGCCGACATGGCCGACGACGACTCGGTCATCGCCCTCGCCGAGGCGGCCGAGGCCGTCGCCGGCCACGTCGACGTGCTGGTCAACAATGCCGGCGTGGGCGGCACGACGCCGGCGGAACTCGAGACCATGGAGCGGTGGCGTTCGACGATGGCCGTCAACCTCGACGGACTGTTCCTCCTCAGCCAGCAGGTCGGGCTCGGGATGATCGAGCGCGGCCACGGCAGCATCGTGAACATCGCGTCGATCCTCGGCCTGGTGGGCTCGGCGCCCATCAAGCAGGCGGCCTACTGCGCCTCCAAGGGTGCGGTGGTCAACCTGACCCGCGAGCTGGGCGCCCAGTGGGGGCGGAAAGGCGTGCGGGTCAACGCGATCGCCCCGGGTTGGTTCATGTCGGAGATGACCGAGCAGGACATGTTCGGCGACGACTCCTCGATGGAGTTCATCCGGCGCAACGCACCGATGGGCCGCGCGGGTGAGGAGCACGAACTCGACGGCGCGTTGCTGTTCCTGGCGTCGAACGCCTCGACGTACGTGACCGGTCAGACGATCGCGGTCGACGGGGGCTGGACGGCGCGCTGACCGATGGGGTCGGTCAGGCGCGGAGGTGGCCGAGGCCGTTCAGGAACGAGCGGGAACTGCGGGGGTGCCGGCGTAGGGCGCCGGGTCGCCGGTCTTGACCATGGTGGGAGCGGTCCACGACATCATGTCGGCGAGGTTCTCGGCGATCGGACGCCACGTGTCGGGGTTCCACCCCTCGGCGATGCCGACGACCGACCGGTCGAGCGCCAGGTGCACGAACGCCGGCAGCTCGTTGGCGCCGAGCGCCTTGACGAACTCACGGTCGGGATCGGTGAACGTGAGGGCCTGATCGGCGAGCTCGCCGAGGAACGCCTTGGTGCCGTCCTCGTCGGCCGTGACGACCCACGCGACCCGGCAGTCGGCGCCGGCGAACCCGGCAAGAATGCGGGCAGCGGTGTCGAGCAGCCAGGAGCTCTCGTAGGTGTACGGATCGAGCACCACGGCCACCAGGTGGAACAGCTTGAGCTGCTCGTCGAGGGTTCGATCCTTCCCGCCCAGCGGGTGCAGCACGAGGTCGGCAGGTAGCGTCGTCACGGGTCGCAAAGATAGCGCGGCCCACCCCGGACAGGCAGATCCGTGCGTCCGCCGCCGGCCCTCCCGAAGCTAGTGTGCCCGTCGTGCATCCCATCGAGCGGCTCCGGTACGTCGCCCGGTCGTCGGGTGCCCCGCAGGATCTGCTCATGGTCGAGTCGGCCCGGGCCCTCGCCACCTTCCACAACGACCCCGTCGCACTGGTCACGGCGTGTCGCCGCGTCGTGTCGAGGCAGATCACGTCCGGTGGTCTCTGGTGGGTGTGTTCGCGTCTGCTCACCGCCGCCGAACCGTTCGACGAGGTGCACCGCATCGTCGAGGCGGTCGAGGACGACACGACGCCTCGGTCGCTGACGCTGGCCCTCGATCCCGACGCCACGGTCGCGGTGCTCGGGTGGCCGTCCTCGGTCGCCGATGCGCTGGTGCGGCGGGGGAGCGGTGAGACCCTCGTCATCGACGCCGCCAACGAGGGCAGCTCGCTCGTCCGCTACCTCAACGGCCACGGTGTCGACGCGGTCGACGTGCCGCTCGGTGGTCTCGGCGCTGCGGTTGCAGCTGCCGACGTCGTGGTACTGGAGGCGTGCGCCACCCGCACCGACGCGGTCATGTCGGTCGCCGGTTCGCTGGCTGCGGCAGCGGTGGCGAAGGTCGCCGGCGTGCCCGTGTGGGCGGCAGTCGGTGTCGGCCGGGCGTTGCCCGACCGGGTCTTCGACGCGCTGGTCAGCCGCTGGGACGTGAGCGACGAGCCCTGGGAGGCCGAGGAGGAGATCGTCCCGATCGACCTGGTCGAGACGATCATCGGCCCCGATGGCCCGATCCCAGCGTCGGCCCTCGCCTCGCTCATCGACTGCCCCATCGCTCCCGAGCTGTTCAAGGCCGACATCACGTAACGGCGCGCCGCCCTCGGTGCTCACTCTCGATCGCAGAACTGAAGCTGCACCGCGGTTCAGCGATCGAGAGTCTGCGCCCGTTTCGGTGTCAGACCAGGCTCGTAACCTCACGATGCTTCCCCTCCGCGTCACCGAGCGCCGGAGTTCCCTGTGCCCGATCCCGAACGCGCCCTCGACCGCATCGCGGCGCGCCAGTTCTGTTGTTTCTCGCGCCGTCAGGCCTCGTCGTGCGGCTTCTCCGATTACCAGATTCGCCACCGGGCACACACCGGGCGCTGGCTCGTGCCCTTCGAGGGGTCGTTCCAGCTCGCCGGTACGCCGGTCACCACCGAGTCGATGATCGCGGCAGCCGTGCTCGCTCGGGCCGACTCGTACATCGATCGCGGCGCAGCGGCCTACATGTGGACCGGTCGGTCGCCGACAACCACCGGTCCGAGCATCGTGCGTCCTCACGGTCGGGGGCAGCCGCTGGCCGGAGTCGATCTCCGCCAGTCCACCTGCCTTCCACCGCAGCACGTCACGCTGCTCGGTGCCCTTCCCATCACGACTCGGGCGCGTACGGCCTTCGACCTCGCTGCCGAACTGAGCGTCGAGTCATTGGGTGGCTACATCGACGATCAAGTCGTCCGGCGGAAGCTCCGCCTCGGGCAGGTCGAGCTGGTGTTCCGCGATCTGGCTCGGCCCGGGCGACCGGGGACGAGGACGATGGCCGACGTACTCGACGAACGCGTCGGCGGTGACCCCCCGCCCGAGTCGGAGTTGGAGGCGAGGTTTCGTCGGCTGTGTGAGCGCCACGACCTGCCCGGCGGGGTGGCTCAACTGCCGGCACCCTGGGACGATGCGCGGTCTGGCCGTCATCGCGTCGATGTCGGGTATCCCGACGACCGTGTGATCGTCGAGGTCGACGGGCGCACGTACCACGCTCAGCTCGCTGCGTTCCAGCGGGACAGAGTCCGCGATCAGCTCGCCGTGGCTTCCGGATGGCGGCCGCTCCGGTTCACCTGGTGGCAAGTCACCCGCGAGGAGGCCTTCGTCGTTCGGATTCTCCGCTCGGTGCTCACTCTCGAGCGTTGAGATGGAGCTGCACCGCGGTTCAGCGATCGAGAGCACGCCACGCACCAGGGAGGGGTCAACCTCAGCTCTCGGGTCGGGCGCCCACGGCGCGGGCGACCAGGTCGAACGCCGACGACTGCAGGTAGTCGACCAACTCGGCCTGGGTGAGCGCTCGGTGCAGCACCCACTGCAGCGTCGTCTCCTCGACCATCGCGATCCATCCCCGCAGGTAGAGCCGCATGACGGGCGTGGGTTGATCGAGCCCCACGACGTTGGACACGATCACGACGATGGCGTCGCGGGTGCGTTCGAACACGTGTCGCAGCAGATCGTCGGATCCGGCGTCGCGGGCGATCGCCGCGTAGCTCGCCGGCTGCTGCTCGATGTAGGAGATGAAGCTCTCGATGCCGGCGCGGAGCTGTGCGACGTAGTCGAGGGCGGGGTCGATCGACGAGAACATGTCGAGCAGCTCGTCGGCAGCGGCGCTGGCGACGGCCGCCTGCAACTCGCGCTGGCTGGGGAAGTAGTGGAACACCAGTCCCTTGGAGACGCCGGCCGCAGCGGCGACGGCGGGAGCGCTGACCCCGTCGAGCGGCGTCGACTTGAGCAGGTGCAGTCCGGCGTCGACCAGCTGGGCGCGCCGGTCGTCGGGGTTCAGGCGGCGCTGGGTCGGGGCGCTCGGCGCAGCAGCGGGGTCGGAGGGCACGTCGGGAGCGTACCCCTCGCCCGACGTGGGTGGACGGTTGACGCTGCCACTGTTGACCGGCGGTCAGTTCGTTGCCTACTGTGCTGACCTCAGGTCAACAGGAGGTTCGCATGACCAGCACGATCAGCCGCCCCGTCAGCAGTACGACCGTCGATCCCGAACGCGCCTTCACCACCATGGTCGGTCGGCTCAGCCGTCTGTCCGCCGGCAAGGGCTTCGACGCGTACCGCGACGTCGACTGGCCCGAGGCCGACTCGCCTGACGCGGTCATCGATCCGACCGACCCCCGCTGGATCCTGTCCGACGTCGATCCCTTCGCCGCCAGCGAGTGGTACCGATCACGATCAGCCGACGAACAGGCCCGACTCGGCCTCATCCGAATGGCGTCCTGCCTGAAGACCGGGTGGCACTTCGAGAACCTCCTCCAGCAGGGCCTTCTCCACCGGGCGCTCTACCTGCGCGACGGCAGCGAGGAGTTCCGCTACGTGCTCCACGAGGTCATCGAGGAGTCCCAGCACACCCTCATGTTCAACGAGTTCGTCAACCGGTCGGGCGCGCCGGTGCGAGGGATGGCCCGGTGGCTCCGGCTGGCCGTCGAGCAGCTCGTTCCCCGGGTCTCGATCAGCGATCCCGCCTTCTTCTTCGTGATGGTGCTGGGCGGAGAGGATCCGATCGACTGCCTGCAGCGCAAGATGCTCGCCAACGGCGGTGGGCACCCGCTGCTCGAGCAGATCATGCGCATCCACATCGCCGAGGAGGCCCGCCACATCTCCTACGCCCGCTCGGCGCTCAAGAAGTACGTGCCTCGCCTGCCGGGGTGGCGGCGGCACCTGCTGTCGGTCACCGTTCCGATCGTGCTCGGCATCATGGTGCGGCTGATGGTTCGTCCGACCGGCGACCTGGTCCGTGCCGGCGTGCCGTGGTCGGTCATCCGCGACTCGTACCGCACCGATGCCGGCACCGAGCTGTTCGCCGAGTGCGCGGCGAAGCCTCGCGTCCTCGCCCGCGAGCTCGGGTTGATGACCCCGCTCGGCGAACGGGTGTGGAAGCGCTTCCGCATCTGGGACGCCGACGCCGACGCCGCCTGACGCCGACGCCGCACGGCCCTGACGCCCGCGGCTGGTCCCGAATCGGTCGGGCTATGGTCTGCTCATGGGCAGCATCGTCGAGTTTCCGAGCAACGGTTCCACTGGAGCGGGCTACTTCGCCCCTGCGGCCGGAGGCGGTCCGGGCGTCGTCGTCATCCAGGAGTGGTGGGGCCTCGTCCCCCACATCGAGGAGATCTGCGACCGGTTCGCGGCAGCCGGCTTCAGCGCCCTGGCCCCCGACCTCTATCACGGTGACTCGGTGCCGAACACCGAACCCGACGAGGCCGGCAAGCTCATGATGGCGCTCAGCGTCACCCAGGCCGCCAAGGACCTGTCCGGCGCCGTCGCGTTCCTCCAGGGCAGCGACGCGGTCACGTCCGACGGCGTGGGCGTCATCGGCTTCTGCATGGGTGGCGGGCTCGCGCTCGTGCTCGCCTGCGAAGAACCCGAAGCAGTCGTCGCGTGCGCACCGTTCTACGGCCTCATCCCGTGGCCCGATGCCGAACCCGACTGGACCAAGCTGGGCGCCAAGGTGCGCGGGCACTACGCCGAGAACGACGGCATGTTCAACCCCGAGGCCGTGGCCGGGCTGCAGGCCAAGCTCGACGCTGCCGGTAAGGACGCGTCGTTCGTGATCCACCCCGGGACCGATCACGCCTTCTTCAACGACACTCGGCCCGAGGTGTTCGACGCCGCGGCGTCGGCTTCGGCGTGGGATGCGACGCTCGACTTCTTCCGATCCACGATCGTCTGATCGGCGGGTCGCCCGATGACCGCTCCGCCGGCGCCCGATCTGGTGCGCCGCTACGTCGACCTCGGCCTGCGGCTGGGTCGGCACAACCCCGACATCGTCGACTCGTACTACGGCCCCGCCGAGTGGCGTGACCTCGTCGACGCCGAACCGGTCACGCCCGCCGAGCGCCTGGTGGACGAGGCCCGCCGCCTCATCCTCGACCTCGATGCCGACGCCAGCGCGGCCGACCACCAGCTCGACACCCAGCGTCGACATTGGCTCCGGTCCCAGACGGTCGGTCTGCACACGGTCGCCCGCATGCTGCACGGCGACCACCTCGACTTCATCGACGAGGTCGAACTGTGCTTCGGGATCCGTCCCGAACGCATCACCGAGGACGAGGTCCGCGACGCCCAGCGTGAGCTCGACCGAGCGCTGCGGGGCGCCGGCGGAGGCACCTCGGCACCACTCGCCGAACGCACCGCGGCGTTGCGTGAGCGGCACGTCATCCCCGTCGATCGGCTGCGGCCGGTCATCGACAACCTGGCGCAGGAGCTGCAGGAACGCACCCGATCGGCGTTCGGCCTGCCCGACGGCGAACACGTCACGTTCGATCTCGTGAGCGACAAGCCCTGGTCGGGGTTCAACGTCTACGAGGGCGGTCTCCGCAGCCTCGTGACGATCAACACCGACCTTCCGGTGTTGGCCACCTCGATCGCCCACCTCGTCGCACACGAGGCCTACCCGGGTCATCACACCGAGGGGTGTCACAAGGAGGTCGGCCTCGTACGCGAACGCGATCGCATCGAGCAGACGATCGCGCTCATTGGCACCCCGGCGTGCCTGCTCGCCGAAGGCCTCGCCGACCTGGGCCTCGAGGCGCTCATGGGCCCCGACACCGTGACGGCGGTCGCGCCGATGCTGGCGGATGCCGGCGTCAACTTCGAGGTCGAGCCGGTGCTGGCCATGAGCCACTTCTCCGAGGTCCTCGCCCGGGCGCGGGGAACGTTGGCCATCCAGCTCCACTCCGACGGCCGCCCCGTCGAGGACGTGATCGCGACGGCCGAGCGCTGGTTCGTCGTCGATCACGCCCGGGCCACCCAGATGGTGCGTTTCCTCACCGACCCCACCTGGCGGGCGTACGTGTTCTGCTACGCCGAGGGCCACCGGCTCTGCCGCTCGTTCATGGGCGGCGATCCGCGCCGGTTCGCCCGCCTGCTCGACGAGCAGCTGACCCCCGCGGATCTGATCGCCGGCGCCGCGGCATGAGGCTCCTGGTCGACCGCGCCCGCACGTTCGCGCTCGGTGGGCCCTCCGGGGACGACGACCTCGCAGCGGTCATCGACGTCACGGCCACCGTCAGCCCCGACGGCCAACGGTGGTCGATGACGATCGGCAACCCGACCGCGGTCGCCGTCACGATCCGGCGCATCGGCTGGGTGGTACCGCTCGAGGTGCACGGTCCGCTCCGCATCTTCTGCAACGGCTACCAGTCGTGGTCGCCGACGGGCGTCGCGACACTGGGCGTCGACCGGGACCCGTCGACGTCGTCGTCCTTCCTCGAGGTCTTCGGTGGAGCGTTGCACGCCGACCAGCGCCAGGTGCACGGTGACGAGCTCCGCTCGGAGCTGTTCACCGTGCTCGCCGACGGGAGCGACGACATCGTCGTCGCTGGGTTCTCCGGCGGTGACCGCCACGACGGTACGTTCCGGGTCCGCAACGGCGCCGACGGTCCCGAGCTGGTGATCGAGGCGTTCCTCGGCGGCGCGCACCTCCCGGCCGGTGGCGAGCGGGTGCTGCACGACGTGCTCGTGCTCCCGGGCGCGACGGGTGAGCACAGCGCGCTGCTCGACCGATGGGCCGTCGACGTCGGTCGAGCTGCGAGCGCCCGAGTGGAGGCGCCGTACCAAGTGGGGTGGTGCTCCTGGTACCACTACTTCCACGAGATCGACGAGGCCGCGCTCGACGCCAACCTCGCCCTCGCCGGCGATTGGCCCTTCGACGTCTTCCAGCTCGACGACGGCTACCAGCCCGCCATCGGCGATTGGCTGCGTACCAACGACACCTTCGATTCGGACCTCGACGCGATCGCCGAGCGCATCTCCGCGGCCGGCCGCCGTCCCGGCATCTGGCTCGCCCCGTTCTCGATGCACCCGAACTACGAGATGTTCGGCCGTCATCCCGAGTGGCTGGCGACCACCACCGATGGTGCCGGCCCCATCCCGTCGATGATCCAGGACATCTGGGACGGGGTCGCCTACTCACTCGACGTCACCCGGCCCGAGGTGCTCGACCACCTCGAGGGCATCGCCCGGGGACTCCGCGACGCCGGATTCTCCTACCTCAAACTCGACTTCACCTACGCGCCGAGCTTCGACGGGATCTACGCCGACATGACGCAGACCCCCGCCGAGCGGGTGCGGGCCGCGTTCGCGGCGATCCGTCGTGGTGCCGGCGACGATGCCTTCCTCCTTGGCTGCGGCGCCCCGCTCGCCAACGTCATCGGCCTGGTCGACGGCATGCGCATCGGTCCCGACGTCGCGCCGAACTGGGAGCCGTCGCCCGATCATGTCGGGATGAACGGCTACGAGGAGACGTCGCCGTCCACCCGCAACGCGTGGCAGTCGACCCTGCCCCGGTCCTTCATGCACCGCCGCTTCTGGCTCAACGACCCCGATTGCATCATGCTGCGCACCGAGCACACCGACCTGGCGCCGGAGTCGGCGCGGGCGTGGGCGCTCGCCGTCGGGGCCTCCGGTGGCATGGCGTTAGTGTCCGATGATCTGTCGTTGCTCGGTCCGGCGGAGCGCGAGCTGCTCGACGAGGTCGTCACGCTCGGCCGAATGGTCGACGACGAGATCCGCGCCGGCGCCGCGGCACCCTCGAGCCCCGACCTGATGGACCATCGCACCCCGACGACCCTCGTCGCCGGTCGGACCCACATCGTCGGCACACCCGACGCCGGCACGGCCGAACTGCACCACGACCGAGAGCAACCGACACCATGAGCGACGCCACTACCGGCCTGCCCCTCCCCGACCCGATCCGACCGCCGCACCTCGTCGACGCCGGCGAGATCGACTCGCGCCTCCTGCCCGTCCCCGTCCGGATCGGCGCCTGGGTCGAACTCGTCGACGGGGCGCTCGTCGGCCACCTGCGCGTGCATCCCACCCTCACCCGGCACGGGGTCCTCGAACCGACGGCACTCGTGACGATGATCGACATGCTCGGAGGCCTGTCCGCCGACGACGACATCGAACACTGGGTGTTCACGTCGAACATGTCGCTCCGAATGCCACCGGTTCCGGCGCCCGAGGCGCTCCGCTGCACCGTGAGAACACTTCGCGCCGGTGCCCGGTCGTCCACGTCGGAGATCCTCATCAACGACGCCGGCGGAACTCCGCTCGGCATGGGGTTCGTGTCCTTCTCACGGGTGCCGCGCCGCCCCACCGACCTCCCGAAGCCCGAGTTCGACCTCGAGATCATGGGCGAAGCCTGGTCGAGGATCGAGCCGCTCGACGAGCCACCCCGCGATGCCGCCGGCATGCGGGTGGTGGACGCTGCGACCGGGCACCTCGAGCTCGACCTCGCCGACAAGGTCAACAATCCGGCCGGCGCCCTGCACGGTGCGATGATCGGCATGCTGCTGGCCGCTGCCGCCGAGACCCTCGCCGACACGACCGTCGGGGGCGCTCATGTCGCCGGCGACCTCGACATCCGGTACCTCAACCAGGCCCGCAGCGGGCCGGTGGCCACCCGGGCGCGCTTCGTCGGCGACCCGGAGCTCGGTTCGGTCGTGGTCGACCTCGTCGATCGCGGCCGCGACGATGTTCTCGTCGCCGTGGCGACGGTGCGCACCTACCGGGTCGGCGACTGACCCCACGCGACCGACACCACGAGGTCGCGCCAGTTCGTCGTCCAGCAGCTCCACGGGCTCCCGTCGAGCATCACCACGTCGGCCACCGTGTCGATGTCGGCGAGCTCGCGGCGCAGACCGTGGCCGGCCGCCTTCAGCACGGCCTCCTTGCGGGTCCACATGCGGATGAGGGCCCGGTTCAACGCGTCGCCCTCGAGGCCCTCGATCGCCGACTGTTCGGCGACGCTCAACACCCGGCGGGCGAAGCGCTCGGGTTCCACCGTGCGACGGTCGGCCCGTTCGATGTCGACGCCGATCTCGAACCCCAACCCGAACGCCGCGGCGACGTGATCGTCGGCGTCGCTCAGGTTGAACGCGAAGGGCGAGGGGGCGCCGCCCAGACGGGGTTTGCCGCGGTCCGCCCGGTCGATCTCGATGTCGGCCGGATCCACGCCGAGGTGCCGAGCCGCGACCAGCTGCACGATCCTGTGGCCATCGACCGCGCCGGCCGACGGCCCGCCGTGCACGAGCACGACCGGGGCATCGACGCGGAGCGGCGGCAGGTGGTCGGGATCGAAGGCGCGGACGACGGGGATCGCTCCACCGTTCGCGGTGGCGTCGGCCACCGGCGGTGCGCTCCGCTGCGCTCCGGTCCCTCCGCTAGCCCTTCTGGTGGTTCTCGACGAGGCGGCGGGCGATGACCTTGAGGCACAAGGTCTCATCCGCGCCCTCGAAGATCGACAGCACGCGGGCGTCGACGAAGTAGCGGCTCACGTCGTACTCCTCGGCGTAGCCCATGCCGCCGTGGATCTGCATCGCCTCACGGGTGACCCATTCGGCTGCCTTGCACACGTACGCCTTGACGAGCGACGCCTCGAGCTGGCCCTCGCCCTTGGCCATGAGGCGGGCGACGTCGTAGGAGAACTGGCGGGACGCCTGGATGATGACCGCCATACGGGCGAGCTTCGCCTGCGTCAGCTGGTAGTCGCCGACGGCCTTGCCGAACACCTTGCGGTCGCCGGCGTAGGCGAGGGCCGACTCGTACGCGGCCTGCATGACGCCGACGGCGCGGGCCGCGGTCTGGAGCCGGCCGTTCTCGAACCCGGCCATCTGGTAGTAGAAGCCCTTGCCCTTGCCACCCTCGAGGCCGATCAGGTTGGTGGCCGGCACGAACCAGTCTTCCAGCGCGATCTCGTAGGAGTGCATGCCGCGGTAGCCGATGGTGTCGATCGGGCGACCCTCCATCTTTCCGGCGCCGGGGCCCTCCATGTCGTTCTGGTGCACCACGAAGCCGTGACCCTCGCCGCGCAGCTTGGGGACGATGAACATCGACAGGCCGCGGTGGCCGATCGAGCGGTCGGGGTCGGTACGGGCGAGCACCATGAGGACGTCGGCGCGGGCACCGAACGTGCACCACGTCTTGACGCCGTTGATGACGTAGCCCTCGACGCCGTCCTCGGTCGTCGCAGTGGCCGACACGGTGACGCCGGCGACGTCGGATCCGAAGTCGGGCTCGGTCACGGCGACGGCGTTCATGACCTCGGCCGACGCGAGCTTGGGAAGCCACTCGTGCTTCTGTTCCTCTGTGCCGCCGGCCTCGAGGGCCCGGGCGAGGATCTCGGGGCGGGTGATCAGCGAACCGCCGGCGCCGAGGGAGCCGCGTGACAGCTCCTCGGTCGCGACGACCATGCCGATGTAGTCGCCGTCGGTGCCCGAGGCGAAGCCGCCGTACTCCTCGGCGATGCTGAGGCCGAAGGCGCCCATCTCGGCGAGCCCCGTGATGATGTCCTCGGGGATGTCGCCGTTGTGGCGGTGGATGTGCTCGGCGACCGGCTTGAGCTTCTCGTCGGCGAAGCGACGGAAGGCATCCTGCACCATCTCGAAGTCGTCGCTCAGG
>WBZM01002050.1_pt1 | contig 18042 bp, 14 predicted proteins | sample 5204271 | NCBI WGS metagenome assembly WBZM01 (sample SAMN12344346, study PRJNA552823) | activated sludge metagenome | biome: Activated sludge suspended growth; feature: Nitrification reactor; material: Wastewater; isolation source: activated sludge from nitrification reactor of wastewater...
ATGCGATCGGTTGGAGGCATCGGCGCGGACCTTGACCAGGACGATCTGGCGCTGCACCGACGACGGCGGCTCGAGCTCGACGATCTTGAGCACCTCGACGAGCTTGTTGAGCTGCTTGGTGACCTGCTCCAGCGGCAGCTCCTCGACGTCGACGACGACGGTCATCCGCGAGACGTCGGAGTGCTCGGTCGGGCCGACGGCGAGGCTGTCGATGTTGAAGCCGCGGCGAGAGAACAGCGCGGCGATCCGCGCGAGGACGCCGGGCTTGTTCTCGACGAGGACGGACAGGGTGTGCTTGGGCATCGGGGCGGCCTCTCTCAGTCTTCCCGCTCCCACAGGGGTGCTCCCCCGCGGGCGATGAGGATCTTGTCGTTGCTCACGCCGGCGGGCACCATCGGCCACACCATTGCGTCGCGCTGCACCACGAAGTCGATGACGACCGGGCGGTCGTTGATCGCCAGCGCCTGCTGGATCGCCGCGTCGACGTCACCGGGCGCCTCGACCCGCAGGCCGGCGCAACCATAGGCGTCGGCGAGCTTGACGAAGTCGGGGATGCGCACCGAGTTGTGGCTGGTGTGCAGGTCGGTGTTGGAGTAGCGCTCGTTGTAGAACAGCGTCTGCCACTGGCGCACCATGCCGAGGCTGGAGTTGTTGATGACGGCGACCTTGATCGGGATGTCGTTGATGACGCAGGTCGCAAGCTCCTGGTTGGTCATCTGGAAGCAGCCGTCGCCGTCGATGGCCCACACCGTGCGGTGCGGCTCGGCGACCTTCGCGCCCATCGCGGCCGGCACCGAGAAGCCCATCGTGCCCAGACCCCCGGAGTTGATCCACGAGTTGGGGCGGGAATACTCCACGAACTGCGCGGCCCACATCTGGTGCTGGCCGACGCCGGCGACATAGGTGGCCTCAGGCCCGGAGAGAGCGCCGATCCGCTCGATGACATATTGCGGGGACAGTCCCTCTTCGGCCGGGGTGTAGCCGACGGGGTAGGTCGCCTTCCAGTCGGCGACGGTGTCCTGCCAGGCCTGGTATGCCGGTCGGCCGTGCGCCGCGTGATCGGCCTTGATCGCGTCGATGAGGTCGGTGATGACGTCCTTGCAGTCCCCGACGATCGGCACGTCGGCGACCCGGTTCTTGGAGATCTCGGCCGGGTCGATGTCGGCGTGGATGACCTTGGCGTGCGGGGCGAAGGTCGACAGTTGCCCGGTGACCCGGTCATCGAAGCGCGCACCGAGGGCGATGATGAGGTCGGATTTCTGCAGGCCGGTGACGGCCGCGACCGAGCCGTGCATACCCGGCATACCGAGGTGCAGCGGGTGGCTGTCCGGCACCGCGCCGCGGGCCATGAGCGTCGTGACCAGCGGGATCTGGGTGAGCTCGACGAGCTCACGCAACTGGTCGGAGGCGTGGGCGCGGATGACACCGCCGCCGATGTAGAAGATCGGCCGCTCGGCGGCGGCCATCAGGCGGGCGGCTTCGCGGATCTGCTTGCCGTGCGGTCGCGCCACCGGACGGTAGCCCGGCAGGTCGATCTGCGGCGGCCAGGAGAAGGTGGTCTGCCCGACGAGGGCGTCCTTGCTGATGTCGACGAGGACCGGGCCGGGGCGGCCGGTGCCGGCGATGTGGAACGCCTCGGCGATGGCCCGCGGGATCTCGTCGGGGTTGGTCACCAGGTAGTTGTGCTTGGTGATCGGCATGGTGATGCCGCGAATATCGGCTTCCTGGAAGGCATCTGTGCCGATCGAGGCGCTGGGCACCTGGCCGGTGATCGCGACGATCGGCACCGAGTCCATGTAGGCGTCGGCGATCGGGGTGACCAGGTTGGTCGCGCCGGGACCGGAGGTCGCCATGCAGACACCGATCTTGCCGGTCGCCGCGGCATACCCCTCGGCGGCGTGGCCCGCGCCCTGCTCGTGCCGCACAAGGATGTGACGCACCTTCGTGGAGTCCATCAGCGGGTCGTAGGCCGGCAGGATCGCCCCGCCCGGGATGCCGAAGACCGTGTCGACACCGATCGCCTCGAGCGACAGGACCAGCGACTGTGCACCGGTGACCTGCTGCGGCGCCACGGGCGCTTGGGCGCCGTTCGCGGCGGGCGCGGTCGCGGCGGGCGCGGTCGGCTGGGGCGCTGCTGGTGAGCCCGGGCGCGGACGCGCGTGGGCGAGGCTGGCCGGGGACGCCTTGGTGGGCGTCGGGCTGTCGGTCACGATGGTCACCACTTCTCGTCTGGTACGGGATCACTGCGGTAGGACAGTCGGTCTGCTGTGCTTCCACAAAAAAGCCCTCCGGTCCCGGGGGGACAGAAGGGCGCGCGTCGACGGGTTGCGTCAGACGCGCCTGGAAACTACGAGGACCTGTGCCACGGGTCAACCGTCGCCCGCACCCGTATGCCGTGTCAACCGTGAGACGGACTGGTCTCACCATCCGGTCGGGTGACCTCCGCCACGGCAACGGGCGCGGCGGGTATGGTCCGGACATGGTGACGACCCAGCTGCCGGGCTCGGTGCGACGCGGGTACGCGCTCGGCGGCGTGGCGACCGGCTCATTCGGCACCGTGCCCGGGCTGCTCCTGCTGCCCTACCTCACCGACCGACTCGGCATCGCCGCGGGCCTGGCCGGCCTGGTCGTCTTCCTGCCCAAAGCGTGGGACGTCATCCTCAACCCGATCGCCGGGCGCATCTCTGATCGCTCCACCAACCCCGCTGGACGCCGGCGCCCCTTCCTGCTGCGCGCCGGCCTCGCCCTGGCGGTCTGCTTCGCGCTGCTCTTCGCCGGCCCCACCTCCCCCACGGGCCTGGGAGCCACTTGGGTGGTCGTGCTCTTCCTCGCCTGCGCCACGGCATACGCGTTCTTCCAGGTGCCCTACGTCGCGATGCCGGCCGAACTCACCGACGACTACGACGAACGCACCAGGCTGATGTCCTGGCGGGTGGCGATCCTCGCCATGGCCATCCTCGTCTCCGGCGGGCTGTCACCGATGGTCCGCGACGCGCTCGGCCCCGACTGGGGATACCGAGGCGTGGGCGCCTTCGTCGGGCTGCTCATCGCGCTCGGGGCGCTCGGCGCGTGGTGGGGCACTCGCGGCGCGACCATGCGTGACATCGCCGCACCAACAGCCAGCCTCGGTGACCAACTGCGAATCGTCGCCCGCGCCAAGGACTTTCGCACGCTGCTGATCGCCTATGTGCTCCAGGCCCTGGCCACGGCCGCGATGCTCGCCGGGGTGGATTACGTGGCGCGAGCGCGGATGGGGTCGCCGGGCCTGTCGAGCATCCTCTTCGTCTGCTTCGTCGCCCCCGCCCTCGTCGTGACCCCGCTCTGGCAGCGCGTCGGGCACCGGGTCGGCAAGCGCACCGGCTTCCTCGTCGCGTCCCTCCTGCTCGGAGGCGGCGCTCTGGCGTCTCTGCTCGGGATGGCGCTCGGCGTCGGCGCCCTCGCGGCTGCGGTGGCGGTCGTCGACGTCGGGTATGCCGGCACCCAGATGTTCCCCCTCGCGATGCTCCCCGATGTGGCTGCCGTCGACGCCGCCCGTACCGGCGAGAACCGCACCGGCGTCTACACCGGGGTGTGGACGGCCGCGGAGACCTTCGGCATGGCCCTGGGCCCCTTCGCGTATGCCGGGGTGCTCGCGGCCGGTGGCTATGTCTCCTCCACCGACGGGCTGGCTGCACAACCCGCATCAGCGCTGACAGCCATGGGCCTCGGCTTCTCGGTGCTGCCGGCCCTGCTCGTGGCCCTCTCACTGGCCTTCCTGCTGCGCTATCGCCTCGATGCCGCCGCCGTGGAAGACGCTGTCGCACAGGATGATCGATGACCCTGGACGAGATCCGCGCCCACCTGCAGGCCCTCCAGGCTCGAGACCTGCCCAGCCACGGCGGACGCACCCTGGCCTATGTCTACGACTCCGGCCTGGCCGAGGCCGACGCCATCGGGCGCGAAGCGCTCACGATGTTCGCCGACTCCAACGGCCTGGACCCGACCGCGTTTCCCTCGCTGCTGGCCATGGAAAACGACCTCGTCGCGATGGCCGGAGGGCTTCTGGATGCCCCGGCGGGCTTCGTCGGGTCAGTGACGTCCGGCGGCACCGAGTCGGTGCTGCTGGCCGTGCTCGCCGCCCGTGACGACGCGGGCGCTGCCCCCCGCGCGGCGTCGATGGTGCTGCCGACCACCGCCCACGCGGCCTTCCACAAGGCGGCGCACTACTTCGGCGTCGAGCCGCTGCTTGTCGACGTCGACCCGCGCACCTTCCGTGCCGACCCTGGCGCGATGGCCGCGGCGGTCCGCGACGACACCGTGCTCGTCGTCGGCTCCGCGCCCTCATATGCCCAGGGCATCATCGACCCGATCGCCGAGCTCGCCGCGATGGCGGCCGAGCGCGGCCTCCGCTGCCATGTCGACGCCTGCATTGGCGGCTGGGTGCTGCCGCACCTCGACCACCTCGACCGCGCCCAGCAGTGGACCTTCGCCGTCCCCGGGGTCACGAGCATCAGCGTCGACCTGCACAAGTACGCCTACACACCCAAGGGCGTTTCCCTTCTGCTGCACCGGGATTCCACTCTTCGCCGCGGGCACTTCTTCGCCTCCGCCGCATGGCCGGGATACACGATGCTCAACTCGACCATGCAGTCGACCAAGTCCGGCGGTCCGCTTGCCGCGGCGTGGGCAGTCACCCGGGCGATCGGCATCGACGGGTATGCCGTGCTGTCCCGCACCGCGCGGGAGGCGACCCTGGCGATCGCGCGGGGCGTGGACGGCATACCGGGTCTGCGAGTGGTGGCGGAGCCGGACTCGACCCTGCTGGCCCTCGCGGCCGACGGGTCGTGCGACGTCTTCACGATCGCCGACGAGATGCTCGCGCGCGGGTGGTACGTCCAACCGCAAATGGCCTTCCGCGGTATGCCGGCCACGCTGCACCTCACGCTGTCGGCAGCGACCGCGCCGTCGGTGCCCGAGTTCCTCACCGCGTTGAGCGAGGCTGTCGATGCGGCCCAGGCGGCCGGCCCGGTGTCCCTCGACCCAGCGCTGGCGGGCGCAGCGGCAGCGCTCGACCCGGCGACCTTGACCGATCGCGACTTCGACGGACTGCTGGCACTGGCCGGGCTGGCCGGAGGCGATGATTCGCTGGCACTGCCAGAGCGGATGGCCCCGGTCAATGCCTTGCTCGACATCGCTCCTGCGCCGCTGCGGGAGGCGATGTTGCTCGCCTTCCTCGATCGGCTCTCGCGGCCGAGCTGACCGCGCCCGCCCGGCTCACGTCGCGTCAGGCGCGCTTCTCGCTGACGTTGGTGAGGACCTCCGGCCAGTGCCCGTCGAGGTAGCCACCGCCGAGGCGGGTGCCCAGAGTCACCGCGCCGAGCCCGATCCCCAACCCCACGACGGGTGCGGCGACGGCCGCCCAGGGCTGATCGAGCCCGGCCCATGCCAGCGCGAGGACGGGCACGGCGAGGATCCCCGAGGCGGCGACGGTAACCATCGTCGCGATCATGGCCTGCAGACCACCGCCGTTGGTGGTGCGGAAGGGGTTGGCGCCGGCCGGGGCGGCCGGACTCTGCAGAATGGCTCCGATCCAGGAGGCCGCGCCCGCGCCCCCGAGTCCGGCGGCCGCTCCGACCGCCGTCGACGGGACGACGAGGTCCCAGCGACCGGAGATCACGGCGGCCGCCAGCTGCAGGAGGACGAATAGTGGACCAACCACCACGCCGAGCGCGATGAGTCGCCCCAGCCGGTCGGCTCGTCCCGGGACACCGGTCGTCAGGTGGGTCCACACCGCGGTGCCGTCGTAGGCGAGGTCCTGGCAGGTCGACAGGCCCACCAGCATGGCCAGCGAGAACGGCCCGAAGAACTCCCACGGCACCGCACCCAGGTCATCGCCGGAGCGCCGCTGGAGTTGCATCGAGACGACCAGGACGATCGGCAGGATGAGATACATCGCGATCGACGTGATGTAGCGCGGGTCGCGGCGCCAATAGCGCAGGCAGCGACCGGCCACCGCTCCGGCGGACGAGGTGCCGACGAGCCGGTCGATCCATCCGCTCTGGCCAACCCGTTCGCCGCCGCCGCGGGCCTCGAGCGGGCTGGTGAGCCGCCGCTCCAAGAGCGCCTCCCAGGCGCGCAGCAGTCCCGCCACGAGCACGACGGCACAGCCGAGTTTGGCGGCGGCCGAACCCCATCGCCCGCTCGCGACGTCAGCCGGCAGCGACCACGCCCACCCGAACGGCGTCCACCCGGCCAGGGCAGCGAGCGAGCCGACCAGGTCGGCGGCGTTGGGAGTGCGACTCACCGCCTCCATGCCCATCGCGACAGTGACGCCCGACAGGCTCGCGAGCACCGCAACGATCCCCGCCGCGCTGTCCCGGAACCGCCGCCCGCCCATCAACCCGCCCAACCCGGTCGTGACGACCCGGGCCAGCACGACACTCGTGAGCACCCCAAGGACCGCGCCGATCAGGGCTGCAATCGCCGGCAGCGCGCCGGTAGCCCAGAAGACGACGGACGCCAGCGCGATGAGGACGGTGGCGACGCCCGGCACTCCGACCAGGCTGGATGCGACCAGCCCGGGTAGCAACTCCCGAGCCCGCAAGGGCAACAGCGCAAAGCGTCCGGGATCGAGGGTGTCGTCCATCCCCGAGGCAAGCAGCGGCACGAGGGTCCATCCCAGCGTTAGCGCGGAGAGACCGACCACGACGACATCCGGTCCGACCGCAACCCCGGTGAAGCGCAGCGCGATCATCCCGACGACGGCCAGTGCCACGAGAAACAACCCGTATGCCGTGGCGAGCACTACCCCGACGATCCGCCAGGCGCTCTGGCGCAACGCGTTGCGCAGCAGCCTCAGTTTGAGCCCGACGAGGACTGCAACCACGTGAGCACCCCCTCGCTGGGCACTGCGACCCCCAACAGGTCGAGGAAGCGTTGCTGCAGGCTCTCCCCCGCGCGCACCGCGTCCAGGCTTCCTGCTGCGACGACTCGACCCAGTGCCACGACCGCGAGCTGGTCACACAGTTGCTCGACCAACTCCATGACGTGGCTGGAGAAGATCACCGTGCCCCCACCAGCGACGAAGCGCCGCAAGATGCCCCGGATCACCTCACCGGAGAGCGGGTCGACGGCCTCGAAGGGTTCGTCGAGCACTAACAGCGCCGGGGCATGAATGAGCGCGCAGGCCAGCCCGATCTTCTTGGTCATCCCGCTGGAGTAATCGACGACGAGGTTGTCCGCATCCTCGGTGAGCCCGAGAGCGTCGAGCAACTCCCGCGAGCGAGCCTCGATATCCGCCGGTGGCACCCGCCGCAGCAGCCCGACATACCGCAGCAGTTCGCGCCCGCTGAGCCGATCGAAGAGGCGCAACCCGTCCGGCAGCACGCCCATGAGCGTCTTCGCGGCCGGCGGATCGGCCCACACGTCGACACCCCCGACGAGCACCCGGCCGTAGTCGGGCCGCAGCAGCCCGGTCGCCATCGACAGGGTCGTGGTCTTGCCCGCGCCATTGGGGCCGACGAGGCCGAAGAGGCTGCCGCGCGGCACGGTGAGGCTCAGCGCGTCGACGGCCCGCTTCGCGCCGAAGTTCTTGGTGATCTGCTCCAGCACCAGCGCATCAGTCACCCGACCATGCAATCACGGGTGCGGGCCGGGCGCTCGGCGAGGCGCCCACGCTCAGGCGGGCTGTCCGGACCTCGCACAGTCAGTCCGGGGCGTCACTCGGCCTCACGGGACCTTGCGGGCGGCTCCCTTGTCGGCCGACTGGGCGAACAGCGCGAAGATCCGCAGCGCCGCCGACACCTCACGCTCGCGATCCACCGGCACCCACCCCTGCTGGTCCTGCTGTGCCCGCCGCAGCGCCAACTCCTCGTCGCTCACCTCGAGGTGGACCGAGCGCTCCGGGATCGAGAACGAGATCAGGTCGCCGTCGCGGACCAGCCCGATGGTGCCGCCGGACGCGGCCTCGGGAGAAACGTGCCCGACCGACAGACCCGATGACCCGCCCGAGAACCGTCCGTCCGTGATCAACGCGCACTTCGGACCCAGGCCGACGCCTTTGAGATAGGAGGTCGGGTAGAGCATCTCCTGCATCCCCGGTCCGCCCTTGGGCCCCTCATAACGCACGACGACCACGTCACCGGCCTCGATCCGCCCGGAGAGGATCATCTCGACCGCCTGCTCCTGCGACTCCGCGACCTTGGCCGGCCCGCGGAACACCCATTGGTGCTCGGGCACGCCCGCGGTCTTGACGATGCACCCGTCGGGAGCGAGGTTGCCCTTGAGCACGGCCAGGCCACCATCACGCGTGTAGGCGTGCTCGACGTCGCGAATGCAGCCCTCGGCCGCATCGAGGTCCAGGGACGCCCAACGGTTGGTCGAGGAGAAGGCTTCCGTCGTGCGCACTCCTCCCGGCGCGGCAAAGAACAGCTCGTATGCCGTGTCGCTGCACTCCCCGCCCCGAATGTCCCACGCGTCCAACCAGGCCCGCAGGCTGGGCGAGTGCACGGCGTGGACGTCGGCGTCGAGCATCCCGGCGCGGTCGAGTTCGCCCATGATCGCGACGATGCCACCGGCCCGGTGGACGTCCTCCATGTAGTAGCGGTTGGTGTTGGGCGCGACCTTGCACAGGCAGGGCGTGACCCGCGAGAGCGCGTCGATGTCGTCCTGGTCGAAGTCGACGCCCGCCTCCTGCGCCGCGGCGAGCAGGTGCAGGATCGTGTTGGTCGACCCGCCCATGGCGATGTCGACGCGCATCGCGTTGGCCAGGGCCGGCTTGGTGACGATCGAGCGAGGCAGCACCGACGCGTCGCCACCCTGAGCGGCGCCCTCGGTGCCGTCCACGGCATACCAGCGCTTGCAGAGCTCGACGACCAGGCGACCCGCCTCCAGGAACAGGTCGCGACGGGCAGCCGCGGTGGCGAGGGTCGAGCCGTTGCCGGGCAGCGCAAGGCCGATGACCTCCAGGAGGCAGTTCATCGAGTTGGCGGTGAACATGCCCGAGCAGGAGCCGCAGGTCGGGCAGGCCGAGCGTTCGATGGTCTGGATGTCGGCGTCGCTGACCGAGTCGTCGACCGCCTTGGTCATCGCGTCGATGAGGTCCAGGCGGGTGGTCGCCGTGCCGTCCTCGCCGATGACCGCCGTGCCGGCCTCCATCGGGCCGCCGGAGACGAAGACCGCGGGGATGTTGAGCCGCAAGGCGGCCAGCAGCATGCCGGGGGTGATCTTGTCGCAGTTGCTGATGCAGACCAGTGCGTCGGCGGCGTGGGCGTTGACCATGTATTCGACCGAGTCGGCGATCAGCTCGCGGCTGGGCAGCGAGTAGAGCATCCCGCCGTGGCCCATGGCGATCCCGTCGTCGACCGCGATGGTGTTGAACTCACGGGCCACCCCGCCGGCCTCCTTGACCGCGCCGGCGACGAGGTCACCCATGTCCTTGAGGTGCACGTGGCCCGGCACGAACTGGGTATAGCTGTTAGCGATCGCGACGATCGGCTTGCCGAAGTCGGATTCGACCAACCCAGTCGCCCGCCACAAGGCCCGCGCCCCGGCCATATTGCGACCGTGGGTCGTGGTGCGGGAACGCAACTGCGGCATGTCGACCTCGCGAGGCATCTCGGGCACGCGACGGTATGCCGCGCGCGGACCCTCCCAGGCTAGCCGCGACCCGCTCGGGCGGCGCAGTCGTCCGCACTCCGGCGACGTCGTCGGGAGACCCGGAGGGCCGCCGAGGTAAGACCCTCGCGTCGAACTGCCACCAACTGGGTATGCCGTCGACAGCGAGCCGCACCCGGGGCCCCGAGTCAGGAAGGTCGAGCGCCATGACCGCCGAGCCGTCGACGGCCTTCCTGCGCGACACCGACTGGATTGACGCCCTTCGCGCGGACGGCCCGGTGCAGGATGCTGCCCTCGCCGCGCTGCATTCTCTCCTGGTTCGCGCGGCCACCGCCCAGGCCCGGCGGATGCCCGCCGAGAGCCAGACCCTCGGCGAGCGCACCGTCGAAACCCTGGTGCAGCAGAGCGCCGACGAGGCGATGACCTCGGTGCTGCGTCGCCTGGACTCTTTCCAGGGGCGCGGTCGATTCACCACGTGGGCCTACAAGTTCGCGCTGGTGCAGACCGCCTCGGACCTGCATCGCGCGGCGTGGCGACCGCGACATCTCGATGTCGCCGAGGTGGACTGGCTGCCCGACCCCACGGCCGGACCGGATCTGCACGCCGAAGCCGGGGACCTCGCGCGGGCGGTGGCACACGGCATACGGACGCAGTTGTCACCCCACCAGCGGCGGGTGGCGCACGCTCTCATCGTGGAGCAGATCCCCATCGATGTGCTCGCCGAGCGGCTGGCCACCACCCGAGGTGCGCTCTACAAGACGCTGCACGACCTGCGCGCGCGGCTGAGGGTCCACCTGCAGGACACCGGGCACCTGCCACCCTCGTCGCCCGTTCGCCCTGGAATGGAGGCCGCGCTGTGAAGACCGTGCACACCGCCCCCACCCCGTCCCAGGTCGTGGCGCTGCTGCTGGACACCACGCCGTGGCTGTCCTGCGAGGACTGCTTCGAGCACCTGGACACGTATGCCGAAAGCGTTGCCCATGGCGCGGGTCCGGCGTCCGAGCCCATGCATCGGCATCTGCTGGGGTGCGCCGCCTGCGCGGAGGAACTGCACACCCTGGTGGAACTGCTGCGCGCTGACCTCTCCGACGACCTGCACGACCGCGGGTAAGCCCATCGAGCCCCCGTGCCACCAATCGACATGACCATCACCGCGCTCGACCACACCCGCGCCCATCCGCGACCCGGCCTCGGCGAACTCGCCACGACCCGTCCAGACCTGGATCGGGCCGAGCGGGCAGCCACCGAGCTCCTTCTCGCCCTCGGTATGCCGTTGGGGCAGGAGGGCATGCGGCGCACCCCGGCTCGGATGGTGGCGGCCTACGCCGAGTTGCTGACCGCCGAACCGGTGACCATGACGACCTTCCCGGCCGAGACGGGATACGCGGACCTCGTCGTGGTGCGCGATCTGCCGGTGCGGTCGGTGTGTGAGCACCACATGCTGCCCTTCGTCGGGGTGGCGCACATCGCCTACCTGCCGGGTGCGCGGATCCTCGGGCTGTCGAAGTTTGCCCGCACCGTCGAGTGGTTCGCCCGCCGACCGCAGACTCAAGAACGGCTCACCGATCAGATCGCCGAACACCTCGACAGCCACCTCGACCCGGTCGGCATCGGGGTCGTCGTGACGGCCGAGCACTTCTGCATGACCTTGCGCGGCGTCCGTGCCGCGGGCGCACGCACGATCACCAGCACGGCCCGGGGCGCGCTGCGCGAGGACCCGCACTGGCGAGACCGATTCGCTGCCGCCACCCGGGGCTGACCTGCCCACCCGAGAACCCACCCGAGAAGGAGTTGTCATGGATCCGATCGTTGTCATCGGCGCCGGCCAAGCCGGTGCCAGCGCGGTCACCGAGCTGCGCGAGCAGGGGTATGCCGGCCCCGTCACCCTGATCGGCGCCGAACCACACCTGCCCTACGAGCGACCGCCGCTGTCCAAGGGCTACTTGCTCGGGCAGGACCCGCTCGAGAAGGCGTTCATCCACCCCCAGGACTGGTATGCCGCACACGACGTAACGCTGCTGCTCGGGGAGCCTGTCGTGGGGATCGACCGCGCGCAGTCGTCCGTGCACACGGCTCACGGCAGCGTCTCGTATGCCGGCCTGCTCCTCGCCACCGGATCCCGGCCGCGCCGGCTCGCCCTCGCCGACGGATCTGGCGTGCCCACGGCATACCTGCGGACCATCGAGGACAGCGACCGGATCAAGGCGGCGCTGGTGCCCGGCCGTCGGGTCGTCGTCATCGGGGCCGGGTGGATCGGGTTGGAAGTGGCCGCCGCGGCTCGACAGGCCGACTGTGAGGTGACCGTTTTCGAGATGGCGCAGTTGCCCCTGCTGCGGGTGCTCGGGCCGCGGGTAGCGACAGTCTTCGCCGACCTGCATCGCAGCCACGGAGTGGACCTGCGCCTGGACACTCGGGTGACCCGCGAGGACCTGGCCGGGGCGCAGCTGGTCGTCGTCGGAGTGGGGGTCGAGCCCGTGCTCGATCTGGCTGACGGCGCGGGGCTGGCCGTCGACAACGGGGTGCTCGTCGATGCGGCGCTGCGGACGACTGATCCGCGCATCGTCGCGGCCGGGGACATCGCCAACCATGACCATCCGCTGCTGGGAAGGGTGAGAGTTGAGCACTGGGACACCGCGATCGAGCAGGGCAAACATGCCGCCCGGACGTTGCTCGGCGAGGTCGAGGACTATGAGCGGTTGCCCTACTTCTTCACCGATCAGTACGACCTCGGAATGGAGTACGTCGGACACGGCAGCGCGGACGATGAGGTCGTCATCGAGGGTGATGTTGAGGGGTTGACGTTCCGGGCGTTGTGGCTGCGCGATGGCATCGTGACTGCCGGGATGCACGTCAACGACTGGGATGCCATCGACGACATCCGCGCAGCGGTGGGCAAGCCGCGGACCTGATCGGGTGCCTGCGTGGTCGTGCTGTCTGATCAGCGCCCACCTGTGGGCGTCCGGCTCCTAGCCGTGAAGCTGGTCAGCCGCGGCCGACGACGAACTCCTCCAGCGTGGCGCCACCCTGGGCCAGCCGGGCCCAGGGGCCGTCAACGGCGAGGACGGCGAGACCTGAAGTGGGGAATCCCCGGTCGGAGGCCGCCAAGGCAGCTGCTGCCCCGGCGCCCTCGGTGAGGATTTCGGTCGCCGCCGACATCGTCGGCTCATGCCCGACCACCAAGAGCGTCGTGAGGTCGGGGTCGGCCTCCTGGGCCGCAGTCATCACCGCACGAACGCCACCGTGGTAGATCCCCTTCTCGAACGCTGTCGCGTCGGCGCGGGCGCCGCCTTCTTGGGCGGAGGCCCAGGTCTGCCGGGTGCGGGTCGCGGTCGAGCAGATGACCAGGTCGGGCTCGATGCCCTGGGCCGCGAGCCACTCCCCGATGGCGCGGGCGTCGGCATGACCGCGGTCGGTCAGCTCGCGCTCATGGTCCGCCTTGCCGAAGACGTGCTCGGCCTTGGAGTGGCGCAGCAACAACAACCGGCGGGAGGGTTCGCTCATGGGGTGATCCTCCCCTCTTCCGGTGCGCTGCGCCAGCGCCCGGTGCGTCGGCAGCCGGTCTCACCAGTCGGAAATGCCCATTTTGACTCTCCGGAAAGAGGCAGTCATATTTGCTGCTTTGCCCTTGAACTCGGACGTGTGTGCTAGCACAATAGGTGCATGACGATCGCTCCCCTTGACCCAAAGCCAGGCGGCGGTATGCCGTCCGGCGGGGTTTCGTCGGCTGCGTCGGCTGCCTCGGTTGAGCCGTCGGCGCCAGCTGCTGGCGGGGCGGTGGCGGTGGGTGGGGTGCAGAGTGACGAGCGGGTGACGCCGAGGGTGGTGGGGCTTCCGACGACGCTGGTGCATACGACGTTCGACCGGATCCACGCCCGGCTAGCTGCCTCGGATAGTGACGTGGTGATCTCGTCGGCCGACATCCACGAGGCCGATCGGATCGTGCGCCGGGCGGAAGCGCTGCGGTTGGCGCTGGTCGCTCGGGCAGATCAGCAGCAGGTGCACCGCCGGTTCGGGCACTCGTCGACGTCGGCGTGGGTCGCTGCGACGACCCGCTCTGGGGGCGCGGCAGCACAACGGGACGTCGTGCTCGCTACAGCGTTGGCGGAGGGGTTGGAGCAGACTCGTGAGGCGTTCCATGCCGGTGAGGTCTCGGTGTCGAATGTCGGGATCGTCGTGCGAACCATGAGCAAGCTCCCCAAGACCCTGACGCCGGTGGACCGCGAGAAGGTCCAAACCTCCCTGGTGCGCCAGGCTGCCCATCTGAACCCGGGGAAGTTCGACCGGGCAGCGAAGGTCGCGCTGGCTGCCGCGGAGAAGACCGCCGCTGAAGTCGCTGATCATCTTGAGGCTCAGTTGTTGGATGAGGAACGCCGGGCGTATCGGTCCTCGACGGTGACCCTGCGTGACCTGGGCAACGGCACCGCCGAACTGCGGGCCCTGCTCCCGACGACAGTGGCCGGGATCCTGCGCAAGGTGTTGCAGTCGATGACCGCACCCCGCCGCGACCACCTGCGCCACGCCGCCGAGAAGGCCCTGGCCGACGGGCAGACCCCGGCCGGATGCTTCACCGACGGATCGGTCGCAGCTGACCTGCTGCGCGCCACCGGCACGTGCGGCACCGGCGCAGGCGCTCACACGACGACCGGCGCGACCACCACGCACGAACACGCGTCGTTCGGTGCGGGCGCCACGACCCCGTCTAGCGCGACCGGGCGGACGGCAGGAACCTTCGGCCAGGAGCCCTTCGGGATCGGTGCCACTGCCGCCGCTGGCGCGAGCGGCCAGCGGGTTGAGGGTCGGAACGCGGACTGGGCCGACATCGACTGGGCCCACCGCCGCGGCCGCGCCCTCACCGAACTCATCGAGCACCTGGACACCGAGAAGCTCACCGGGAAAGTCGCCTCCACCGTCATCGTCACCATGACCGCCGAACAAGTCCTGGGCGCTGCCAAAGCAGCGGAGCTGCAGGCCACTGTGCATGAGCTGACCGGGACCCTCCTAGCGATGAGTCCCTCCAGTGCAGCAGCCAGCACCGACACCGGACACCTCATGTCCGCCAGTGCCGCCAGACGGATCGCCTGCGCCGCCGACATCATCCCCGCCGTCCTCGGCGGACCCAGCCAAATCCTCGACCTCGGCAGACAGAACCGCTTCTTCAACGACCACCAACGCACCGCACTGGCGACGATCTACGAGACCTGCGCCGCGGCCGACTGCGACCGCCCATACACCTGGTCCGAGCTACACCACGAAGACCCCTGGTCCAAAGGCGGATTGACCGACCTGGATCGAGCGATCCCGCTATGCGGCTACCACCACCGCACAATGCACGACCCCGGCTACCACCACGAGATCACCCGCGAGGCCCGGGCACACGGGAACGGGCCGGGGGCGAAGACTGTCCACTTCCAGCGACGCAGTTGACCATGCGGCGCCGAAGCAGGCGACCACGAGCGGCCGTCGATCAGCAGGGGCGCTCCCTGACGATCGGCCAGTGTGGTGGTCGATCGCAGCCGATCGGACGGTTCGAGTTCTGCCGTGCGGATGAGTGGTGCGGGACGCTCACTACCGGCCCGTAGAGCGGTCGGCACTGGGGCCGGCGACGATGTGCAGTGGTGGCTGCCCCACGGCATACCGCTGCAGTTGGGTGCGGATGAGCGCCGCGGCCCGCGGGTAGAAGGCATTGCTCGCGCCGCCGACGTGCGGGCTGATGAGCACATCCGGGGCGGTCCACAGCGGGTGCCCGTCGGGGAGCGGCTCCGGGTCCGTGACGTCAAGAGCAGCCCGGATCCGACCCGAGTGCAGCGCCGCGAGCAGCGCGTCGGTGTCGACGACCGGCCCGCGCGCCACGTTGACCAACAAGGAGCCAGCCGGCATCGCGGCGAGGAACTCGGCATCGACGAGTCCTGTGGTGGCCGGCAGCAGCGGTACGACGAGCACGACCACATCGGCGTGCGGCAACAACGTCGACAACTCGTCCATCCCGTGAACGACAGGCACGAGGTCGTCGCCAGCCCGTGGCCGGCTCGCCACGGCGGTCAGCGACACCTCGAACGGCGCCAACCGCGCCGCGATCGCCCGACCGATTCGCCCGTACCCGACGATGAGCACACGCTTGTCGGCCAGGCCCGACCACATCCGGATCGGCAGCCAGGTCGCCCGCGCCTGAGCCTGGACAAACTCCGGTATGCCGCGCAGGGCCGCGAGCATGAGGGTGACCGCCTGCTCGGCGGTCGCGGCGTCATGGACGCCCGCGGCATTGCACAGCGATACCTCGGCAGGTAGGTGCGCCAAGTGGGCGTCGTAGCCGGCCGTCATCAGCTGGACAACCCGATGACCGGGCACCGACCCGACGTTGGCGACCCGGGCGGGCGAGGTGAGGTAGGGGTGCACGGCATACCCGATCTCGGGGTCGGGCAGCGGCGTGCTCATGTCCCAAGGGCGCACCTCGACGCCCTCGACCGGACCCACCCGCTCGATCCATTCGGCATCCGGCACCGTCGCGATACGCATCCCTGACGGTAACCCGCCACCCCACCGCCGGTCGACCCTCGTCGCTGCGGGAGCGGACGCGGTATGCCGGTCGTTAGGCTGAGCGCACGGCAGCCGTTGGGGCTGCACAAGGGAGGGACAACAACCCACATGTCTGAGATCGACCAACTCCTCGCCCAGATCCCCATGGATCAGCTCGCCGAGCAGCTCGGCGTGCCCGAAGGCGAGGCCGAGCAGGCCGCCCGGGCCGCGCTCCCTGCCCTGCTGGGCGGCTTGCAGGCCAACGCCTCTGACCCGGCCGGCGCCCTGTCGCTCGGTCAGGCGCTGCAGCAACACGACGGTGGCCTCTTCGGTGACGATGGCGCCGACCTCGGCGGCATCGACACCGCGGACGGCGAGAAGATCGTCGCCAACATCTTCGGCGCCAACACCGACCAGGTCATCCACCAGCTCGGCGGCGTGTCCGGCCGCGGCGGCTCCTCGCTGATCAGCAAGCTGCTGCCGATCCTCGCCCCCATCGTGCTGGCCTACCTGTCCAAGAAGCTGCAGCAGTCCGGCGGGCTGGGCGACATCCTCGGCCAGGTCCTTGGTGGCGGCGCAGGGCAGTCGACCTCGACCCGCTCGGGCGGCTCCTACCAGCAGGAGGAGCCTTCCGGTCCCCTCATTCCCACCGACGGCAGCGGCCCGGCCGACCAGGGCTACCAGCAGGACGCCCAGAGCGGCTCGGCCAGCGACCCGATGGGCGGCATCCTCGGAGACATCCTCGGCCAGGTGCTCGGGGGTGGGGCGACCCAGTCCTCGCAGCGCTCCAGCGCTCCCAGCGCCGGCAGCATCATCACCGATGTGTTGGGTGGCCTGCTCGGCGGCGGCCGCCGCTAACCCGCCAGCTCGACAACACGACGAAGGGGGCGGCCCGATCGGGCCGCCCCCTTCGTCACTGTGGCTGAGCCTCGCAGGGGCGAGGGTCAGTCCTGACCGACCTTCTCCAGGACGAGTTCGCGGATGCGAGCAGCGTCGGCCTTGCCCTTCATCGCTTTCATGACCTGGCCGATGAGCGCGCCGACGGCCTGCACCTTGCCGGCGCGGATCTTCTCCACGACGTCGGGGTTGGCGGCCAAGACCTCGTCGACGGCGGCACCCAGCGCGGCGTCGTCCTGGACCAGCACCAGGCCACGCGCATCGGCGACGGCGGACGGCATACCCTCCCCTGCCAGCACGCCCTCGAGCACCTGACGCGCGAGCGCGTCGTTGAGCCGACCGGCCTGCACGAGCTTGTCGAGTTCGGCAATCGCGGCGGGAGTGACCCCCATGTCGGCCAGCTCAACCCCGGCGGCATTGGCCTGGCGGGCCAGGTCACCGCCCCACCATTTGCGGGCACCAGCGGGAGTGGCGCCGGCGGCGACCGTGGCTTCGATGAGTTCGACGGCACCGGCGTTGACGACGTCGCGCATCTCCAGATCAGAGAAGCCCCACGTCTCCTGCAAGCGGCGGCGGCGCTGCGCGGGCGGCTCCGGCAGCGTCTGACGGAGTTGCTCGACCCACGCCGGGTCGGGCGCGATCGGCACCAGGTCGGGCTCGGGGAAGTAGCGGTAGTCCTCGGCGTCGGACTTGACCCGACCCGAGGTCGTGATGCCGGTGTCCTCGTGCCAGTGCCGGGTCTCCTGGATAATCGATCCGCCGTCGGACAGCACCGCGGCGTGCCGGGTCATCTCGTAGCGCACCGCCCGCTCGACCGAGCGCAGCGAGTTGACGTTCTTGGTCTCGGTGCGCGTGCCGAACGGGACCTCGAGCTGCTCGGGGGCACCGGGGTCGTCGCCGACCTTGGCCCGCAGCGAGACGTTGGCGTCGCAGCGCAGCGAGCCCTGCTCCATCTTGACGTCGGAGACGCCCAGCGCCCGCAGCAGGTCGCGCAGCGTGGCGACATAGGCCTTGGCAATCTCGGGTGCCCGCTCCCCC